>Ga0164294_10002524_pt1 | contig 16513 bp, 13 predicted proteins | sample GEODES005metaG_FD_111479 | JGI IMG/M metagenome (GOLD analysis project Ga0164294, IMG submission 111479) | Oligotrophic lake water microbial communities from Sparkling Lake, Wisconsin, USA - GEODES005 metaG | ecosystem: Environmental > Aquatic > Freshwater > Lake | place: USA: Sparkling Lake...
CAGCGGACCTTCCCGAGATCTTCCGCAGAGAGCGCGAGGCGCCGGACCATGCTCGGGCGGCCGACGACCGAGAGCCGGCCCTCGTCACCCAGGAGCCAACGGAAGGTGTTGATGGCGAAGCTGGCGTTGCCCGGGCCCTCGGCGAGGAGGCCGTTCGCGATGGCGTCGGCGTCACCGAGGACGACCACGCGCGCGGCGCCGCGCTTCACCAACCCGGAGTCAGGCCCGACCTCGAGCGCGAGCGCCATGGCCGCGGGCCCCGCCCCGTCAATATCGGCCTCGAACCGCGCGGCTCCGTTGTCGAGCGCCCCGCCGCGGTCGATCCACCCGTCCCGCGAGGTCTCGAGGAGGGTCGACGCGCGCACGCCCTCCTTGGGAGGCACCGACGCCTGGACCGGCGCGGCGCGCGAAACGACGGTCACCAACATCTCGTCAGAGAGATCCTTGGTGATCGGGTGTGACTTGTACCGGGGCACCGGACGGTCGGGGTACGGGAAGACCAGGAGCTTGTCCAGGACGATGCCCTCCGGCACCACGACCCCGAGGCGCCCGAGCAGGCTCGGCACGTACGAGCCGGGCTCTACCGCCACGAGCACGGACCCGCCGGTCGCGAGGTAGCCCAGCACGAGGTCCTCCTCGAGGGCCGGGATGGCGACGCGCGGCCGCGCGATGAGGATCGCGGCGGCGTCATCCGGAACACGCGGCGCGACCTGATCGCGGTCACGCACGAAGTCGAGCTTCTTGAGGTCGTAGTTCTCTTGCTCGAGCGCGGCCGCCAGCTCGGACAGGCCGTTGGGGTCGTGCCCCTCGACGTCGAGCTCCCCATGCCCGACGAGCGCGTAGACGACGCGCCGGCTGTCGGACATGATCTGCGAGAAGGCGCGGTTGATCCCAGCCTCTCCGAGGAACTCGATCTTTCTATCGTCCCCCTTGCCGGAGCGCCGGAAGAGGTCCCGGTCCGAGAGGTCCACGCGGCGATCGCCCCGCTGGACGACGACGGTGCCGTAGTCGGTCACCCCCAGCTTCTCCGCTGTCAACCTCTCTTTGTCGAAGTCGATGAACCGGGTCTCGACGATGGCCGAGTTGTAGTCCATCTCCTCCAGGAGGTCCTGAAGCTGGCGGTCCTTGAAGTAGGACTCCTTCTTCCCGCGCTGGGCGGAGAAGGCGGTGACGGTGACCACCTGGCCGTCCCGGTCGAGCAGCCCGAGCTTGTTGACGGTGTCCGCCGCGAGGACGCTGCCCTGATCCGCAGAGAGATCCATACGGATCCGAAAGCGGTCCACGAGAAGGTAGACCACGACCACCGCAGCCACGACGAGCACGGTCACCGCGGTGGCATTCGAGCCGACGGCGAGGCGACGCTGGAGGTTGCGGTTCATCGCCACCGGCGCGACTCCAGAGACCGATAGGTCAGGAAGAGAAAGATCACGGTGAAGGCGATGAAGTAGAAGATATCCGCGCTGTCGAGCACGCCGCGGTTGAAGGAGTCGAGGTGGACGAGCACGGAGAGCGGCCTCAGGGTGTCCGCCCACTCCTCGGGAAGGAGCGCCTCGGCGCGGCCGACGAGCCAGAAGGGCAGGAGGAGCACGATGCCTACCAGGCCTGCCGCGACCTGGTCATCCGTCAGGGACGACGCGAACAAGCCCGCCGCACAGAACGCGGCCGCGACGCCCACCAGCCCCAGGTAGCTGGTGAAGACGACACCCCAGTCCGGATCACCGTAGTAGGCGAGCACCGCCGGGAAGACGAGCGTCCCCAGGAACATGAGCAGACAGAGCGTCAACGAGGCCAGCCACTTCCCTAGGACGATCGCCCCGAGCGAGACCGGCGCCGTCATCAGCAGCTCAAGCGTTCCGAGGCGCCGCTCCTCAGCGAAGTGGCGCATGGTGAGCATCGGGAGCACAAAGAGCTGGGTGATCGCCAGGTTTCCGAGGAGGACGCGGAGCGAGGCCTCTCCCGTGAGGGTCACCCCCAGGTAGAAGAACAGGCCAGCGAGAAAGAGGAACGCGGACAGGAACACGTACGCGAGCGGGCTCAGGAAGTAGATCCGCAGTTCCTTCTTCCAGAGGGTCCACACGGCGCTCATTCGCGCCCCACGATGGAGACGAAGGCCTCCTCCAGGGTGGGGAGGCGATGCTCCAGCGTGCGGACGCGGGCGCCCGCCTCGCGCGCGAGATCCGCGACGGCCGGACGGGGATCGATCCGGGCGTTGAGGCGGAAGGTGCGCCACGATCCGTCCGCCCCGAGGGGCTCTACGAGGTCAACCTGTGGCAGCGCGCCGAGGCGCGGGCCGTCCAGCCCGTCGACCTCGACGAGGTACCAGTCCCCGCGCGGCGCCATCGCGCGCAGCTCGTCGAGCGATCCCTGGGCCACGAGCTGGCCCTTGGTGATGACGAGAGCGCGAGGACAGAGCGCCTCGACCTCGGAGAGGATGTGGGTCGAGAGGATGACGGTGTGCGTGCCGGCGAGAGACTTCACGAGGTCGCGGATCCCCACGAGCTGGGCAGGATCGAGGCCGCTCGTCGGCTCGTCCAGGATGAGGACGGGGGGATCGTGGAGGAGCGCCTGGGCGAGCCCCACCCGCTGCCGGTAGCCCTTCGAGAGGGAGCCGAGGATGCGTCGTTCCCAGCCCGCGAGCCCGACGCGCTCCATCACGGCGCCTGTGCGCTGGTGGCGGGTACGCCCCGTGTACCCGCGAAGCTCAGCGATGAAACCGAGGTAGTCGCCTACGCTCAGCTCCGGGTACAACGGCGGAGACTCGGGCAGATAGCCGACGCGGCGCTTGACCTCCATCGGGGACTCGAACACGTCGAACCCGGCGACACGGGCGTCCCCTCCCGTGGCGGGGAGGAAGCCCGTGAGGATCCGCATCGTGGTGGTCTTCCCGGCGCCGTTTGGCCCGAGAAACCCGACGATCTCGCCCTGCCCGATGGTGAAAGAGACGTTGTTCAGCGCGACGCGCGGGCCGTAGGACTTGGTGAGGGCGATTGCTTCAATCATCAGGACGGCCGACCATCTAACGGGTGTCCGCCCAGCCGCTACCCCCGGGTTAATCCCTGTCGATGCTTTGGGTCGTACTCGCGGGGCTCGCTCGCGCCGAGGTCGTGGACGGGATCCTCCATGTGGTGGGGGACCGCATCGTGACCCGCTCCGATGTCGCGTTCGAGCGGGACTTCGCCGCGCGGGATCGCAGCCCCTTGGTCCCCTTCGAGGACCCCGCCTACCCCCTCGAACAGCGCCTGATCGACTTCGCCATCTTGCGCGAGCTCGCAGGGGACATCGAGATCTACAGGCCCCCCGCCGGCGAGGTTCGGGCCCGCTGGGAGCGCTTCCGGGACGGGTGGCCTCATCCCGAAGATCATGCGGCGTTTCTGGCTCGTTGGGGCCTGGACGACGAGCAGCTGCTCGGCTTCGTCTACAGCCGCATGGTGGTCGAGCGGTACGCCGCCCGAAACGCTGGTCAGGCCGCGGCGCTGGACCGAGGCGAGCTCACCGAGATCGCCTATCAGGCCTGGATGGGCGCGTTGCGCGATCGCGCCACAGTTCGGAACACGCCATGACCCCACGCCGCGCCACCCCCGCCGACATCGACGCCATCCTTGCCCTGGAGCAGACCTGCTTCGCAGAGGATCCCTGGACCCACAACATGCTTCAGGAGGAGCTCGGACGCTCCGGCGGCGTCTTCGTGGCCCTCGGGGACGAGGGACGGCCCGTCGCGTTCGCGATCGGGTGGTCGGTCCTCGACGAGCTGCACGTGCTCCAGGTCGCGGTCGACCCCGCCCAGCGCCGCGGCGGGCTCGGGCGTCGCGTAATGGAGGCCCTCGAGGCCGGCGCGGGCCCCGCGGAGACCGCCTGGCTGGAGGTGCGCCGCGACAACGCAGCCGCCATCGCGCTTTACGAGTCCCTGGGATACCGCGCCGTGGGGTGCCGACAGCGGTACTATACCGACGGCTGCGACGCCCTTCTGCTTCGGAAGTCGCTCAAGGCGTGAGCGGCCGAGCTCACCAGCTCCCGGCGCCGAAGCGGTAGGTCTTCTTGACCGGCTGATCCTTGACGATCTTCTGGAACTTCCAGCTCGAGACCGCGCGCGACATGCATCCCTCGAGGTCTGCATCCGAGCCGTTCACCCCGGTCACGCGCACGTTCTTCGCCGAGCCTTCCTTGGCGACCGTGAAGGAGACCTCCCACGCGCCCTTCAGCCCCTCGACCTGCTTGAGCCGCTGGTTGTAGCAGCCCTGTAGCTGGGGGCTCGACGCGTTGATGACCGCCTTCGCCATGGCGAAGATCTCACCGTCGTCCGACAGGACGCGGTCGCTCGACGCGAAGGTGACCTTGATCTGGTCCCCGCGGACTCCGCCGCCGTCTCCCAGCGCAGAGCCCACGGCCGGCGCGAGTTGGTCGGCGCCAAGTTCGGGGGGCGGCCGGGGCCGCGCGCTCAGGTCGCCCACCGGGGCCCCCACGCCGATCGTCGGGACGTCTCCGCCCGCCTTCTTCGGGGGCGGTCGGGACCCGTTCACGGCGGTGGCGCCGACGGCGCCCGGGCTGGGCACGGGTACGGGCGCCGCAGCCTCGAGTTCGGAGAGCGGCGTCGCGTAGTAGTCGTCCATCTCGTAGGTGAGGGCTTCTTGCTGGTTCTGCCACACCGCAACGCCCGCGCCCGCGAGACCGAGGAGGACGACGAGCGCGAGGACGCCCAGGAGCCGGCTCTTCTTCTTCTTCTTCGCGAGGGCAAGCTCGTCCTCCTGCTCTTTCTTGAGGCGGAGCTGGAGGCCGGGATCGGTCGGCGCTTCTTCGCCGGGGATCTCCAACATGCAATGGGGACAATTTCCCCCAAAACGGAGAGTGTCCGCTGGAATGGCGCCCTTGCAGAAGGGGCATACAGGCGAAGGCGAGGCCAGGGCCGGCTCCGAGACGAGGTGGGAGGGTAGCAGGCCCGTGCGGGGCAAGGCAAGGAGGACGAGGCCGGCGCCGCGGATTGTGGGGGCCGCGGGCCGTGGATCGACAGTGGAGGAAGAGGCTCAGCCGGGGGGGCGTCCGGCGCGCTCACGCGGGCCTGTCCACTGGGACATGCCGCCGACGACGTTGTAGATGTTCGACGCGCCGAGGCTGGTCATGAACTCCGCGGCGGCGGCGCTGCGGCCACCGCCCTGGCATACGAAGACGATGTGGTTGGTCTGGCCGATCTCCCCGTAGCGGTGCGGCAGCTCGTCCACCGGGATGTGGCGCGCGAGCGGAGAGCGATCGGCTTCGAACTCGGCCTTCGTCCGCACGTCGACCAGGAGGTAGGGCGAGTCGGCCTCACCAAGGAGGGCGAGCGCGCCCTGGGAGTCCACCTCGAGCACCGCTGCCGCGGGCTTGCCGGGAGTGCGGATAGCGCTTGACGTAGCGACCGGCGGCGGGGGCTCGACCGCCGGGGGTTCCTTGCCCTCGACGCGGGCGGCGGACGCGAGGATCGCGGCGACGTCGACGCGTCCGCGCTCGGACAGGCACACCTTGCCGTCCTTTCCGACGAGGACGACGGTGTCCCTGCAGAAGGGACGGACGCGGCCAGAGGCGCGGAACCCGCGGGCGGCGAGCGCCAGGGGGTCGTAGAGGAGGAAGAACTCGGTGCCGATACGACCGCGGAACGCGCGGAGCTCGTCGGTGCGGGAGGTGTGGACCCCGAATACGGCGGTGTCCAGGCCCTCGAATGCGGGACGCGCGCGGTCGATCGTGCGGAGCCAGGCCTCGGTGTCGGCGTCGGTGAGCGAGCGGAAGAAGACGAGGAGCACATTGAGGTGCCCCTTGAAGTCGTTCAGCTTGATCCAGGTTCCATCATCCGCAGTGAGCGACAGCGGCGTCGCTGCCGTACCTACTTCGAGCGGCTTCCAGGTAAGGAAGTTCGTCAGCTTCGAGCCCATCGCGGACCTCCGGAGCGACCGTCTATCCGAAATGCGCGGGGCCGGCGCTAGGAGCCCGCAGCGCAATGCGGACCGAGCCCGCTGAGGCGCGGCCGCGTCCAGCGGGAGCCAGCGGGCGACGGGAGCCATGCGCTACGGGCTCCTGGCCGCTGCTACGCACGCTGCTCGTCACGGCGCCGGACCGCGTCGAGGAGGAGGACCTCGGCGGCGCCGCTGAGGTTGGTCAGGCCCGCGTCCTCGAAGCGCACTTCGAAGCGGCCCTCACGGAGGGCCACCAGGGTGAGGAGGGCAGCTTCGCCCGCGCGGCCTCCGTGCGTGGCGCCACCGAGCCGCCCGTCCCGCACCTGGACGACGCCGAGATCGGCCGTGCCGAGGACCAGCACGCGCGCTGTGCGCCCGCCCCGGACGAGGGTCTGGAGGAGATCGATCAGCGGAAGGTCGGATAGCCGACCGGTGACTGCGGCAGGCGGCTCCTGGCGGCGCCGGAGCACCTTCCTGAGGGCGCCCAGAAGCGTGGGGAGCGCGGCCTCGCCCGACGTGGCGACCGGCTCCATCCGGACGACGGGGATGCCGGAGTCCACCCGCAGGGCCACTTCGACATCGTCTTCGCCGGGCACGTTCGGCTCCGCGAGAATGGCACCGGCGCGAAGGCTTTGTGCGAGCCGCAGGGCCTCCGGTGCGCCGGCGGCCGTCGCAACGGTGAAGCCCTCGGCGACGAGCTCCGCGCGCGCGGCCGCGGCGAGCAGCGAGCGCTCCGACGCCACCACCACGACCGCCCCCGGCCTCGCCTCGGCCGCCTGTACGCGCTCGCTCAGACCCCGTCTCCGCAACACCGCGGCGAGCGCCTGGAGGGCCGAAGCGTCGTGTCGCGTCGCGTCTCCACCGAAGGCCGCCACGGGGTCATCGCCAGGGCCGAGCGATGCGCGGACCGCCGCGCGGGCCGTGTAGACGATCTCGGCGCCGAGGTGACGCCCCGGCCCTGACTCGCCGCGCACCCTGACGAGCAGCGCGTCGAGGAGCGCCTGCACCTCATAGGGCGGCGACCACACGCGCAACAGGTCGGCCGCCCAGCTGATCCCCCCCGCTTCGTCGCGATCACCGCTGCGATCCGAGCCTTCCCCGAGCGCGGTGAACATCGCGGCGAGGGTGACGGTGTCGCGTTGTTCGGCGGGCAAGGCCGCGTAGTCCGCCATGCCGCGCACGAGTTCGGCGGTGCGTCGGCCAACGCCGGAGGGCCCGTCGGCGTCCACCAGGAGGTGGCCCAGAAGACCGAAGAAGAAGTCTCTAGTCTGATCGTATGGAATCCCGATCCGCCGTCCCGGGCCGTAGCCGTCCAACGCACAGATCTGGACCATGGGCCGGAGGCGACGCCAGGAGGCGAGGTACGGCTCCACCTCGGGGAGGACTGCGCGTCGTAAAAAGACACGATCCGCCTGATTTGCCTCGATAAAGGCGCTAACCTGCTCGGGATCACCGACGATCTCGGAGCTCCCGCCCTCCAGCATCTCGAGGCGTCGGAGCGCCGCCGCCCGATCGGCGTTCGGCTCGAACACCACCGTCAAGCCGGCCGCCGGCGCCTCGGCCTCGACCTCGGGTCCGGCGGCGACCGAACGCTCGTCGGTGTGCTCCGTCGGGAGGAGGCGGTCGACGAGGATTCGCATCGCGCCGCGGGGCGCGACGAAGAGGCGCAGACGGGCCGCACGAGCGGAGGTCTGCGCCGCGCGGAGCGAGGGGAGGTCGGTGGGATCCGCGGTCAGGAGCGACAGGACCCGCTTTTCTTCGTCCAGGAACGTAGGCAGGAGCAGGCGCTCGCGGATGAGGCCGTGCGGAAGCAGGTCCAGGACCTCCGGGGCCACGGAGAGCCGCGCCAACCTCTCTTCCGGGACCATGTTGAGCCGGAACTGGTGCGCGAGCGCGCGCGCCAGACCATCGTCATCAAGGAGCCCGAGCTCCGTCGCGACGTCGCCGAACCGAGATCCGCGGCCCGCGCGGAGCCGGGCGAGCACCTGCTCCACCTCGTCCTTTTCCATCAATCCGAGGGTGAGACAGACCTCCCCCAGCGGCGTGTGACTCATCTCGGCCTCTCGAGCGCCAGCATACGCCATTCGCTCACCGAACAGGCCTGGGTACACGGGGCCCGACCGACGCGGTATCATCGTGGGGATGTCCACCCAGGGTGCACCAGGAAGGGCGCCGAACCGGCCCTCCACGTCCGCGACGGACGTAGCGGCAAGCCTTCGGAGCGCCTTCGCGCAACTCGCACGCGCCTCTCGTGCGGCCGGGCTGACACCCAACGGAGTGGCCCCCGGCAGGCTGCCCGCGGCCGACCGATCGGTGTGGGTCGACGCCCTCTCCCAGGCGACGGCGGACGGACGCGTGGTCGTGCTGCACTTCACCTCCTCCGCCATCCTGCTCGGCGATCTCCCCGTCGCGGACGGCGCCGAGCGCCGCTTCGCTGAGGGGCTTCACGCCGCCGGCCTGCGTTCGCTCACGTTGTTTCCGGGGGCTTCCCCCGCCGAGCTCGCCGCGGTCGGCGCCCTCCTCGCGAGTGACTGGAGCGCAAAGGGCGCGTCCGGATTCGCCGATGCCGCATGGCGCGCAGACCTCCCGCACCTCCACCTCGACCTCGACGAAGCGGTCGCCGACCCGACCCCGCCGGCCGCGATGCCGTCGCTCTTCGCGGCCCTCGCGCTGCTCGCTCGCCCGCCCGAGGAGAGTCAGCGCAGGGGCACCCTCGGCGCGGACGCGCTCGAGGCGCTCCGCCATCTCCGCGACACGGCCACGCCCGAGCCGACTTCCTTCCTGGACGTCCACCCGACCGCCGGCGTGCTCCCCGCCGAGCTCGTGGCCGCGGTGGCGCTCGTCCGCGGCGGGACGGACCTCGAGACGGCGGAGCTCGGTCGCGCGCTCGTGGCCGGGATCGCCAGCGCCACCACCGCCACCGCCGCCAGGCGTGTCGCGCGGGAGGTGATGTCGTCCACGGTCGAGCTCATTGGCAGCACGCTCGACGCGACCCCGCTGCTCCACGAGCTCCTCCTCAAGGCCGACCCCGACCTCGGCGTGGAGCGGGTCCGTGTCGCCGCGGGCGCCGCCATCTCGGAGCTGGGGAAGGACCCACTGCGCGCGGCGCTCGTCGCCCGCCTGCCTCCCGTCGCGACACTAGAGCTACGCGGTCAGCTATTTTCTCTTCTATCCCTTCCTCTTTCGAAAGATGATGTCGGTGCGCTTGCCACCGTCCTGCCCCGTTGGGCAGTTCAGGTGTTGGCGGACACCCAGCTTCTCCGCGAGATGGGCGAGTCGAACGTACGCCTCGAGCGCGTCCGCGAACGCCTTGGCAGCGACGAGCCCTCCGCCTTGTCCCTCGGGCTCGCGATGGCCGCGCGGCTCGACGATGCGCGTCTCCTCGACACCATCCTCACGCTTGCAGGGCACCCACTCCCCGGCGTTCGGGAGAGCGCGCTCTTCGCGCTGCGGCAACAGACCGGACGCCGGGTGCGCGCCCTCGTCGTCCAGCGGCTCACCGACACCGCGCCCGACGTACGCGTGGAGGCTCTCCGCTACGCCGTGGCGCACGCGCTCCCGGAGGTGTTGCCCTACCTCGAGGCGCGGATCGGTGACCCCGCCCTCGAGGCGCTCCAAGAACCCGAGATCCGTGCGCTGTGCATCGCGTTCGGCCGCGTGGCCCGCGAGCGCGCAGAGCCCACGCTCTCCGAGCTCGCGCTCGGCCGACGCCGCGCGGGGCACCCGGCGCTGGCGCGCTTCGCCCTGCACGGGCTGCGGGCCATCGGCACGCCGCGCGCACGAGCCGCGCTCCAGCACGTCGCGGTCGAGATCCCGCGGCTGCGCCACGAAGCGGAATCCCTGCTCGCGGGAGAGGCCCGATGAGCCCCCGCTCCGGGCGGAGCGCCGGCTCGCGCGACACCGCCCGCGCCTTCGCGGCCCACCTCGCGGCTCTCGCGCGCGCCGTCGAGCCCGAGGACCGCGCGGAGACCCGCGCGCTGACCGACGTCGTGAGCGACTGGGCCACCCTCGCCGCCTCCGACACTCCCAGCTTCGAGTTCGACGGGAGCAGCTTCTGGGTCGGCGCGACCGCCGTGGCGTTGCCGTCCGCATGGCGGGACGCCCTCGCACCCCTCGAGGCCTCGCTACGGGGCCACGGTGTGGGCGGCGTCAAGCTGAGCGGACCGATTGACCGGGGCACGGTGCTCGCGCTTCTGCGCGGCCTCCGCGCGCTCCAGCCCCACGCCCCGCGCGAGGAGCTCGAGCGCTGGGTCGTCGCGCACGGCGGGGCTGCCCTGAGCTTCACCGCCCCTCGCCCGCTCCACGCCCTCGACCCACGCGAGGCCCTCCGCCCGTGCCTCGAGGCCTGGGCCACCTTCGCCGGGGCTGCCGAGCGCCCGTTGTCGGATTCGCACGCGGTGGCTCCGCTGGAAGCTGCCATCCGCGCGCTCGTGGACCGGGCCCGGGAGGAACCCCGCGCGTTGCCGATGGTGCTCGCCCTCGCCGAGGGCGGCGCCCGCCGCCGCACGGCCTGCGTGGTGACCCTCGCGCTCATCCTGGGTCTCCGCCTCGGACTCCCGTGCGCGGCGCTCTTCGACCTCGCTCTGGTCGCGCTCGAGGCGTCGCAGTTGACGCCCGGCTTCACCAGCGACGACGTCGGGCGCGTCGTCGCGCGCCGGGCCGGCCGCGGCGTCGGTCAGACCGAGGCGCGCGTCGCCTGCACGTTGTGGGGCCTTGCCTCAGATAGCGGGGTCGGGCCGCGCGGGCTGCATCTCTTCGGCCGCGTCACGACCCTCGCGATCCACGCGGAGCGGCTCCTCCGCGACGAGGGGCCCACGCGACTCCTGCCGGACGAGGCCATCGCGCGCCTCCAGACACAGGTTGGCCGCGCGCATGACCCCGCCCTGGTAGAGGCGCTGGTGTCGAGCCTCGGCCGGTATCCCGTCGGGAGCACGATCGTGCTCGAAGGCGGGGAGGTCGGCGTCGTCTGCCGCCCGCCGGCGTCCGGTGATCAGGTCGCGCGGCCGCTCCTCCGCGTGGTCGTCGATCGCACCGGAGCCCTCCTCGGCGGCGGCCCCGTCCTCGATCTCGCCCAACCGGCGCGGGCCCGGGCGCGGATCATCGCCACGGTCGACCCCGCACGCCTCGGCATCCGCGTCGCCGAGGCCTTGCTCGGCTGATCCCCACGCCGCGCGGGACGGGACCGCCGCCCAGTGCCGGGGTAAGCCTCACGCGGAGATCTTGCGCTGTCGCCCCTCGCCCTACTCACCGACTTCGGCCTCTCCGACCCCTACGTGGGCGTGATGAAGGGAGTGCTGGCGACCCGCGCGCCCGGCGTCCCGGTGATCGACGTGACGCACGGGGTCCCCCCGCAGGCCGTCCGCGTCGGCGCGCTCTTCCTCGACGCAGCGTGGCCCTGGTTCCCGCTCGGCACGGTCTTCGTGTGTGTGGTGGACCCCGGCGTCGGCACGCGTCGCCGCCCGCTCGTCGTGCGCGCCGCGGAGCGTCTCTTCGTCGGGCCCGACAACGGCCTATTCGGCCTCTTGCCCGACCCCGTCGTGCGGGAGATCACGGCGCCATGGGGTGCTCCACGCTGCTCCACGACCTTCCACGGCCGGGACCTCTTCGCGCCCGTCGCGGCCCGCCTCGCGACCGGCGCCGCGTTCGAAGAGGTCGGGCCAATCGTCGCAGATCCGGTGCCGCTCGCCCTCCCGGTCGCTGCGGCCGGGCAGGGCGAGATCCTGTACGTCGATCACTACGGCAACGCCGTCACCAACCTGCCCGGCGCCGATGCTGGGGCCGTCCGCGTCGGCGCGCTGCGCCTCCCCGTCGTCCGAACGTACGGCGCGGCCCCCCCGGGAGCGGTCGTTGCGCTGACCGGGAGCACCGGTCGGCTCGAAGTCGCGGTCCGAGACGGAGACGCCGCCCGTGCCCTCGGCATCGGTCCCGGCGCCGTCGTGCAGTGGGAGCCCGAATGATCCAGCTTTCCCCTACTCTATCCCCCGAGCTCGCCGCGAAGCTCAACGTCCTCCGCCGGCTGATCCGCGAGATGGGAGACGTCCTGGTCACCTTCTCCGGCGGCGTCGACTCAGCGCTGGTGCTCAAGGTCGCGGTCGACACCCTCGGCACGCGCGCGCTCGCCCTCACCGCGGACTCTCCTACCTTCCCGCCGGAGGAATGCGCGGAGGCCCGCCGGTTCGCGGAGGAGATCGGCGCCCGCCATCTCGTCGTGACCGCGCATGAGCTCGAGCGCGAGGGCTACGCGCGCAACACAGGCGATCGCTGCTACTTCTGCAAGACCGAGCTCTTCGACCTGGCGCGGAACACCGCACAGGCCCTTGGCATTGGCGTCATCGTGGACGGCACCATCCTCGACGACCTCGGCGGTCACCGCCCGGGCCTCACCGCCGCGGCGGAGCACGCCGTTCGGCATCCCCTCGTCGAGGCCGGCTTCACCAAGGGAGACGTTCGGGCCGCCGCCCTCGCGCTCGGCATGCCCGTGTGGGACAAACCCAGCTTCGCGTGCCTCGGGAGCCGGTTCGCCGTCGGCACGCGGGTAACGCTCGGTCGGGTCACGCGCGTCGGCCGGATCGAGAGCGCTATGCGTACGTCCGGCTTTCGCCAGTTCCGCGTTCGTTTCCATGAGCTGGGCGGGACCGAGCTCCTCCGCATCGAGGTAGAGATCGGAGACCTCGGGCGGCTCGTCGCCCCCGGCGTGCGCGAAGACATCGTGGCCGCGTGCCGCGCGGAGGGATTCTCGTGGATCACGCTGGACCTGGAGGGCTATCGGACGGGGAGCACGTCGGGGGCCCACCCCATCGCCACCTCGGCGTCGGCGACCGCGCCGAGCACGTCCCCCCCGCCCTCAGGAAGCGCGTCTTCCTCGAGCTGACGGCGCTCTGGCTTGCGACGCTCCTCCTCATCCGCGGCGTTGTCGCGCTTCAGGGCGCCGGTCTCCCCGAGTGGACGTTGGCGGCGGTCCCCTTCCTCTTCATCTACGCCCCGGTGCTCCTGTGCCGCTGGCGGAACGTGGACAGCTACGGCTACCGAATCGCCATCCCGGCCTTCTCCGATTTGCCGGCGTGGCGGGAGGCTTTCGTCGCCGCTGGCCTCGTGGTCGCCGTGATCCTGGTGCCCTGGCTCGTCGGCTACCACCTCTACCAGACGACGCTCTTCCACTACACGCCGCACTGGCGCCTGCCGAAGGACGCCGCGCTCCTCGTCCCCTACCACCTGTTTTTCGTGGCGATCCCGGAGGAGTTTTTCTACCGCGGCTACTTCCAGACGCGCCTCAACGAGATCTTCCCCAGGAAATTTCTCATCTTCGGGGTTCCGATCGGCTGGGGACTCGTGATCGCCTCCCTCTTCTTTGCCTTCGGACACTCGCTGGTCGTGTTCCGCTGGTGGCACTTCGCGACGTTCTTCCCCGGGCTCCTGTTCGGCTGGCTCCGAGAGAAGACGGGGCAGCCCGTCGCGGGCGCACTGCTGCACGCCTGGGCGAACGTGACCGTAACCTGCCTCGACACGCTCTACGGGGTGATCTGAGCGCCTACTTGAGCAGCTTCTGGAGGCCACGCATCCGGGCCTCGACCTCGCCAGCACGATAGCTCGGATCGAGGTCGCGGAGCTCTTCGAGGAGCCGTACAGCCGCGCGCAGCTTCCCGGTGGCGGTGTAGAGCGCGGAAAGCTCGAACAAGGCCTCTGCATAGGCGGGATCGGACTCGGCGGCGTCGTTCGAGGCCTCGCGCAGCAGGTCGAGGGCGCGGGCGACCTCGCCGAGGCCTCGGATCGCCTGTGCGCGCAGCACGGCTGCCTCGAGCCCGGCGACGCCGTCGAGCATGGCGAGCGCGTCCGCCCACATGCCGACGGCGACGAGCGAGCGGGCCTCGTCCACGTCGTTGAGGGACGTCAGCTCGTCCAGGGCCTCGGGGAGCACCTCGGCGAAGGTGCCGTCCTCCAGGGGGCCGAAGTCGGCGAAGGCGTCGTCGTCCGAGTCGGTGGGTGGAGAGGCGATGGCCGGGGCGACGGGCGCCGGGGACCGGGTCGCGGTCCGGAGGGCCGCGATCTTGCCGAGGACGCCCTCATCCAACGGGTTTGCGGCGAGCGCCTCGCGGTAGGCGCCGACGGCGCCGACGAGATCTCCCGCCCCCGCGAGGCGGTCTCCCTTTGCTTCGGGGCCCTCCGCGTGGCCAGGCGTGGGCGTCGCAGCCGCGACCCAGGGGGCGTCGCCCGCGGCGGCACGGACCAGCGCGATGCGCTCCCGCACGGCGTCCGCCTCCGCGCCGGCGCGAGCGAGTATCCGCTCCATCGTCTCGAGAGCGGCCGCAACGTTGCGCGTGGCATCGACCTCGGCCTTTGCGGCCAGCAGCCCGAGCGCGTCGGGGGCCGACGCGAGGGCCTCGCGGAGCGCTGCGTCCGCGCGATCGGCGAAGCCGTAGCGGAGGTACACCTCCGCGCGCACCTGAGCGCGCAGCTCGGCCTCCGTCGTGGGCTCCGCCAACGTGAGCTGAGTGAGCCGACGCTCCATCCGCGTGACCTTGTCCTCCGCGGAGCGCAGACGCGCGAGCAGGTCAGCGTCATTCGGGGCGAGGCGGAGGGAGCGGCGGAGCGCGTCGGCCTCGAGCGCCGGCTGCACACGCTCGGCCGCGACGCGCGCGAGCTCACCGAGCACCTTCAGCGCCTTCTCCGGCTGGCCCACCCCCTCGAAGGCGCGGGAGAGGAGATCGAGCGTCTGCGGGTCACGAGGGGCCCGACCGAAGGCGAGTTGAAGATGGGCAAGCGCACGCTTGTGGTCCCCGGCCTCGACGCGCGCGCCCGCGGCGTCGAGGAGGAGAGCGAGATCGTCGGGCTTCAGGCGGAGCGCCATCTCGGCGATGCGCCCGACCTCGTCGGGCCGGCCGCGGCGGCGGTACTCCTCCGCGACCTCCTGATAGGCGGCGGCGGCCCCGAGGACATCGCCCCCGGCCTCGAGGAGCTCGGCCACCTTCAGGCGGAGCGGGGGCTCGCCGGGGCTGAGGTCGGCGACACGACGAGCGGCCTTCGCGGCGTCCTGCGGCTTCCCCGCGCCGATCCAGAGGCGCATGGCCATGTCGAAGTGAGGGCGCGAATCGTTTGCGTACCCGGAGGCGACGTAGCACTCGGCGAGGTCCATCTGGAGCCCGGGGTCGTCAACGCGGAGGGTGAGGAGCTGCTTCAGCACGGCGACGGCCGCGCGGTGCGCGCCTTCCTTGATCAAGCCCTCGGCGACCTCACGGAACTGCTTCTCAGCGTCCACGGGGCGGCCGAGCTTGATCAGGAGTTCCCCGACCTTCTGGCGAATGCGGCGATCGCGGGGGTCGAGCTTCAGGATGGCCGAGTAGGCGCGCAACGCGCCCTCCTGGCTCCCGAGGTTCAGTTGGCGCATCGCCTCCTGTTCGAGCTGGTTCCGATCCATGCGCTCCCTACCCCGGACGGTTCTTCAACCACTCGTCGATGTACCGCGTGTGAAACGTCACGTCGCGGAAAGCTGGGTCCGAAAGCAGGAGCTTTTGGAGCGGCAACGAGGTGCGGATGCCCTCGACGACGTACTCGTCCATCGCGCCGAGCAGTTTGCGGATGGCCGCCTCGCGGTCCGGCGCATGTACAATCAGCTTCGCGACGAGCGAGTCGTAATAAGGCTGGACAAACGCGCCTTCATGGACCGCGCTATCGACGCGCACGCCCGGACCACCCGGCGCGTGGTAGCCCACGATGCGCCCCGGCGACGGCGTGAACTTCCATGGATCTTCCGCGTTTACTCGCACCTCGATGCTGTGGCCGGACAGCTTCACCTCGGACTGGGTGAACGGCATGCGCTCCCCGGCCGCGAGGCGGATCTGGAGCTGAACGAGGTCGACCCCGGTGACCATCTCGGTGACCGGGTGCTCGACCTGGATCCGGGGGTTGACCTCGAGGAAGAAGAACTCGTCGCCTTGGACGAGAAACTCGCAGGTGCCGACGGTGACGTAGCCGGTGGACGCGACGAGGCGGGCGGCGGCGGCGCGGATGCGGTCGCGCAGGCCCTCGTCGAGGTTGGGCGCGGGCGCCTCCTCGATGATCTTCTGGTGGCGGCGCTGCATCGAGCAGTCGCGCTCCCCGACGTGGACGGCGGCGCCGTAGCGGTCCCCCGCGAACTGGACCTCGATGTGGCGCGGCGCGCGAAGGAAGCGCTCGAGGAAGACCTCCCCGCTGCCGAAGGCGGCTTTTGCCTCTGCGGAGGTGATCGCGAAGACCTTGCGGAGCGTCTCCTCGTCCTCGACGACGCGCATGCCCTTCCCGCCGCCGCCGGCCGCGGCCTTGAGCATGAGCGGGTAACCGGAGCTGCGGGCGACCTGAACTGCCTCCTCGAGCTCTTCCACCGCGCCGTGGCTGCCCGGCAACAGGGGAAGGCCCGCCGCGCGCGCCGCAGCCTTGGCGGAGAGCTTGTCGCCGAACTGACGAAGATGCTCGGGGGACGGCCCGATGAAGGTCATGCCGTGGGCGTTGACGGCCTCGGCGAAGGTGGCGTTCTCGGCGAGGAATCCGTACCCGGGATGCACGGCGTCCACCCGGGTGATGTCGGCCGCGGAGATGACCGCCGGGAGCGAGAGGTAGGA
>Ga0164294_10002526_pt1 | contig 16511 bp, 15 predicted proteins | sample GEODES005metaG_FD_111479 | JGI IMG/M metagenome (GOLD analysis project Ga0164294, IMG submission 111479) | Oligotrophic lake water microbial communities from Sparkling Lake, Wisconsin, USA - GEODES005 metaG | ecosystem: Environmental > Aquatic > Freshwater > Lake | place: USA: Sparkling Lake...
GGCCTGCCTCACCCCCAGGCTGGCCAGCAGCTCCGAGCGTGTGTTCCAGTGGACCTGCATCACCTCGCGCGCGGGCGAGGCACGGCGGGTCATGGCGGCGGCGGGCACGGCAGGCAGTGTCGTAGGCGTGGAGGGCCAGTAAAGATCCAGGGCCTGGGAGGTAAAGCCGAGGCTGGCATGGAAGCTCGAGAGGCTGGCCACCAGGCTAAGGCGGGTCGGCTGTGGGCGGGGTGCCGCTGGCTCAAGCACGATTAGGCCGGGGCTGCGATGGGTCACCCGGCAGGGCCCCGCGCCCGGAGGCGGTGATTGATGGAAGGCCTTGTCCGGCAGCCCGCCTGCGTTGGCCTTCCACCAGGTGGCGGGCAGGATGGGAAGGTCTGTCCAGGCGCACAAGGCGGGCCCATATTGACGCCACAGTGCCAGACGCAGGCGATTGGGAGCAACCACTTCGACTGTGTGCGCGGCTTGCAGCCCGGCGCGGTTGGGCAAGGGCCAACGGGCGCGGGACAGCGCCTCGAAGGTGGCCTGGACGTCGGTGGCGGTGACTCGCGTGCCGTCGTGCCAGCGCGCGTCGGCGCGGATCGTGACCTCCAGCAGCGGCTCTTCGAAGACCGGTTGCCGGGCGCGCACCTCCAGCTGAAGCGGAATCCCGGGCACGGCATCGCGCAGGCGCTGGGGGTAGTCGTCGGGCATTGGGGCCAGCGCCAGCTCGAGCGCCCCGGCTTCGTCGTGCCAGGCCTGGCGGCGAGGCGTGGCGAGGTCGGGCTGGTTAAGCAGGGCCTTCTCAACCGCCGCAACCCCGGCGCTGCCTGAAATGCGCAAGATGGTCACTGGAACCACTCGGGCCTTGGCGGCCTGCAGCACCTCGCGAACTGCCGCCTCCCGCACGTCATCGAACCACAGCTGCAGAGCGGTCTGCCGCAGGCTGACGTCGGCGAGTTTCCACGCCGGCCAGCGAGCGTGCTTCAGGGCTTCCAAATCCTGCGCGGCCTGGGCGGCGGCGGCCTCGGTCTCAAACCAGACCGTCACCCGCTTGCGCCAGTGCCATTCACTGGCCAGATCGGGGGCGATGCGGCCCTGGTCATTCAGCTTGAACAGGGAGGCATGGACCAGGGCGGTGAGCTGGCGCGCGGCCTCGCCTGGCCCTGCTTGGTAAGGATTGACCGAGGGCAGGCCGGGATCGCTGACCAGGGCGAAGAGATCGTGCTGCCTCAGCTGCCGGTTCAGCCGGGCCTGCTGCGCCGCCCAGAGAGTAAGGGCGATGAAAAAGGCGGGCAGGCCAAAGAAAAGCGCTCGGGCGGGCATGAGAAGACAGAAAACCTGGAAGTCCGCCGCTCGGAAAGCCAAAAGTGGTGCACGGAGAGGGATTCGAACCCCCGACCAACTCGGTGTAAACGAGCCGCTCTACCGCTGAGCTATCCATGCGACTGGCGTGGCCGCATTGATGGCGCTGGCGTGAGGGTTTGCAAGGACGGATTCAAGCAGGCACGATGAGGCCGGAAGTCCCCTGTGAGTAGGGCGCGGCGTGGCTTGTGAAAAATTTCACAAATAACTCTTGCCGCCGCTTTCCAGTGTCGCTAAACATCATGCCCGCCTTTCATCAGGGGACCCTTTATTGCCATGTCTTCATTGCTCTCACTGCCCGCGTTTTCGACGTCGATGCTTGCCAGCGTGGACCCCAAGGCAGTGTGGTCGCATCACGAAGAAGGTTTGTTCGGGTTTTTCACCAACTCGACGCTGGTAGCGCTGGTGGTGCTGGGCGTGGTTCTCTGGGTTGCTGGCAAGGCGACGAAGAACATGTCGCTGGTGCCGCACAAGTGGCAGAACTTCTTCGAGATGGTCGTGGAGTTTCTCTACAACCAAGTGGAAGCCGTGGCGGGCAAGCACATGGCCCCCAAGGCCTTCCCGCTGCTGGGCACGCTGTTCATTTTCATCCTGGTGTCGAACTGGTTCGGTCTCATGCCCGGCGTGGGGACCATCGGCTGGGGCGAGGGCACTGGCTTCCTCTCCGTGAAGGAAGCGCACGATCCGCTGCTGCGTCCGCCAACGGCTGACTTGAACATGACCCTGGGTCTGTCGATCTCGGCCTTCCTGGTCTGGCTATATTTGACCATTCGCGAGGTGGGTGTCTGGGGCTTCCTGGTCCACACCTTTGGTCCGAAGGGTGGCTTGAAGGGCGTGATGGGCATGGTGGTTGCCGTGGTTTTCTTGTTTGTTGGTGTGATCGAAGTGATCTCCATCATGATCCGCCCGCTGACGCTCTCCATTCGTCTTTACGGCAACATCTTCGCCGGTGAAAACGTGCTGCACACCATGGGCAACATGGGCGGCTTCATCGGCAGCGTGCTCGCGCCTTTCCCTTTCTACTTCATGGAGCTGCTCGTCGGCCTGCTGCAAGCGGTGGTGTTCACGCTGCTGTGCACGGTTTACATCCAGCTCTCCACCACCCATGACGATCATGGGCACGAAGACGATCACCATTGATGACCCCTTTGCCGGTGGGACCATGCGCAACGTGTGGACGCCGGTGATCCAACAAACACAAGACACATAACACTATGATGACTGAAATCATTACTCTGGCCGCTGACGTGGCTCCTGCCGCTGGCCTGACCGGCAACCTGACCATGGCTATCGGTGGTGCTGGTGCCGCTATCGCTGTGGGCCTGGTGGGCTCCAAGGCTGTGGAAGCCGTGGGCCGCAATCCTGGCGCTTTCGGCAACATTCTGACGCTGGGCATTATCGCCATGGCGCTCGCTGAAGGCCTGGGCATTATCGCCTACCTCGGCGGTTTCGGCGGTTAATACGATACACCTTGGCGACGAGCCCACGTCGGGCTCGTCGCCTTCCCTCACCTGAATTTCTCTCTGCTTAATCCATGGAAGCGCTCATCGAACAGTTTGGCATCGCCTGGCCGAAGCTCATTGCCCAGGTCCTGATTTTCTGGGGTGTTTACTTCATTCTGAACAAGAAGGCCTTTGGTCCCATTCTGGCCATGCTGGAGCAGCGCAAGCAGCGCATCGCCGACGGCGAAGCGAAGCTGGAAAAGATCGCCAAGGACCTCGCCGAGGCCGAAGCCAATGCGAAAGCCATCCTCGACAAGGCCAATGCTGATGGCGACCGCTTGGTCAAAGAAGCAGGTGACAGCGCCAAGGCGCTCGCTGACAAAAAGCAGCAGGAAGCGATTCACGAAGCCAGCCAGATCCTGGCCAAGGCCCGCGAGGCTGGCAAGCTGGAGCACGAGCAGCTCATGTCGCAACTGAAGCGCGAGTTCGGTCGCATGGTCGCCGACGCCACGACCCGTGTGACGGGCAAGGTGTTGACCACGGACGACCAGTCCCGCATCAACAAGGAGACCACCGCGCAGGTCGCCGCTTAAGTTTCACTTTTTCCTTCCGCGTCTCACCCACCATGAAGATTTCCAAGGAAGCCCGCCGCCTCTCCCGCCAGCTGTTTCGCGTCTGCATCGTGGACGGCAAGCTGGACGAGTCCCGCGTGCGTCAGGTGGTGAGCAAGGTGGCCGAGAGTAAGCCGCGTGGCTATATCGGTATCCTCGACAACCTCAAGAATTTGATCGCTGCGGAACTGTCCCGCAGTGTCGCCCTCGTCGAGAGCGCCACCGCCCTGGACAGCGCCGAGCAGGCGCAGCTCAAAGCGGGCCTCTCGACCAAGTATGGCCGTCCGCTGGCCCTTCAGTTTACGGTTCTGCCCGAGCTTCTCGGCGGCATCCGCGTTAAAGTGGGTTCCGATGTCTGGGACGGCAGCGTCAAAGCCCGCCTCGAAGCCCTTCAGACCGCCCTCGCTTAATCCACGTTTCCCTCCTCCTTTCACAAGACCAAGACCATGAGCAACATCCTGCAAGAGATCGAATCCCAGATCGCCGGCCTGAAGACAGCCGTGACGAAGTCCAACGTCGGCGTTGTGCGCGAGATCGGCGACGGCGCGGCCAAAGTCGAAGGCTTGAGCGACGTGATGCTCAATGAAATGATCGAGTTCCCGGGCGGCGTCTACGGCCTCGCCCTGAACCTGGAAGAAACCGAAGTCGGCTGCGTGCTGCTCGGCTCCGGCGAAAGCATCAAGGCCGGCGACGAAGTCAAGACCACGGGTCGCCTTCTCTCCGTGCCCGTCGGCAAGAGCCTTCTCGGTCGCGTAGTCAACGCGCTCGGTCAAGCCATTGACGGCAAGGGCGACATCAAAGGTGAAGCTCAGTATCCGGTTGAGAAGCTGGCTCCCGGCATCATCGCCCGCAAGTCCGTGTCCGTTCCGGTGCAGACCGGTATCATGAGCATCGACGCCATGATCCCGATTGGCCGTGGCCAGCGCGAGTTGATCATTGGTGACCGCTCCACCGGCAAGACCACCATCGCGGTGGACACCATCATTTCCCAGGCGCAGCAGAACAAGGCCGCCGAGCAAGGCAAGCTGCAGGGCCACAAGCCTCTCTATTGTATCTACGTCGCGATCGGGCAGAAGCAGTCCAACATTGCCCGTGTGGTGAAGACGCTCGAAGATGCCGGTGCCATGGAATACACCGTGATCGTGTCCGCTTCCGCTTCGGATTCTGCGGTGAACCAATACCTCGCGCCTTACACTGGCGCGGCCATCGGTGAATGGTTCATGGATCAGGGCCAGGACGCGCTGATCGTGTATGATGACCTTTCCAAGCAAGCCGTGGCCTACCGTCAGGTCTCGCTGATTCTGAAGCGCCCCTCGGGTCGTGAAGCTTATCCCGGTGACGTGTTCTATTTGCACTCCCGTCTGCTGGAGCGCTCCTGCCGCGTGAGCGAAGCCTATGGCGGCGGTTCCTTGACCGCTCTGCCGATCATCGAGACGCAGGCCGGTGACGTGTCCGCTTACATTCCGACCAACGTGATCTCCATCACCGACGGCCAGATCTTCCTCGAAACCGACCTGTTCTACCAAGGCATCCGCCCCGCCATCTCGGTGGGTCTGTCGGTGTCGCGTGTGGGTTCGGCCGCTCAGACCAAGGCCATCAAGAAGGTGTCCGGCACCACGAAGCTCGATCTCGCGCAGTTCCGCGAACTCGCCGCCTTCGCGCAGTTCGGCTCCGACCTCGACGCCGCCACCAAGGCCAAGCTGGACCGCGGTGCTCGCATCGTGGAACTCTTCAAGCAGCAGCAGTATCAGCCGAAGAGCCTGCCGGTTATGGTCATCAGCCTTTATGCCATGCAAAAGGGCTACTTCGACAACGTCGCAGTGGACCGCATCAAGGAATGCCAGGCCAAGCTGGAAGACTACCTTACCACCCGCAAGACCGCTCTGCTCGAACAGCTCGGCAATGAAAAAGCCATCGACAAGGTCGAAGGCGACATCAAGACCGCCCTCGACGACTTCAAGTCCAGCTGGAAGTAAGACTTTCAGGCCCATCGCCCTCCGCTCTTAGCTCTCTGCCCACATGCCCTCCACACGCGACATCCGCCGCCGCATCAAGTCGGTCAAAAGCACGGCCCAGATCACCAAGGCCATGCAGCTCGTCGCGGCTGCGAAGATGAAGAAGGCGCAGGACCAGGCCACCAACGGTCGCTCTTATGCCGAGACGATGAACAAGATCCTCGTCGCGCTGCGTGACGCCGCCGAGGAAGGTTCCCATCCTTACTTCGTGGCAGGCGCGGGCGACAAAACGCTGGTGCTGGTGATCGCCAGCGACAAGGGCTTGTGCGGTGCCTTGAACACCAACCTGTTCAAGAAACTGATCAACGCCAATCTCGAAGGCCAGTGCGATTACGTCACCATCGGCCGCAAGGCCAGCCAAACCTTGAGCCGCCTGCGCAAGAATCTGATTGCCGATTTCCCGATCAAGGATCCGGCCAAGTTCGTAGACCTGCGCAGCGCTGGCAATTTCCTTCAGGAGAAGTTCCGCTCGGGTGGCTACAAGAATGTGCTCGTCGTCTTCAACAACTTCATCAACACCGTCACCACGGTGCCGACCATTGAGCAGTTGCTGCCGGTGGACAAGGTGACGCTGGGTGGCAAGCGCAGCTTTGAAGGCATGGGCTCGGCTCTGGAAGTCAAGGACATCGCGCATCACGATGTGCCCGAATACACCTTCGAGCCCAGCGCTGAAGCGGTGTTCGAGTCGATCCTGCCGCAATACGTCAACAACACGCTTTATCAGATGCTGCTCGAAGCCCGCGCCTCCGAGCACAGCAGCCGAATGGTGGCCATGAAGAACGCCACCGACAACGCCAAGCAGATGCTCAAGGACCTCAGCCTGGAATACAACAAGCTGCGCCAGGCCGCGATCACCAACGAGCTTCTCGAAATCACCACCGCCAAGATGGCCCTCGAATAAGGCAATTCCCCCTTATCCCTCTCCTCTTATCCCTTTCACACTATGAGCAACATCGGCAAAATCGTCCAAGTCATCGGTCCCGTGGTGGACGTGGATTTCTCCGCGTCAGGCAAGCTGCCTGAGATCTACAACGCCCTTGAGATCAACCTCGACTTCGGTGGCAAGACCCAGCGCCTCATCTGCGAAGTGCAAAGCCATCTCGGCGACGGTTGGGTGCGCTCCATCTCGATGATTTCCACCGACGGCCTGAAGCGCGGTATGGAAGTCACCGACACCGGCGGCCCGATCACCGTGCCGGTTGGCGAAGAAGTGCTCGGTCGTATCTTCAACGTGACCGGCGACGCCGTGGATGACCAGCCCACGCCGAAAACCGCCAAGCGCTATGGCATTCACCGCAAGGCCCCTGCTCTAACTGAGCAGAACCCTTCCGCCCAGATTCTCGAAACCGGCATCAAGGTCATCGACCTCATTTGCCCCTTCACCAAGGGTGGCAAGGTCGGGGCGTTCGGTGGTGCGGGCGTCGGCAAGACCGTCGTTATCATGGAACTCATCAACAACATCGCCAAGGGCCACGGTGGTTACTCCGTGTTCGCGGGTGTGGGTGAGCGAACCCGTGAAGGCAATGACCTTTACTGGGAAATGATCGAGTCCTCCGTTATCGCTACCGAGAAGGATGAACACGGTCACGCAAAGAAGGACAAGGAAGGCCGCCCAGTGCTGGCCCCAGGCTCCAAGGTGGCCCTCGTATACGGCCAGATGAACGAGCCTCCAGGCGCTCGTCTCCGCGTCGCTCTTTCCGCGCTCTCCATGGCGGAATACTTCCGCGATGAGAAGAACCAGGACGTGCTGTTCTTCGTCGACAACGTCTTCCGTTTCTCCCAGGCCGGTTCCGAAGTGTCCGCCCTTCTGGGCCGCACGCCGTCCGCCGTGGGTTATCAGCCGACTCTCGCCGCCGAAATGGGCGCGATGCAGGAGCGAATCACCTCCACCAAGACCGGTTCCATCACGTCCTTCCAGGCCGTTTACGTGCCTGCGGATGACTTGACCGACCCCGCTCCCGCCAACACCTTCGCTCACCTTGACTCCACCGTCGTGCTTGAGCGTTCCCTCGCTGAGCTTGGTATCTATCCGGCGGTCGATCCTCTCGCTTCCGTGTCGAAGGCTCTCGCTCCTGAAATCGTGGGTGAAGAGCACTACCGTGTCGCCCGTGGCGTGCAGCGCGTGCTGCAACGCTACAAGGACCTTCAGGACATCATCGCCATCTTGGGCATGGATGAACTCTCCGACGAAGACAAGCTGACCGTGTTCCGCGCTCGTAAGCTTCAGCGCTTCCTGTCGCAGCCCTTCACCGTGGCTGAAATCTTCACCGGCACCAAGGGCGAGTATGTGTCCGTCAAGGACACCGTTCGCGGCTTCGCTGAGATTCTCGATGGCAAGTGGGACAGCGTCCCCGAAGCCAACTTCTACATGAAGGGCGGCATCGACTCCGTGAAGAAAGACTAATTCCGTTCGAGATTCCCAGTTCAAGGTTCCCGGTTCACACCGCAGAGCCAAAACCGGGAACCAGGAACCCTGAACCGAGAACTGTTTCCCCATGCCCCTCAAACTCGAAATCGTCACCCCCGAAGCCCGCATCTTCTCCGATGAGGTAGACAGCGTCGTGCTTCCCGGCGTCGAAGGCGAAATGGGAGTGCTGCCCGCGCATGCCAACTTGGTGACCACGCTGAAACCCGGCGAACTGGTTTACACCAAGGGCGGCAAGACCATGGAGATGGCCGTGGGTGAAGGTTTGGTGGAAGTCACCGGCACCACCACTCGCGTGCTGACCGACATGGCCATCGGCGTGGATGACATCGACGAGAAGGCCGTGGAAGCCGCTCTGGAGCGCGCCAAACACGCTCTGGAGAACTTGCAGCCCGGCACCGACAACGAAGAAGTGGCCGCCACCATGGCCATGATTCAGCGCAGCGCAGCGCAGCTTCACGTCAAGAAGAAGCGCCGCACGCTTTAAGGCCGGTCAGTTTATTCTCGGACAGTGCCATTTCAAAAAGGCGGGCTCAGCAGCCCGTCTTTTTTTGTTTGAGAGCCGAACCCCTCAACCACCTTTCCTCAGCTGCTCCGCCACCAGCGGCAGAAGCGCAAAGCTCGTCGCGTTGAACATGCCATGGGCGATCACGGCCGGCCAGATCGAGCGGTGGAACACCATGATGCAGCCCAGGGCCATGCCAAGAAAAGCCGTGCCCGCCACTGCAATCCAGCCCATGGGCAGGTGACCGACGCCGAACAGCACTGAAGTCAGTGTGACTGCCGCATACGTTCCGCCATCGCTGCCGAACCAGCGTGGCCACAGACGGCGTAGCGCGCTCAATGAAGCCGCCCGCCACAACTCCTCGCGCAAGCCCGCGACGACGAAGCTGACAAAGGTCAAGGTCAGCCAGTAGTAAACCGGGTCCTGGGTGAGCGCCTGAAGGTTGACCAGCTTCTCCACCTGCGGTCCGTTCTTTTTCATCAGTTCTTCGAGCGCTTGCTGGGACAGGCCTTGGGTGATCATGATGATCGCGACGACGATGGCTCCCACCACACCCAGGCCAATCCGAAGGGCAATGGAGTAGCCAATGCCGAGGGGCAGCAGTGCTTTCGCATTGCGCACACGCAGCAGCAGATCGTCGCGCGTGCTGCGTGCCAGCCAGCAAGCCAGCCCAATCAAGGCCCCGAACAAGGCCAGCTCCACGCTGCACACGATCAGTAAGTTCTTCCAGCCACCGCTGAGCACCGGCCCTTGATCCTCGGCACGCCCCCCGCCGATCAAGCCAATCACCATCGGGTAAGGCACCACCAGCAGCAACGCCCACAACCGCCAGCGCTGAATCGGCAACGCGTTTGCAGGCAAAGGCGGCGGCGAAGCGGGAGCGCTGGATTCGTCAGGCATGGGCACAAGGCTACTAGCATTCGTAGCGCCTTGCAAAGTGGACTGTCCCTACTCAGCCACCGCCTTGCCCTTCTTCTTTGGCTTGGGTTTGGCGGCTTCCTCTTCCAGTTTCTTCTTCAACTCGGCGAGCTTCGTGGCTTCCTGCGCCTTCAGCCAGGTATCGTAGCTCTTGGTGCGTCCGCCCTGATACGTGTAAGCCTCAAAAATCTCTGGCTGTCCCAGCGCGCGTGGATCGCCCTCCTCCTTCAGCAGGCCCATCATGCGATAGCGCAGGTCGTCCAGGATGTCCTTGAAGGCGAGGTCATGCGCGAGGCTGCGCACACACTCGCGATCATCGCTCAAGCGGTAAAGCTCATCGGGCTGGCGCTTGCCGAAGCTCAGGTCGTAATACTCACCGCCGAGCAGCTTGAGCACTTCCTTCGTTGGGCTGGGGTCACAGTTGCCGAAGTCCGTCTCCGGGCTGCCCGCAGGCCAGCGGTCGGGTTGGAAGTTGTGCACGTAAAGGTAGTCCTTCGTGCGAATCGCGCGCACCGGATAGCCCAGGTCATTCGGGCGGCCGATGTCATGGCGCTCCTTGCCGACGAGCATGGTGTCGCGCTTCTCGATCATGCCCGACTTGTCACTCTTCAGGATGTTCACCAAGCTCTTGCCCGTCATCTGCGCGTGCGGCTTCAGGCCCGCCAGCTCCAGGTAAGTCGGGGCGAAGTCGCGCACGTTGATGAAGTCCTCGACCACACGCCCTGGCTTGATCGCCGCAGGCCAGCGCATGGCCAGCGGCAGATGGAAGGCATCTTCATGGATCTGTCCCTTCACGAAGGGGAAGGGCATCCCATGGTCCGAGGTCACAATCACCAGCGTGTTCGCTGCCTCGCCCGAGGCCTCCAACGTGGCCAGCGCACGACCGATCATCTTATCACCCCACTCCACCTCCACCGCGTAGTCTAACAAGTCACTGCGGACGATCTCCGTGTCGGGCAAGTAAGCGGGCACCTTCACATCCGCCAACTTCTTGCCCGCACGCAAACCGGAGCCCAGCTCATAGGGACGATGCGGCTCGGTAAAGCCCATCCAAAAGCAGAACGGCTTTTCTTTGTCACGCTGCCCGAGAAAAGCCTCGAAGTTCTTCGGGTAATCATTGCCGCTCATGGCCTTCGAGGGCGGCGTAAGCTTGTGCTCGTCGAAGCTTGGTCCCGCCGGATTGCGCGTGAACTTGGCCAGCGTCTTGAAGTCGCCCGGTCCCCAGCCCTTGCCGGTGAGGCCAATGTTGTAGCCTACCTTCTCCAGCAGATCAGGATACACCTCGAACCCCGCCGGGAAGTAGCCGCCATGCGACACGGCTTCCTTCAGCTGCCAAGTGTTGCGACCGGTCAGGATGCTCGCCCGGCACGGGCTGCACTTCGGGTTCGAGGTGAAGGCATTGTTGAAGAGCACGCCTTCGCGTGCGATGCGATCAAAGTTCGGCGTCTTGATCCAATCGCAGCCATACGTCCCTGCATGAGTGCTGCCGTTCCAATCGTCGAAGATGATGAACAAGATGTTGGGCCGCTGGCCCTCGGCGCTGGCGTGGGGGCCGATGACAAGGACGAAGAACAGGGCGAGGAAAAGCTGGCGCATGGGCCCGTGAACGTGGTCACGCACTCACTTCTTCTGCGCGTTCTTTTTCTTGCCTGCACCCTTCTCCCGCACGGGCCAGTTCGGATCATCGACACGCGCCGCCGCCATCATCGCGGTGGCCTTCTGCACGAGGTCCGGCTTCTGCGCGGCCAGATCATGCGCTTCCCCCGCATCGGTCTTCAGGTCGTAAAGCTCCACCGGCGCTTTCGGCCCATTGCGCACCGCCTTCCAATCCCCGAAGCGGATTGCCTGGATCGTCTGCTGCTCGTGCAGCTCCCAGTAGAAGTAATCGCGCTGCGGTGCTGCGCCGCCCTTGAGGAGCGACACGATGGACTTGCCATCCGTCTTCACGCCCGAGGGCAGGGGTGTGCCCGTCAGCTCAGCCACGGTCGGCAAGTAATCCCAGAAAGCCCAGGGCTCGTCGCACACGCGGCCCGCTGGCACCGTGCCCGGCCAGCGCGCGAGCGAGGCCTGCCGCAGCGCCCCCTCATACAGGCCGCGCTTGAATCCGCGCAATCCGTTCGCAGCCTGATCGAAATGCTTGCCCAGCTCACTGTCCGGGTGCCAGGAGGAGCCATTGTCACCGGAGAGCATGACCAGCGTCTGGTCATCAATGCCCAGCTCCTTCACCAGCGCCAGCAGGCGGCCAATGTCGCTGTCCAGCCGCGTCACCATCGCCGCGTAGTTCTTCTGCGTCTCCGTCCACGGCTTGTCCTTGTAGAGACCCTGGTCGTCGATCTCGAAGGTCCCATGCGGCAGCGTGATCGAGTAGTAGAGGAAGAATGGCTTGTCCTTCTGCGCCCGCACGAACTTCAGGCTTTCATCGGCGATCAGGTTCTGCGCATACGTCTGGCGCTGGCCCTTCCCCGTGTTTCCCGGCAGGTCGAAGCGCTGGTCGCCATTGTAGAGATACGTGGGGAAGTAGCTGTGCGCGTGCCGCTGGCAGTTGTAGCCGAAGAAGTGGTCGAAGCCCTTCCGCAAAGGACTGCCCGTCGTGTCGAACATGCCCATGCCCCACTTCCCCACGCAGGCCGTGGCATAGCCCGCCTGCTTCAGCAGCATGGCCACCGTGTAGGTCTCCTCCGGCAGCGGCAGCTGGCCCTCCGGCTGGATCTCCCGGTTCGCCCGCACCGGGCTGTGCCCCATGTGCAGCCCCGTCATTAGCGATGTGCGTGAGGGCGCGCAGACCGACGTGCCGCAATACCCCTGCGTGAACCGCGTGCCCTCCGCCGCCATCCGGTCCAGGTTCGGTGTCTGGATCAGCTTTTGCCCGTAGCAGCCCAGGTCGCCCTGCGCCAGATCATCGCTGAGGATGAAGATGAGGTTGGGCTGCGCTAGCAAAGCGCAGGGGGCGATCAGCAGAGCGATGAAGAAGAGAAAACGAAACATGGCCTGCATCAACGCAGGCCATGCTCGGAACTGACAACCAAATTGAACCTTGGCGATCCACTTCAAATCGCAGGCACGCTCAGCCACTTGCGCTCGGCCCAGGATTGCAGGCCTAGCTCGGCGAGTTGCACGCCTTTGGCGCCCTCGCGCAGGGTCCAGCGGAAGGGCTCGTTGAGCGCGACGTGGCGGATGAAGAGTTCCCACTGCACCTTGAAGGCGTTGTCATACTCGGCGGTGTCCGGCATTTCCTGCCAGTGCGCGTAGTGGTTGATGGGGCTGTCGATATCGGGGTTCCACACGGGCTTGGGCGTGCCGGCCATGGATTGGAACCAGCACTTGCGCAGGCCGGCCAAGGCGGAGCCGTGGGTGCCATCGACCTGCATGGTGAAGAGGTCGTCGCGGCGCACGCGCACGGTCCAGGAGCTGTTGAACTGGCAGACGACATTGTCCTTGGTCTCGAAGGTGGCGTAGCACGCGTCGTCTGTATCACAGGTGTAAGTCTGGCCTTTTTCATCGACGCGCTGAGGGATGTGCGTGGCCCCAAGGCAGCTGACGCCGGTGACTTCGCCAAAGAGATTGTCGATGACGTAGCGCCAGTGGCAGAGCATATCGACGATGATGCCGCCGCCGTCGGCCTTGCGGTAGTTCCAGGACGGGCGTTGCGCAGGCTGCCCATCATGCTCGCCGGTGAAGACCCAGTAGCCGAACTCGCCACGCACGCTGAGGATGCGGCCAAAGAAACCTTGCTGCTTGAGGAGCGCGAGCTTGCGCAGACCGGGCAGCCAGAGCTTGTCCTGCACCACACCGTTCTTGATGCCGGCCTGCTCGCAGACGTCGGCCAGGCGCAGCGCTTCCTTGGTCTCCACAGCGGTGGGCTTCTCGCAATAGACGGCCTTGCCTGCGGCGGCGGCCATCTCGACAAAGCGTGCGCGATGCAGCGTGCCGGAGGCGTCGAAGAAGATTGGATAAGCCGGGTCTTTCAGCACAGCGTCCAGATCAGTGCTGGTCTTGAGCGGGCCGGTCTTGTCACAGCTATGCTTGGCCGCGAGGGCTTGCAGCTTGCTGGCGCTGCGGCCGGTCAGGATCGGGTCCGGCATCAAGGTCAAGTCATCGGAGATACGAATGCCGCCCTGCCGGATGATGGCCAGGATGGAGCGCACGAGGTGCTGGTTGGTGCCCATGCGTCCGGTGACGCCGTTGAGGATGATGCCGACTTTTTGGATGTTCATGGCTGGGTAGATGGTGGACTGATCATATATGATGTATGATCGCTGGCAAGATTTTGTTTCAGTGCTTGAATGCCTACCATGAGTTCTGTCTCCCCGATCATCCCGACCAAGCAGATGGCCGTCTATGCGGCGCTGCGGGGAGAGATCATGGGCGGCAAGCTGAAGCCCGGTGAAGTGCTCATTATCGACAGCTTGGCCAAGCGATTCCAGGTCAGCATCATCCCGGTGCGCGAGGCTTTGCGGCAGTTGCAATCAGAGCGTTTGATCGAGATCCGTCCCCACACGGGCGTGCGTGTGACACCGCTGGATGTCTCGGCATTGGAGGAAATTTTTGCCTTGCTGGCCGCACTGGAAACTTCGTCTGCTATCCATGCCTTGCCTTTGCTAACGCCTGAGTCATTGGCTGAACTGGAAGCCGCGATGGCGAAACTGGAAGCAACCGCAGCGAAGGGGGACAGCACAGGCTTTGAGCAGGCCAATCGCGAGTTCCATCTGCTGCCCTGTCGCATCGCAGGTTTCACGCGAGCGGAGCAGACCCTGAGGTCACTGCTCGCCGAGTGGGAGCGATTGCATCGCCTTGCCTTTCGCGGCACCCAGCCGCCTGACCCATCGCGGGCGAACAAGGATCATCGAGCTATCGCGCGTGCCTTCCGCGACGCCGACGCTCAGAAGCTGAGGGAAGTGATCGAGAAACACAACAGCACGGCCGTTGTCCACTATCGAAAGCTGGTGCCGTGAGTTTCGCGCTTTCACAGGTTTGCTGTCTGCGTAAAAGCGGAGGCAGGGAGCAAACTTCCTCGCAATGCAGCCTCATGGTGTCTCGTTAGCCTCCCCATGACTCGATTCATCGCTGCTGTCCTTTTCGCCCTTTGCCCTTCGCTCTTCGCGGCCAAGCCCAACGTCATCGTCATCATGGCCGATGACCTCGGTTACGGCGATCTGGGATGCTACGGGGCGCAGTCCGTGCAGACCCCGAACATCGACCAACTGGCCGCGAAAGGTCTGCGCTTCACCAGTGGCTACTGCTCGGCTTCCACCTGCACGCCGACGCGGTTCTCGCTGCTCACCGGCACCTTCGCGTTTCGTCAAAAAGGCACCGGCGTGGCTCCGCCGAATGGTCCCGCCTTGATCAAACCGGGCACGGAAACCATCGCCTCCATTTTGAAGAAAGCAGGCTATGCCACGGCGGTGATCGGCAAATGGCATCTCGGCCTCGGCGATCCAAAACCAGATTGGAACGGCGATTTGAAGCCCGGGCCGTTGGAGATCGGCTTTGATCACTGCCTGCTGCTGCCCACCACCAACGACCGCGTGCCGCAGGTCTATGTGGATGATCATCGCGTGCGGAATCTCGACCCCAAGGACCCGCTTTGGGTGGGTGACAAAGCACCGGATGAAAACCATCCCACCGGCATCACGCATCGCGACACGCTGCGCATGAACTGGACGCATGGGCACAACCAAACCATTCACAACGGCATCGGCCGCATCGGTTTCTACACCGGCGGAAAGGCAGCCCGCTTCCGCGATGAAGACCTCGGCGATGCGTGGATCAACGAAACGAACCGCTGGATCGAGGCGCATGCGAAAGAGCCCTTTTTCCTCTACTTCGCCAGCCACGACATCCATGTGCCGCGCATGCCGCACGAGCGTTTCCAAGGCAAGACCAAGCTCGGCTTTCGCGGCGATGCCATCGTCGAGTTCGATTGGAGCGTCGGCGAAATCGTGAAGACGCTCGAACGCCTCAAACTGGCCGGAAACACCCTCATCGTGCTTTGCTCCGACAACGGCCCCGTGCTCGACGACGGCTATGTGGATGGCGCGGTGACCCAACTCGGCTCCCACGAGCCTGCTGGGCCCTTCAGTGGCGGCAAATACAGCGTCTATGAAGGCGGCACGCGCACGCCGTTCATCGCCACCTGGCCTTCTCGCATTCAGCCCGGCGTCTCCGATGAAGTCGTCTGCACCGTCGATATTGCCGCCAGCTTTGCCGCTTTGACCGAGACTCCTCTCGCTGAAAACGCCTGCCTCGACAGCCAGAACATCCTGCCTGCTCTGCTCGGCGAAAAAGGTGCCAAAGGCCGCGAGTCATTGCTCCAGCAGGACAACAACGGCAACAACCTCGGCCTGCGCATGGGCGAGTGGAAGCTCGTGCGCATGAAAACCAAGGGCAAATCCCAGGCCGTGGTCACGATGAAGAAGCGTGACGAAAGCCAGGCTCCGCTGCATCGCCTCTACCATCTGCCCAATGATCCCGCCGAGCTGAAGGACGTGGGTGCGGCGCATCCCGAACGCCTTCAACAGATGATCGCGAAGATGGACGAAATCGTCGCGGCACCGACGCGGAAGTAGCGCGGCCTACTGCCCTTCCTTCGCCCACTGCTTCATGAGGGCAATGTTGTGCTCGACCTCGGGGTTGCCTTTGCCGAGATAGACCTTCATGTCGCTGTCATACCTTGCCTCGGATTCAGCGCCTTGGTCTTGAGTCTCCTGCATCCATTGATCGAGTTTGGCGCGATGCGATTCGAGCTGGGCTCTGAACTCGGGATTCGTGGCGAGATTGGTGAGCTGGAAGGGATCGGCTTGATAGTCGTAGAGTTCTTCAGCGGCACGCGTGGGGCTGAAAAGCAGCGACTCCGAGATGGCCGGGAGCTTGCCGTCAGCATGAAGAGAACGCAGTGTCTGCACGATCGACTTGCCATCTTTGTAGGCGTTGGGCTGGAGATGCGGGCGCTGAGGATGGAAGTTGCGGATGTAGAGGAACTGGTTTGTGCGCACGCTGCGCAGGCGCTCCACGGTTTCGTCGCAGCGATCGCGGGCCGCGAAGATGACCTCACGCGGCTGGTAGTCCTTCGCGAGGATGTCGCGTCCTTGCATCTTGTTTGGAATCGGAATGCCAGCGGCGGCGAGTGACAGCGCCGCCATGTCGATCTGCATGATGAGGTCATCTCGCACCGCGCCCTTCGCGATGCCCGGGCCGCTGACGATGAAAGGAATGTGCGTGCCCTCGTTGTAGAGGAACTGCTTCCCCCGTGCA
>Ga0164294_10002527_pt1 | contig 16511 bp, 10 predicted proteins | sample GEODES005metaG_FD_111479 | JGI IMG/M metagenome (GOLD analysis project Ga0164294, IMG submission 111479) | Oligotrophic lake water microbial communities from Sparkling Lake, Wisconsin, USA - GEODES005 metaG | ecosystem: Environmental > Aquatic > Freshwater > Lake | place: USA: Sparkling Lake...
ATTGGGCAGCACCGTGGTGCTGATTTCCCACCGTCAAGGCGTCATCACGCTGGCAGATCGTCTTCTGATCATGGCCGACGGTCAGGTGTCCGTTGAGGGCCCTAGCGACGCCGTACTGGCGGCGCTTCGCGACGCTCAACGCCAGCCCCAACCCGCTTAAACAACGAGCTGTAACGATATGTCTGAACTGAATCATTCCATAGCCAATGATGATGGTCGAACCGCAAGGAGTTCGCGACTCGGCCGCACCGGGGCCTGGGTACTGACGCTAACACTACTCGGGTTTGTGGTCTGGGCCGCGGTTGCACCGCTCGATGAAGGCGTCCCGACTCAGGGACTCGTCACGATCGACACCAAACGAAAAGCTGTGCAACACCAGCAGGGTGGCATCGTGAAAGAAGTGCTGGTCCGAGAGGGCGATCAGGTCCAGGAAGGTCAAGTGCTGCTGCGCCTCGATGACGCCACCAGCCGTGCCAATTACCAGAGCGTTCGACAGCACTATCTCTCAATGCGCGCGCTCGAGTCGCGGCTGATCGCTGAGCAAATGGGGCGCGATCAAATCATCGCTCACCCCGACCTTAAAGCGGCTGGGAGTGACCCGGTCGCCCAACGTCAGGTTGAGGCCCAGTTGCACGTTTTTGAGACCCGTCGGCTTGCACTGAAGGCTGATCTACAAGCAATCGAAGAGAGCATTCGGGGTCAGGAAGGGCAGATCCTGTCGTATCAGAGCATGTTAGAGAGTCGGCAGTTGCAGCGCCGACTGGTCACCGAACAGCTCGATAAGATCCGCGATTTGGTGGCTGACGGTTATGCACCGCGCAACCAGCAACTCGAGTTCGAGCGTCAGGTGGCGGAACTGACCGCTGCCGTGACCGAACTGCAGGGCAATATCGCCCGCGCGAAGCAGGCGATTGCCGAGCTTCGCCAACGCATCATTTCGCGACGCCAGGACTATCGTAAAGAAACGGATAGTCAACTGGTCGATGCCTCTCGTGAAGCCCAGTCGGACCAGGGTAAGGTGGTGGCGCTTGAGGGCGAACTCGAACGGACGATCATCAAGTCGCCGGCCACGGGTCAAGTCGTTGGTATCGCCTATCAGACCGTTGGCGGCGTGATTCCGCCGGGCCAAAAGCTAATGGATATTGTCCCGCAGGGTGATTCGCTCTTGCTGGAGACCCGGGTGCCACCCAATCTAATCGACAGCGTTCGGCCGGGCCTGCTCGCAGACGTACGATTCTCCAGCTTTATCAACGCGCCCACCCTCGTGGTGGAAGGCAAGATCATCTCGGTCTCCGGTGACCTTGTGTCAGAACCTCAAACTGGGGCAGTTTATTTTCTGGCCCGAATCGAAATCACACCAGATGGTATGAAGGCCCTTGGAAAACGGCAGATGCACCCCGGGATGCCCGCGGAGGTGATCATCCGTACCGGCGAGCGTACGGTCCTGACCTATCTCCTGAGCCCGCTCACGCGTCGGATGGCAGCCTCGATGAAGGAGCACTGAAGCGATGCTCTACCGAAACCCCACCACAGGCGTGCGCTGGTCATTGAGCCTCTGGCGCGTGCTGAGTACAGTAGCTCTGGGCTTTGCTGCGTCCCCGATCACCCATGCACAGTCACCAGCGCCAGTCTTTGAGGGCCTCCCGTCTGTGCAAACCGGACGTGTTCTGGGCCTGACCGACGGGTCCCTCGCAGCACCCGCACGCCCGTTGAGTCTGCTCGAGGCCTGGCAACTCGCGCTGGAAAACGACACAACTTTACGAGGCGCATGGGCGGCTGCAGCGGCTGGCCGGGAGCGTATTCCGCAGGCCAATTCACAACTCCTCCCCAACGCACAGGTGAGCCTTTCCAGATTCGATAACGACGTCAATCGCCAGGCACTCGACGCCCTCTCACGGACGGTGTCCACCCGAAGCCGTTATGGCAGCAGCAACGAAACTCTGACCATTCGACAAGCTATTTTGCGGGTCCAACAGCGCGCCGCTGTGCGACAAGCGGGATATCAAGTCACCGAAACCGAAGCGCTGCTTGCCCGAGAAGTCCAGAGTCTCGCGGTGCGGGTTGCCACAGGTTACTTTGAGCTGATGCAAGTACAGGATCAGGCGAAGCTTCTGACTGCGCAGGGCGAGTTTTTGCAGTCACGGGTTATTGCAGCGACCCGAGCAATTGGGGCTGGTAGCGGCACCCGAACTGATCTCGATGACGCGCAGGCACGCCTGGACCTAAACAAAGCCCAGCAACTCGAAGCGAAACAGGCGATTCAGGCAAAACGGCGTCAGTTACAGGCGGTGGTTAGTCGCCCCGTGGGTGAATTGGTGAACCTGAACCCCGATCGCCTGTCATTGGTGCCACCAACACCAGATACTGCTGAAAAATGGGTCTTGTTGGCGCTGGACTCAAGCCCCGAGGTGCTCGCGGCGAGGGCCCGCCTGGATGCAGCAACCGAGGAAATAAATCGCTCCAAGGCGGCGAACTATCCTGCGATCGATGCGATTGCCCAGTTCCAGAGATCAAAAAGTGAGGTGGTGACCCTCCCGCAGACGGGGTACACCAACGCGAGCATCGGCATCCAGCTTTCGATGCCGCTCTATACCGGGGGCTATGTTGAAAGCACGGTACGCGAGGCGGTTGCGCGACAACACCAACTCCGGGAGGCGCTGGAGGCTACCCAACTTGATCTGGGCGTTCGAGTCCACGTTGAGTTCAACGCAGTGACCGAGGGGGTCGAACGCATCAAGGCCCTCGAAGTAGCGGTGCGCTCAACTGAGGTTGCGCTCGATTCAGCGCGCAAGAGTGTCATTGCGGGTACTCGAACATCCCTCGACGTATTGAACGCGCAGCAGCAGAAAATTCAGGCGCTAAGCGAACTTTCGCGGGCACGCTACGGTCTGTTGCTCTCGAGGATTCGGCTCACCTCGTTCATCGGACAAGTCGACGAAAAAACCTTCACGCAAATTAGCGAATCACTGACTCACTAACTCACTGACTCATTGATAGTGCTCTGAGGTAGCATCACCCCGCCGACGGCCTGCGTCGCTGCATTCGCAGCCGCCAGAAGCGTTTCTTCGCTCAAGTGAGCGTAGCGTTGGGTCGTCTTGATCTGCGTATGGCCGAGTAAGCGTTGCACCTCATAGAGTGTCCGACCCGAGTTGATCAAGAGACTCGCGAACGAATGCCGGAGATCGTGCATCCGGACATCCGCGAGTCCCGCAATCTTTCGGGCCGTGTTCCAAGAGTAATAGATCGACACGTAAGGCTTCGAGGTGTCGGGATTAGGAAATGCCCAATCGCATTCCGGCAACCTCGGCACGGCAGACAGAACCACCAGCGCGCCGTCGGACAACGGCACATGGCGGGCCCGCCCCGACTTGGTCATCGGAATCCGCCAGTGCTTGCGTTCGAGGTCGAAGTCGGCCCACTTCGAGTCCAGCACCTCGCGCTTGCGCGCCCCCGTCAAGATCAACATCGGGACGATGAACTTGAGCATCGGGTTGTCGCTCGTGCAGACGGCCTCATACAGGCGCTGCGCCTCATCAATCGAGAGATAGCGTTCGTTCTTGTTATTTTCCTCCATCAAAGGAACACCCTTACACGGATTCGCCTTGACCCCCGGGGTCTCCCACTCGAGTGCCAGATTAAAGATAAAACGCATCAAAACCACAAGGCGATTGGCCGAGGCCGGCGCCGCACCCGCCATTCTTCGCTCGAGGTGCATTTTTTGAATATCGGTGCGAACGATTTCGTCCAGGTATCGATCACCAAATCTAGGCAGTAAGTGATTTTTGAGGATGCTGATATCGGTCGTCCAGGAGCGCTTGTGCGCACGTACGTAAGGCAGATACTGAGCCTCAATAAATTGGGTGAATGTTGGGGCCGTCAAAGCATCCTTTTTCTTTTGCAGAGGGTCCTCACCCATCGCAACCTGCAATCCCACCTTTGCTGATAGCCGCCTGGCATCGTTGAGCGACAAGTCGCTTGCGTTACCCAATTTGATCTGCCGCAGTCGCCCCCGCGCATCGCGATAGCGCCGGTAATAGGTCTTGCCGCCACTTGCACGGACCTCGAGGGAGAGGTTTGTCGATGACTTGTCGAAATATTCGATTTTGTTCTTACCCTCGGGGCAAACAGCGGTTTTCACGAATGTTGAATTTAAAACGACGCAAACCATAATGGGTGTCCAATGGGTGGGCAGAGTCCAGAATCGATCGATCGAATTTTTTACCCAATAAAAACAGAGACTTGCAGACATTCAAACTTGTCTGCGACCAACACGCTCACTACCAGTTCGGCAACGGTTAACGAAGGAAGCTCCGTCACGTTCAATGTGGCCACGAAGAATTTGGCTGCTGGCGACTACACCTACACGCTCGGCGGCACGATTGTTGGCGCGGACGTAAGCGGTGGTCTGCTGAATGGGACCTTCAAGATTGACGCGCTTGGCTTCGGATTCGTCCCGGTCACGATCGTTAACGACAGCCTGGTCGAAGGGAACGAAACCCTGACGATGAGCTTCGGTGGAGTCACTTCCTCCACGGTCACGGTCGCTGACGTTGTAAGCGCCGTGGTGTCTTCGACGGCGCTTACAACCCTTGCTGACATCCTCCCGGGCAGTGCAGCTGACGATGTCTTCACGGGCAGCGTCAGTGTGACCCCCGCGCTCCTAACGGCTACAACGGGTGACATTTTGACCGGTGGTGCTGGAAATGACACCCTGAGCCTGACGGTATTGGATGCTGCCAACTCAGGCCTGATTCAAACGACCGGGGTCGAGAACATCACGATCCGGGCATTGGGCGCAACGACCTTCAACGCGCTGTTGGCCAACGGCTACACCACGTTGACTTCGAACGGTAGTACGAGTGCTGTGACTGTCGATAACGCGGCCATTGCCGCGACGCACGCTGTAACGAATAGTTTGAGTGGTAACGCAGCCGACTTGACGGTTGGTTTCCGCGGCATTGAAGTCACCGGCGCAGCAGACGTTGCCAAATTCAGCATCGAAAACGTCGGCTCATCGGTTGTTGCAGCTGGTGCAAGCAGTGCAACAGTGACAACCGTCACCGTGAATTCGGGTGCAGGGGCCGAGCAGGTTTCCCTGGCTACGAAAGGCACCAATTTTGTGGCGATTAACGCACAGGCAAATACCGAGTCTCTGACCATTACGGGCGACGGCACCAATACGCTCGCCATCGGCACGTTCAGGCCAAGTGTCTTGGTTGATGCAGCTGCGTCGTCTGGCGTGAATTCGATTGCCATGGGCACTCTGAAGACCGGCCAGAACATTCGGGGCGGCACCGGTGCTGATACCGTTACCTTTACGGCTGCAGAGACTGCATCGCTCACGATGTCTGGCGTTGAGACTCTGCAAGTTAACGGCGGCACGAGCGTTACGACGTTCACCGCTAATCCGGCATTGACAAACTTGAATGTACGCAGTGCTTCTGATGCGATTACTCTAGGTGGCATCTCGACGTTGACTAACCTGAACTACCAGGGAACGGGCGTCTCAACGTATGCCGGGACGTCAGCCAACGTCACCCTAAATACGGCCTTTTCGGGATCTGCTGACTCAATCGCGGTTGGAATTGGCAACCGTGGCACTCTTGCGGGCGGCAGCTATAACATGGGTACGCTGGCCGTTTCAGGCGTCGAGACCTTAGCAATTACGCAATCGAACATGTTGGCGACTGGGACCACGACGATCGGTTTGGTCGACACCGGCCTCAGGTCGCTCACGGTGGTAACACCTGGGGGCTTGACGATCTCGAGCCTCGACACCCGTGCAAGCACGACTGCGTTTCCTGCGACTTCAACGGGGACAAACTCCACTACAGGTAGCAATTCGCTTGCAACTCTGGATCTCAGCGGTGTTGCTGGTGTGGTCGGAGCGTTCACATTCCAGGCTGGTACTTTCGCTGCTGCCGCCACAATCAGGACATCGATTGGCGGCACAACGTTAACGACCTCCGCCGAAACGGCAAGCGACGTTATTACATTCGTTGGTGGCGCTGGCGTTGACTCATTGACGACTGGCACCGCGGGTACTTACACCGTTGATCTGGGCGAAGGCGCATCGAATACGTTTAACGGTGGGCTTTTGGCTGCAGCTGTCGCTGGCAGCACGGCAAGTGTTGCCGGCGGAGCGGGTGCAGATACCATTACAACTGGTGCCAACGCGGATACGGTAAATGGTGGTTCGGGTGACGACATCATCACTGGCGGACTTGGTGCCGACGTCATCAATGGCGGTCTGGGTGCGGACACCTACCGTATTGCCTTAGGTGCCGCAGCAGTATCCGCGAGTGCAGAGGTTCAAACAATCACTGCAACGCTCGCCGGCAATCCAGTAACGGCGGGTACTTTTGTACTCAACGTGTTGGGTACTTCAGTCAACGTTGCAATCGACGCTGACCCAACAGCCGATGAATTTACGCTTGCAGCCGCTACGGCTTTGAATTCAATTGCTGCAGGCCGTTACGTAGCTGAAAACACCGGAAATGGTGTTGTCACCATCACGTACGCTACCGCTTCGGGCGATGTCGCAGCAGCGACGGTTAATGTGTTTAATTCCACATCTGTGACTGGAGTTATTGGCGCGACAACTAACACGTTTACGATCGCAGCTGCTACAACGACTGCGGGAGTGAATGCAGTTGCTCGTACCGATTCTGATTCAACGCAGACGAGTCCAGATGCGCTGACTTACGTTTCGGGCGCCGACATCATTGACGTCGTAGCAGGTGCTATCGTGATCAATGGTGGCGATTCAGTTGCCGCTGCGGCCGCTGGCAATGCAAATATCTCGGCTGCTGGACTGGCAACCTTTGCTGCCGCTGACACCACACTGTCTCAAAAACTCACGGCGGTTGCCGCTGACTTGGATGGCGTAGCTGCAGTGCGCGAAGCTGCAGTTTTTGTCCATAACGGTCAAGGCTACCTGTTCATGAGTGACGGTGTTGCGGGTCTCACCAGTTCGGACGCTGTGGTTGTGCTTACCGGTATTACCACTATCGCAACCGGTATGACGCTGTCCGCTGGCGGTGACATCATTGCGATTGCCTAATGGGCAAAGACCAAGCATATTCTTTAGATAGAGTATGCTTGGTTTCAATGGGTTGGCGTTTGCCAATATTGAACGACTCCTAGTTAATACCCCGCTTTGTGCGGGGTTTTTTCATTTTCTGCATCCAAGGTGACTAAGGAGGTAAACTAATAAGACGCCTGGGATATTCGTCGTTGGTCTCATGAAATCACTTCTGCACTTCGGTTGCGGCCCTAAACAAAAAGCCCAGACCACCCGCGGTTTTAATACTGAAGCTTGGACTGAAGTTCGGTTGGATATTGACGAATCGGTCAAGCCAGAACTGGTCGGTACCATGACCGACATGTCGGCTGTCGCCTCAGCCTCAGTGCACGCGGTGTTTTCGTCCCACAACATCGAACACCTCTATCCGCACGAAGTTCCGGTTGCTTTGTCTGAATTCTTGCGTGTCCTGGCTGATGACGGCTTCGTGGTACTCACCTGCCCGGATCTGCAATCCGTCTGTGCTCTCATCGCGCAAGATAAGCTGACTCAAGCCGCTTACAGTTCTCGAGCTGGTCCGATTGCGCCGATTGATATTCTGTATGGGCACCGGCGCTCAATGGGTCGGGGTAACCTTTACATGGCGCATCGATGTGGCCTCACGCAGCGCGTCCTCGGCGGCACATTGCGCGATTGCGGGTTTCAGTCGGTTGCCACCAAAGCGCGTGGCCGGGCCCCGTTCTTTGATCTGTGGGCACTCGCGAGCAAGTCGAAACGGAGTCAAGACGAGATGCGGGCATTGGCTACAGAGCATTTTCCGGGCTGAGATTGATGACCTTCTTGGGTCTTTATTCGCAAGTCTTGTGATAGATTCGCGGGTTGATAAAACATCAGACCGCTGCGTTGCCAGCATCCTATTTGAGTAACTAGAGATTATGTCCACCATCAAAATCGACGACCGCGAGTACGACCTTGATAGCCTTTCTGATGATGCCAAGGCACAGCTCCAGATGGTGCAACTGACCGATCAGGAGATTGGCCGCCTGAACGCTCAACTGGCGATTGCGCAGACCGCACGGGTTGCCTATGCCAAGGCGCTAACGGCTGCACTGCCTGAGGCTCTGGGCGCTTCGGACACGATTCGCTTCTCCTGATTGCACCTCGGAGTTATTCGGTGGAACTCATTGTCGGGTGGTCCGAGCGGCCCGACTCTCGCGCGACGCTCGGCCGGTTGGAAGTCCGGGACTCCACTGAACTGGACGATCTCGCCGAGCGCGAGCTGATGAATTCAGAATCCCTCGGGTGGTTGCCATTAGATTCGGGTGCCTATTTGCACATCAGCGATGAGAGCGCTGTTGAGGTTGTGATCACGGGGGTCCCTCAGGCGGGCTCAGCGGTGTTGCTCCTGGTTTAATCGCCTTGCTTCACCACGACGCGAAACACCCCTAGTTTTACGAGCCAGGCCAGCGCCCTGAAGACGGAGGGGCGACGCCCCTCGGGGATGGCTTGAACCAGTTCTCTGGCAGGCTTTCGGCGCAGAATCAAATCCCCTGACTTTGATGCTGCTGCATTTAATACAGATTCCAGCTCAATTTGACTGGGCCAGATGGCGCGAGCGAATTCAATCATTGCCAGCGCCTGGTAAGAACTCAGCCGACTCATGGCGGCTTCAACATCCGAATCCACCAACACCAACACCGTCTCGAGTGTCAATGTCGCAGTCGGATAGCTTGCAAACGCAACAAATGGGTCCATCCGGGCCGGCCAACGGTGGGCAAGCGTTTCAAGGTCTTTGGCTTGTTCCCTCCTCATCTCGCTGAGTATTGCCCAAAGGGCCTCGTATTGAGGAATGATGACTCTCCAGTCATAAACCTCGCGTGCGCGGCGCTTGCCTGCTTCGCCCATCTGTTGACGTAACTCGGTCGAGTTGAATAAACGCTCAAAGGCGGCCGCGGTGGCTTGGATATCAACCGCGATTAGCGAGGAGGTATAGCCGCAGTACATGTCGTAAGTGTCGACCTCCAGAGCATGGCGCTGGGCCAAATCAATGCCAAATCCTGGCCCGGGCATCAGGGTGGGGATCCGAAATCCATCCACGCCATCGCGCACGGTGTCTTTGTAACCGTCCCAATCGGAGACCACCACAGGCAGACCCGCCGCCATGGCCTCGATTGGCGCGATACCGAATGTTTCTTGAATATTGTCAGACAATGAACAAAACACATCGGCTGCTGCCCAGGCAGTATGCCGCCCCGATGATTGGCGCCCGTCGAGCGTTACCACCCGTACGGAAGGACAGGCCAGCCTTGCCGCATCTGTAAAGGCCTTTGCGATTTGCTCATTGGCATGCCAGCCACATTCCACCAGAACCACCACTTTTCCAGTGGCTTGGGCGGCAGACTCAAGCGCCTGGTACATCGCCAGCGGATGTGCTTTCGCATGAAACGACAGCCGACCCATGAACAAAACAACCAATGTATCGGCCGATACGCCCAAGACAGCTCGGGCGGCTGCCCGTTGATCAGCCGAGAAGTCAAAGTCAGCGGTGTGGATTCCAAGCGGAATTACGGGCAACTGCGGGAGCACTACCCTGGTGATTCCAAGGCGCGATTTAAGGTAGTCCGCTTGCGACTGCACGATCCGATTGACGTTGTCTTTGACCGCTGCAGAAGTGCAAATTACCGCATCCCAAGGCTGTACTGGTGCGGTCAGCAAGGCCGCCAGAGCATCCATCGCAACGGTTGACGAAGTGGTGTGCGCAATGCCGCACAGGCTCCAGGCGCCATGTCCGAAACCGGCGCGCATAAATGCATACTCCCCGAGTCCCGGACCAGGGTAGTACACGACTCCCGGTCTGGACAATGCGCCAAGATTGCTCTTGTCCACCATGTGAACGGGTTCGGTCCGGCCAGCAGTTGCCGCCGCTCGCGCGAACTGATTGGCGTGCTCCCTGGACTGTACCTGAGCCCAGAACTCCGTCGTCGAGCTGTGGGTCATAAAACCCCGTAAGAACGACTCACCCGCAGCGTTGCGCCCCATGAGCCTGGGGCCACTGGTCGAGTAAGCCTCAGGGTGGTAGTAAATGCAGGCGTTCATACCGGATGGATTGCCCGAGCGACTCGGGTGATCGCCTCGCGTTTAGATGTACGATTATAGAAGCGTATCAATCTCCGAATCCCCACCATTCAAGCGCCTCACCATGAACAAACTGTTACTCCCCGTCGTTTGCGCATTTGCAGTGTTAATCAGTGGATGCGGCGGTGATGGAGGTCCAACTGCGCCGCCAGATACCGCAGCGCCTGTGTTGAATTCACTGACCTCTGCCAAGACCGCGACCGGTGAATTCACAATGACGGTGACCGGAACCGATAATGTTGGATTGGTCGGGTACTGCTTCAAGAATACGAATACCGCACCACTGGCCTCTGACGCCTGCTTCCAGGCGTCAAATCAGAAGAAGATTACGCTTACCGTGCCGCTTCCCGCCGTTTATGTGTGGGGCAAGGATGCCGCCGGTAACGTGAACGCCAACCCGTTGGTCGGGCCTTGTTCGAGTGCGGGTTATCTGGCATCAAGCACATCGACCCTTCCGACAGTTTGCATGATGACCACCTTGGGGGAACTGGTGGTCGCGCTGGAAAACGTGAAGGCACCAACGACTACGACGAATTTTCTGTCCTACGTGAATGAAGGGTTTTATTCCGACACAGTTTTCCATCGGGTCGTTTCGAATTTCGTCGTCCAGGGGGGGGGCTTAAATTATTCGGCGGCAACCAATCAGTACACCGCTAAAGCCATCACGCGTGCCCCCATCGCTCTCGAGGCTCCTGCAACCACTGGGCTGAGTAACACGCTCGGAACGATCGCGATGGCGCGCACAGGGGAGCCCAATTCGGCCACCTCACAGTTCTACATCAACGTAGCCAACAACACCAATCTGGATTCCGCTGGCGGCGGCTACGCAGTTTTTGGCCGGCTCATATCGGGTACGGCCACGCTCGACGCAATCAAGGCAGTCGCAGTCGTTTCGAACGGCAGCGAGGTCAGCCTTCCCACGACACCCCCCGTTATTCAGTGGACCGCACAGCTTAAGTAAGCTGATCCGTATCAAGCGTTAAAAGCCCGAATGCGCACCCGCGTCGCATCGGGCACATACGGGTCAGCAAGTGAAGTCAGCCGCGACGCGCTTCGCTCGTTCGAGGCACAACCACTCGATGCGGCTTAGGGGCCGTCCCGGCCAACATCTTTTGTGACAAGCCTCGTACCTGACGCAACTCGTTCAGGGGCATTGCGGCTAACATGGTCTGCGCAGCAGCCTAGGCGCTCTGCCGGGCCTAAGGCCCCATTTGTGCGCGAAGATCATAAACTTCTCACCCATTAGTCTTTCCTTACCCTCGAAGTTGTTCTAGGTGCCCGTTATGGAGGTGGCGCACGTTTCTCCCTACCGGCTTTGGCAATTGACGAACGCCGTTGCGGACTCTCGTTATGAATTCTAGATCCGGTCGCTCCGAATGAGGAAAGAGCCCCAGAGGTCGAAAAATCTTTCCTAGTCCCATGTCGCCATTGATGCGGCGTCCGGACCGACGGTGTCAAGCCGTATCAACCAATCAGAATTCCCGCTAAGCCTCTACCCTGCGGATCCAACGCAGCCTCGTTCGGCGCATAGGCTACCAATCGCCTGATCAATTTTTAAACGCCCCTGTTGATCATCGAGGAAACTCCAGCGCCTAGTCTGCAAATCGAAAACGGCCCCGCAAATGAAAAACCCCGCCGAAGCGGGGTAAAAACTAGGAGTCAATCTGTGAACCCCAACCCCTCGTGAGGATTAGGGCCTTTCTGAATCGATCAACCGGCGACAGAACCCAACACGCCAGTGGTCGCCATGTTGTCGTTACTAATTCCGTCAATATAGCCGACTAGAACCACACCGTTGTAGGCAGTACCGTTAGCTGTGCCGTCTTTATCGTAGGCCAGAAGAGTCGAAGTCCCGGCGCTGTTCACGGTGAACTGCTGGTTCACGGCATCGTAGTTACCGACGATCATCGCTGTATTAAAGTTAGACGCGGTTCCGTCAGCTCCCGAAGAGCCGCCAATGAACAAGCCATTTCGAGCGATGCTAGTCCCGAAGGTTGTCAGACCGCCACCGAACCTAATCTCCATTACAGAGTTAAAGCCGGTGATCTTATCCACAGCAGCCACGTTAAACGCGCCAGTCGTATTAAGGACTTGTGTACCCGGAACCAAGGTTGGAATCACACCAGTATCGTTGAGGCCAATCTCAATGATATGCCTCGGATTAACAGTCGGCAGAGTGCCAGCAAACGAGATGTTGTCAGCACCCAGACCACCAACAACCGTCTGAGCAGCCCCAGAGCTAGCCAACGCATTGAACGCAATCGTATCTGCCCCGGACCCACCGGTAATCGAATGAGAACCAGCGGCGGCATTGTTTACGTTCACTGCCGTGGGATTGGAACCAGTAATCGTGAGGTCGCCAGTCGCACCAGTTACGTTCACCGTCACGGAGCGCGCAGTCAGAGACGAAGTAGCCACAGTAGTGGTGCCAGCCGTGTGCGCATCATTAACAACCACAGTACCCGTACCAGCGGCATTTAGAGTAACGGTAGAACCAAATGCTCCCGCGACACCGACAGTCAAAGTGCCGGTTGTGTGGGAAGCAGCTTCCGTCACAGACGCCGCTCCACCAGTCCCCAGACCCGTGACCGACCAATTTGCAGTGCCTGCAAGTGTCGTGGTACCAGTTGTCAACGCTGCGGCAGCCACACTCGCTGACGAGGCAGAGCTGGCAGTCACCGTGTTAACGGCGGTCCCGCTCGGTGTGAAGGTGAACGAGCCGGTCGAACTGCTAGTAACAGCGGACGTATTCCCTGTAGCGGCAGTGACTGCAAAGTTTGACGTACCACTCAGAGTCAAAGCATTGGCCGCATTGGCCGCCACGGTAACCAGTCCACCAGTCCCCGTACCTGCAATCGCCGTCGCGCCAGTAGTACCGACCTTAATCGCAGCCGATGGCGTGATGTTGAGGAAGTTAGCACCCGTCGGGTTAGCTAAGGTGACGGTATTCGCCACCGTAAGATTGATCTCGTCGATTGCGCTAAAGCCAGACGACGTACCAGCAACCGCAGTTGCGGCCAACGTGATTGTTCCCGCGTCAGTCACCTCAAGAATATCAGTAGTCCCAGCACCGCCGATAAAGGTAGAACCGAGCGCATGCGCAACCGTGGTCTTAATTGTGTTAGTACCCAACCCAGACGTCGTCGCGCTCTGGGCAGGGCCACCAAGGGTCACTGAGTTAATCGCCGCACCGCCTGAAAGAGAGGCTGATTGACCCACACCAGCGCCAAGGGTTACGTTGGTCCCGACGCCACCAGTCGAAGTGAACGACTGACCAGCTCCGCTACCCATGGTCAGTGCAGTCATCCCTGCCGTGGTACTGGTGTTGCTGACCGCAAGGTTAGGCGTGTTGGGCAACTGCATCGTTCCAGCCCCACCCTGGAAGACAATGCGTTCTACGTTCGAAACAGTCGCGCCAGCGGTGCCGGCTGCCAACAAAGACGTCAACGTGGTGCCAGTTGCGGACGAGATCGTCAACGTATCGACACCAGCTCCACCGTCAATGGTCGTACCCACCATATTCGCAGCGGTAGAAGTGATCACATCGTCAAAGGCCGTTGTCGCGTTGGTGCTCGAAGAGGTGCTGATGCTCGAGTTCGGTGCGCTGACAACAACTGTTGCATTTCCAACGGTTCCGAGCGATCCGAGCAACAAGTCGCCACGTGCAATGCTCGTAACGCCACTGAGCGTGATAACCGTGTCGGTCGCAGTGTTCAGACCAGTAGTAGTGGATGACTGGACATACAGTGTGTTCTCCGACGTGACAAAGTACGCGAGGTTGCCACGGCCGTCTGCGTTCGCAGCTGCCTGCGCGATTGTGAAGTTCACAAAGTTACCGATGAAGTCGGTAACTGGCTGGGAAATCGAAAGCTTATCTGAACCCGAAACGAAGTCAGTAATGGTGTCGGTTGCGTTGGACGCCGCAGAGACGAGCGCCCCAATGGCGTTTACACCAAACACGAAGGTATCGTTGCCAGCGCCGCCCGTTAGGGTGTCCCTGCCGATGCCGCCGGTGATCTGATCCACGCCGTCGCCGCCCGAGATGGAATCATTACCTGCACCGCCAGTGATCGTGTCTGCACCAGCACCCCCAGTGAGTGTTGCACCCGCTGAGCCACCAACGATAAAGTCGCTATTGGCAGTACCGGTGATGGAGGTGGTGGTTGCCCCAGCTCCAGTGTTGCCAAACGCACCAGCGCCGGACATACCGGAGGCATCGATCGAGACGGCGGTTACGGTACCCGTGGTAATCGTATTAACGCCAACCAACCTGAGCGCTGACGTCCCACCCGTATCGGCAGTGATCGTAACGGCTCCCAGAGTCTCTGTGGCAGTAACAGCAGAACCGGAATTCAGCGTAACCGTCTCATACTTACTGACGGTCAGTGCACGTCCACCAAAAACGTCAACGGTGCCAGTGACAGGAGCTGCGACTAAGGTAACCGAGTCGGTAATGGCCGTACCCGTGGTGTTCAGAGTCAAGGTGCCGCCGAGTGCCGCCGAGGTGCGGACATCAAAAGCACCCACAGGGCCTGTGATGGTGTAAGCACCAGCCGTGCCGAGCGAGAGATTTACGCGAGCAATCCCCGTATCAACGTTCGCGGTAACCAACGTTGCGGCCGAGGTCCCCGCCGTTGAAAGGGTAAGTTGCTCAAAGCCGGTAACCGTACGTGTGCTTGGCGTCGCGTACCCTTCGGCGAACGGTGCCGTGGTCGAAAGAACGTCAGCGGTGCCGTCTCCACCCGAGATCGTGTCCGTTGCGCGCAAGAAGTCTTCACGAATCGTGTCGTTACCAGCACCACCCGACACGCTGAATGCGCCAGCAACGTTCGAGACGTTGAAAGTGTCGTTCCCCGAGCCACCGATGATCGTGGAGGCCACCGTAACAGCGCCCAGGGTGGCGGTTACGCCTGCGCCGGTCGACGTGTTGCCACTGGCATCAAACGAAGTCACCGACGCTGGAAGAGCTGTCGACCCAAGATTCAGCGATTGGCTGCCGGTTACGGTGATCTTTGATGGGGTCCCAGCGACGCTCAGGGCTGTCAGGGTGTTTGCAGATCCGGTCGAGTCGATCGAAACGGATTCAAAACCCGTCGAGACACTAAGCGTGCCCCCCGTCACTACACTCAACACGACCTTCGCAGTGTCGGCCGCGCCAGCTACCGCGGCGCTAGTAAAACCAAACGAAGCGTCTGTCGCGGTATTACTTACCTGCAGAGTGTTGGTCGCGTCGCCGATGTTAGTAAATGATGCAGCAGCCGAAGATCCGTTGCTCTCAATCGAAAGTACGCCTTGCGCGCCCAGCAGGTTGATCGAACCTGCGGCGCTGAAATTCGCCTGAATCTTCTCGATGTTACTGAGCGTCGCGGGCCCTGCGGCACCAGTGCCGTTATTTTGGATAAACAGGGTATCTGTGCCAGCACCACCATCTAGAATGTCAGTGGGCCCAAAGGTCGTACCGGTTCCGGTAATCAGAGTTCCAACCAAGGCATTGAAGGTGTCGTTACCAGGGCCGCCGGTAAGCACGTCTGATGCAGTGGTCAAAGAAAGAGTCGTTGGGGCCGTCGAAGTCAGCGAGGTATCAACAACCGAAACCGCGGTAGAAGTTACACCGCCGATGCTCAGAGTCAGCGTCTCGTTGCCTTCGGTCAGGCTGTCTGCAAGGATCGCCACAGGCACATAACCGATACCAAGAGCGTCGATTTTCACGGTGCCGTTGAGCAAACCGCCGGAGATATCGGAGGCACCGATTGTGCCGCCCAGAAGATAGGAATATTCTCCAGCAGCAACGTTCTTTGTGGCGACGGTGAAGGTAACCGAGCCACCTTCGTTGACCGTAGCCGCACTAGAAGTGAGCGTGAAAGTCTGGGCAGTCGGCGGAGGAGTTGTCGTGCCACCGCCCAAATTAACCGAGCTTGATTTTGTGCCGGTATCAAAGGACGATCCGACCGAAGCGACCGTTACGGCTGCAGCGGTGGTTCCGATGGCGGCGCTCCCGAGGGTTGCTGCACCCAAAGCAGTAACCTTGAGAACCGCAGAACCATCCGCAAAGCGAACCTGCGTTCCGGTGCCTTCCTGAGGCGTAACGGTAGCGACTACCGAACCCGCGCGCAGGATGTTGACCTGATTGCCAGCCGCCTGATAGGTGAAGTCAGCGACATTGCCGCTGACGTCAACACGCTCGACTGACTGCGCAACCGAAACTGCCGAGGAAGTTCCGCCGATGAGCACATTTTCAGCTCCTGAGCCACCCAGGATCTCGACGTTGCTGTTATTGAAGACGGTGAACGTCTCGTTGTTTAAAATCACACGTGCCATTTGAACGACTCCTAGAAGAAACAAATTAGGTCAG
>Ga0164294_10002529_pt1 | contig 16500 bp, 5 predicted proteins | sample GEODES005metaG_FD_111479 | JGI IMG/M metagenome (GOLD analysis project Ga0164294, IMG submission 111479) | Oligotrophic lake water microbial communities from Sparkling Lake, Wisconsin, USA - GEODES005 metaG | ecosystem: Environmental > Aquatic > Freshwater > Lake | place: USA: Sparkling Lake...
ATATGACATATAAGACGTATAGATGACAAGGAGACATTTGTATGTTTAAGACTGATGATGATGATGATGATGATAATGATGATGATAATGATCAGTGAAGGCATTGTATCGTTACCTATCACTAGTAGGATGACTATTGTCCTTGTTGATCCCCCCTAACGATATCCCAGAGAGAACTTTGATACCCTCCCCATCCATTGGAAATATAGAAGGATCTCTGCTTCGATGGTCATCGAATTGAACTAGGTAGTTGATGTGTTGATACTTTGTTCCCTTCCCTTTGCTCATACTTATGTTCTTAGTGCTACTGGTTGTACTACTAGAAATGATGTTATTACCACTAGTGACAGTACTGATATTGTTGCTTTTAGAGCTTCGAGGAAGCTTCAATGAGAGGACTGTATTGTGATGAAGAATAAATGATGGGTTTTGAGGTGTATTATCACTACTTCTGAAACTAGTTATGTTATTCATTAGTGCAGCCTTGACTAGCTCCTGATCATAAACAATAGCTTCATCATTTGATGACGATGATGATGATGATGATGATGATGATGATGATGATGATGATGATGATGATGATGATGTTATATCTGTCCTAGCAGAAGCTGATCGTAACTTCCAATAAAAGGGTATCAATGAGATAACACGAGGCAGTGCTGTAGCTTGTGCCATGTGTATAATATCGATGGTGACTAGGGAGTAGTCAGTAATATTCATCGATAGTCTTATGTTGGAGGATAGCAGACAATAGCCTACTCGTAGGGAGCTACTGAGCACCAGTTGGATGATAGCAGAATCTATCGTGGTAGTAGAAGTAGTACTAGTAGTAGCAGAATTTGATGTAGGATTAGTCGATGTAGTTGATGTGAGTCCCTTCGTAGAGGAGGAGGTGTTCATGGAGCTATTACTACTGCTACTACTCATCCCTTCGCATCGCTTGATACTCCCGAACAGAGTCCTACTCGTCATCATAGCTAAGATTCTCTCCCAAGCCCTGTCATCTATTCGTCTGCAGTAGGACTTCTCATAGCAAGCGATGAGGAACATCGGGTGTACGATGCATAGAGAAGCATTGATGGACAGTTGCTGCTGCTGTCTCAATGTCTCATGATGTACTGAAGCAGTTGAAGCAGTAATCCTTCTTGAGGTGCGACTCATAGTAGTAGTAGTAGTAGTAGTAGTAGTAGTAGTAGTAGTAGTAGTAGTAGTAGTAGTAGTAGAAGTAGTAGTAGTAGTTGTTGTAGCAGCTTTAGATGATGATGATGATGATGATGGCGATACTGCAGATGATGATTCTTGTTGGTAAGGGTAATCATCCAGGAACTGATCCAGGTAGTTGTCATTCCATAGATCAACTGAGCTACTATAACCATCCCTACTATCACCATTTATCATCCTCCTCATTGAATTATTTTCATAATCATCAACTGTCTGTCCCTTACTCATCATCATCATCTTCTTGTTCTCACCATTCATGACTATAACCTTGCTTCCCTTGTTCGATAGTAGTGATGTATCAACACTCTGGTAGCATTGAGGCAATACTCGTAAAGGGATTGTGCTGGAGTACTTACTTAGATCTATTGTACCGGTACTGTTATCTGGGCATGCATTGTTTCCAATCGCGATGCCATTTCCTAAGCTGCCGACGCTATCATGACTACTACTATGCTTATTAGTTTCACTTCTCCCAGCTGTAGCTGTAGCTGTAGTTATACCAGATGATGATGGTAGTACTAATCTTCTAGAAGTATTCGATAGTGTATCGACTTTAGATTCGTAGGGTGCAATAACTAATGAGGTCGAGTTGTTGATTCTTGCTAACTGGTGAGTAGTTTGGCTAGATGCAGTAATTTTATCATCTATAGATATGGACTTTAAAGACTGAAGCAATATCTGCTGAACTACTAGTTTCGCTTTGATTGATGGAGAGATAGGGACGATAAGTATCTGATGAAGATAGATGATGGATACAGACTTGAGAAGATTATTCTCTATATAACTAGCTTGAGAGGAGACAATGTCCCAATCAGAACTTGATAGTGGAGATAATGTAACTTCCAGCGCATCAGAAAGTGATGATATGATTTTAATCGTTACCATATCCCCATCCTTTATCTGATATCTACTACTAGATGAATAAGCAGCATCATGGTCTCGAATGGTCTTGTCAGAGAGTTCAATTGTATTGCTATCCATAGAATACATACCTTTAATCCATGGCACGAATAAAGGAGGGCTTTTATCATTTCTACTGCTACTATTTAAGTTAACATTATCATCATTGGATGCTATTATTTCTACTACAACTAACGATTCAATAAATTGCAATCCATGTGATGATATAATATGAGAAGGCAGTTTACAATGATGGGAAGATGCTAGTGTAGGTGATAACTTCACGTATAGAATATGTTCATTATTCGCATTCATACCAACCTACTGTAGTTATTTATTTTCAATCAAACGCGCGAATCAATTATAAACAAGTTTGTCACTTGTTCGGGTGTCAACATTTGGTTTACATCAGTTTGTTGTTACGTACCTTCTTACTTCATTCACCCCAAGTCAACTGTCGGAATATCCTTTCAATTTATTTTTATTTGCAAGAGATTATTCTATGGCGAAGACACTTCTACTAAATGTACTTTTGAAGATACTAGGTATATATTTAATGATTTTAATGAAAAGTATTCATTCTGATGTTGTTAATGATGATGGTGATTATAATTATATTAAATCGTGATGATGATAATTATGATATAATACTTTTATATAGGTGAATACATAGAGTTAAATGAAGAGAACTTATCATTAGGAGTATGGTCTGGGCAAATCCTTCTCTCAAATCTTAATCTAAAGACTGAGAAGATCTTAAACAATCTTAACCTTGATGTGAAGCATGGTATCATACAGAAGCTAGAGATCAACATACCATGGGCGACCTTACTACATAATCCAGTGAAGATATCTATAAGTGGAGTCTTCTTAGATGTTGGTCCAATGGATTTAACAAAAGTTAGTAAAAAAGAAGCATTACAACGATATTTTAATGAAAAGTTACAGAAGTTAAAGATGATTGATCAATACTTCGAGTTGTCATCAACTGTTGAATTCGATGATAATAATAATAATAGCACCCATAACAAGAGTGATGATGGACTTGCAACTGCTGCTGACTCTGAAGAAGCAAATCAATCATACCTTCAGCAATGGACCACGAAGATTATCGATAACATTGAGATAACAGTAAGCAATGTACACTTCCGATATGAAGAAGACCCTTCTTCATCTTCATCGCCATCGCAGACTCCTCCAGGAGTGACTCCATTTGCATGTGGGATCACTATAGAGGCGTTCGGAATAGCTACTTGCAATGAGCTATGGAACCAAGTAAAAAGTGGTAACCACACTAGTGATAACAATAGCACTAACAAGGCGACAGTAAGTACAACAGCACCTGTATCATCATCCACTCAGATGAATAGTAACAACAACAGTAATAGCTGTGTCAATAAGCTAGCTTATTTGAAAGGCTTTGGAATCTACTGGCAAGAAAACATTCCCTCCCAACAATCATTTGCTTCACTACCTCCTAAACTATGGGAAAAGATGATGCTCGAATTCATCTCCAAAACTACTACCATCGCAGGGATGAAAGTAATTACTAATTTGAATGATAGTAATCGAGCAAAGGATACAACAGGTAGATCAAATACCACAGGAGTAGGAAGAGGACAGGGAGTGGGAGTGGGAGGAGGGAGTATACATCACATCTTGCCACCATACAATAGCAACCTCACTCTGAAGTTAAGACATCATCGTAAGCCTACACCTACGACAGCACAGGTTGAGATCGAAGCGGTGAGTGGAAAGCTACAGATCTCCATCGATAGTGTGGTATATGTCCATCTATTCAGTGTCCTCGATCGAGTAGCAGCGATGGGAAAGCTTCATGAACCAACGACGATTCGTCCAATGGAGAGACCATTGGGCAGTAGAGAAGCATGTCGTATGTGGTGGAAGTATGCAATGAAGCTAGTGATCAAGATGAAGCGGTATATAGAATTGATCAAGCTCGCTCATTCATTGTCTGGAGGCAAGAAGGATCCAGTGTCGTACCTGCCTCCCATCTCTGCTCTGATAGTGAGAGAGCTTGAAATAAAGCTACCATTTGAATCGCTCAGTGTAGGTAGACAACGTGCAATATGGGAGTTGCATGAGGAGGCGAAGCAAAGAGAGAGGTTGAGGCAGGCACAAGGATGGGGATGGGGAGGATGGTTGGGTGGAGCATCAGCGCCTATTGAGACTGCTACTGCGTCATCGTCTAGAGACACCACAAGCATGGACATCTCGATTGAGAGCATTATCGGTGAATTGAATAAGAAATATTCCACCAATATCACCTCGAATAGTAAGAGCTCAACAATAGTACCTACTACGACGTTAAGCTTCAATTTAGACTCTAGTGCGAGTCTATTGATATCTAGTCGAGGTGTGCCTATCATAAATGGTAGTGCTGCTCTATCCATCCATCTATTGCGGACATCATCAGCTGGTATGACTTTTAGTTGTGACCTACACGATTTCTACATCAAAGACGAGTTAACGACCGATCCAACTCTACCCTACTTGCTTGCAGTGAAGTCAAATATTTATCCAACGATGCTGCCGCTACGAAGCAATGTACCTCCCTCTACTCTTTTTCAAAAAACTAGCAGCGATGATAACATCATCAATATCAATGGAACTAGTGGTAGTAGTAGTAGTAGTAGCATCAAGACGGCTACATTATCATTGCGATATGAGAAATCGAATGCAAAGTCGAAAGTGACCATGTCAAGCCTACCGATGGAGCTAGTACTAAACAAGGACTGCATACAGATGCTCATCAATGCCTTCCAACGGCCTGTCAATATCTATACCAGTAACAAGGGCAAGCGAAAGAGGAGTTCAAGACGAGATAATCATCGTAATTCCGATACTCAGCAGCAGCAGCAGAGTAGTACTAGCATTTTCCATGCTGCAAGGATCTTCAATCAGATTGTACAGAAGCATAATGCCGACGACGATGTGTTAGAAGTCGTCTTAGAAGCTCATGCACCGAAGATCATCATCCCTGAGTCCAGTAGTGCTGTAGGTGATCATCATCACCATCGTCATCATGGGTACTTATTGATCGACTGTGGCTACTTCCAACTCAATGGTCTAGCAAGCTCATCTGGCATTTCGCTTGATCTATCGCTGCAGGAGGTATGTGTGGGTTTGCCTATCAGCATCGCAGATATGTATACATTAGGTGAAAAATCTCTGTACTTAATCAAGGTAAGTACAGTAATACAGTAGATGATGATGACGATGACGATGATAATGAATAATGATGCTTGATGATGCCAACTTTTTATATCACAATGATGTGTTTAATAATGCTCATTTACTGATTGTTGCTACCTATTACTTCCATCGACAGCCCTTCGATATCGTGCTACGTATGCAGAATATCGAACAGATTATAGCCAATAGTGTCGTGAATATCGAGATCAAACCTGAGATAAGAGGAGAGATCGATTGTATTAAGCTATCCAGACTATTGAAGGCTATCGATCAGATATCAATAATGTGTTCGAAGTTACCAACTCCTCCAGTACAGCATGTAGTACAAGAGCTGTTTGATGGAGTGGTTCATGAGATCATCATGACTAGTAATAGCAATAAGTCTGTTCCCAATCTTCACAATCCAAGAGCTCAGCAGATATCATCATCATCACCACCACAACTATCATCATCTACATCGACTACTAGTTCTCCTATTCCTCCTTCTACTCCTATGCACACATTCTCTTCTCCCAGAATTGATCAGCAGGCCCAAGAACACATTGATCCGACGGTTACTACTCTCAGAGTCGACCTTCTCATCCCAATGATTGCTTTAGATCTCACATACAATGTAGAGAAGGGCCATCACATTGTACTCGAGATCGATTCATTATACTCAACACTATCAGCTAGGTGCTATGATCGTAGTATGGGTTTCGATCTCAAGAGTATTAGTATGAAAGATTCGTTTCGTCATGATGGTCAGAAGTATCTCATGCGCACACCACAAGAATGTTGTGATAAGTTAGTTCATATCTCTCATGTCAGCGTGAAGGATAGACGATCGCCTCTATATGTAGAGCATGCGACATACATCATCGCTGAATTCGCATTTCTTAATCTTAGTATGGATGTGAATACAATTAATCATCTGCAACCTTTCTTTGAAGTCCTATTGAAGTCATCTTCAGATGATATCAGCAGTAGAAGTAGTGGTAGTAATAGTAATAATACTAATGCAACTAGTGGTAACTATAATTCAATCAACTCATCAGCTAGCAGTGATGATAATCAATCTCACTACGGTAAGAATGAAAACATAATTCATGCTGTCCCATCTTTCGATGAATCTATGGAGAACAATATGATACCGAAGGGTATGCATCTAGTCGCCACTATGGAGAGGTTGTCTTTAGAGCTATTACGAGCACCTCATTTTTCTCACGAAAAGCATGGTTGTTATCTAGAAAGAGCATATTCAAGTCAAATATCTGGTATGAAATTTGAATTTTTTACATTACATCTTATGCGCTCTAATGTGAAACTCAAGTCATTTGAAGTATTTGATATTCGAAATGCTACTCAAGATTATGCTTTTCACAGAGTGTTCTTTTCACAGAACTATGATGATGATAATGTTGATGATAATATTAAGAATAGTAATCATTGGGGTGGAGGAGTGACTCATCATCGAGTTTCCTATTCGAATGATAAGTTGCTGTGTGGAAGCTCCAACAAGAGCAATGATGGTATCATGGTGAAAGCAGAAGAAGAGGAGATGCTGTTGAAAGAAAGCGCGGATAGTGATTATAGTGTAGCTGATCAATTAAATGATGATGAGATATTCTACGACGCTGTCGAGAACTTCACTAGTATTCCTTCACGGAACAATAGTAGTACCGACATTAATAGAACTATCGGTAGTACCAGTAGTAGTATTAATAGTAGAAGTGGTAGTAGTAGCAGTAACAACAGTAATAATTTGTTAACCGTATCATTCATCCAAGAATCTAAATCGAACAGCTTAATGGAAGTCAATCTATCTGATATCACTTGCTTCATCGCTATGGACACTATACTCGACTTCTCTGACATCTTCATGAGCAATTTATTCGCTCTATTGTCACTTTTCTCCGCATCCAAGAAGAAGAAGAAGATGACGATTATGTCGAATTATGATAAGGAGTCGTTGTCAAGTATCGATGACTCACTAAAGTCTTCGGAATATTTGACAACAGTTGAAGACCAGACAATTGATTTCTTAGTACAAAAGGATGATGATGATGATGTTGAAGATGATGAAGATCCATCGTTTGTTGAAGATGGTGACTTTTCTTTAACAGTAGAAGAAGAGGTAGTAGTGAGTACGATGAATGTCACTGTGAAGATCATTAACCCGAAGTTGATATTCCTGGAAGACCCAACCACATTGGAGTCACAGGCTGTAGGTGGGACTTGTGGAATTGGATTACAATTCAGTCGGGTTAGCAAGAGCATGTATACTCTTAATGACAATGCTAATAAGCCTCTCAAGACATCACTGGTAGAGTCAATGCATATTACTATATCGAAGTATGAAGTGTTTGTGATTCAGAACATGTCCAAGTGGATACCTCAGCCTATACTTGACCCGATGGAGGTAGAGCTACACATGAAGAGGGTGATAATAGATGGAGTGATGAAGAAGTTGAATCTACATATTGAAGCTGATAACATTGATGCCCAAGTGTCTTTCAATGACATCCTTTTGGCTCAGTCTATCATCAGCAGAAGATTACTCACTGAATCCAATGCTTCCAATCGCTCTAGTGATATCAATAACAAAGCTACTTCTAACACCGCTACTACGAATTCTGCAACTTCTTCTACTAGCAACCCATCTGTTGAAGTATTAATTGATTCTAATCAGAAAAAAAATAAAAAGCTTATCAATGATTCAGTGATCACATTCAAATGTGGTGTAAACTCGTTAACAGCAATCATCATCAATGACTTTAATCGGAAAAACACACCTGTTCTTAAGTATAATTTGAAGAATTTTAGTTTTGAAATTGAAGAACACACTGCTCGATCTGATATCATGGGGACAGGTACTTTATCAACACAAATAGATTTCTTTAATCCATATCTAAGCACGTGGGAACCATTCTTAGAAGTATGGCAACCATCGACTAAGCTGTACTCAATACCAGAGTCCAATTCTAAGATCTGTGAAGTAAGATCTGATTGCACATTACAGATAACAGTATCTGGGACGATGTTAGAAGTATTTCTACGAAGCTTTTCAGTTCTTTTTCATGGTGATCATGATGAACAACTTGCTCATGGTGGTGATGATGATAATGACTATGGTGCAAGTCGATCAATCGAGAGATCTACCATGTCTGATATTGAGATTCATAACCTCTTAGGTGAAGGTGTAGATATCGAATTATTTAATTGCGCGAATAAATCAAAGCTTATTTCATTACATGGAGGACAATCAGGCACAATTAATAGCTCATCATCGAAAAGTGTAGTAGGTAGTCGGAAGATGAATTCGATGGATCTCCCTAATTCTGTAGATTTGCATTTTATGGGTCCATTGAAACAAGAAAGAATGCCTCTTTTTCATTTGCCAATGAATGCAAATAAACCAAGAGCTTATAATTTGCAACCCACTACTAATGATGACGAGGATGATGATGACGGTGATGATGAAAATGAAGATAATAAGCAGCTATCACCAGCACTTGCTTCATTAGCATTGCCATTATCTTCGTCCAATTCACATAATGTAAGTAGTAAAAGTAGTACTACTACTTCTCCTGTCATCCATGAGCATAGTGAGTTTCGTCGAAGCAACAAAGTGCATGTGATCGAGCCTATCGTCGAAGAAGTGTTCGAGAACTCTCGCTACGACCCGTTGACTGGATGGTGGAGAAGACCTTTCTTCATGGGGGATCCGTATGAATGGACCGATGCAAGTGGGACTATTCGAAGAGACATTGGATTGATTGAAATCGATGCGGTAGATAAGTGGGAATGGCAAGGGAAGTGGGAGGTGGATATGGATGGTATACTTGGTACGGAAATCGATAAAGAGGGATGGGAGTATGCGACTAGTTTCAACATGTTCACTATCGTCAGTGCACGTCGTACTAGTCAAGCCATGGATGTTGTTCGTAGACGTAGATGGACTCGGACAAGAGTACCGAAAGCTTCATCGATTAGTCAACGAGAACGACCTCTCACTTTATATTGGGATGTACAGATACTTAGCAATGGATCACGTAAGATTGATATTAGATCTGCATTACAGATATCAAATCAGTTATCCTTTCCAGTGATTATCTCATTGCAACATAATGCATGGGATGAAGAAGTTATCTATGGCCCGATTGATACTGGAATAGTGTTCAGGTATTATTTACATATGTTTATATAGGTTATCTGTTAATGCATGCATATATTATGGATATACATATTCTTTGCTTCACATTCTTTCCCTCCTATTGAGAATATCTTAATCGATATTATCTTCTATGATGTATGTTCTCCATAGTGTCCCTCTTCTATCTTCTTATGCATATCAAATCAAATTCCGTCCAGATTTCCCATTTTATGAATGGAGTGGTGTCTATCCATGCAATGTACAATCATATGATTTCAAAGCGAATAAGAATTCATGCTGTGAATGTAAAACAGATGATTTCCCTGATCCACAATCAATAAAGCCTGTTTGGTTTAAAGTGATCACAACTCAGAGTAATAAATCCGTGTTAATCACTTTGAAATCATGTATCATAATAACAAATAAATTATTATGTGATTTAAGTTTTGCATGTTTATCAAATAAAGTAATGAAAATGGAAGAAGGAAAGATAGAGTCAGGAACGAAACGAAAAATATGTCATATTAATCTATCGGAGTCTCCAAGTCTAGTCATCAAGGTGGGACATTTCAAATGGAGTCGACAAATTGTTATTAATACTACTCATAATGAAGCAGATATATTCGAATTAAGTCTACCAGGTAGAAAACAAGCTATTAAATTATATCTTAGTATGAATACAAGGATCAATATGAGGTCAGGTTCGACTATTGAAATTGAAATATTCAGTAAAGGAGCAGTGATAGATCGAACGAATTTGAATCTCTTCATTGCTTCAAAACTCAATCCTGGTGTTAGTCTAGTGAGATCTACATGTTCCAATCTATCCATTGGTCATCATCACGCTGGTAGTACTTCCACATCATCATCGCCATCATCAGTATTACCTTCACCTCTACATGAGAAGGTAGATGAACATGCTTATAAAAGTGATGCTAATAAGAATTCATTGAATGCTACAGTTGCAACTACACCAGATGCTTCCATCTCTTCTTCTCATCATTCATTTGCTGATGATCTATCTTCCAATGCTGGTACTGCCAACGATGCATCGCATCTACACGATGATGATGGTAGATTGAATCAGAAAGCATCGACTGTGTTACCAGAGCTTCTCATTACCAATGTAGAGGTCCATTCCTCCAATAAATATGAGTTACACTATACAACGTTAGGTCACTATGTATATACAGGCAGCAATGGAGTACGATGGTGCTATCTGCCTCACAGTTGTCATGGTGGGTTGCAGCTGAGAACACCATCTGAAGACAAGCTACAGAGATCGAATCGATTGATCAGATTTACAACGAAGGTATCATGTATGGTCTTAGTGTTGGTAGATATCAAAGTGGAGTTGAAGTGGTTAGTCACTGAAGGCTATCATAAAGTAATGGAGCTAGCTACAGCGAAGGGAGTTGTGAAGGGAATAATGGAAGAGTGCTTTTATGCGATCTATGGGAAGATATATGATGTTAGCTCTAGAGTCGTTTTGAAAGCTAGTTGGAATAAACATGGAGCGAATATGTATAGTGTGTTCATCTTACCTGTTCATCTACCCTCACAGTTAGATCATAACTCCTTGTTCCAGACACATCATCCTTCCGATGGCGGTAGTAGTACTAGTAGTGCTAGTAATGATATGGATGACTCTACAAACAGTAGAAATAGTAACAGCTCGGATATTGCTCTAAGTAAGATTAGTCTCTATCAGCAAATCATCTATAAGGATGCTTTTACAAGGGACATCTTAACTCGTTGTTGGACTGAAGGATCAAATCAATTAAGTTTAATCTATTCATATGATAATGTAATCAATGTTGGAGTATGTAAAGGTAAAGTATGGAGTGAAGAGTTGAACATGGAGTTATTACTTAATACTCATACGAAAGGATCATTTGAAGTGCCGAATTCCATTAGTCAAATCTGTTATCAACTATCTTATTCTATGCAGAATCTACCTGGCTTATATAATGAGACTCAATTGATGACATTTATGCCACGATACTGTGTGTTGAATTGCATGGAAGAGACGATATTGATATCTCAGAAGGGATCAGAGAAGTATCTACAGTTTTATCCTTATAAGCCTGAAGGTTGGCATAAACTAGAGCTAGATAGTGGCACGGAAGTACAATTCCGAATTGCATCGACGGTATGGAGTTTAGGCGCGATTGATATTAATGAAATTGGAACTAGTCTTTTATATCTACCAATACGATCACATGGATTGGCAGTGAGTTCATTTGGAATCGTGATACATGTAGAGGTGAAGCTAGCAGATCCATCAGATCATTGTAGTATCATTATCATCATTTGGGAGGAAACTATAGAATCACGTGCATCAATGAGTATCTGTAACAATTCTGATGTGACTATCACAGTTCGCCAAGCAGATATAGAGATAGATCATGATATAAAGGATCAAGAACAATTATTTGAAATCATTCTACATCCAGGTAAGTCTCTACCATTTGGTTGGAGTGATCCTACATCCAGTCATAATATCTTAGTAGCAGTAGGTGAAGGATTGAAAGGACAGAATAAACGAATTGCTTCAATCAATATGCTTAAAACAGACCAATCATTACGCTTACCATATGTTAACAAATCACAGCGAGGGAAAGGATCATCTAGAAGTGAAGTTGTGCTATCGACTCGAATGAATCATCATAGTCATATGTTGGAAATATCAAATATCAATAAATTCAATTACTCTAAAATCTTAACAGTTGATACATCTTCAAAAAGTATTAAAATTAATGATGAACATGAAGAAGAAAAAGCAAATTCAAATTTAAAATGTTATGGTTTTGATTTTGTTTTATCATCCTTTGGTGTCTCTTTAGTTGTAGAAAAACCCATACGAAGAGAATTTTTTAGTTTATATGTAGATTTATTGGAGGTCTTATTAAGAGTTCGTGGAAATATGAGATCACTTGAGCTGATGGTGATGGATTTACAAGTAGATAATTATTGCGAAACAGTAATCTATCCAGTTTTATTACGAAGTCGAAAGAAACAAATTCATCAAAGTGTGTTGTTGGAAGGAGAGAAGAAACAAAACATAGGAATGACTAATCGAAGCAAGGACTTTATGCTTCTGGATAAAAACATAAGTGTCAAATCTTCTACTTCTACTAGAGATGGTGTGAAATCACCCTTATCATCATCGTCATCATTATCACAGCAGCAGCGACAAAGCAATCAAGGTGACGAGGAGTCGGAGGTACCATTCATCCAGCTCACAATAGTACAAGAGACACAGAGAGATGGAACACCTCCTGTCTTTAAATATGTCGCATTCCGCATACTATCGCTAGCTTTAGAAGTAGATTCATCTACTGTCTATCTGTTGTACGAAGACTTACTGAATGGGTTGAAGGTACTCGATCGCTCTCAGGCTCTAGCAATATCTTTTCCGAATCGTTGGCTTGATGAATTCAACAAATCACAGCTCTATCCACAGCAGCAGTTAAGAGTAATTAATGTCTACAAATCAAAGATTCATGCACAACAATCAAAAATGTATTTTCATTATTTAGTAATTCATCCAATTAAAGTTGTCTTAACTATCATACAAACAACATATCCTAGACGAAAAAAGAAGAAATATCAATCAAATGTTGTCACTCAACTAGAGAGATTAAGTGTTATTGGCATTGAAAAGTTACAATTAAAGCTCCGGTCGTTTGAAGTCGAAGATGCGATGGAATCCATTTCTTCATTACGAGATATCGTTATTAATCTAATCAAATCAGATATCCAATCACAATTAGCTCAGATAGCAGGATCAATTACTATGATTGGTTCACCTATTGGATTTGCAAGAAAAGTAGGTAGTGGAGTAAAAGCTTTTTTCTATGAACCATATCTTGGTGCAGTGCATGGCTCGAATCACTTCTTCATCGGTCTTGGTAGAGGAACAAGTCATCTGTTTTCGAATGTAGTCACAGGAGCTATGGATTCTGCAGCTGCTATTGTAGGTACAGCAACGAAAGGTATGTCTTATATCAGTGGTGATAATGAATACATTCGAAAGAGAGCAATGAAGAGACAACAGAGATTAGCTAATCGTGGAGGATTCTTCGATGGTGTAAGAGACGGCACTGATAGTTTGGTGTCAGGTATCACTTCAGGTGTCACAGGGTTAGTGTTGAAACCCATCGAGGAAGCCTCTAAGTCTGGAGTATCGGGATTTATAAAAGGCTTGGGTCTCGGAATTATTGGAGTGGCAGTCAAACCAATGATCGGCTTCTCTGATGGTATTGCCTCAGTTGCGCAAGGGATATCAAATGCTGTTGACATCAATGCGAAGACAACTCATGTACGACCACCAAGAGCTCTACAGCCATCAGTCCTAGACCCTTCTGTATTGATAGTAGTTCCATTGAACATGGAGGCAGCATATGCTCAAGAATTTGTCATCAATCGTGCAAAGCGAGGTCATTACGATGATGCATTCCTATGCTACATCCCTCTGAACAACGAAGGCGAGGAGATTATCTTATCAAGCATATATATCTACTGGCGACGCAATCAAAGCTTATGGGGTCGAATGTGGGCTAACATTTCTCACTGTGTCTATATGGAGAACTATGTGGGTATCATGTTGTATACAGGTGGAACGAATGGTGGAGCTTGCTTGGTACTGATTCCATGTCCATCCAAAGCGATTTGTAGACATGTCTATGGAGCTCTTGCTGCGAATAGTAATCGTATGGGCAACCCTGCTAATGTTATTCCTCTCGATGTACTCGACTCTTTCTATAATAGTACTTCGCAATCAAACAAGAACATTAAAGATAGTAATACTAAGAGTAATTATAATAGTAAAAGTAAAAATAAAATGAATGATAATACTGATGATGACAGTGATTTGATTTTCAGAGTACAAGAAGAGAGATTAGTACAGATTAAAGATGCTTCTTTATTAGGCACTATCGATGGATATAGATTCGGCACTTCGAATGGCAAAGAATTGAAACGAATCACTGGCTCTGAACATGATATCCTCATGCGCGCATGTTTTCATTTAGAGAATAGTCTTACATCATGGCAAGTAGTCGATCAACGAATATGGAGTTTGATTTGGGAATGGGGATGTATTAATCCAAGCTCAAGATGCTGTGTAACGGCTATCATCAATAGATCAGACTCTCCTATACAGATCACAAGAGTTCAAATGGTGATAGGAAAGAATGTTTTGATTATTGGGTCTAAGGCGACTGGTTATGAAGTGGAGAGTAGATGCTTATTGCCAGAGGGGATGGTGATAGTATTCATTTCTGCTTTCCCTGAATCAGCATTATCAATAGATACGGGTCATCTTAAAGCTAATGTTAATACTGCTGCCTTCAGTGCTGTGATAGCAAGTACACAGAGAGAATCATTTTGTGAAGGAAAAGGTGGATTCACTGTTGGATTTCTGGAGAAGACAGTATGTGAATGGTGGAGTAAATATGTAATTGTTATATCCTAAAAGAAAATTTGTAATTATTGTTAAGTACTTGTTGTTATCTATAGTCATGCATACGTGCAAATTATTTCAATGTATATTTACTGTATAAGTTTCAATTGCTTGCGTTTGTTAAAGAAGTCCGCATGAGTTAAAAAAGTTTATCGTAGGAGAAGGCAGATATCACATTAAATTTACCACTGGGACACCCACCCGGTGGTATGGCGTTGGAGGGAGTTTTAAATCGTTCCGGGACTTTTTGTGCAGACGTTTCGGTAAACAGCATTTTTATTGTTTAATTGTGATGGCCATCAGATGTGGCTATACGGTGGGAAGAAACACGGGAGAGTCTTCCTTATACGATCAGCTACGAATCTACAAAGTGCGCAAAGCTAATAATGTACCTGAAGAAAAGAGAACATCATCAACAACAAAATCACGTTATCCTAATCCTGCACTCGAGAAGTTATCATCGAAATGTATCAAGGTTGTTGTAGAGAACTTTGGATCGAGGCCTGTGAAAGAAGTTATCCCACCACCACAGATGGCGGAGATCACCAAGCTATTGAGTACAAATCTATCTCCAATCATTGGTGCGAAGTATATTTATAATGAAAGTTATTGGAAAAGATGTTGTGTTGATAAGTATGGTTGGCATAATTGTCATCTGAATGAGCATAACTTGTTATGGAAGCAGCTTTACTTCGAGAAGCTTCTACAGGAGAGATTGGAAGACTTCGATTCTCAGACAGAGGAGCTTGATGATATCTATGAATTAATTGATGCATGTATGGATTACATTTATACTTTATCCTTCAAACAATTACCAAGTCATTTTGAGCTCTTCGAGATTTGTGACATGTTACCTAACCTAAGCAAGATAGATATCGTATATGGAGTCAAGAAGATTGGTATGAATTACGAGCGTATGTTATTCGGTATGAAGATATCAGATGCTACTTCATTAGCGAAGGTGTTTAGTAACACAGAGACACTGACCACTGTTCTTCTCTCAAGCAATCTGATCGATGACGACCTTCTAAGAATGCTTATGACTGGATTGATCAAGAACAACACCATCACCTATCTCGACGTATCTCATAATAAGATTACTAACCATGGTGCTAGATTGTTGTCTAAGCTACTCGGTGAGAACTCTGTTCTAACAACTCTCAACTTATCCGACAACCAGATTCATACAGAGGGCGGTAGGTATCTAGCTAGAGGGCTACGTGAGAATGACTCATTACTGCAACTAAACATGAGACTTAATCGACTTGGTGATGAAGGTTGTAGTCTTTTACTGGAAGGTATTCGTGACAATATCAACTTAACTGACTTAAACATCGGTTCTAACGGTGCAGGTGCTCAATCCGCTCAAATCCTTTTCTCTATCATTCGTGACCCAGAACATAGTCTTCAAGTACTTGATATCAGTGGTAATGAGTTGACTACAGAGCATTTCGAACAGTTACGTCTCAGTATGTCCAACAACGGCACCCTTACTAGTCTAGATCTTCGTCATAATCCTGGCTTCTCCAACACCTCCAAGTTCGTACATGAGATCGAAAGA
>Ga0164294_10002530_pt1 | contig 16495 bp, 21 predicted proteins | sample GEODES005metaG_FD_111479 | JGI IMG/M metagenome (GOLD analysis project Ga0164294, IMG submission 111479) | Oligotrophic lake water microbial communities from Sparkling Lake, Wisconsin, USA - GEODES005 metaG | ecosystem: Environmental > Aquatic > Freshwater > Lake | place: USA: Sparkling Lake...
TAGGAAAAGAAACAGTTAAGGATACAGAGTTTCCTGAATCGTTGACCGTAAAGGTTGAACTTCCAATATACGAACTGGCTGTAAAAGTCAATTGAGTAGAACTGACTCTGGTGACCGTACCCGAGGTAAACCCGCCTGTCATGGTGACAGTAGGTGTCACGAAATTGGTTCCATTAATGGTAACAAACCCACTTGCGGCTTGTGTAATACTCGTTATGGTAGGAAAAGAAACAGTTAAGGATACGGATGTTCCGCTATCGGTGACCGTAAAGGTAGAACTTCCAATAAAAGAACTGGGTGTGAAAGTGAGCTGGGTTGCACTGACTTTGGTAACCGTACCCGAGGTAAATCCACCTGTCATGGTCACTGTGGGTGTTGTGAAGTTTGAACCGTTAATGGTCACGACCCCGCTTGCGGCTTGTGTAATACTCGTAATGCTAGGAAAAGAAACGGTTAAGGATACAGAGTTTCCTGAATCGGTGACCGTAAAGGTAGAACTTCCAATAAAAGAACTGGGTGTGAAAGTGAGCTGGGTTGCACTGACTTTGGTAACCGTACCTGAAGTAAAGCCACCTGTCATGGTCACTGTGGGTGTTGTGAAGTTTGAACCGTTAATGGTCACGAGCCCACTTGGGGCTTGTGTAATACTCGTAATAGTAGGAAAAGAGGCAGTTAAAGATACAGAACTACCTGAAACAGTGACCGTAAAGGTAGAACTGCCAATAAAAGAACTTGGTGTGAAAGTGAGCTGGGTAGTACTGACTGTGGTGACTGTACCCGACGTAAATCCGCCTGTCATGGTGACCGTTGGTGTTGCGAAGTTTGAACCGTTAATTGTCACGAGTCCACTTGCTGCTTGTGTAATACTCGTAATAGTAGGAAAAGAGGCAGTTAAAGATACGGATGTTCCACTATCGGTAACGGTAAAGGTAGAACTTCCAATAAAAGAACTGGGTGTGAAAGTAAGCTGTGTAGCACTGACTTTGGTAACCGTACCCGACGTAAATCCGCCTGTCATGGTCACGGTAGGATTGACGAAATTTGTTCCGTTAATGGTCACGAGCCCACTTACATTTTGTGTAATACTCGTGATAGAAAGAGGTACATTCGTATCTACCATATAGCCAGGTACCACCGAAACATCGGTTAAAGCCTGAGTTAGAACGGTATTAGATAAACCATTCAGATTACCCGCAATCCAGAGAGTACCATCCGTCATCAATACTGCAGTATATTGAACCCCTGTAGTTATATATTTTGGTGTTTTTCCAGTTATATTTTGAGTAATTTGATTAAACACTAATTGATTTGTAGTGTTTCCTATTGCTAACATGCCTTCGCCATTCGTCCCTGTACCCCATAATGTATTATCTGTCATTAAAACAATCACATGATTCATTCCATGAGAAACATATTTCGCACTTTTACCGGATATATTAATTGTAATGCTTCTAAATGTTGTAGCGTAACCATTTGGGGCGTTCAACCCTATCACCCAAAAAAATCCTGCTCCTAATAAATCTCCGGTATTGAGTGCTATAACTAGAGAACCCTCACCTGCTCCAATTGTTTTTACGTTAAATTGACACAGAGTCAATACATTGTAAAAATTCGTGTTTTCAAACCCAAACTGCCCACTGTAGTTGGAACCCGTACACCACAGGGAATTATCTGTCATAAGAACAAAGGTAGAATTAAGCCCACAAAATACAGTGTCTACTTGTAAATTACCTGAATTAGTTATTTGTCGAAATGTTGTAAAACGTAGTGTATAATTCCCTAAGCCTAGTTGTCCTGATTCGTTCAGTCCTGTACCCCATAAAGTTCCATCCGTCATACTAACCATTGTATGATCACCCCCACAGGATACTGATTTTATAGTTCTGCCGCTAATTCCTGTTGTTATCAATTGAAACGTATTATAGTTTGTTCTATTTCCCAGTCCGAGTTGTCCGTTAAAATTATATCCTGCACCCCATAAAGAACCATCTGTCATTAAGACAATCGTATGTGAATATCCTGATGCAATCAATTTGGGTGTTTTAGTTGTTGTTATTTTTACAAAACTACTTTTATCTATATTTGTTCCATCTCCAAGTTGTCCGGATGTGTTTGTCCCCATGCCCCATAAGAATCCATCCGTTTTTATCACCATTAATGTGTTGTTTGTTTGATTTAATAAATATTGATAATATTGAATCTGTTTTGTAAAATAAATAAGTTCAACGTCTTCGGATGTCGTTTCCATAATCCAGTCACCTCCATATTTGATATTACCCGTCATATCATCAGAAGCTCCTACAATAACACCCGTGTCATTTTGTAAACTTGAATATAAACTATCCCAACCATAATGGTTCAATGTATTACATGCTAAAAAATCTATATGTTTCACAGAAAATCTTTGGATGACTGACGTAAAAAATTGAATATTTTCTGAACTAAAATACGGGGTTCCATCTAACTCTCCTCTTTTTTCATTTACAATTCCAATACGTTCTATCGTCGTAAAAAGTAACGACTCTAAAATATTCTCTCGGGTGGTTGTTGGGAAATATACCAATGGTATCGTATCCGAATTGACGGAATCTACAAAAACTTGATAGTCTCTAACACTAGAATCAATGAGTAATAGATTCTTCATTATACTCTAGCTTTATAAAATAGTCATTAATGGAACAAAAAAAGACAAATAAAGATGCAGACTTGAGTGAAACACCACCCAGTATTTTTGCCCTCTCAGACTAAAGATAAAAAAGACAAACAAAGAAGCAAGTACACTGAATAATAGATAATTTTTGTATTCGTTTCGTTGACGAACAATTATCCAGGTAATGTAGATTCCACAAAAAATGACCCATGAAATATCTATACGTTGACGTATGCCATGGTGTATGTAGTTTCGCCAGTGATTGATGGAGGTGATACAAAGGACTCCAAGTAAAAAAGACAGTATATATTCTTTCAAGCCAAACAACAGTAAAGCACTGATTCCAATCAAACCGCTAGAGACACATAAGTATTTGGTTTCCTCAAAGGGGTAGCTCATATAGATAGATAACAATTTCTACACAAGGGGATATACGCTGTTTCGTCTAAAAGAATTTGTTGCTTCTCTTCCGTGATACGTTTGGAAAAGATGGATGCCGATTTACAACGACTGCATAAACCATTTAATTTTTCCACTTTGTCGCACAAAGGAATCACCTGTAAGATTTGTCCAATCGGATTCCTCTGAAAGTCTCCATCTAGACCAAAGAGAAAGATGTCTTTTTCTTCCCATCTCTTCACAAAATCCAGTAAATCTGGGAAGAATTGAGCTTCGTTGATATAGATATATTGGGCATGCGAAAATCTTCGTTGGATAGATGTTTCTGCGGTGTGAATGTTTTGTAATGAGGATAGAAGAATACAAGGTTCACATTCTTTGTCGTGATTCCTCAACTGTCCCTCTTGACATTCCTTTTCTGAAAAATCTAAAATGATACCGCCGTGTTTTTTATACAAATTCAGGAGCAGGGTCGTTTTTCCAGCATACATGGGGCCTAGGAAAAGTTGAATCATGATACAATCTCTGTAGTTGTTTCTTTAGATTCAGTTTCTTTAGATTCAATTTTATTTGGATACATAATGGTAGGTGGACTAGGCCATTCCGCATAAGGTAACGCTTTCGTCGTGGACCGTTCTAATCCAAGTAACGTTTGGAGGGCGACTTTTCTTCGTTCCAACGGATGGGACAAAGATACTTTCCGAGACAACTGCTTCCACCTCCATTCAAATTGGAGACAGGCTTGCCAAGTCGGAAATCCAGAAACATAACAATAACATTCCCACGAATGCCCTGTAGCCACTTTTCGGGTGGTCGCCATGGCTCCTCCTACCAATTCCTTGTTGTGTTGTCTTAGACGATGCTCTAGATTCACGGTAGCTCCAATATACGTGGACCCATCCGTACAAAGGAGGCAATAGACAAACATTATAGTTTAGAAAGAGAAGTCTCCTTCAACTTCTTTATTTATTTTATCTGGGTAATACAATGAAGCCTCGTAGAAATCGCGTAAAAACAAACCGTGCAAAAAACCGTAATCGGACCCGTAACCATACCCGTAATCGCCGAAATAGAACCCGAAATACCCGAAAACGGTATGGAGGTACCTGCGAAGATACCAATCAGCGTGCGTTTGCTTATACTACGCAGTTTCTTTATGACAAATAAGTTTAACCTCGTCATTTAAGGCTTTCAACGGAATGTGGTGAAAATCTGCATGACCTTCCCATAAAAATTTACAGAATTCATAATGCAAGGGGAAGTTCATGCTACAAAGGTTGGGGAATTTCTTCTCTAGTGGTTTGTACTTGAGAGGAATCAAGTCTTTGTAATCCTCATAGGGCAAGACATACAACAGTTGTGTGATGGGTAACGGAGGTTCACATGGATTGGTCTCTACCAAAGTCTCTTGAAAACAAGGGATATCATGGATAAGCGAAGAAAACAAAGGAGCTAAATGAAATTCATATTGTATATAATGGTCTTTGCATTCTCCGTGATAATAGTGAAGGGTCCATTCTAGCATACGTAGGTAATTTTTACAAATTGCAGATGCATCCGTCTGATGAAACAAAAAAGGATAGTACTCTTCTGGATGGGTCAATAAATAGGTCTCGCGAATATCTTTCAGAGGAATCAAATTGATTTCTTCTTCGTCATTTTTTGCACTCAATCGTTGGGTTTGTTTCCATTGAATGTTGGTTTGGATGAGGGCTTGTTCTACAAGGGCCAATTCACCAAATAAACGTTTGACGCCGGACCAATGAATCTGTGTACCCTCTACCAACAGGTCCTTGTTCTTTTTGAACACACTGAGTAAAAAAGGGATACCTTCATTACGTATGTTGATAGATGGAAAATGCGGCAAAAAATCATTCCCACACAAAAAACACAAGAAACAGTAGTGGTCTATGGCCTTGTGTAAATCGGTTGTATTGGAATACATTTCTTGACAAATTTGTTTCGCCATTTCATCCACACTGAATACATAATCTTCTTGGGGCTTGATGCCTTTCATATAACTAAAATGTTTTGTTTCACGGTATAGATATAGTTTAGGACTGTGTCTCAAATGCAAAAGACTGAGCATGATTAAATCTGCATCTAGACCATAGACAAACATTTGCGGGGTAGGATGTTTGCGTGCATAGGCAAATAGCTTCTGTTCACCTTCACCCGCTTCATTTGGACCACTATACAAAATGTTCTCTTTTTGAAAAGCCACTTTCAAAAAGGCATCCAGGTCATTCATAAAAGGTGTACCTGGAGTAATGGCGTTCGTATTCCACCCCTTCTTCTTGAGCAGGGTTCGCATGAGAAAACTTTTGTAGCGACGCTGTTTTTGTTGCTTCATTTTGGCGAGAGGGGCTACGCCATCAAAAGCAACAAAAACGGTTTGAGCCTTTAGTTTATCACGAAGTTCCACGATTTTTTGATAGACCGTCTCTTTCAGAGTCGTAGAGTTCTCGTATACTGCATCGTAAATAAAAGAGTTTGCATCAATCAATAAGAGACTACACAATACATTTTTCTGAGGCAATATGATTTTAAAGTGATTTCGTAAGACATAGGAAAAATAACTTGGAATTCCCATTCTATACTCTACTCTTCATTTTTTTAATATAGTTTAAATGTAAATAAATGCCGGAGGATACAAGACAATTGTCTCAACATGCCGCTTTCACTCTTCCCAGTATGTTTGCTTATTTCTCCATGATTTCGCCGTTTTTACTCGTTCTTATATTTGTCTTTATTTCCATTATTAATTCAAATTTAAAGGGTCTCATCTACCTTTTGGGTGTTCTGTTTCTATTTTTCATCATCGCCATGTTTCAAAATGTATTACGAGTTCCTCTCCCTGAAAAGGCATCTGCGTATTGTCAATTGTTTGCAATGCCGTATCCTATTTTTACAGTGCCTTCTTTCAACAGTGCTATTTTCTTGTTCACCCTAGTGTACATCTTTGTGCCTATGATGATAAACAAGATTATGAATTTTCCACTGTTGTTCATGATTCTAGTCCTCTTTGTCATAGACTGTTCTATGAAGAGTGCACATTACTGTACGACTCCTACAGGTATTATTTTAGGAGCCTTTATCGGTATCGTATGGGGTCTGTTTTGGTACTTTGTTATCCAAAGTCAAAACAATGAGCTGCTTTACTATGATGATTTACTTTCCAACAAGGTAGCCTGTAGCCGACCGAGTCAACAAAAGTTCAAATGTTCCGTGTATAAAAATGGCGAATTGTTACAGACCCTATAGTGTAAACAATGTCTGGTTCCTTACCAAATATAAATTCAAATCTTGAAGACTATTTTGACGATGGTAACTATACAACATCATCGTTACATTTGTACTGCTCATGTTTTGATACACATTGAACATGGTACGAATAGTCAACTCTAAATTCATATTTTGGTATATCAGATTGTGTTCTTCATACGTAATCAGGGGTTTGTTTATGCGCGTGTTGACATTGTTGTGAAAGACAAACAAAAAATAACGTAATTGTTCTAAGGTCACAACAGAAGCAAATTTGTTCAGTTTAAAATAAGATTTTGCGTGACTAGAACACATCGGGCAAGGCAGATTAGAGACAATTCTTTCTATAATCGTTTTCAATTCTTTGATTTGAGGCGGTGTCATGGTATCTTTGGCTTTTACAGAAAGACAATGTAATAAACGCCAGGTAGGTGGACCCCATACGTTTTTAGACATAATATATAAAGACATAAATAAATAAGATAAAGATGGAGAATTGTCTGATAAGTAAAGAACCCATTGAACATAAAATAACTTTACCCTGTCAGCATTCTTTTGAATATTATTATCTATTTCTGGAGGTCATTGAGCAAAAGAATAGACACAATGAATATTTTAAATGTCCCTATTGCAGGGCCGTGTATTATTCTACCCTTCCCTATTATGAGTTAGAGGATGTAAAAAAAATAGTACATGTGAATTACAACAATAAATTATTGCTACCTTTATTTCCATGCTCTTGGAAAGATTGTACCTTCTTTGGGAATGTCTATAAAAATGGAAATTATTGCAAAAAACATTATCCATCCTCTATCAAGAAACGTTGTTCATCGTCTTGCCTCAATGGACAAATGTGTAAAAATCAAGCCATTTCAGGTATAGATACATGTAAGAGACATAAACCTATAGAGATAGACCTACATGTAAATCAGAATCTAAATGAGATAAAAACATAAACACATTCCCTCAATCCTTTGTAATGGAGACCAATCAATTGGCTGATAAAATCAAGCGTTGGTTGGAGTACGATACACGTATTAACGACTTACAAAAACAATTACGAACGCTTAAGAAATCCAAAAAGGATGCAGCCGATGAACTGACGGTATTGATGAAGGAACGTGAAGTAGACTCTGTCAACATTAACAATGTAGGACAAATACTTTACACAAAGAATACCGTCAAAAAAAGCATCAATAAAAAATATTTGACCGATATCTTGATTGAATACTACAAATCCAATCCGGTGACTGCGAAGGAAGTCTGTGAATTTATCTTGGAAAATAGAGAATCTAAAATAAAAGAAAATATACGATTAAAAAAATAAACCTTCATTTCATGGATATCTTGAGTGCCGACATAGAATATGAAGATAGAGTACATATTCCTTATAGTGTAGAGAACCTGAACGAAAAGAGCTTTCTCGTGTATTATCTGGAACATAAAAATAAAAATAAAAATGGCCTTTCTTTCCTTGAAGGAACTAAACTTCCGACGGAACATTTGTACCGGGGAGCTTTAAACTGGAAACAGAAATCTTATCTCTTTTACGAAATTACCAATCTAGATAGTGAATTTTTAGTCACTGAAAAGGAAGACCTATGGAAAGTGACACCTTACGAAATTCTGTATACTCGTAAAGTAGGGGAGGACGCTATTCATCCCGAATGCACCGAATTGTTCAAAGCGCATACTCCGTTATGCTTTCTCCGAGACCAAGAAGTACCGGTTGTCGCTTATTGGGGAATGGGTGTCTCTGAAATCAACGAACAAATATTGTTGCAGACATTGAATGATAAAGAGGGTATCTTTGGACATGGTTATTATTTCAAAGATTATGAGAATGCCTTATACGATGCTTATTACAAAGATGACAGTGATGATTATTTGATTCGGTTAGACAATAAGAATCATCTTTCAGAGAAGGATATCAAAGATACAACGGTTCGTATGGAAAAGAATGCATTTTACCATCGCAAACATTACCTGGGAAATGTTCCACAATGCGACCCTAGTTTAAAATACTTTATTTATTATTACGACGATGAAGTCATTTATATCAAATCAACGAGGCCGAATCATTGCAAAAAAGAGATTTCGTTACGTACAGAAGATGGTTACGTGATGCGTTATATTCTTTTCTTAAAAAAACATGCAAACACGAAAAGGATAAGTGCGGATTCTTATGCAGGCGATTCAACCTACATGGTAAAAAATGCCGATGATTTTATCTGTTTATCGTATCATTTCATAAAAAAAAAATAACTGTTTCATACAAGATGAACATACGAGATATATTAGGTAATCAATTTGTTAGAATTACGTTAATGATTTTCTTTTTTTTATTTATTTCTAAAATAGTATATGCGGTTGGTATCTTTTTCGGAGTAGACCCCATGATTATTTCTATGTATATGTGTTGGATTAGTATGGTTGTACTGTTTGGAGCTTTGTTGCCTGTCAAGAAAACCAGTTTTAATGTAAAAAAAGAAAAAGAATAAAGGATGAATAAAATTGAAGGTCCTTTTATCCTTTCAATCCAGTCATAAAGTAACATGGAACGAAATTTGAATCAAAAGATTTCGTCCCATATCACGGACCTAAAGACCAATATTACGGAATGGTTAGAACAAAATCAGGTCACTTTGGTAGATGCAACCGGGAAGAATCGTATGAACGACTTGTTGCGAAACATTTCCGATTTTCCTACATTGGAACTCACCAAAGATGATTTCAAACGGCGCATGCGTATCAAGACGATTATCCCTACCTACGAGAGGTGTTGTGCATTGCGTCTGAATGGTGAACAGTGTACACGCAAGAACAAGGCAAATGAACGGTTTTGCGGAACTCACCTGAAAGGACTTCCTTACGGTAAGATACAAGATTATCCTCAACCTGTACAAGACAAGATTGAAATTCAATTGGAAGAAATATGCGGCATACATCAGTATATTGACAAAAAAGGAAATGTCTATTCAAGTGAAGATATTCTGAACAGCAATCCTAGTCCACGTGTCATTTCACACTGGAAAAAGGTAAATGACGAATATATCATCGTATAAAAGGATATAGTTTAATAAAAAATGATTCTTTATTGGATAACCTTATTTTTAATAGAAAGCAAGCACTTCTTCTTTTGTGGGGATAAGAACATCGTACAACATGGCGTGAGCAGCCACCAAATCGTAGAGAGGAGGTGTCTCGGTTTCTTTAATCCAGAGAATTCCTTCTGGAATAGACTGCAAAGAGTAGAGTTCGGTGTCGTCCTTGTACAAGGGACCTTCTTCTACACGATAGACGAGATTTGCAAAATAGACCATCACCGTGAGTGAATCTACCAGTTCAGGGATTTCCATTACGTGTGACATCCGTTGGATTGCCGTGGTAGGTACCAATTTTTTCTTCTGTATCAAGGCTTGATTGAATTCCATGAAATGGTCCTTGTCCACAGGCATTTCTTTCAACAAGTCAAAATGAGTTTGCAAACATTTCTGGATGGCGAGCATATTCGTACCGGGTCCGCCTCCAACTCCGGGACAGTAGAGACGGTATAATAGACCCGGTATATGTACAATGGCTCTGGGGGAAAACAACTTGAGTAACCCATACTTCTGGTATTCTTCCCAGTAAATGGGGTCCAGACGTTGAGTGAAAGAAACAGGAAAGGTTATCATGGTCTCTACCGTGGAATATCGTTGGGAAATAGACTCTAACAAGGGCATGTAATTTTGATTAGGAAAATTCATGCATCCAATCTTGCATCCTTGACAGTATCCATTCTTCTTTATAGAGAGAATATAGGTCAAATAGTTCCGCTCTCTCTCGTTCTTGACGGGAGCACAGATACTTATCTTTTCAGCCAAAGCAACTTCTTCTTCTAGGAAGTTCTTACGAAATTCTATATGAAAATGTCCATAGTGTTCAACCGTATCATCGTAACGGTCGCCCACATGAACGATTATTTTTTTATCCGGATTCGCTAGCGCAAATTTTTCATATACGCAGAATGCAGCACGGTCATCCATATCTCCATCCGGCATACCGTGGAACCATGGGTCGTGAATAGCATACAGATAAATGCTAGAATTTGCAGAGTTCGTAGAGTTCGCAGACATCGCAGACATCGTAGACATCTTTTCTGAAGTTAAGGATAGAAATAAAGACCCATCAATTTTATAAAAAATCTTTTCTTCTCTCTATGTATAAATGAATTCTTTGTTTGGTCCTTTAGGTAAAAAATACTGCAATCTATTTTTAATCATTTCAGCAATTGCCCTTTTCTTCGTGGTGATGACTGTTGTGGGTGTTCTTCTTTTGTTTACAGAAAAAAAATTGAATAAGGTCGCTGTGATGAGCGGACTGCTGCTTTCCGTCATGTACATCATTCAGTACATTCAAAACCGAATTTTATATAATATGTGCAAATCTATTTAAACGCACCAATTGAATAAGAATATGGGTGAACTGCAGACACGCGAAGACCTTAAGCGTTATCTAGACAATACCGAATACGAAACCACCATCATTAAATTGACCGCTTCGTGGTGCGGACCTTGTAAAAAGATTGCTCCCGTGGTGAACCGTTTGAACGATATTTATTCAAAATATCATTTTGAGTATATGGAGATTGACGTAGACGATGCTTTAGACTTATATGCTTTTTTCAAGAAAATGAAGATGGCGAATGGAGTCCCTACCTTTTTGACGTTTAAAAAGTCTCACTATAACCCCGATACTTATTATGTTCCTTACAGATGCATGACTGGTGCGGACCCAAATGGTCTAGAGGGGTTCTATAAGGCAAGTTTAGGCTGTTAATTTCTCTTTAAAAGATAATGCCTTTAAAGAGAATTGAAGAATGTACCTTGGATGATTTGTTTGGACTCTTTGAAATTGAAGAACTTACTCCGGATGAATTAAAACAAGCCAAGAAAAAAGTCCTCATGCTTCATCCGGACAAGAACATTCACAAAGACACTTCCAACTACTATGAATATTTCAAAGAGGCTTATCATAAATTGGAACATGTGTATGAGTTTATCAATCGTCACCAGAAAGAAGTCGTGTCTAAAACATATCAGACCGAAGAGCTAGGTCAACGAGGATTTTATGAGTATTGTCAACAAAAAGGACTGAAAGAACGTGAACTGAATACACTGTTCAATGAAGTATTTGACAATGTCTATATTCCAGACAAGGAAGGTTACGGCGACTGGCTAAAAACGGAAGAAGGATTGTATGATAAATCGGATTTAGAAGGCTCACGTAAAAAGGCAATGTCCTTAGTGGTGGTTGACAAGGAATTAAAAACCTTACAAGAGGTAGATGACAAAGATATCAAAAATGCATATGTTCAATCCATCTTACCGATAGATGCAGAAAAAGTATATCAACAAACACCTCATTTTAAATCAGTGGAAGAATACCAACGTCATCGGGCAAAGGTAGCAGAACCTGTCTCCAAAAAAGTGGCTGAGCGAATGCTGGAAGAAAAAGAACATGCAGAATACAAAACTTCTTTACATCTGTCCTATGAATTGTTAAAAAAGACAGAGTCCCAAGCACATAAAATGAAAGACTATTATAGTAAATTTCTAAGAATCCATTCTTGAGAATTATTGAGTAATGACGAATTCAATCATCCAGCTTCAGTAATTTTATGTATATCTATATATAAATGAATGGTATTCTTTTCTTTATGGTATTATTTGTCATCTTGTTTCTTTTCTTAAACTACAATTATTACAAAGAAAAAGAGCGTGAGCATATAGCAGCAAAAAAACTAGAAACGCTTTTGCTAGATGATTTCTTTTATCATCCCTCTATATTGAAGACAAAACGGCGTAAAATTTGGATACATATTCCCCTGGAAAGAAACTCGCGACACTGGCAAACGTTTGGTTCACGTAGTTCTACTCATTTGAATTTATCTGTTTCAAATCTATGTATTAAATCGGTGGTAGATTGGTGTTCACAATCGTATGACATCATTCTTTTCACCGACGATGATATTCCAGAAATTCTGAAATCCACGGTAGATTTGTCCACCTTATCTGGGGATATATTAGAAAAACATAGACAACGATATCTTCTTGAGATTTTGTACGAACATGGAGGCATACTTCTTCCGCATACACTTTATCTGCGTAACAATATCAAACACCAAGACGCGATGGACCGTTGGTTTGTCGTAGATACCTACAATTCAAACCATGTATCCTCTTCCAATCGGATACCGTCTATTGTCATTACAGGCGCCCCGGCACAGGACCCTCAATTACGTCACTATATAGACTATCTCAAAACAGAAGAGAAAGCAGAATTCACAGACAATTATTTTTTGAATCATCAGGTCTTTGTATTAGATGGTACTATATTTGGAACAAAAAACAAAAGAAAGGAGAATATTCATTTGGATGATTTAATGTCTACTAAAAATTTAAAACTACCTGAATGTAATCTGGGTCTTTACTTGCCCTATTGTGAACTGATGAAACGTTCCGCTTACAAATGGTATGTGCGCATGAATGAAAAACAAGTATTATCTACTCGTTGTGCTTTTTCTCATTACATGATTGAAAACAGTTAATCAAAATTATTGTTCAGTTTTCCACGGCAATAAGGACAAATCTTGTCTTTAATCTTTTTTAAACAAGGCTTACAAAAGGGTTGTTTGCATGTATTACATGTATTGAATAAAGGTTTGCTTTCTTCAAAGCAAATGTCGCAAGTTCCTTGTGTTGAAATAAAGGTTTCCGTACGAGACAGAAGACAGGGTGTAGTGGGAAAGGAAAGCTTATTGATACGAGGGTAAGCAACCCCCTTTCCACCACAACATTTATAAGCCATTTGGAGATGTTTATTGTTTAGTACGTGAAGATTACATTCTTCTAACGTTTGAAAATGAATAAATATATATTGATTGGCGATGGGCGGAATCGTAGAATACTCAAGTTCGGCCATGATGAATCCTTTGTCCAGGAGAAAGATGGAAAAAGAATTGTATCAATTTTTAGTCAAGAGATAAGAAGGCGTCTTTTATTAGGAAGAGTACATAGATGCCTAGGGTCATACCCAACCCTATCATGATATAAACCGCTATCAAGAGTCTATTCCAAGTGACTTCTCCAAATTGCATCTTTCCTACGTACACTTCTTTTGTGAAGGATTCAATTTTAGATATAATCACAAACAACGACTGACCCATCTTCCATGATTTGAAAGGGTTTTGCACATCCAAATACAGTACCACTTCGTAGATACGCTTCGCATTCCTCTTTGGTAGAATGAGGTGGAATAGGTTCTCCATTTTTGAAGCAGGCATGTCTAAAAATACGACAATTGAGTTGTTCTATCCAAACAAACTCTTTGCAATGTGGACACTCCACAATCAGAGGTTCCATTAGAAAGATACTATATTCTTTTAGAATGACTCCAATTTATAGGTTTATACGTTTTTTGCTTTCTTAAATATAGGATGGAATAGTATATGCCGGTCTATTGTATCAATTTAAACCATCGTCTAGATAGAAAACAACATTCGTTACGAGAATTTACAAAATTAAAGAAAGGGTTATCTGAGAAAGTGATATATCTTCCTTTTGTCAAAGACATTCGTGGCGGTGCCTATGGATGTTATGATTCCCATATGAAAATCTGGGAAGATTTTTTTACTCGTTTTCCCCATGAACGCTATGCATTTGTTTTTGAAGATGATTTTGTTTATTCTTCTACAGATAGGTCCATTTTAAAAAAGGCGGCTTCTTATCTAGAACGTCACTATGAAGACATGGATGTTTTATTTTTACATCCGTACTGTGTCAAAGTTGACCATCCAATAAACAATGAAATGTTTACTCATGGATATGGCTTTGGAACACATGTCTATTTGATTACACGTCATTATATTGAATCAGTGCGTAATCGGGGAAAATTGCCTGAACCCAACGGAAAACACATTGACTTTGAAATGAATATGAATTGTATGGACAAAGAAAACAGACTGTATAGTGAAAAAATGTTTTATACGAATCATGCATGCTTTACACAATTGATAGACAAAAGTGATAATTATGTAAACATGTTGGATAAGTTATTTCGGTTTGACGTGAATCAAAACTTGGATGGCCCTCTACGTATCTTACGATTGTTAAAAAAACATAAACTGATAACAGATGCAAAAGCAAAATCATTATACTGCAAATTGTATAATGTATTCATTGACAAATTATAACGATTCGTAAAACGCAATCACTTTTGGATGGGACTTGATACGTTTTGGTTGAAAGTTCATCAAATAGAGTCCATCCATCGTTCTCACCCGAGACAACGCCACGTACGTTTGTCCATATTCAAAGATGGATTCTCCAATGTCTATTTGCGCATGTGTGAGTGAACACCCCTGTATTTTATGTATGGTCACGGCCCAAGCCAAAGACAATGGATATTGGCCAACGACCAACGTTGGATAGAGTTCTGACTGAAACATTGTTTTTTCCATGACCATACGGTGACCATTCGAAAAGAGAACCACTGGTTTGTCTTTCACAATATCTACTACAATCCCTTGTGAACCATTACAGATTTGATGTTCTAGGTCTAGATTACGTGTACACATCACATGTGCCCCTTTTTTTAGAGGAAGACATTTACAGATATGATGATTTTTCATGAGTGAATCCAACTCTCGTTCCTTGTCTTGTTCACTCAAGACACGACAAGAGGCAAGTATCGTGGGTTCAATGGGCTTTCCGTCCTTTATATAAACCACAATCTCTTTATAAAGGTCGGCATTCAACTCGTGCGAAGATTCCGTAATTTTATCAAACATGGTCTTGTTAATAAAGTCAGCATGTTTCCGCAAAGGTACCACTTTGGTAATGGGTTGGTCTCGGTCTCGTGCTACGTACTTTTCAAGCATCGCAATACTTTCTTTGTCTAGTTGTCCTTTTCGTACTTTCATCAAAATGTCAATGTAGACCGGGTCTACTTGGCGAAAGAAGGTTTTGAGTTCCAGGTGTTGCTCTTTGGGAAAGACTTCAAACCATTCCTCCGATTCAAAACAGAATCCATCCTTTTCAATCGGAGGAAGTTGGAAAAAGTCGCCTACGAAAATCAATTGCATTCCTCCAAATGGCTTCTTATTCATACGTATTCGCTTTGCAATTTGGTTCAAGAGTTCAAACATTCTTTTGGACATCATACTCACTTCATCTACAATCAGAATTTCTGTAGCTTTCCAGTGCGATTTTAACTCTTTTTTCTGGGAGATGCGCCGAATGATGGTGTCATCGTCTCCATTCATCATACCTATGCCGCTCCAAGAATGAATCGTGGTTGCTTTGCAATCTAAGAGTACTGCAGCACATCCCGTGAGTGCACACACTTGACAAGCTTTGCCTCTTGTTTTTGCATCTTCCACAATCGTTTTGATAAGAAAGGACTTTCCTGTTCCGCCGGGACCTGTTAAGAATATATTTTTGCCCTGGGTATATAGGTCAAATGCATTTGTTTGTTCTGGAGACAAAGTAGAGGTTGAAGTCATTTTAAGGTGCTTGAATGTCTCTTTCTTTGGCTTCAATTTTACGGTCTAGATAAAAATAATATTCAATGTAGTGTTTGGAATTGGTGTATTTTATTTTATACTCAAAAAATACACCATTCATATGTGATATTTGACGCAAAATAGTAATGAAATTCATATAGGTTAAATTTGGACGCGTCACGTAGTTTTTTTTTGAGTTGTGATAATAGGGCTCTATTTTGGTTAAAAAATCCTTTAATCGTTCGCCGTATTGAGCCCGTTTGAAATGATTGATGTTAATCAGGACATAATCTTGTTCCAAAGTTCCAAACGTGAGTAGATACTCATTGAAAAAATCTATAGGCTTCTTTAAAATTTGATTTTTATTGTTATGTGCCATACAATGTAGGCCTATTTTTATAAATCCCAAATAACTCATTGGTGAGTAAAAGAAGCATCACTTTGTTGTCGTATCCGTCGTAAATATATTGAATAAAAAAACAAATTTTTTCAATATAGAGATAGCTGATACCTCTTCTTTTTTTATTAGATTTTAAATATTCATACATGAAATAATAAATATCTAACAGCGAGTAACCCGTTTCGTAAAGTCCAAAGAGAATCTGGGTCGCCTCTTTGAGTTGTTCTTTGACCAA
>Ga0164294_10002531_pt1 | contig 16493 bp, 12 predicted proteins | sample GEODES005metaG_FD_111479 | JGI IMG/M metagenome (GOLD analysis project Ga0164294, IMG submission 111479) | Oligotrophic lake water microbial communities from Sparkling Lake, Wisconsin, USA - GEODES005 metaG | ecosystem: Environmental > Aquatic > Freshwater > Lake | place: USA: Sparkling Lake...
CTTAAAATCTTAGCAAACAAAGCCTCAGAATCAAGATGTATTTAATGCAATACTTTTGATAATTGAAGTACAAAACGGTCAATCGTATTTAGGCATTATCAACTAACCACTAACCACTAACCATTAACAACTAACAACTAACAACTAACCATTACCCATTACATTTCACATATTATCCGTAACCAAAGGTTTTCGCTTTCTGGAAACCGTTGCCTTTTTTGGGAAAATGAACGCCTCTTAATTGCTTCTGATCTTCATTTGGGTAAAACAGGGCATTTTAGAAAAGCCGGTATTGCTATACCCTCCAATTTATATGAAGAAGACCTCCAACAACTAGATACCCAAATCCAACATTTTAACCCACTCTCCATCATTTTTGTGGGGGATCTATTCCATTCTTTTGCCAACCGCGAACACGAAGCATTTGTATCCTGGCGAAATGAATACCCTAATATCAACATGCACCTAGTAAAGGGTAACCATGACATCCTAAAAGCTAGTGATTATTCCCAAATGCAACTGATTATCCACGAACAACAATTAATAATCGGGGGCTTTTGCTTTGTACATGATACGGCAAACACCAAAATAGATGAAACATTCTATTATATCTCTGGACATTTCCACCCCGGCATTCAAATGAAGGGATTAGGAAAACAGTCTTTGAAATTTTCTTGCTTTTATTTTGGCGAAAGTATTGGCATCTTACCGGCATTTGGAAAATTTACCGGATTAGCAATTGTTGAACCCACCGATAAAGACACCGTTTTTGCCATCGTTAACCAACAGGTGATTAAAGTGCATGGATAAACATTTTGAACTACTTTAGCGTTAACATTTCTATCTCAAACTGTTATTGTGAAAATTGCCTATCATCCTATATACGCCCACCCATTACCCGAAGGCCATCGATTCCCAATGTTGAAATACGAATTGATTCCCGGACAACTATTGCATGAAGGTACTGTGTCCCCTAACGAAATTTTTAGTCCTGCACTTTGTAGTGATGAAACCATCTTACTCACCCATTGTCCTGATTACTTACAAAGACTTAACAATCAAACACTTACGGCATCTGAGCAAAGAAAAATTGGATTCCCGCAGTCACCGATGTTAACACAAAGAGAAAAAATGATTACACAGGGAACTATAGATTGCTGCACTTATGCAATGCAGGATGGCGTTGCATTAAATGTGGCTGGCGGAACCCATCACGCGTTTTATAACCATGGCGAAGGATTTTGTATGCTGAATGATTTTGCAATAGCCGCCAATTTCCTCCTAATCAATAATCGTGCAAAAAAAATAATCATCATCGATCTTGATGTTCACCAAGGTAATGGAACCGCAGCCATTTTTGCCAATGAACCCAATGTTTGTACATTTAGCATGCACGGAGCACACAATTACCCTTTTCACAAAGAACAGTCTGACTTGGATATCCCGCTCCCCGATGGCATTGAAGATGAAACCTATCTATCACTCGTAGAAGAAAACGTCTCTCAATTATTAAAAACCCAACAACCTGATTTTGCTTTTTATCTATCTGGCGTAGATATCTTAGCTACAGACAAATTTGGGAAACTGCATATTACACCGACAGCCTGTGCCAAGAGAGATCAAATTGTGTTTGAAAAACTTCTACAACGCAGTATTCCTTGTGTAGTGGCAATGGGCGGAGGCTATTCTCCAGATATCCGCCATATTGTTGACGCACATTGCAATACATTCAGGCTGGCAAAACAACTATTTGGCTAGTTACTTTTATTGGAAATATTTCTCCGCCTCCACAATAGATGCCGGTTTCCCTACATCAACTACCAGATCGTGGTTATGCGCATACCCTACAATTGGATGTGTTTTTGCAAGTTCCAAATAAGTTTCTATTATAGAAAAAACACCTTTTTGTGTGATTACGGAAAGCATCGCTGGATCTACCACATGCACACAAGAAAATGCCGCAGGATGTAAGGAATTTTCGAGTCTTGAAATTTTTTGCTCTCCAGTGATTGAATTTTCCCAACCACAAAGCAGCTGCTCATTGTTGAACAATAAATTGCGCGACGATTTCCTTTGGGTTACAGCTAATGTTACCAATGGTTGATGTGTAAGATGATGGGAATACATTGCTGCAACATCTAGATTAGTCAAAATGTCTGCATTCATAATTACAAATGGATGGGTACAATCTGTAAAATGGTTACTGGCATACAACAAACCACCGCCGGTTTCCAACGGCATATCCACTTCATGCGATACCGCAATTGTAGCACCAAAATGATCATTTGCAGTTAGAAAATCAATGATTTGATCCGCAAAATGATGTACATTGATCACGAAATCATTAATACCAAAAGATTGCAAATATTGAATATTTCTTTGCAACAATGGCTTTTGATTTACCAATGCTAATGCTTTAGGGTGAAAATCGGTGAAGGGTTTGAGTCGGGTGCCTAACCCTGCCGCAAATAGGAGCGCCTTTGTGCCTCTTGGAATGGTATGCATAAATGTGTTCAAAATGATTTGATCGTTCATTATAAACTATTAGCTAGATTTAAATCAGAAATAATCCGAAATACATCTGACAAAAAGTTGGTTTTTGGAACAGCTAAAAGTGGTAGATGCTTCACCGTTTAAGCTTAATTAATATGCTTTATTAATACGGGAGATTAACCCAATTTTTACGTTCTTGCTCTCTATGATGCACAACGGTGTGTACATTAAACTTTTCTTTGAGGTGTTCTGCAAGTCTATCTGCAGCAAATACACTTCTGTGTTGGCCGCCGGTACATCCAAAACTAACGGTCAAACTATCAAACCCCCTGCGGATATAATCTTCCACAGAAATGTCAACCAATGAAAATGCATGTTGTATGAAAGATGGCATCAATGTATTGTGTAAAAGATATTCTTGCACTGGTTTATCTCTGCCCGTTTGTACTTTAAATTCTTGAATTCTGCCCGGATTTAAAATGCCTCTACAATCAAACACAAATCCACCGCCATTACCCGAATTGTCTTCTGGAAGACCATGTTTGTAAGAAAAACTATTGATGTTGATTACCAGTGAACAATCTTTATCTGCTTTTATGATTTCAAACTTATCGATTATTTTATCTTGCGTAATGGCTTGAAGTAATTTTTGTAATTCTGGTAATCTGATGGGCATTTTTTTGTTTTCTAAAAACCACTTGAGGTTCTTTAAAGCAAAAGGAATGCTGGCAATGAAATGATGTTTGCGTTCAAATAATCCTCTAAAACCATAAGCACCAAGGGTTTGTAACATCCTAATTAAAACAAAACCATCATAACTGTCGAAAAAATTTTGCTTGTTTAAGGTGTTACCCAACAGCTCATTGGCTTTTTCAAAATAGTATTCTAGAATATCTTCTCGCCATTTGTACGGTAAAGAAGCCCTTGCCTGCCACAAAAGAGAAGCGACATCATATTGCAATGCACCTTGCATACCACCTTGATAATCAATGAAATGAATACGCTCATCTTTTACCATGATATTCCTGCTTTGGCAATCTCTATGCATGAAATATTTTTGTTCCTCTTGCATCAAATAGCTGCTGAGGATATCAAAATCATTTAACAATGCATTTTTATCGTATGGCAAATCTAACGCCCGAACAAAATAATACAAGAAATACAACAGATCTGAATAAATGGCTTGCTTATCAAACGATTTTGTGGCAATACACTGGTTGTAATCAAGGTTTTTACCCCCTTCAATTTGTAACCTAGCCAATTGGGCACTTGTTTTTTTAAATAACTCAAACACACGTTCCGTAAATCCTTCATTCCGCATAATGTCGTACAACGAAACATCTCCAAAATCTGATTGCAAGTAAATGGTATTGTCTTGGTGCGTTGCTAAAATTTCCGGAACAGGTAATTGCTTTATCCTAAAATGCTTACTGAATTCAATAAAAGCATTATTTTCTGGAATATTATTGGGATTAACGGTTACGATATAACTGCTTTTGCCAGAAATGATGCGGAAATATTGTCTATTGCTTCCAGCTTGTCGTAAAGTTATTATTTCATCAGGCTGCTTGCCAAACCAATTTGAAAAAAAAGTAGTTATTTCTTGATGTATATCGAACATGAAATTAATTGAGAATTAGGAATTAAGAATTAGGAATTATGAATAACACGGCAATAGGGAGAGAGTGAAAAGTTAGTATTAAATTTAGATTATAATGTATAAATTTAAAATATCTTTTTTAAGTTGTGGTGTAAAACAAATTATTCTTAACATAAAGTCTTGAAAAAGATGCCTATTGGTTAGCGATTAAAAGGACAATTTCTTCAATATTAAGTTAACTTTTCCATCATTTTCCTTACGCGGTCTTCTAATTTTTCAGAGGAAAGGGATTCACGTATGCTATCTACTTTAACTGGGAAACTAAAAGGGGTTAATTGGGTGGGAAAAGTAATGACAATATGTGATTGTTGTATGCGATTAAGCATATTTCGTAAACGAATTTCTTCCATTTGTTGATCGAATACTTCTTGATAAGCTTGACGAAGTAATAGATTTTGTTGATCATAGGAGTCAAATACCCCAAATAATAAAGAAGAGGATGCTTGTAAGTGCTTGGTTTTTTTATATTCACCTGGAAATCCTTGAAAAACCAAACCGCCAATTACCGCAATATCCCTGAATTTCCTTTTTGCCATCTCCGTAGCATTTACACTTTTCTGGATATCATCAAATAGATTTTCAGGATTAAACAATTCATATACATTGCTGTCGTCTACCGGAATGGGCTGATCGCTCAGCAGTTCCACACTGTAATCGTTCATGGAAAAGGAAAAACTAATGGGCAATATTTGACTAATTCTGTGCGCTAGAATGGCTCCCATGGCTTCGTTTACCAATCTGCCTTCAAAAGTATGAATAAATAAATGATAGCCATCCTTGGTTTGTATATGTTCAATCAACAATTCATTGGCTTTGGGAACATGTGAGAGCTGCCGTTGTTTTTCGAAGAGGGGAAATAGCTCCTTTAATTCGGCATCCTCGGCAGTTGGGGTAAAGGCTTTGTTCAATTGATGCCGCAACATCAACCCCAAATTGGCAGATAACGGCATTCGTCCTCCCATCCAACTGGGCACAATGGATTTTTTTGCACTGGATTTCTTCACTACAACCGTCATATCTTTAATGCCTACCAATTCAAGGTTTCTACCAGCTAATGTAAATACTTCGCCTGGCGTTAACTTCGAAATAAACCATTCTTCTATTACCCCAATATATCCTCCCGACATAAATTTTACTTTCAGCATGGCATCTGAAACAATGGTGCCAATATGCAAACGATGGCGCATCGCCAATTTACGGGAGTTGATGCGGTAGACGCCATATTCATCGATTTCAACCTTTTTGTATTCATCGTATTCTTGTAATGCATCGCCGCCGGTGGTAATAAAATTTAATATTTGTAGCCATTCATCTAATGTTACATCGGCAAAGCTATGGGTAGATTGAATTTCTTTGAAAATAACCGCCGGAATAAAGCCCTCAGAAATGGCTAGTGTACATAAATATTGCGTTAATACATCATAACAAAGCATCATCGGCTCCCTGCTTTCAATGTTGTTTTCCTCAATGGCTTGTTTCAATGCTGCCGCTTCTACCAATTCTAGCGAATGTGTGGGTAGAAAATAGATTTTACTCACGGCACCCGGTTGGTGGCCGCTTCTTCCCGCCCGTTGCAAAAATCTTGCAACGCCTTTTGGCGAACCTACTTGAACAATGGTTTCAACAGGTCTGAAATCAACCCCAAGATCTAAACTTGCCGTACATACCACGGCTTTTAGTTTCCCCTCATGTAAGGCATCTTCTACCCAAAGCCTGAGTTGCTGTTCAATACTTCCATGATGTAAGGCAATTGCCCCCGACAATTGTGGTGCAAATGTCAACAAAGTTTGGTACCACATTTCACTCATCCCCCTGGTGTTGATGAAAATTAATGTGGTTTTGCTGCCTTCAATGATGGGGATTAACTTATGGGCAAGTTTAATGCCCAAATGACCAGCCCATGGAAATTTTTCAATTTCATCGGGAAAAATAGATTCGACTTCAATTTTTTTGTAGATATCGGCGCGAATGATTACGCCTGCATCAATGTGCTTGAGCGGCGATAACAATACTTCTTTTGCCTGTTCCAAATTACCAATGGTTGCCGATATGCCCCAAACGGTTATATTTTTTTGATGATCTTTTGGATTGTCTTGGTTGGGTTGTTCTATGATTTCGTTTCCTACATCAATATTATCATTCATAGATATGTTCAACGATTGGCAGCCCAAAATTCTGGAGATGGCCAATTCGATTTGTACCCCTCGTTTTGAACCCAGTAATTCATGCCATTCATCAATAGCAATGATGTGTAATGATTTAAAAATATTGGGATATCCCTTCATTGCCAACAACAAGTGCAAACTTTCTGGGGTAGTAATCAATACCTCCGGCATTTGTCGCTTTTGCTTTTGACGTTCACTGGTATCGGTATCTCCATTTCTTATGCCTATTTTCCACATTAAGCCAAGTTCGTTAATCACTTCTTCCATTGCTCTACCAATGTCTTTACCCAACGCGCGCAATGGAGTTAACCATAGCAATTGAAGTCCATTGTTTTTTCTGGTGCGATAATCTGTTGGATATGTGTTGATGAATGCAATAATGGCACCCAAGAAAACGGAGAACGTTTTTCCGCAACCTGTTGGTGCATTTACCAATCCGCTGCGTTTATTGATGATAGCTTCCCAAGCGGCTTCTTGAAAGGCAAAGGGTTCATGTCCTTTTTGGTTTAGCCATTCTTTAATGACCAAATATCCTGGCGTATCGTGTAAGTGAGAAGGTATCAATCTTTACTTGGTAATTATAATGTTTTTAAATATTCCATTACGGCGGTTCTTTCGATTGGGGAAAGTTTATCGCCATAATAATGGCCACCATTACCGTATCCGGGAATAGTGGTATCGTAGGTTTCTCTAGAATTGGTTACTTCTGGTGTTGTATATTGCCAGCCAAGATGTATATAGTCATAAACAGGCTTTGAGAAATTTCTTCGCCAACGGGTTGGACGAATGGTGCTGTTTAAAAGGGCTTCTATTGTAGGAATTGAACCGTTATGTAGGTAAGGTGCGGTAATCCATACGCCATCGAGCGGCGGCGCGATAAATCCATTGAAAGGCACCAACTTGGCGGGGTGATCGCCTTTGCTGAACCAACTGCTATTGAACCATTCTACCATATCGCCATGTTGGTAATTGCTGTTGTTGATCATTGAATCTGTTCCAATAACCCGTTGGGGTATTAAATAGTTTGGATAAGACGGATTACTACCGTAGGTACCGTGGCAAGAAGCACAATTGTTGTCAAAAACGATTTGTCCGGTGGCCGCCAGTTGTTGATCTATCTGCTTTGGGTATTTAGGCGGTTGAATGGCGTTTATATAAGCCAGTACATCATTCATGTGGCTGTCTACGGCATTGGCGTGTATCGTATCATTTACGGTAAGTAGGATGGCACCCATTAAAAATTTGCCAAAATCACCTCTACCAAAGCCGTTGTAAAACATGGCGTTTTTCTTTTTCAAGAGCCACCATGCTGGTACATCAGAAGGAATCACTTCATCCGGAAGTGATGATGTGGCCGAATCGTTCCAAGCTAATGTATTTCTATCTCGGTGGGTGATGAGTACAGCCGTTAATCGATCTGCAATATTTACGCCCTTTACGGGGACCAAAATTTTGTTGCCTATGGTTTGTGCTACCTGTAAGAAATCTTTTGCAGCTTCGCCACCGGCTTTGTTTAATGTAAAATATTGATCTAGAATAGAATTCGCTGTTTTTGAATTCAATCCTTTGGTATTGGTGAAATCTGCATTAACGTTACCCAATCCAACAATTAAACTATCCTCAAATACTTGTCCGTGGCATTGCAAGCAATTTGGCACTACAATGGTTTTACCATTAGCCGCTTGGACTGCAGTAAAATCATAGCGTATCGTTGCATTTAGACCTTCCCGTTGTAGTGGATTTTTACCATCTTTTCCAAATGCCAGTCGGTAAAAAAAAGGGGGCATACCACTATTGACGTAATCGCCTGTAACAATGTATTGAAATCCAGCTTCCGGATTTCCCGTACGTTGCGTACTGGGCGGAATTGCAATGGGATCATTTGGTCCGGGACCACCAATGAGTTGAAATCCAATGATGGGTAAACAAATAAATAGTAAGGGTATAAATTTTTTCATATTATTTGCCATAAATCGATAACATTTTTTGTAAGTCATCTAATGTATTGATATCCTCCACAGTTTTGTCTTTGCGCCATCTTAGTATTCTAGGGAACCGAACAGCCACGCCAGATTTATGTCTGTTGCTGGCTGCGATGCCTTCAAATCCCAATTCAAAAACCAGTTCAGGTTTCACTGTTCTTACGGGTCCAAATTTTTCCAAACCATTATTTTTTACAAAAGCATCTACCTCCAAAATTTCCTTGTTGGTTAAACCAGAATATGCTTTAGCAAACGGAACCAATTTGTCTCCATCTTTTACGGCAAAACTGTAGTCGGAATAAAGGTTAGCGCGTTGACCATGGCCTTTTTGTGCATAGATTAACACGGCATCAATGGTAAAGGGATCGGTTTTCCATTTCCACCAATCGCCGCGTTTTCTGCCGGCAAGATAAGGTGATGTTTTTCTTTTTAGCATCAATCCTTCACTGCCGATGTTGCGCGCTGCCAGCCTTTTTGCCAACAATTCATCCCAATCATCAAAGTTAACAATCGGAGACAATTTAATGTTCGGGGAATGGTGCAATGATATGAATGACTCTAATAGGTTACGGCGTTCAAACAGTGGTTTATCTCGAAGATTAGTATAATTGATTTCCAATACATCATACACAATAAAGCCTACGGGGGCTTCTGCAAGTTGTTTTTTGGAGATGTTTTTTCTTCCGATGCGTGTTTGGAGCAGTGCAAACGGGTAGGGGATCCATTCATGATTAGCCAGATTGCCTAAGCAAATGATTTCGCCATCCAATACAATGCCATTAGGCAAATTTTGAAGCCATTGGTTAAGTTCCGGAAATTTTTCTGTCATCAATTCTTCGCCCCGGCTCCAAATAAATACATTATCGTTGCGTTTGATGAGTTGCCCACGAATACCATCCCATTTCCATTCGGCTTGCCATTCGGAAGGTTCGCCAAGGGTGGATAATGGATCTTCTAAAGGATATGCAAGGTAGAAGGGATAAGGTTTTGAGTGGTCTGAGGCAACAGCTCCTTCTCCCAAAAGTGTTTGAAAAGATGCTGTTGAAGGATTCCAATTGCCGCTGATGCGGTGTGCAATAGTAGCTGGTTCTTGGTTCAGCCATTGTGCCAGTGCATTGATGAGTATCTGTTGTGAAACACCTGTTCTGAAATTTCCGGTGATTAATTTATTGAATACAAAACGTTCGTTTTGCGCCATGTTGCTCCAGCAATAGGTGATATATGCACGCTGTTCTTCTACGGATTTGTTTTTTAGGGCTTGGAGGGAATGGATGTAAGACGAAAGTCGTAAGTGGTAAGTCGGAAGTGGGTTATTAGTCGTAAGTGGAAAGTCGTAAGTCGGAAGTCGAAAGTCGGAAGTGGTAAGTGGAAAGGTGGTTTTGCCTTGGGAAGGATTTGTATTTGTGTTGGGTAGAAGCAATGCCAATGTTTCTGCGAGGTCGCCAACGGTATGGTAGCATTCTTGTATGAGCCATTCTGGCAAGTGGGTGATTTCTTTGCACCATTCCATCAATAGGGTAGTTTTTATTGTTCTTTTCGGTTGACGGCCGGTAAACAATGCAATAACCCATACCGTATCGTCTTCTGAGCTTTGCTGAAAAAACTGTTCCATAGCCTCCATTTTATCTGAAGTTTTAGTACTAGCAGAGAGCGTTTTGATGAGTAATGCAAAAAGTGTAAAGCCCATATAAAAAAAATTAGTAAGTCGGAATTCGGAAGTCGAAAGTCGAAAGTCAGAAGTTGTAAGTCGGAAGTCGAAAGTCGGAAGTCGGAAGTCGAAAGTCGGAACTTTAAAACCTTCAGCCACAGCTGTGATTCTACATTATTTAATTTGCATTCAATTCCTAATTCCTAATTCCTAATTCATTTTTCTATTTCCTTCGCTTCAATACCATTTTCATTGAGGTATCTAACCAATACAGTTGTAAACCCATGGTTAACATACACTTTTTCTGCTGCTGTGGCTTTGATGGCTGAAAGTAATCCATTCCAATCGGCATGATCACTGAGCACAAATCCGGCATCAGCATTTTTTCTTTTGATATTTCCACGTATTTGCATCCATCCACTACAAATACCTATGGCTGATGGACCAAATTTTTTTGTCCAAGAGGTATCTATTGCAGACGGTGGTGCTATTACAATCCCTTTTTTTAAGCGGTTGGATGGCATTTCAGGTGTAACTTTTTCTACCAAAGGGAAATTAAATCCCATCTGTTGCAATACTTCCTGCGTATTTGAAATTGCACCATGTGCTAGAATCGGCTCTTGAAGGGTACTTAAGGCATCAATAACCCGTTGCGCCTTCCCTAAACTATACGCAACAAAGATGGAGGTTTTTCCTTGTTTTTTGTTGGCATATACCCAATCACGCATGTCTTGATAAATCAAAGCTTGTGCTTTCCACTGAAAAATGGGTAAGGCAAAGGTCGATTCTGTAATAAAGGTATGGCACTTGATGGGCTCAAATTTCCCACTAATTCCGTCATCTTCTGTTTTATAATCTCCACTGATAACCCAAATCTCTCCCTTGTATTCAATTCGAACCTGCGATGACCCTATCACATGACCAGCAGGATATAACGTTACATGTACATTATTAATATTCACTTCTTCACCCCAAGCCACACCCTCACAAACAACATCACCCAAACGTAGTTTTAATAAGGGAACTGTATGGTGATGACATAAATAATGCTGACTCCCCCACCGGGCATGATCACTATGGGCATGGGTGATTACAGCTTTTGTAACTGGTTGAGATGGGTCAATGTAAAAATCTCCCTGTGCACAATACAACCCTTTCTCTGTAAATGTTAACAACATATATGTTTTAGACGATTTACAGACTTAATTGATTTTATTGATGGTGCCGTTTTCCCTTCTGAGTAAATACACTTTCTTGTTTTCGTAATAATCAGGAGCGGTATTGAATTTACTGAAATTGATTGGTTTAAAATCAAAGTCCGACATCAATTTAAAACTTTTGTCCGATAAGTTTTTTAACAGTTCGGTTTTGCCATATTTCTTTAAGAGGTTAGCGAAGGTCCAAACCAGTTCATAACCTCGATATACCATGTCTGTTGGCTTACTGAATGCTTTATTTCTGTAATGTTCGTCAAAATTGGCACTCCAAGGGTTGGAGAGATCATTAAAAAATGAAGTAGAATAAATAATAGGGAAGTTATAAAATTCTGTTTTTGATAATTCTTTTATATTGCCCCAAGTAGGCATGCCAACTACGGTTAGTGGATAGTTTTTTGAGACTAGCGAAGCCATTGTGACCATAGAAAGTCCAAATGTTTCATCTACACTACCCACCATCAACACGTTTTTTCTTAAGCTGTCAAGGTTTGTGGTAAGTGAATCAATTGAAAAAAGGTCATCTACCAACACGGTTTTTATGTGTAGTAATTGTCCGGAGGGAGTAACATTGAAAGATTTAATCACATCCGCCACTCTATCGTCTGCTGGATTTTTTCTCCTCAAGCTGATGGTGTTATAGCCTACGAAATTGCGCATCACATAATTAAAACTGGCTTGGATATGGGTATTTAATTTTGCGTTTACGATAATTAGGTTAGGTGTTTTTCTAATTCCACCATCATTAGGATACAAAGCACTTACAAAGGGTATGTTTTTTTGATTGGCAATTTGTGTAAGTTGAAGAAAATCCACTCCGGTAACTGGGCCCATAATTAAATCTAGGGAATCAAAAATGCCAGTAGTTGCAACAGACTGAATATTTTCTGTTTTGCTTTTCACATCATATACATGCAGTGTTATAGCAGTGCCTTGAGCAGCCAATGTGTCTAATGCGGCTTCCACACCAAGGTAAAATTCCAATCCTGATATAGATTGTTTAGGAAATAATTTTCCGTAGGTATAATTGTTTGTGTTATCAAATGCTGAATCTAAAAATAGTGGAACAAATAGGCCAATGTGTATTCTTTTCTCCAGTTTTTCTTGGGCCAAAACTTGGCCAAAAACGGATAGTACAAACGAGAAACAGAGCAAAGTTTTTATAATACGCATAAAATTGTGTTATTCCCATTCGATGGTAGCAGGTGGTTTGCTACTGATATCATACACCACACGGTTTATACCCCGCACATTATTGATGATTTCATTGGAAATATATGCCAAGAAATCATAAGGCAAATGTGCCCAATCTGCAGTCATTCCATCAACCGAAGTTACGGCACGGAGGGCTAGCGTAAATTCATAGGTGCGTTCATCACCCATTACGCCAACAGATTTTACAGGTAATAATATGGCTCCGGCTTGCCATACTTTTTTGTACAAGTCAAAATGTTTTAGTCCATTAATGAAAATAGCATCAGCTTCTTGGAGCATAGCTACTTTTTCAGGGGTAATAGCACCCAAAATTCTTATTGCCAATCCCGGACCAGGGAATGGGTGGCGGTTGATTAAGTCTTCGGGAATACCTAATTCCAAACCAACACGTCGTACTTCATCTTTAAAAAGCAAACGGAGGGGTTCAACCAACGACATTTTCATTTTTTCAGGTAATCCACCCACATTGTGATGCGATTTGATGGTTACCGATGGTCCATGCACAGAAACCGATTCAATTACATCAGGGTAAATGGTGCCTTGGCCTAAGAAATCGATGCCTTCAAGCAATTTTGATTCTTGGTCGAAGATGTCGATAAATGCTTTACCAATTATTTTTCTTTTTTCTTCAGGATTATCTTTATCGGCTAGTTCGGTGTAAAATAGATGGCTGGCATCTACCCCTTTTACGTTTAATCCGATGGTTTTGTATGTGTCCAATACCTGCTGGTATTCTCCTTTACGCAACAATCCATTGTCTACAAAAATGCCAGAAAGGTTGTTGCCAATGGCGCGGTGAATAAGTGTTGCAGCAACCGTAGAATCTACGCCGCCGCTTAGTGCCATGATGACTTTTTTATCGCCGATTTGTTTTTTTAGTGCTTCAACAGTGTCGGTGATAAAATGGGAGGGGGTCCAAACTTGCTTGCAGGCACATATTTGGGTTAAAAAGTTTTGTACCAACAACTTTCCATGTTCCGAATGGTACACTTCCGGATGAAATTGTAAACCATACAATGGAAATGTAGAGGCTGTATATTCAAATGCCGCTACGGGGATGGATGCTGTAGTGGCAAGAATAGTAAAATCGGAGGGCAGATTGAGGATAGAATCGCCATGGCTCATCCAAACAGTTGATTGTGCCGGGAAATTTGCAAACAATCCATCAGATTGGGGTGCTGTTAAAACGGCTCTACCATATTCACGTTTTTCAGATTTCTCTACTAGTCCGCCGAAAAGTTTTGCAGTAAGTTGCGCACCATAACAGATGCCTAATACGGGCAATTGTGCGGCTAACGCAGCCACATCAACCATGGGTGCTAAGGGATCATTTACAGAAAATGGTGATCCAGAAAGTATGATGCCCTTACATTCGGGTGTAAGTTCAATTTGTTTATGGTAGGGAATAATTTCACAATATACGTTGGCTTCTCTTACCACTCTTGCAATCAATTGGGTATACTGAGAACCAAAATCGAGGATAATAATTTTTTCTGTCATGACTACAGTAAAGGTAAGAAATTTAAAAATGCCTTGTTGCGGTATGCTTTGTGTTTAGTGCAATTTCATTTAAAAGGTAGATTTCGGTAGCAACATTGGGTTATTGTCTTTTTATGGAACATGAATATATTTGTGCATTTGCAAGGAAAATTCCCATTGGGGGTGTGCTTTAATATAGTCAATGATTTGTGGTGTTATGGCAGGTGATTTGTCCCATTCTGGTTGTAAAAACAGTTTACATTGTGGGTTTACTTTAGCAGCGTATTTTTCGGCCCAAGCAAAATCTGATGTATTAAAGATGATGACTTTCAATTCATGGGCAAAGGGAAGTACTTCATCAAGCGGGGCTTTGAACTTTTTAGGAGAAACACAAATCCAGTCGATGTTTCCGCTTAGGGGGTATGCTCCGGAAGTTTCTATGTTGATTTGGTAATTGTATTGGTGTAAGGCGTCTGTTAACGGCAATAGGTTGTACATTAACGGTTCGCCACCGGTTATAACAACCATTTCGGTGGGTGTTTTGCGTATTTCTGTTATGATTTCCGCCACCGACATTGCGGGGTGTATGTCTTTTTGCCAGCTTTCTTTCACATCGCACCAAACACATCCCACATCGCAGCCTGCTAATCGGATAAAATAAGCGGCTTTTCCTTGGTGGAAACCTTCCCCTTGAAGGGTATAAAAATGTTCCATGACGTGGTAAGATGCCGGCATTTCAAGTAAGGAATTATATGTTAAAGGGTTTGAGGGCTAAAGATGAAAAAGTTGTTGGTAAACATACACATTTGTAGTATAATTTTATTTACCAACAACTTTATATAGATGTTGGTACTAGATTACCAACATGGCATCTCCGTAACTGAAAAAGCGATATTTGTCTTTAATGGCTTTTTGATAGGCTTCCATGGTTAAATCAAAACCAGCAAAAGCACAAGTCATTATTAGTAAACTAGTTTTGGGCAGGTGAAAATTGGTAACCAATGCATCAGAGATGGAGAATTTATACGGTGGATGGATGAAAATGTTGGTCCATCCTTCAGAAGGTTTTAGTAATTTTTCTGCTGTAAAAGAAGTTTCCATTGCGCGCATGGTGGTGGTTCCGATAGAACAAATTCTGTGGCCATCCAATTTTGCCTTATTCACAATTTTACATGCTTGATCTTCAATCGCATAGTATTCAGCGTCCATTTTGTGTTTACTGAGGTCTTCTACTTCAATGGGTCTGAAAGTGCCCAAACCGGTATGTAAAGTAACTTCGGCAAAGCGTATACCTTTAATTTCAAGTCGTTTAATCAATTCTTTGCTAAAATGTAAGCCTGCAGTTGGAGCGGCTACAGCGCCTTCGTGTTTAGCATAAACTGTTTGGTAACGTTCTCTGTCTTCTTCATCTGGCTTGCGTTTGATGTATTTAGGCAATGGGGTTTCTCCCAAAGAAGTAAGTACTTTTTTAAATTCTTCTTCTGGACCATCAAATAAGAATCGAATAGTTCTGCCGCGAGAAGTAGTGTTGTCGATTACTTCTGCCACCAATTCATCCATTTCTCCAAAATACAATTTGTTTCCAACCCTGATTTTTCTTGCGGGATCAACAATAACATCCCATAATCTGTTGGGTTTATTCAGTTCTCTTAGTAAGAAAACTTCAATTTTAGCACCAGTTTTTTCTTTCTTTCCATACATTCTTGCAGGAAATACTTTTGTATTGTTTACTGCAAATACGTCTTTGTCGTCAAAATAATCTTGGATATCCCTGAAGAATTTGTTTTCAATTACACCGGTTTTACGATGTACTACCATCAATCTTGCGTCTTCTCTTTTTTTGGTGGGATTTTGTGCAATTAAGTTAAGCGGTAGGTCAAATCGAAATTGTGATAACTTCATAAATTGATTCTTTTAGTAATTGCCTATGAATCAAACCTTATACCCGTTTTGGGGAATGAAATAAACCTTCAACTCTGATCTTACGGCATCAGATTTGATCATGTTGGCTAAAATGTGTGCAAATGTAGTAAATTTTTTAGCGGAATCCTATTATCAGTAAAATAAATGTATGCTTGATCATGGTGTTGTATGTATTCAATTGTTTATTATTTCTTTTTTTGTCAATTAAATCTAATAATGCATTAGCAGAAAAACTACTTTGTGTTCAGCCTCTACTTTCATTGTTTTATTTAAAAAAGCATGCAGCAATTCTTTCCATAAAAAATTAAGCTGTACATGAATAGCATTTAATTATTTGGTTAAAGTCAATTTAACCCAAATTTCAATTTATGGCGTTTCCTGCAGCATTTGTTTTGCTAACTTGAACATTCACGACCCAAAAGCAAAGCCTATAAACAATGGGTTGAAAATAATTGATAGTCAAAGTGGTATGATTTAGTTAGATGTAATGCGACCTGTTCTCGAATGCCGTATGCATGGCACCCTACATCCATTAACATATTCTGAATGTATTGCTTATATGCAACCTTTCCTATTTGTGTCGTGCCTACGGCACTTTTTTATTTATTAATTAAATTTCTACCGAGCTGTCATGCCTACGGCATTCTAGAACAGGTTTCATGGAAGAAAAAGATTCAGAATTTGTTGATGGTATTATCCCAAAATTTCAAATTA
>Ga0164294_10002532_pt1 | contig 16491 bp, 5 predicted proteins | sample GEODES005metaG_FD_111479 | JGI IMG/M metagenome (GOLD analysis project Ga0164294, IMG submission 111479) | Oligotrophic lake water microbial communities from Sparkling Lake, Wisconsin, USA - GEODES005 metaG | ecosystem: Environmental > Aquatic > Freshwater > Lake | place: USA: Sparkling Lake...
TCACATGCACGTTCTTCTTCCTGTTCCTCATGACGGCATTGATTGGGATAATCGATCAAAGAAATCAGAAAAACCAATTATTCCAAGCTGGTTTAATGATACTAAAGATATTCGCAAGCAAATCGGCAAACAATGGGATAGACTTGAAGGCGTATCTAATCCTAAGGATGCCATTCCTTTTAGAAAGAAGGCTGATGCTGGGTTTTCTAGCATGCTAATGCCTTTCTATCATCATCCTGATACCAAGGATAAGGTTATTGGCCGCCCCGGTCAAAGGCATATGCAGCATCTTATTGAATCCTTGGCGCTTGGAGACGGCCCGCTTAGCACACCAGAAATTTGGGCATTAAATCCAGAAATAGGAAGGGAGGCGGTTAATTAATGAATTTCGATATTGATTTTGATATTGAAGATATTATTATTGAGCCTGAAGACATTGGGCTGTAGTTTATAGCTTTAACGAACTGTAATTTGTAGCATGACTATTATACCTGATAAACATACTTTCACCATTTGGCAGGGCGCAACATTTTATGAAGTTTTAACATTGTATTCAACAATGGATCGAACTTCTCCACGCAATCTGACCGGTTATACAGCCGAAATGATTATTAGAGATAAACCCAATGGGACGGCATTGCTAACATTGGCAACTTTAGAAAATGTCAATAAAGATGTCGGTTGTAGTATTTCACTTGGAACAACCACTGCCGATCAAGGTCAAATTCGGTTACAAATTGCAGACACTGTAACTAAAAACCTTGGTAAATCAAATACTTGGAAATCTGGAGTTTATGATTTAACAATAACTAATAATGGTATAACAGATGCGCTGCTTTACGGAGGAATTAAGGTTAATGGCGTATGAATCTAGAAATAGATGGTACTAAAAAAATTCTCCTTGTTGAAGAATCGCAAGGGTTGACTTTACATACTGATAGTCAAAAAGTTGCAGTTGCTATTGGCGGCGTTTCTGTTCAAGGTCCGCAGGGAGAAAAAGGCGATACTGGTGCCGCAGGTGCTCAAGGAGTGATTGGACTTGTCGCCGCCGATTATCCAATTATTTACCAACAGGGTGCTGGGTTCGGAGGTAAAATTACTCCTGATATTGGAACCGCCGATGGTCAGTTTGTTGTTGGCGGCGACTATCGATTGACAGATCAAAGAGTGCCGATTGATGCGTCTGTTACAGATGTAAAAATTAGTGGTACTTTAAATCAATCTAAAATTACCAATTTAACTTCAGATTTATCAACCCTTGTCACTAATGTTAATGGCAAGGCTCCGCTCGTCCATACTCACGCTATTACAGATATTACCAGTCTTTCATCAACTTTAACTGGTAAACAAAATACGTCAGAGAAAAATCAGGCAAATGGTTATGTTGGATTAGACTCAACGGGCAAAATTGATTCTAGTTATTTGCCAATTCAAAGAAGCACTCTGATTGAACGCGCTAATTCTGATTCTGAATTTACAACAAAAGCAAGTCAATCTCGTTTTCAAATTGGAGATAAATTAATTAAAACCGGAGAATCAAATCCGGCTCAAGGAACTTATTTAAGAACAAACGTGGTCAATGGAGGCTGGAATAGTAATCCTCTTTCAAGCGACTGGCTTTTGGAAGCCGTTGGCGGGGGCATTTCTGAAATTCAAACAGTACCCGGCGGTCCTAAAATTGGTGCCTTGGTAACAATTAGTTATACTGACATTGGTGCCGCTCCAACATCGCACACTCACACCCTTAGTCAAATTACTGATGTTGGAAATTCAGCTTCTAAAAATACTGGAACAACATCTGGAACAGTTGCAGCCGGTGATGATTCAAGAATTATCGGTGCTGTTCAAAAATCTTCCAATTTAAATGATTTAACTGACAAACCTGCGGCGATTGTTAATCTTGGCCTTGGAGATTCCGCAACTAAAAATGTCGGAACATTGTCTAACCAAATTGCTGCGGGCGCTCATCCTCATGTATTTAGAACATCCCATAATTTTATTATTCAGGGAAATATTGTTACCAGCGGAGCGTTGGCGATTCCACCATTTTTTGCAGTTCTTGGATTCCCATTAACATCAGCAATTAATCAAAATGTCGGAACTACTTCGCTTGTTAAAATTTATTATAAAACCGGATCAGGAGTTGTTTCATTTCAAATTGTGAAAAGTAGTGTTCCCTATACCAGTTCGTCAAATTTGACAATTAATCCTAGCGGGGCCGACTCAACCAAACTTTCAGCTTCTGCAAGCGCTCAATCAATTGATCTATCTTTGTATCCGATTACTATTAATGACGCTGATCAAATTCAACTAAACATTCCTAATGGCGGAATTTCAGGATCTCCTCAAAATTTTACTGTCACTTTAGTATTTGAACATAGGTTAAATTAATTAATGATTACTCAGCGTCTTAAAATAGACGGACAAAATATTGTCAAAGATGACGGGTCGCTATTTACACCTTGGGGTCACAATTACGATAATTTAAATATCCCTGATGCTGGTTTGTACAACGCAATTATTGAAGATGCATGGGAGGACAATCTTTATGCAACCGGCGGAATTTTTACAATTAATCAAATCTCTTGGGTTGCTAATGGAGTTAGTAACTCGTATGATATTACTTTAAAATTAAATGAGACTTTATTAAATGATACTTTTACCATTGGTAAAACTTTAATTACAATTGCCGGTAGCTCTAGCATTACGGCAACTTTAATTGGCGGAGGCGCTACTGTTTTTAGTATTGAGGGTTCAAGTGTCAATATGTCTAATCCCGGCGTTAACACACGGTCACCAATTACAGCAATTGATATAAATGCAAATACCATAACTTTTACTCAATATTTTGAAAGTTTAAATATTCAAAATGGTAGCGCAACTTGTAATGGAACTTTGGGGGTAGGTTCAATTGAATTAGATTTAGCAATTTTAAATAAAATTGCTAATACTAAGATTATTCGCGTTTGTTTACAACTGGATAAATTTATGCTAGACGATGCGGCCTATAAAGCTGCTTTAGATAACTCAGGGGGCGATACAACAGACGAGCAGGACGCTGACACTGGCAATAATCAAATAAGCTCTTTTGCAGAAATTAATACGGATCCTTATCAAGTTAATAGCAATCAATTACAAAAATTGTATGAATTTTGCGACCTTGCCGCAAAATATGATATTTATGTAATTATCAATGGGGCCAATTCTTGGGTTGCCGGTAATCAACCAGACTGGCTCGCTTGGGCCACAGAAGAAATTAGATGGGCGGCGCAAAAATCTTGGTGGAGCGCCGTAGCTTTAACTATTGGTAATCATGTGGCCGTAGCTTGGTATAGCTTAATTAACGAACCTATAGACCAAAATGAGGATTTTGTATTTTTTCAACCTTATGGTAGTTCAACTGTTGTAACTGATAAAGGAGATGAAAGCTATGATATTAAAATATTTGTGACAACTAAAGAAATTGCTGATTCTATTACAAAGGCTTTTAATATTTCGCCGCCTCTAGTTGGATACGATTTTGACTATCTTGATCAAAAATATAACAAGCCCGGATATGCAATTATTACTGATAAAAATCAAGCTCTAGATGATGATGGAAACCCTTTGGTTGATGATCTTGGCGACCCAGTTTATTTAAATTATTGTGCATTAGCAAGATATAGTGACCTTAAATATTCATCAGAAAATTTTACTTTAACTATTTCTGGTGTTACTATTGAATCATTTGGAGAACCAAATGCAGATGCATTGGTTGCCATTGGCGAAGATATTATTGATCCCAATCGTTATTCTTTAATCTATTTGTCATTTATTGACAAAGCGGCAAATTCTACCGATTTAAAAATTAAAGCAGTCGCCGGAAGCGCATCTGCAACTATTGATTTATCTTCTAACAGAAAACAATTTCAGGGTCTGTCTTCTTCTAGCACATATAGCAATGATTTTGGTTTTGTTGGAGAATCCGCATACACTGCTTTTTCTTCAACGTTGCTTAGTATTTTCTCAAATTTAACAAAACGCGATTATGGATCAACGTCAGCTATTTTGTCATCTGTAAGCGGTTACGGTCAAATTTTTACAAATTATCCTTCTGGAAATACTTACAAAATTAATGCTGTTAATTTTGGTCACGCTGATTTTTTATCTTACGGATTGAATTCGTCAAACACTAGGGGCGGATACAATGATCAATTTTTTATACAAAGTTTGAGATTTGTTTTAAGTCGCTTGCGATCTAAATCTGTTACCAAGTTTACATCTGGTTCTTTTACATCTGGAACCTCCGTATCGCAATCTTTGTCAGGGGTATCTGGCTATACATATCGCAAATCTACCGCGAATGCAACTGCTCAATTTACAACTAGTAGTAGTTTTGCAGGAGAAACTGTGGCTATCGGATTTATGGTCGAAAATGGGGCAAGCGCCACGGCCACTATCACAGTTAATGACAAAACTTATATTCAAAGTTTAATTTCCGGAACGGATGTTTTAAGTAATTCTTCCGATGCCCTTCCAGTCGTTAAAAGAATTGAAAACATTCAACCCGGAACGCAAACGATAACTGTTCAATTAAATGTTATTAGTGGATCTGCCTGTTTAGATTATTGGCAAATTGAATCAGCTTCGCCCGCGCCAATTATTGTAAGTTCAATTGATAATAATGCCCTTCCTTCAACTGTAAATTCAACTTATGGCAACCCGGTTATTAATTGGAACCAAAAAATTGTTGAATTAATTTCTTCCGAATTTATTGACGGATTAGTTTATTTTGTTGACATAAATACGCCGTTAAATAGCACATCTTGTTTAACATATCCTGCGGATTATACGGGAACTTATCAAAATGCAACACCAAATTCTTCTGGTAGAACAAAAATGTCAACTGGGTATACTAAGCTCATTGCTCAAAATAATTTAATTCCAAATTACGGAATTTCTGTTTCTGGATTAGATGCAACATACGCCTGTACCGATCCGCACGGCTTACAAGTTCAAGATGACATTGTTATTATTAACGCCTCTCCATCAATACTAAATGGTTCATTTAAAGTGTCCGCCGTAATTAGTAATTATAAATTTCAAGTTAAATTGCCATCAACTATTTCAATTTTACCTTCAGTCGCTAGTCCAGCGGGATTTTATCAAATTACATTACAACCAAATACGACGTATAAAGTTTCTACTGGCTCCACATCCATTCCTGAGGAAACAACTTTTACAACTGGGTCCGCTGTCACTGGAGACAGTAATGGATATTACGCTGTAACTTTGACAAATTTTGAAAATGTTCAAAGTTCTCCGAATAACGATTTTGAATCGTGCACAATTACTAATGAAACTCAATGGATTGGCGGACCATTTTATCAACTTGATAAACATTACAATCCATACGTTACGCTAACTCCTTTAACTGCAACAGGAAGAACAAAATACTCTATTGCGCGTGATTGGATGTCAACAATGATCAATGCTATTAAAGAAATTGATCAATACACGCCTATCACAATTTCAAATATTAATTTTTCAGGAAATGGTTTTTCACCAGACAATACTAACGATTTAATTGATATTATTAGCCCCCATCAATATATTACTTTTGCTGGTTACACTATGTCTATGACTAATTTGGTTAATAATTTAGCAACGTGCAGCTCTTACAATAAGCCGGTTGTACTTGAAGAAGGAGCCGTTCCTACAGATAGTAGCGCAGAAAATTTTGCTATAGCTCAAGAGTATTTGCTTAAATCAAAAGTACATTTTGCTGGCGCTTTAAATAATTATCAAGGCATTTATGATTTAAACGGTTATTTTCAATCGTTGTTTAAATCGTTAGGTCCGTTTATGGACGATGCCCCAATAAATGACGTTAATAAAACAACTGAAATTGTAACTTCTTATGGTTCAAACGGCAACGATGATACAAACGTAAATAAACCAAGAATTTTGGGAAGAAGAGTACTGTCTCCGATTGGAGACATTTCTAATATTGATTTTGCTTTTTATAATCAAAATGTTCCAAGTTACCATCCGGGATTAAACATTGACGGATCCTATACACTGCAAAGACAATTAGTAAAAAGTGGATCTACTTTTCCATCATCGTCATACGTATATTTTAATAATCTTTCTGTTATTAATAATCCCGCTTTAAGAGTTGGATTAAATGGATTTAAAAAAAGCACAAATCAAAAAATTGTGTCTATCAATACTGTCGCTAATTTTCAACTTACAGACAATCCAATGATTTTGCGTAACTATATCCCGGTCAATTACTCTCCAACACCAGTTGCTTCAAATTCGGGATGGACAATTTACCAATCATCTGGTACATACGATATTGTCAGCATTATGAATGTTACTAACAATACTACTTTAAGTAGTAATTTAAATATTGATGATACTTATATCAATGTAACAAGTGTAACACCATTTGCCAATGCAACCGGAGTTATAAAAATTGGCAATGAATACATTAAATACTCCGCAAAAAGTACAAGCCCCGCTCGTTTGACTATTGCTTCCAATGGTAGAGGATTTAGAGGCACCCGTCCAGAGCTTACTTATACAAACGGAACAACCGTTATTGGCAGCATGCCTAATACTTCATATGGTATTTCAACATCGTCTGTGTCTAATCCTACCGCTCAATGGCCTTTGACTACTCCTGCATCCACTCCAAATGGTCGAACTATTACTCAAGTGGTTGCGTATGCTTGTGTTAGCGTCGATACACCCCTTGCTGATCTAACAGATAGTCGAGGTACAACCGCATCGACCAGCATTCCTTCTGGTTCTACTACGGCGCAATTAACATTTTTAAGTTCGACTTGGCCATCTTCGGGCGCTTCAACCGCATTTCGGGCCGGAGCCGCAGTATCCGGAGGAAACATTCCCTCTGGAGCAACCATTTCTTCAGTAAGTTCAAACAAATTAAACATATCCTTTCCGCAAACGACTTCATCTAAAACAGTGTCTAACGGTACAAATGTTTATGCGGAGTATCGTTACAAACAGCAATGCGCAAAAATTACAATTACTGACCGAACCGGTTTTTTCCCATTTTACAGCATTTCATATAAGGGGACTTGGGTTTCTGGAGTAACTTACTCAGCCGGAGATGTTGTTTATTATCAAAATGCGCTTTGGCAAACAAGCAGTGAAATTAATGCAACTCCTAATACGGGCAGTTGGTCACGATATTCACTATCAAATGATTATGTTGACACTTCTAATGGATTTGTGTGGATTCCAATTGTTTTATCATATATATTATCAGCATTTGGTTACCTTTGGGTTGATCCAATCTACAATACTGTTGATTTTCAACAGTATTTTGACCCAACTAATTTAGGTATTAAAATACAAAATTCAAACACATCGACTCCCGAATCCACCAAAAATATTAAAGTCGCAAAAATATATGCCGACTCTTATATTAGCGGCTATCTTGAACCAGTTGGAAGAAGCGTGTTGGAAGCACAACTATGGAAAACTGCTGATTTTGCCTATTGGCCCAATATTAATTTTGAAAAAACCGCATCAAGAATTGATTTTACGGCACCTTTAAGCAACATTAATAACCAATGGTTTACTTCTGGAAATACCGCCAACCCTGTGATTGACGGCGAAATTCTTGAACTTGATTTTACAGAAACTAATAGTCTTAATAATAATATGGAAATTAGATTTGCATTGCCGATAAGATCAACTACTAGCAGCACTCTTTTACAATCATACATGACTGCTAACGTATTGAGAATTAATACCGCTTATGTAGAAGTAAAAATTAGAGAAACGCTTGCCCGTAAAGGCACTTCAATTGTTTCTATGGGTTAGCCAACATTTAATATACGATGTCGAACAATATTAAACTTGAAAGTCCAATTATTCCAGTTAGTCTTACGCTGGCTCAGGATCCCAATTTAACCTATGTTGAATTGCAAACCTTTATTTGGAAGGGTATTTGGTTGGCTACTCCAACCACTTATAGAATTTATGATGTTGTTTACTACAATGGTAGCTCTTATGTAAATAAAACTGGTTCTAATTCAACAAATCCTGCAACTCCTGCATCCGATACAACCAATTGGGATTTAATGGTTCAAAAGGGCGATACTGGCGCTCAAGGATTATCGGGAGCGGTTGCCGTTACTGCTCCAATTACTCTCTCTGGAACTTCAACAAATGCAACCATTGGCATCAATCAGTCATTGATTTCAATTGCTCCGTCTCAAGTTACTGGCACTGCGGTTATCACAACGGATTCTCGCTTATCTGATTCTAGAGTACCATCAGGATCGGCTGGCGGAGACCTTACTGGAACTTATCCCAACCCAACTTTGGCATTTACTGGCTACGATTATGAAATTCACGTTAGCCAAGTAGACGGTAATGATACAACTGGTAATGGGGACATTTTAAAGCCGGTCGCTTCTATTACTAAAGCGCTTACTTTAGTAGGTTCACAGCGCAAAACAATTATTGTCCATCCGGGGACCTACACTGAAAACCCATCAATAACTACTCAATACACGACCATAACAGGTCCGGGACTTATTGGTGGAAACATTGTAATCTCTGGAACTGTAAGCACAAGTGCTGGCTGTACTATCGCAGGCATAAAAATGACAAACCTTACTGTCACTACGCCCGCTAGTGCAGGAAACGTAAACATTCTTAACTGTGAAGTTTCTGGAACTTTCACAAAAAGCAGTAATGCTGACTACACCGTTCTTCGTTTATGCGACCTTAATGCCGCAAATATTACTGGAGCTGGACTAGTAGCAATCTTTGGTGGCAACCCAAACTTTGTAACAGTCAACAATGCCAGTGCAAACGTGATTGTTAAAAGTGCTGTTACCGTCTCTCCAGTCCTAACTGCTGGAACGCTGAGCCTTGTAGATTCTGTAGTCGGTGCTGCTGTGACCAATGCCGTGACATCGGCTGCCTCAAGTGTGATTACCTTGGCAAACTGTCAATTTTTAACTTCCGCATTGACAGGCGTTGCTCCAGTTGTTCTGAACGGGTTCTACTCAATTCTCAACTGTGTGTACGATAAGCCAAATTCGACTCTAGTTGCCCCTTCAGGCACTGGTGGCACTACTAATTCAATTGATTATTTTCAATATATAAATGCAGATAAGTTTATCACTCAAGGGGGAACTTCTTCTCAGTTTGTAAAGGGCGACGGTTCGCTTCAATCTAATGCAGCAGGTGGTGATCTTACGGGAACTTATCCCAATCCTACGCTCGCTACCGCTGGCACCTCCGGAACCTATACTAAAGTAACCACTGATACTAAGGGTAGAGTTACTAGCGGCACAACACTTTCAACAACTGACATTCCGATTCTTGATTCAACTAAAATTACCGGCACTGCTGTTGTTAAAACTCCCACTAGTGAGCAAACAATTACCGCATCCAATAATACGGTCCCTTTGACTGTTTCTCAATCGGGCAACAATCATGCTTTGCAAGCTAGTTTAACCGGAACGGCAGGCGATACGACCGCCCTTAATGTTAATTCTACTAATCCAAATTCATCCGCTGTTTGGATTACCGGTACAGAAACAGGATGGGGAACCCTTAAGGTTGCTCACAAACAAACTTCTACAGGCGCGGCTAGTAATGATGCAAATGCGGCTGCTATTTCAATCAACCTTGCCAGTGACGATACCAGAGGAGCAGGAGGTGATATTACTGCGGCCCAAGGAATTTTCATCGATACCTACCAACCTAGTAATAATTCAATTAAATATGGAACAAGTGGTAAATTACTCAATATTCGCAATGCCGGAAATGATCGCCTAGTATTAACCGCATCTGGTCAATTGCAATTAGCTGGTCAAGGCGCTGCGACGGGTATTGTGTTAGGTACTGATACTCAAATTTATCGTGCTGCCGCTAATATTTTAAGATCCGATGACTATTTTTATTTTGGTAAAACAAGTGGCGTTAATCTTTTTATGTCAACATCGTCTGGTGCCAGTTCAACAAATGCCAGTTTTGCTTTAAATGCAGACGGCAAACTTGAATGGGGTCAGGGCGGATCTGGTACCACCAGAGATGCAAATCTTTATAGAAACTCTGCCGGAGAGCTTAAGACTGATGGAACTTTAACCGCAACAACATTTAGTGGGCCTTTAACAGGCAATGTAACTGGCAATGTGAGCGGTAGCGCAGGTTCGGTATCAGCAGCAAATATTACCGGTACCACACTCGCTTCTAATGTTACCGGTTCATCTCTTACTAGCGTCGGAACTCTTGCCAACCTTACTGTAACCGATCCAATTACTGGCAGTGTTACAGGCAACGCAGGCACTGTTACTAATGGCGTTTATACTAATGCCGCTAATACTTTTACTGCTGGGCCTCAAACCATTAATATTAATGCAATTGGCAATAAGGGTGTTGTTATTAAAGGCGCAGCTTCTCAAACAGCAAACCTTCAAGAATGGCAAAGCACTTACACAACAACGGTAAGTGCAGCAGGTACCACAGTTACAGGCACTGGGTTCTTGCCAGCAATGCTCAACGGAACATTAACTGTTAGCGGAACACCTTACACAATTACAGGTTATACTTCGTCAACAAGTATTACTATTAATATCGCTGCCACATTTACTTCCGTGTCAGGTACAATTGTTTATGCCAGTACATCATTAAACAATAATGGTGTATTATTGATAAATGGTGGTAGCTCTACGGCGGGTGATACTGTCACCGATGCTGCCACAATTATTCCCTCTGATAAATTTCATCAATTTAATTCAAGCACGACACTTGGTGGCTCTCAAAGAAGACTAATTGGATATGTTTCAGCTACTTCAAACATTGATATTGGTCAAACCTCAACTGGTATTACAAGGGGCATTAACTTAAAAGCGGGTAACGGTAACCAACCAGTTTTTGTAACTGGAGGGCAGGGTTATCATTCATTTTTCCCGCCAAACTATTTTTCTGGCGCTGGAACTTCAACAACAGAAAATGGTTATTTAGGCACTACAGAAGTTCTTGCATCAGGAACTTGGACATCTACGGGATGGACGGCTGGCACCGGCATTACTATTACCAATGTAAATAATACGCTCGGATCGGCTGTTACATACACAACTTCCACCGCTCACGGATTTGTTAAAGATCAAACTGCAATTATTAGTGGATTTACTAATAATACTGGTTTTAATACAACTGGCGCTCAAATTATTGCCGTTCCTAGCACCACCACATTTACAATTCCTAACAGCACCGCTACCGGTACGCAGCCCAGCCCTTATGGTTCTGTAACAAGTTATGCGTATACTCGCTCATCTGGAGCGGCGGCATTAAGTAACTCAACGGCGGTATCGACTTCAAATTATTATCAAGTTACTTATACAATTACTGGTACTAATACTACCGATCAGGTAACCATCAGCCTTGGTGGTTTATCTACAACCATTACAACCATTAATGGTACTACGTCTGGCATTTGGGGTCCAAAACCAACTGCCACAACGGGTTTGAGTGTGGATACCACAACTAACTGGACTGGCACTATTAATATCAGTATTAGAATAATTAGTCAATCAACTCCCGTTTATCAAATTTTGGATTCTACTGGTAACTCTGCTTTTGAAATTAGAACATCTCCCACGGCGCTTACTGGCGGAACCGGATCTATTCGTAATCTTTTTATTGGTAGATTGGCAGGGTCAAGGGCGGTTTACAATGGTACTGCCAGTGTCGCAACTACCTCTGCCATTTGGTCAACGGGAATTGGTGATGGCGCACTTTCCAATTTAACAACTGGTAATGGCAATACTGCTATTGGAAATAATTCAGGAGGAAGTATTACAACTGGCGGAAATAACACTGCGGTCGGCAGTTTTACCTTTCTTAACGCAACAACCGCTACAAATAACACTGCAATTGGTTATAACTCATTGGGTGCTTTAACAACCGGAAATGCACACGTTGCGGTTGGTTCAAGTGCGCTTGCATCAGCGACAACCCCCGGAGGTAATACCGCAGTTGGGTTTTTTGCACTTCAAGCAACAACAACGGGGGGAACTAATACTGCAATTGGTCAACAGGCTGGTCAAAGTAATACGACTGGCACTGCCAACATGTTTATCGGTTATTTTTCTGGTAATGGCGTTACTACAGGCAGTCAAAATGTGTTTATTGGTCGTGATGCTGGATCAACAACATTCGGCCAAGTAAATGCTGTAAGCAATAGTATAGCTATTGGTTATCAAACTTCTACGGGCGCTTCAAATCAAGTTGTTATTGGCAATAGCAGCATTACTCAAACCAAACTTCAGGGCGAACTTGTTGTTGGTGGCGGTACATCAGGCGCGGTTACTTTACCCTATCTCGCCATTACAAGCGCGACAACTCTCAGTGCCATTCATTATACAGTTGATTGTACAAGTGCAGGTTTTACAGTTACACTACCAACCGCAGTTGGCGCAACAGGACGTACTTATGTAATAAAAAATACCGCCGCGTCTGGAACGATAACTATCGCAACCACCTCTTCTCAAACAATTGATGGCGCATCTACAAAATCTCTTACAACTCAATATTCATCTTTGGTCGTTCAATCCACGGGCGCAAACTGGATTGTCATCAATTAACCTACTAAATAACCCAATACGAAAGAATAACTTATAGAATGGCATATCTTGGCGCAAACATTTACTTTTACGATAGTGGTACAACTTATAACAAAGGCGACGTTGTTGGATACGGAACTTCTGCTAATACAACTGCTACCGGAACTGTAGATTCTTCAACAATTACCGTTAACTCTGCAAATAACTTTGCAGTTGGAATGACCATTTCCGCCCTTAATGGACGCGGAATTCAATCAAGTACAACGGTAACGTCGATTAATTCAACTACAATTGGTTTAAGTCGCCCGCTTGTTTCTGCACTATCTTCAACCAAAGTAACAGCTACTACTTACTACGTTTCATTAATTGATGGAAATGTTGGTAACACACCATCTTCATCTTCAGCTTATTGGTCAACAGGTTCAACTGCTTACACTTTTGTTGACATTACTAACAGTGGAAGCAGGACTATTACAACTGATTTTATTAAAACCGATACTCACGACAAGCTTAATGGCACAGTATTTAATTACGGCGTAAGTACATCTTCTGGTAATAATGCTGGCACTCTTTACATTCAGCAAAGCCCAGATGGTAAAAATTGGGATTACCAAAGTACGGTAGCTACGGCTAATACTAGCAATTCCGGAGTCATTGACACTCCAACTGGAACGGTGACTGGATTTAGTGCCAAATTTACTGAAGAGATCGTAAGTCCTTACATTAGGCTTAAATTTGTTCTTGGTGGTACGACTGATGTACTTTGGCCAACTATCTTCAGGCTCAACGCTCGTACATCAGACGCTGGCGTTAAGTACTAGGATACCTCATGGATCATAAAGGTCCTGAGCACCACTACGACGAAATAGATTGCCCCGAATGCGGAGCTTTCTTTCAGCAGGGCGAAATTCAGCCTGAAACCGTTCATAATAGCTGCCCTGAATGCGGCTATGATTTGCGTTCTAGTACAGGTGGTCGCCCTTATCGCGGTCAACCCTCTCCTATTAATTCAGAAATGACTGAGCGCAATACTCCCCTTGATGGAGCATCAAATGATAGGGGCGGCAATCCTCTTGGCGAAGGCATTCTTGCTGGGCTTAAAGATAAAATAGATTGGGAAGAAATTTCTGAGCTTGATGAAGCAACAGAGCCTGCTGGCCTCGGCGAGACTCATCCTGTAAAAGACAATCAATGGAAGCCCGGAGATAAAGGTAGCCCAATGGGCAGGGATGAAATGCTTGGTTCTGTTCGTAGTAGTGGCGAGCATAGCTGGAGCGATCCCGGAGATAATGACAATCAAGATCTTTGGGACCAAGTTGTTGAAGATTTTGAAAACGCTCAAGCTGAGCCTAATCAATCAACAAATAAAGTTGCTACAGCGCCTTGGCTTGATGAAGAACCAGATAATTTTCCTGTTGAGCAACTAGGCTGGGATATCGTTGACGTTGTAGAGCCTTCTAAGGAGCTTACAGAGGCTGTTAACAAATATTCTATGCCAATGCCTGAAGGTATTACAGATAATTTACATGAGGCTTTAATCGCCGTTAATGCTTGGGTAGAAAATCCAGAAGAAAATGGCAAACTTCGGCCTTATAAAGAGTATTGGTCAGTTATTCGACCAAAAATCACACAAGGCTCAGTTCAAATCGGAGTAGAGGATCCTCACATGGCGGATATTATTAATGATGTAGCTCGCACAAATAATTTGTCTGCTTTGGATAAAACTGCATCAATGAATAAACAATCTTGGGGTCTTGCTTTAAGGGCATTGCCAATGGTTTTGGGCGAAGGCGCAGGAATGGGCAGCATCGGCGGAATAATGAAGGGCGCTTTAGGTGCTGGGCAGGCAATACAAGGCGTTAATGGTTTAGCTCAGGGCGCATCAGATTTATTAGGCGACGAAGATCAACAGCAACAACAACCTCAAATGCAACAAGATGCAAGCGATTTTGGTGTTATATCAGCCACAATTTGGAATGAACAAAATCAACAATATGAAGATCGCCCCAAGGGATTAGCAGAAAAAGGAGAATCTCAATTTAAAGCTAATCCGTCAGGATATGGAGAACCTGCTGGTGTCAGGGGTCCTGATGGGCGATTAATTAAACAAAATCCTATAGCTCGCCCTGAAGGTTATGATCCTCAAGGATACGACCCTCAAGCAGAAGAAGTCGCCCGCCAACAACAGCAAGAAGAAGCAGAAGCAAGAAGGGCTGAGCAACCTTATATTCCAACAGAAGCTCCTGAAAGTTTGACCCTTGAAGAAGCAGCCCTTTATCAAGGAGAAAATGCATTTGATCCTAATGCTCCACAAAGTCAAAGCGAGCAAGAAAGACTTATGCAAGAAGAAAGGGCTAGGCAACTTGCCGAACAGGTTGGAGAATACGCTGGACAAGAAATTGGTCAGCAAAATCAACAAAGTCAAAAAGATCCCAATTACCAATCTTTAGCTTGGGGTAAAGGTTTTTATGATCTTGGTAAAAATCTTTTAGCTCAACCAAATAAAGCTTTGCAGACTCGCGGCGTAGATCAACCAACTAGAGGCCCAGAGGCATTTGGCGTTACCGGCAAAATTGCAACTTACGGTGATGAATATGAGCATCCATCTAGTATTACAAGAAGAATTGAAGATCCTGAAAATATCGATCCTCATCAAAGGTCAGATGAAAGTAATGATGATTGGGCTTATGACATGCTTGATGTGAATGAAATTGGATCAACTCATGATCCTCGCGGCAAGGACGATGCTAAAGAGCGCATTAGGCGACAGTTTGCTGCAAGCGAATCAGATTCAGAGGCAATTAAACAATTTACAGACTTCCTTCCCTTAATTATGGAGTTCTTCCATTCTGATGAATCTGGTTTGGATGATCCAATTATTAAATCAATTCATGAAGGCTTAGAGTCGGATTTTCCCGGATATTTAGATCAGGCCGTTCAAGATGACGAAAACCAAATTTTAATTATGTTTGATACAAATACAAATCAAAAAGAATCAGCAGCTCCCGGTTTTTCCGTTAATAATGCTCCTGCACAGGCAGGACCGCAGCCTCAACAGCAAACACCTTCAATGGGCACTAATGGAACGTGTCCTAAATGCGGAAGTGATATGGGACCAGATCAAATGTGCCAGCAGTGCACACCTGATGCCGCTAGAGCATTTGCGCCCGCAGCAAGAACAAATATCACCCTTACACCAGAACTTAATATTACAGGAGCGCGTATGGCATCAAATACACAAGGCCCTCATACAGACGAACAGCAAAATGCATTCATTGAGCGCATTCATGAAATGCTTGAAGCTGGACAACTTGATGAAGAGCAGGTTGCCCAATTAGAAGACATGATGTTTAATGAACCTTCTAATCCAGAGGTTACTAAAATTTGGGCAGAAATTTCTAATCAAGATGAGCTTTTTGATGCCGCTCCAGAAGATATGGCTCCTAGCCCAGAAGAGCAGATACAAGGCATGGGCGCACCCGGCGCACCAGCACCTCCCGGTGGAGATATGGGTATGGGCGGTCCTCCCGGTCCCGGTGGCCCCGCACCCGGAATTCCTGATATGAGCGCACCTACGCCTGCTGATCTTAACCCTGCTGGCCCCGGCGCTATGCCGCCTCCAATCATGTCTCATGTAAGAAATGATATGCTTAAATCTATTCTTAAGCATGCTGCCGATTCTGCCGCTAGCGTCTGCCCTAAATGTGATGGTCACACTACTGGCGTTGTAAATCAATCTAGCGGTGGATGCGAGTGTCGTTCATGCGGTCATAAATGGGATGATAAGAATCTAATTCCTTCTGATGGTACTTCAACAGATACAAGCACAACTGCTAGTTTTTATCAGGCTTTGAATCTTGATGAAGGCCCAATGGAAGTTATGCCCGGA
>Ga0164294_10002533_pt1 | contig 16490 bp, 13 predicted proteins | sample GEODES005metaG_FD_111479 | JGI IMG/M metagenome (GOLD analysis project Ga0164294, IMG submission 111479) | Oligotrophic lake water microbial communities from Sparkling Lake, Wisconsin, USA - GEODES005 metaG | ecosystem: Environmental > Aquatic > Freshwater > Lake | place: USA: Sparkling Lake...
GCTCGACCGAATAGATCTCGTCTGGCTGCCAGGCGAGGCCGAGCAGCATGCGCACCGCGACGAGCAGCACGATCACCGCAAGGATCAGGCGGAGATATTCGGCCTTCACCTTCATCGCGAAGCGCGCGCCCATCTGCGCGCCGACCACCGAGCCGAGCAGCAGCAGCGCGGCGAGGACGATGTCGACTGCCTTGGTGGTGGTGGCGTGCACCATCGTCGCTGCGGCAGTGACAAACAGGATCTGGAACAGCGAGGTGCCGACGACGACCTGCGTGCCCATGCCGAGCAGATAGAGCATCGCGGGAACGAGGATGAACCCGCCGCCGACGCCGAGCAGCACGGTCAGGATGCCGGTGAACACGCCGAGCAGCAGCGGCGCGAGCGGCGAGATGTAGAGGCCGGAAGCGTAAAAGCGCCAGCGCAGCGGCAGCATCGCGACCAGCGGATGGTGGCGGCGCTTGCGCGGGCGCGGCGGCCGGGCGCCGCGCGTCACCCGGATCGCCTGCACTGATTCATGCAGCATCAGCCCGCCGATCGATCCGAGCATCAGCACATAGAGGATGCCGATCACCACATCGATCTGGCCGCTCTTCTGGAGCAGGGTGAACAGCACCGCGCCGAGCAGGCTGCCGATGATGCCGCCGAAGACGAGCACCACGCCCATGTGCACGTCCACGCCGCCGCGCCGGAAATGCGCGAGCACGCCCGAGACGCTGGCGCCGGTCACCTGGCTCGCGGCAGAGGCGGCGGCGACGGTGGGCGGGATGCCGTAGAAGATCAGCAGCGGCGTGGTGAGAAAGCCTCCGCCCACGCCGAACATCCCCGACAGCAGCCCGACGCCGAAGCCCAGCGCCACGATGACGAGCGCGTTGACCGACAGGTTGGCGATCGGGAGGTAGAGATCCATTGTGCGCCAGCGATACCGCGTTTGCGGTGCAGTGCAAAAGGCCCATCTGATCCTCTCCCTGTGGGAGAGGATCAGCGAAGCTTGGCAGCTTGCTGCCTAGCGTAGTTAGGTGAGGGTTTTCCGCTGTCGAGAGGGTGATCCCCTCACCCAGCTCCGACTAAGCCTTCGCTGCGCGAAGACCAAGTCTGCGCAACCCTCTCCCGACGGGAGAGGGGGAGCTCAGTCGTCGGCGTCCTTCACCGCGCCATGCCCGACGGGCACGGCGAGCAGGCGGCCGAGCTGCGCCTTGAACTCGCCCAAGTCGCCGCCGGTCAGCTCCTGCGTGCTGGTGAACGATACCGAGCGTGGGTTCACCGCGACGCCGTTCTTGTAGAGCTCATAGTGCAGGTGCGGGCCGGTCGACAGGCCTTCATTGCCCACCGCGCCGATCCGCTGGCCGCGCCGCACGCGCTCGCCGTTGCGAACATAGATGCGGCTGAGATGCGCGTAGCCGGTGCCATAGGCGCCGCCATGGCTGATGCGGATCAGGCTGCCATAGCCGCTGGCGCGGCCGGCGAACTGCACCACGCCGTCGCTGGCGGCGAACACGGGCGAGCCCCAGGGTGCGGCGATGTCGACGCCCTTGTGCATGCGGACATAGCCGAGGATCGGGTGGCGGCGCATGCCGAACGCCGAGGAGAAGCGGCCATTGGCCGGCATCGCCATCGCGCCGGTGCTGCTGCCCTTGCCGGCGCCGTCGAACCAGGTGGTCTTGCCGCCCTGCTCGAACGGCGCGAGCCGGACCTGGTTGGCGCAGCCGTTTACGCCGGCATACATCAGGCTGCCGAGCTGCACTTCGCCGGTCTCGGCGCGGGCCTGGCCCAGGATGATGTCGAACTGGCAGTTCGAGCCGAGCCGCGAAACCGGCACGCGGCTGGCGAGCGTGCGGATATAGCTTTCCACCGCCTTGGCCGGGGCGCCGGCGGCGCGGGCCGAGCGATAGAGCGACGAGCCGATCGTGCCCTGGATGCGCAGCGGGGTGCGGTCGATCGCGATCGGAATCTGCTTGAGGCTGAGCGCGCCGCCATTGCGGGCGACTTCGAGCTTCAGGTCGAAGCGGGCGCGCATCTCGAGCTTCTCGAGCGGGCGCGGCTGCGATTTGTCGACGCGGCGGCCCAGCGTGTAGTCGAGCATCGCGTTGGGCTGGATGTCGCCGGCGGCCACCGCATTGGTGATCATCGAGCTGACCGCATTAGCGTCGGTCTTGCCGATCCCCGAGCGCATCAGCGTCGCGAGCAGCGCGCCGCCCGAGATCAGCTTGGCGGTGCCCTCGAGCGTCGGGCGTTCCGGCGTGTCGGTGAGCGGGGTGACCAGATTGTTGGCGGCGACGCGCACGCCGGTCGCCGAGCCCATGCCGAGCGGCTTGATCGCCTGCGCCTGGGTGGCGTCCCATTCCGCACCGGAGAGCGGCGCGGGGACCGAGCCGTAGATCGGGTTCTCGAAACCGGGGGCGAGCAGCAGCGCGGCGGTGATCAGGCCGACACAGGTCGCGGCACCGCGATACCAGGTCAGCGAGCCGATGCGCGATCCCAGATCGGGGGCGAATTCGAAGTCGGCGAAACGGGCGCTCAGGCGGGCGGCAAGACCATGCGCAGGCACAGTGGCACGCGCAGTTGCTGCGCCGCCGCCAAGGCCTTCTCCATGATCACTACGCAAATACAAGGCGCAACGCCCCCCAAAAGGTCGTCGATGTCGTGCCGTAAACCCCCGGCTCACGGGCAGATCACTGTGGAACGCAGGACTTAAAGTCAAATTAAGTACCCTGTCTGGGGCCGACTCGTGCGGCGAGTTGTGGCACGTCGCAGGTGAAGCGTTGCTTTCACCATATTTGGCTGTCTTTCCAACATGGTTAAGGCGAAAGGCCAATCCGGGGGAGTTGCTTAAGGGGCGACTCGGAACGATCTTGGGAACTGCAATGAGTCGTTTCGCGCGTTCCGAGATCACCGCGGTGCTGGGGCCTACCAACACCGGCAAGACGCATCTGGCAGTGGAGCGGATGGCGGGTCATGCCAGCGGCATGATCGGCTTCCCGCTGCGCCTGCTGGCGCGCGAGGTCTATGATCGCGTGGTGCGGATGAAGGGCAGCGACGCCGAAGTCGCGCTGATCACCGGCGAGGAGAAGATCCTTCCGCCCAAGGCGCGCTGGTTCCTGTGCACCGCCGAGTCGATGCCGCTCGAGCGCGAGGTCGCCTTTGTCGGCCTCGACGAGGCGCAGCTCGGCGCCGATCCCGAGCGTGGCCATGTCTTCACCGATCGGCTGCTGCGCGCGCGGGGTTTTGCCGAAACGATGATTCTCGGCTCGGATTCGCTCAAGCCTATGCTCAAGGCGCTGGTTCCCGAAGCCGAGGTGATCGGCCGCCCGCGTTTTTCGACGCTCAGCTATGCCGGTGCGAAGAAGCTCTCGCGGCTTCCCCGGCGCAGCGCGATCGTCGCGTTCAGTGCCGAGGAAGTCTATGCGGTGGCCGAGGCGTTGCGCCGGCTTCGTGGCGGCGCGGCGGTGGTGATGGGGGCGCTTTCCCCCCGCACCCGAAACGCCCAGGTCGAGATGTTTCAGGCCGGCGAGGTCGATTATCTCGTCGCCACCGATGCGATCGGCATGGGGCTCAACATGGACGTCCACCATGTCGCCTTCGCCTCGCTCAACAAGTTCGACGGCCGCCGCCAGCGTCGCCTGACCGTCGCCGAGATGGCGCAGATCGCCGGCCGCGCCGGGCGCCACCAGCGTGACGGCACGTTCGGCGCGCTGCAGGAGCAGGGTTCGAACGCATTCACGCCCGAGGAAGTGCTGGCGATCGAGGCGCACCGGGTGCCGCCGCTCGAAAAGCTGTTCTGGCGCCAGGGCGAGCCCGATTTCGCCAGCGTCGAGGCGCTGATCGCCAGCCTGGAAGCCAGGCCGCACCACGAGGTGCTGCGCGCCGCGCCCGAAGCGGTCGACCTGTCGGTGCTCAAGCGGCTGTCGGAAGAAGACTGGGTGCGCCAGCGCGTCCGCTCGCCGGCAATGGTCAGGCGGCTCTGGGCCGCCTGCGGCCTTCCCGATTTCCGCAAATTGGGCGCCGAGCCGCACAGCCGCTTCGTCGGCCGGCTGTTCGGCCACCTCTCCGAAGGGCGCGGGCATGTGCCGCACCAATGGTTCGCCGACGAGATCCAGCGGCTCGACAATATGGGCGGCGATGTCGAGACGCTCGCCGGGCGGATCGCGGCGGCGCGCAGCTGGGCCTATATCGCCCACCGCGCCGACTGGCTGGAGGACCCGATCCACTGGGCCGAGCGCACCCGCGCGGTCGAGGAGAAGCTCTCCGACGCGCTCCACGCCAGCCTCACCCAGCGCTTCGTCGACAAGCGCACCACCGTGCTGCTCCGCCAGATCGGCGCCGATGCCTCGAACCTGCCCGTGACGATCGGGCCCGAAGGCGAGGTCAGCGTTGAGGATCATCCGCTCGGCACGCTCACCGGCTTCCGCTTCACCGTGGCGCCCGAAGCCCGGGCGGCGGACAAGCGGATGCTGCTCGCGGCGGCGGAGAAGCGGCTTGCCGGCGAATACAAGAAGCGCGGTGCCGCGCTGGCCGAGGCGGCGGATGACTCCCTGTCGTTTTCTTCCGTTCGCCCTGAGCCTGTCGAAGGGCCTGTTCCGGTGGAGGGTCGCCCTTCGACAAGCTCAGGGCGAACGATGTTCTGGAATGGCGTGGGAATCGCCACGCTGGCGCCCGGTCCCAACATCGCCCGTCCGCGCATCCGGCTCGATCGCGCGCTCGACGTCCTCGAACCGCCGATCAAGGCCGCCGTCCAGAGCCGCCTCGAGCGCTGGTTCGCCGATCAGATCGGCAAGCGCCTCACTGTGCTCGGCAAGCTCGACGAAGCGACGCGCGATCCCCAGGCCGGATCGCCGCTGCGCGCGCTCGCCAATGCGCTGCTCGAGGCCGGCGGGCTGCTCCCGCGCCGCGCCGCGGCAAGCCTGATCGAAGCGCTCGATCCGCCGGCGCGCCAGCGCCTGCGCAAGATCGGCGTGACCATCGGCACGCTCGACCTGTTCGCCCCCGCGCTGCTCAAGCCCGCCGCTGCGCGCTGGCGGCGCGAGCTGCTGGGGCTGGCCGAGGCGCCTCCCGAAGGCGCCACCGTGCTGCCGCGCGGCGCACCGGGTGCCGATCTCGCTTATGGCTATCGTCCGCTCGGCGCCCAAGCGGTCCGCGTCGATCTGGTCGAGCGCATCGCCCGCGCCGCGCATGACAGCCGGAAGGGCCGCAAGCCCTTCGCTCCCGATCCCGCGCTGGCCACGTCGATGGGGCTCACCCCGGAGACGCTGGCGCGGCTGATGGCGCAGCTCGGCTTCCGCACTGCCCGGGTTGCCGAGGGCCAGCCCCCGCGCTGGATCTGGCAGGGGCTGGTCGCGCCGCCCAAGCCCAAGGCGCCGCCGCGCGACAATGCCTTTGCCGTGCTTGCGGAGCTGAAACATGGGTGAGGGGCCGGTGATGCGGGTCGACCGCTTCCTCTGGTGGTCGCGCCTCGCCGGCACGCGCTCGGCGGCGCAGGCGATCGCCGAAAAGGGCACGCTGCGCATCGACGGCCGCCGCATCGAGCGCAGCTCCGCCTCGGTGCGCGTCGGCTGCGTCATCGCCTTCCCACTCTACGGCAAGGTGCGGGTCATACGGGTCGAGCAGCTGCCGTCCCGGCGGGGTCCGCCGGACGAAGGGCGTGCCTGCTATCAGGACCTTAGGGTGAGTGAGAACGTCTCGCAGGAAGCGCCTATTGATTGACGTCGCGAAACCACAGGCATAGCAGGACCCGCAGTTTTTCGTTCCAAGGGGCCCGTTTCCATGACCTATGTCGTCACCGACGCCTGCATCCGGTGCAAGTACATGGATTGTGTTGAGGTCTGTCCGGTCGACTGCTTCTACGAGGGCGAGAACATGCTCGTCATCAACCCGAACGAGTGCATCGACTGCGGCGTCTGCGAGCCGGAATGCCCGGCCGAGGCGATCCTTCCGGATACCGAGAACGGCCTCGAGAAGTGGCTGGAGCTCAACCGCACCTATTCGGAAAGCTGGCCGAACATCACCCAGAAGGGCGATGTCCCCGCCGATGCGGATGCGATGAAGGATGTGGCTGACAAGTTCGAGCAGTTCTTCTCGGCCGAGCCGGGCACCGGCAACTAGGCCGCTATTCGCCGCCGAGCGTCTTGAGAAGCCCGGCCATCTTCGCGCGCACTGCGGGATCGGGGTCTTCGGTGGACGCGGCCTCCATCCACTTGATCGCCTCGCCCAGCGCCTCGCGGTCGGTGACGGTCTTGCCATCGGGAATGGCGCGCTTGAGCGTGGCGCGGACGAGCAGCGCTGCGGCATCCTTGCGTCCGCCGGCATAGGCCTTCTCCCACCACGCCTCCGCCTCCTGCGGATCGGCAGGGCCGCCATCGCCGTTCCACAGCATCTGGCCGAGCAGTAGCTCGGCATTGTGCTGGCCCTGCGCCGCGGCGGCGGAGAGCCAGTGCCGCGCCGCGACCATGTCGGTCGCGACATGCTCGCCGGTCAGCAGCCAGCCGGCATAGTCGGTCTGGGCATTGGCATTGCCCGATTCCGCGGCCTCGCGGCACAGCGCTACGCCGCGTGCCGCGTCCTTCGCGCCGCCGCGTCCCGCGACCAGCATCGTGCCGAGCGCGCATTTGGCCTGCACCCAGCCGAGCTTGGCCGCGTCGGCGTAGAAGCTCCGCGCCTTGGCCAGGTCCTGCGGCTTGCCGCGGCCGCTCTCGTAGCAGAGCGCCAGATTGTGCGCAGCATCGCCGCGCTGCGTCGCAGCGCGTTCGAACCAGCCACAGGCCTTTTCCGGGTCCTGCGGCCAGCCCGCCTTGCCGAAATTGCTGCCCTCGCCGGCCATCTCGGCAGCCGAGGCATCGCCCTGCAGCGCCAGCGCCTCGATCCGGCGGACGAACTCACCCGGCGGCAGCATATCGCGGGCTTCCAGCAATGCCGTCACCGGCGGCGAAAGGGCCAGGCCGGCGTCCTGGCCGGCGAGCAGTATGAGCAGTGCGAACATGGCCAGGACAATGGCCGAGACGGGAAAGTGCCGCAATCCTGCGGTTAACTGCATATTTTCGCCGCATAGCAGCGTAGGCGGTCTGGTAATTTTATTGCAAACGTGTTAAATGGCCGGAGACGGAGGAAGACTCACCTCCGCCCGGAGAAGTAAAAAGAAGTCGCCCCGATCAGCCTGCCCTGCATTCGCCGGGGTGGACGCCGAGCCCGTCGGGGCCGGTTATCACGAAAGGTTCCTCGCACATGGCTGCAAAGGCGCTGTCCTTCGATGTCGGCGATTATGTCGTTTACCCCAAGCACGGCGTTGGCCGTGTTATCGAGCTCCAGAAATCTGAAATTGCGGGGATGCAGCTCGAACTCTACGTGCTGCGTTTCGAAAAAGAGAAGATGACCCTGCGCGTTCCGACCAACAAGGCGGAAAGCGTCGGCATGCGCAAGCTTTCGAGCGACAAGACGCTCAAGGAAGCGCTCGACACGCTCAAGGGCAAGCCCAAGGTGAAGCGCACCATGTGGTCGCGCCGTGCCCAGGAATATGAAGCGAAGATCAACTCGGGCGACCTCGTGTCGATCGCCGAAGTGGTCCGCGACCTGTTCCGCGCCGACGATCAGCCTGAGCAGAGCTATTCGGAGCGTCAGATCTTCGAAGCGGCCGCCAGCCGCCTCGCCCGCGAGCTCGCGGCGATGGAAGAGATCGACGAGCCGGCCGCGCTCGAGAAGATCCTCGACATCCTGCGCAAGGCAGCGGTGACCTGGAACAAGGACAAGGTCCCGGCCTGACGCGCGCACGCGCGTGGGTGTCGCGACTTTAGTGACTTTCCACGAAAAGGGGCGGCCTTGAAAACCGCCCCTTTTCCTTGTCTGATCGATGGTGTATTGTTCGGACAACACACATAGTCGGGAGGAAACCCATGCGCACTCTGATCGCCCTTGCCCTGCTGCCGCTGATGGCCACGGGCGCCTGCCACGCCAGCTGGGAGAAGGAAGGCAAGACCGCGCCGTCGAGCGGCACCGGCACCTCGCGCACCTTCACCGCTTCGGGCTTCACCAAGATCGACCTGCGCGGCCCCGACGATATCGACGTGAAGAACGGCACCCAGTTCGCGGTCACTGCCGAGGGCGATGCGGCCACGCTCGACAAGCTCGAGGTCCAGGTCGTCGACGGTACGCTGCGCGTCGGCCGCAAGGATCGCAACGGCTTCTCGGTGTCGAGCGATCGCGGCGTGAAGATCCATGTCACGCTGCCCAGCCTCGATGCCGCCAGCGTCAGCGGATCGGGCAACATGACCGTCGACAAGGCGCAGGGCGATTTCAGCGGCTCGATCGCCGGCTCGGGCAATCTCAGCATCGCCGCGCTCGCCGCGAAGGACGCGACGCTGTCGATCGCCGGTTCGGGCGACATGGACATTGCCGGCAGCGGCGCCAAGCTCTCGGTGTCGATTGCCGGCTCAGGCGACGTCGATGCCAGCAAGTACACCGCCACCGGCGCCGACGTCTCGATCGCCGGCTCGGGCAGCCTGAAGGGCGTGGTCAAGGGCGATGCCTCGGTCTCGCTGATCGGCTCGGGCGATGTCGAGCTCAGCGGCGGCGCAAAATGCTCGGTCCATTCGCTGGGCTCCGGCGAGGCGCGCTGCTCCTGATCTTCTGGTGCGGGGCGAGCCAGGTACCGGCTCGCCCTGGCAGGTTATCGAACCCTCACGCTCCGCGACCAAGGTGGAACATTGGTCTTGATATCGTGAGCCAAATAGGTTGCTTAAGCGCCTAAGCCGCCAGTGGGAACCGCAGCAGCCGATCCTCGAGTGCAACCAGCGCCTGCGCCTTGCTGCCCACCGCGCGGACGATCTCTGGATGATGTGCGTCGAGCCCGCCGGTGAGTGAGCCGAATGCCGGCAGGATCAGCTTGGTCGAAGAGGCGACGAAGCAGCGACGTGCCACCTGGCGCCCGCGGATGCGCAGCCGCAGCTTGGGGTGGAAATGCCCGGAAAGCTCGGGGCGCGGATCCTTGGGCTCGGCCTCGTGGCGCAGCACCAGCCCGTCGACCTCGGCTTCCTCCAGGATCGTGCCGCCGATATGATCGACCAGCAGGCTGTCGTGATTGCCGGTGATCCAGCGCCAGTCGAGCCGGGTGGTGAGCTGGCCGAGCAGCGCCCAGGCATCGGCAGGTAGCCGCTCGCAGCCTTCCGAATCGTGGAAGCTGTCGCCCAGGCACCAGAGCTCGCGGGCCTGGGTGCGCGTCGCGAGAGCGTCCACGGCTTGGAGCGTCGCGATCGAATCATAGGGCGGCAGCATCTGGCCGCGCGCGGCGAACCAGCTGCCCTTCTCGAAGTGGAGATCCGCCACCAGCAGCGCCTGGCGCGCCGGCCAGTAGAGCGCGCCCTCGGGCAGCGCCATCAGCTCATGGCCGGCGAACGAAAGGGGAACCATGCCCCGCTATCGATCCTGCGGCGCGCGCCGTCAACAGCGCAGCATCGGCACCTTGCGGCCCTGATAGGTGATCGTGCCATGATCCTGGTCGGTGCGCTCGACCTTGTAGTCGCGCGTCTCGGGGGGATCGATCTTCTGCGCGCCGTCGCTCTCGGCGCTGTCATAGCGTTCGCGGATCGTCTCGGTGATCGTGTCGCCGGCGAGCGCCCAGCTGCCGATCTCGCCGCTGTTGTCCAGCGCGCCATCGGCGCCGTAATGCGCGATGAAGTCGCTGGCGCAGCTCGATTCGAACGACCAGCTGCCGACCAGCCAGTCATGCAGGGGCGCCTTGGGTCCGGCCGGCGCCGCCACTGCGGCGGTTGCCGCCGGCGCTTCGCTCGCCTGCGCCTTTTGCGGCTTCACGGCATCGGGCTTGCACCCCGCCAGTGCCGCGGCGGCGAGCATATATGCGATGAATCGAGCCCCGTTCCCCATGGCCCGAATCTACCGCAAGCCGGCGATTCGGGCCAGCGCGATCAGGCCGGAAGCTTCGCCATTTCGCCGATCTTCGCGAGGATGCGGACCCAGGAGCGGATTCCCTTGTGGAAGCTCTTCAGATCGTACTTTTCGTTCGGCGAATGGATGTTGTCGTCGGTCAGCGCGAAGCCGACCAGCACCGTATCCATGCCGAGAATCTTCGAGATCGAGGTGACCACCGGGATGCCGCCGCCGCAGCCGATCAGCGCCGCCTTGCCCCATTCGGCGTCGAGCGCCGCGCGGGTCGCCTCAAGCGGCGGGCTGTCGCTGGAGACGCTCACTGCCGGGCTGCCCGGGCCGCGGCCGGTGAACTCGACGGTGCAGTCGGCGGGCAGGCGCGACCGGATATGCTCCTCGAAAGACGCCCAGACCTTGGCCGGGTCCTGGGTGCCGACCAGCCGGAAGCTGACCTTGGCATGCGCCTCGGCCGGTATCACGGTCTTGAAGCCCTCGCCGGTATAGCCGCCCCAGATGCCGTTGATCTCGGCGGTCGGCCGCGACCAGATCTGCTCGAGCACGTCATGGCCCTTCTCGCCGGCGGGCACGTCGAGGCCCACTTCACCGAGGAACTCGGCTGCGTCGAAACCGAGCGCGTCCCAGCTCTCGCGCACCGCCGGTGTCACGTCGGGCACGCCGTCATAGAAGCCGGCAAGCGTCACCCGACCGTCGGCGTCCTTCATCTCGCCGAGGATCGAGCAGAGCAGCTGGATCGGGTTGCGCGCCGCGCCGCCGTAGAGGCCCGAATGCAGGTCGCGCGCCGGGCCGCGCAGCGTCACCTGGCCGGCGGCCATGCCGCGAAGGCCGATGGTCAGGCCCGGCGTCTCGGTGTCCCACATCAGCGTGTCGCAGATCAGCGCGAAATCGGCCTTCAGCTCCTCGGCATTGGCGTGGAGGAATGGCTCGAGGCTCTTCGAACCCGATTCTTCCTCACCCTCGAACAGGATGGTGACCTTGCAGGGCAGCCTGCCCTCGGTTTCCTTCCAGGCGCGGCAGGCCTCGACGAAGGTGCGCAGCTGGCCCTTGTCGTCCGATGCCCCGCGGCCGACGATCTGCCTGGCACCGTCGGCACGAGTCTCGATCACCGGATCGAACGGGTCGCGCTTCCACAGCTCGATCGGATCGACCGGCTGCACGTCGTAATGGCCGTAGAACAGGATATGCGGACCGTCGCCGTCATGATGCGCGACGACCATCGGATGGCCGGGCGTCTGCGCGACACGGGCGTCAAAGCCCAGGCCGTTCAGCTCGTCGGAAAGCAGCTTCGCCGCGTGCTGGCACTGTTCGGCATAAGCGGGATCGGTCGAGACCGAGGGGACGCGCATCAGCGCGAAGAGTCGGTCCAGGCTGTCGTCGATATGCGCCTCGACATAGTCGAGCGCCTTGGTGGAGTCGGTCATGCCGACCGCGCTACGCCTCCGCCAGCGCCGGGGCAACCCGCTCCTCTGCGCCGCCGATCCAGGTGGCGGCGACGTGCCCTGCATCGTCGAGCAGCACCAGATCCGCGGCCAGTCCGGCGGCAATCCGGCCATGCGACTCGGCCAGGCCCATCAGCGCGGCGGGGCTGGCGCTGGCCATCTCCACCGCGGTGGCCAGCGGGACACCGAGCATCGCGATCGTGTTGCGCACCGCCGCCGCCATATCGAGATGCGAGCCGGCGAGCGTGCCGTCGTCGCCGCGGACGGTGCCGTCCTGCACGGTGATGTGACGGCCCTGGAGCATGAACTCGCTCGCTTCCGATCCCACGGTCGGCATCGCGTCGGTGACCAGCATGAACCCGCTCGCGGGCTTGCAGCGCAACGCGAGGCGCAGCGTCGCGGGGCTCACATGATGGCCGTCGACGATGATGCCGCAGACCAGCTCCTCCAAATCGAGGCTGGCGCCGACCATGCCGGGCGCGCGCGAGCCGAGCGGCGACATCGCGTTGAACAGATGGGTGACGCCGCGCATGCCGGCGGCCACTGCCGCCTTGGCCTGCTCGTAGCGGGCGTTGGTGTGTCCTGCCGCGACCACGACGCCGGCGGCGACGAGCTGCTCGATGTCCGCGATCGCCACGCGCTCGGGGGCAAGCGTCACCAGCGTGCGGCCGCGCTTCAGGCCGGTCAGCACCGCAATGCCCTCGGCATCGAGCGGGCGGATCTTCTCGGCCGAATGGATGCCCTTGCGATCGACGTTGAGGAACGGGCCCTCGATATGGATGCCGAGCACGCCGGGCACGCCTGCCTCGATCGCGGCATCGACGGCTATCACCGCGCGGCGGATCACGTCGAGATCGTCGCTGATCAGCGTCGGCAGGAAGCCGGTGGTGCCGAAGCGGCGATGCGCCGCGCCGATCGCGACGATGCCCTCGATCGTCGGTTCGTCGTTGAACAGCACGCCGCCGCCGCCATTCACCTGGGTGTCGATGAAGCCGGGGACGAGCGTGCCGCGGAGGCGGTGCGATTCGGCGCTGGCCGGGATGGCGTCGGCCGGGACGATGCCGGCGATGCGCGTGCCGTCGATCAGCACGGCGACATTCTCGCGCAGCGCGCCGTCTACCAGCGCGCGGGTCGGGATCAGCGCCTGCATCAGATCGTCTCGGTGACCTTGGCGAGCGACGGCGGCCGATCGGGATCGAAGCCGCGCGCGATCGAAAGCGCGTTGGCGGCGCGGTAGAAGGCCTGGATCTGCAGGATCGGCTCGATCGCCGGGCCGGCCGCCGGGTGGGGCAGGTGGATCGCGCCGGGCACCTGCCCGCCGCTCACCAGCACTTCGCCGCCCCGCGCCAGCACATCGGCGACGAGGTCGTCGACGCCGTCCGCCGTCGCGTCGTCCTGGCGGAAGACCAGCAGCGGGAAGCCCGGACCGACCAGCGCCATCGGGCCGTGGCGGACCTCGGCGGCGCTGAATGCCTCGGCATGGAGCCCGCAGGTTTCCTTGAACTTGAGCGCGGCTTCCTGCGCCACGCCGAAGCCGAGGCCGCGGCCGATCACATAAAGACCGCGGGCATCGTGGAGACGCTCGACCAGCGGCGACCAGTCGGCGGCCCAGGCCGCTTCGAGTGCATCGGGCAGCGCGGCGAGCCCGGCCTTGAGTGTCGCGTCCTCGGCCCATTCGCTGACCAGGTGAAGCTGGGCGGCGAGCGCGGCGATATAGGATTTGGTGGCGGCGACGCTGATCTCGGGGCCGGCGTGCAGCGGGACCAACGTGTCCGACTCGGTGGCGAGCGGCGAGGTCTCGACATTGACCATCGCAACGGTGCGCGCGCCGCTTTCCTTGGCCGCGCGCATTGCCGCCAGGATGTCGGGGCTCTTGCCCGATTGCGAGATGCCGAGCGCCAGCATGTCCGAATAATCGGTCTCGACGCCGTAGACCGAAGCGATCGACGGCGAGACCGACGTGGTCAGCAGCCCGAGCCGGGTCTCGATCAGGTAGCGGCCGAAGGTGGCGGCATGGTCCGAGCTGCCGCGCGCGCAGGTCAGCACGCCGCGCGGGCGTCGGGTGCGCAGCTCTGCGCCCAATTCGCGTACCACCTGGGCATTGGCTTCGTGCTGGCGGCGTACCGCGGCGGCGGCCTCGCCCGCTTCCGCGAACATGCGGGTGGTTTCGGGATTGGTCATCGGCTCAACCCCGCATGTCGAGTTCGGCGACGAAGTCATAGGCGTCGCCGCGATACCAGCTGGTCGTCGCCTCGATCACCCGGCCGTCCGCCAGGAAGCCGCGGCGCTCGATATAGAGGACCGGCGCGCCGACCTCGACGCCGAGCAATGCAGCGCGCTCGGCATCGCACAGCGCAGCGCGCAGGCGCTGGAGCGCGCGGACCGGGCGGTTGCCGGTCGATTCAAGCGCGGCATAGAGCGACGAATCGACCATATCGAGGCTCGGCAGGCCGAAGCCCGGGATGATCGCGAACTCGAGCGCCATCGGCACGTCGTCGGCATAGCGGATGCGGTGGAAGCGATAGACCGCGGTGCCGGGGCTGAGCCCGAAGGTGAGCGATTCCTCGCCGGTCACCACGCCCGATTCGCGGATCAGCCACTCGCTGCGCACGGTGCGCCCGCGCGAAGCCATGTCTTCGGAGAAGGACGAGAGCTTGGCGAACTGCTTCTCGACGCGCCCCGCGACGAAGGTGCCGGCGCCGTGTCGGCGGACCAGCAGTCCCTCGTCGACGAGCTTGTCGATCGCCTTGCGCAGGGTGATCCGCGACACCGAGAGATCGGCGGCGAGATCGCGCTCGGGGGGGAGCGCTTCGTTGGGCTTGAGCAGATTGTCGCGCAGCGCTTCGCGCAACGCGTTCTCGAGCTGCCGGTAAAGCGGCCCCCTGCCTGCTCCTTCGAGCGGCCTGATCTTCTGCGCCAGCAAAGGCATCGGTTCCCCTAATCGTCCGACTGTGCGCCGGATGCAACACAAGTACCAATAACGGACCACTTGTCAGCAAAAAAATTGCGTCGGTCTGTAATGGGACTGTAAAAATGTGTCTTGACGACCTCTGCGCAGTGGGGAATGGTACGGCTATTGGTATGTGACTGGTCTACTGCAGGCATACCACAACGAATTATAAGCACGTTCAGATCATTTCTGACCAAGGGGATGAGACATGGGGATCCGGGGATTTCTTATCGGCACGGCCAGCGCGATGGCGCTGCTCACCGGCGCCGCGCACGCACAGACCAGCGACACCACCACTGCTCCCGATGATGGCGAGATCGTCGTCACCGGCTTCCGCGCATCGCTTGCCCAGTCGATCGATGCCAAGCGCAAGGCCGATGCGATCGTCGACTCGGTTTCGGCCGAGGACGTCGGCAAGTTCCCGAACACCAATGTCGCCGAAGCGCTGACGCTGGTTCCGGGCGTCACCGTCGACCGCGCGTTCGGCCAGGGTGAGAAGGTCTCGATCCTCGGCACTGATCCGGCGCTCAACCGTACGTTGCTCAACGGCCAGACCGTCGCCTCGGCCGACTGGTTCATCCTCGATTCGCCGGGCCGCACCTTCAACTACGCGCTGCTCGCGCCGCAGCTCGTCAACCGCGTCGACGTCTACAAGTCGCCCGAGCCGCGGATCGACGAAGGCTCGGTGGGCGGCACGGTCAACGTGCTCACCCGCAAGCCGCTTGAGATGAAGCCCTTCGTGGTCGCCGGCTCGCTCGGCTATCTCTACAATGACCGCTCGGAAAAGGGCGACGTCCAGGGCGCCGCGCTGGTCAGCTGGCACAATGAGAGCAAGACCTTCGGCGTCCTCGCCTCGTTCCAGCGCACCCGCGACCGGCTGCGCCGCGACGGCCTGGAGAGCTACGGCACGATCAACGCCAGCTTCTGGAACGGCCAGAACGATGCGGGCACCAGCTCGATCACCACGGGCAACTGCACCGGCACCTGCGCGACCACGCTCACCGGCAATCCGACCGCCAAATTCCCGAACGCGTTCGGTACTTCCTATTTCGAGCAGGACCGCGAGCGCCTGACCTATTCGGCGACGGCGCAGTGGAAGCCCGTCGACGAGCTGACGATCACGGCCGACTGGCTGCGCATCGACGCGACCTATGACAATCTCAACCAGTCGATGTACGCCTTCCCGGGCAATGTCTGGAACAGCGCCGGCTCGCTGACGGGGCTCACCGTCGATCGCGGCGTCGTCACCAAGGCGACCTTCAAGAACGCGCTGTCGGTGCTCGACGCCCAGTATCGCGTCGCCGAGATGCATTCGCAGACCTTCCACGGCCAGATCGGCTGGAACGATGTGAACTGGGACCTCAACATCGAAGGCGGCGTCTCCGATGCGGACGGCGGCACCAAGAAGCAGGTGTTCCTCGAGTTCCTCAACTGGGCCGACTATACCGTCGACATCAGCGGCGCGCCCAACAAGCCTGGCACGATCAGCTATGGCAGCAACGTGCTCGGCAACCCGGCGGCGTTCGTCACGGACTCCGGCTGGAGCGGCAACCTGGTCGACAAGCCGACCACCGACAAGGAACGCTATGGCCAGGCCGACTTCGGGCTGAAGTTCGACGGCGTGCTGAAGCGCATCCAGGTGGGCTACAAGTATCGCCAGCACGAGACCGGCCAGGCCTATGCCGGCGTCGCGCTGGCCGGCGCCAACGGCTTCACCGTTCCGGCGGGCACGTTCAACACCCGCACGGTGAAGGACAATTACCTGTCGGGCTTCGACGGCATCAACGACCAGATGGCCGGCCGCTTCATCATCAACGGCGACTCGATGGTGAACTATGTGCAGGGCCGCCCGAACCTGCCGACCCCCTCGATGTTCGCTGCCTCGGAATTCACCGCGGGCAACTGGGACATCAAGGAGAAGATCAACGCGGTCTATGCGCAGGCGGACTTCGATGCCGGCGGCTTCCGCGGCAATTTCGGCGTGCGCTACGTCAACACCTCGACCAACAGCGCGGGCTATGTCTGCAAGCCGGGCGCGACTTGCAACGCCCAGGCCGACTGGGTGTGGCAGACGACCAAGACCAGCTACGACAATGTCCTGCCGAGCGTGAACATCATCGCCGATGTGAAGAAGGACCTGATCTTCCGCTTCGCCGCGGCGCAGGTGATCGCCCGCCCGAACTATGCCGACATGACCAACTATTTCTGGCTGTCGGACC
>Ga0164294_10002534_pt1 | contig 16489 bp, 12 predicted proteins | sample GEODES005metaG_FD_111479 | JGI IMG/M metagenome (GOLD analysis project Ga0164294, IMG submission 111479) | Oligotrophic lake water microbial communities from Sparkling Lake, Wisconsin, USA - GEODES005 metaG | ecosystem: Environmental > Aquatic > Freshwater > Lake | place: USA: Sparkling Lake...
AAAATTATTTGTATTGATCACTTTGTTCAAGTTAATTTTATGGCAACTTACGAAAAAATCCATTTTTCAGTGGTTTCCGCATTTTTTATTGGGCGGTGTTTTTCCTGAAGCAAAACCAGAAACCGTTACAGGAAATACTGTAGGTGATGATGATGCTGATGATGGTGTTGGTGTTGTCAGCATCTACTATTGGCTTGCAGTGCTCAGTCCATCGCCTCAGAGCTCAATCGATATCACCCATCCAACAGCTGAAGGCTCTGACTCTCTTCACATGGTGTTTATCTGTCTCTGTGTGTTGGAGCGATGATGGATTATCGCGATCCAGTCAAAGCATAACATGCGACGATAGTGTTGTATTGACTGGTGTGCGACAGATAGGTCAAGGTGGCAGTGGCACAGTGTACTCTGGAAGATTGGACACCCTCATGGCAGTCGCTAAAGTGAGCAGCTCCAGGTCTCAAGCATCGGTCGTGCATGAGTGTGACGTACTGCGCCGACTGGCACTGCTCCATGTTGACAACATTGAGACGTGCCTATGTTGCTCCACGTACAGAGAGAATCTTCATGGCAGCAGCAGTAGTAGTAGTAGTAGTAGTAGTAGTAGTAGTAGTAGTAGTAGTAGTAGTAGTAGTAGTAGTAGTAGTAGTAGTAGTAGTACCAACAGTAGGCAAGTCATCGTCATGCAGCCTTTCTTTACCACCGGTTCCAGCACCTCAGATGATAACAGCGTTGTTTCCACTTTAGCAGCTGTTCATTCTAAACAATCGCAGCTCATTGCAACTGAGAGCTTGTTGAGGACAACTGTTCAGATGATACAAGCAGGAGTTGCTCTATCCGACGTGCAAGTCCTTGTCAATCCCGATAGCGGATCCCTCATACTGATAGACTTGACCGAATCGAAGGAGATCAATCAGCAGCACCCCTCCTACAACGACCTAGCATTGGTCCGCAGCTTCATCTCGGAGGCCATGTCTCTCGTCCCAGAGGAGCTCGCACCCTCCGCCCGTCAGCTGCTGACCAGAGAGGTGCTGCAGGTACTGGCATCATCCGATGGCTCTCAACAGGTGGGGATGTCGGCGGAGTTGAGGGACTTGTTGAAGGAGTATCTCCAGTAGGAACGATTGATTGATCGGCTATCATCATCATCGTATTGATCGTCTATTCAAGTTTCGATTTAGCGTGCTTAAATAGCATTTCATACACATTTAATAATTTTGTGCATTTAAGTGATGAATACAGAAAATCAGCTACTCTGCGTGTCAGGATCTATCAGATCGCACCTGAAGTACCGCGCGCTGTAATGGTCCGCTTCAGTGACTATCCCGCTGCTGTTGACAAGAGGAATCACTAGGCGTAGGACGTCATTGCTCCTCGACAGCCTCGCACACAACTCCCTCCTCGAGTCCGCGTCCAGCAGGTCCACTGGTCCCGTCGCACTCACAGCTGCTTCTACTCGCACTACTTCCACAGAGATGCTACCATTATCATCATCATTATCAAGCTCGCCGCGCATCGCTTCGTCCTCACTTGGTTCATTTTCATCAATATCTGGATCCTCTAACTCAAGCACGGATACCTTATCGGTAATCTGATTCAAGGACTCATCGAGAGTCTCAACACCCTTCAGACCCAGCAACTTCAGAAGGTCAGCGTTCTCTTGCTCGACAGCAAATAACAGTGTTCGCGCCGCCAGCTCTTCGGAGTCATGCTCCTCCTCGCTTAGGGCCCCATCGATACGACGACTGGTGGGAGGTTGCAGCTGCAGCAACTGCTGGATGACGTCGTTCCTCCGCATAGACACCAGGAGCTCCAACATGTCGGTCCTCTGCGACTCCAAGGCGACATTCAGCGGTGACCTGCCACCGGAGGAGCTGCTATCGAGACCAGCGAACAGATCTAAGCGGTCGCTGCCAGGACGGAAAGCCTCCATCAATACCAAGGAGTTGGGACTGGTCGATGCTTCGTAGAAGGCGGTCGTCCCAGTAGCCTCGTCCACGGCATTGAGTTCTACCTTCACGCAACTACATAGAGCAGCGATACTGTTCGCGTTACCAGCTCTCACTGCGAGGTGTAAAGGTCTCGCCTCGAATCCAGCGCTATCATTCAGTAGCGTTCTGTACGCTGAACTGTTGGCTGCAGCCTCTATTACCATGGTGTTGGTGGTCGAGCTGCTTTTGAAGCAATGAGAGGCTAGAAAGTGCACAACTGTGGTGCGATCCAGATCGAACCCTATCTGCAGCAGCGAGTCCAGCATCACTGGATTGTCGAATAGTATAACAGCATGCACCGGCGTCCATGCTTCGATCTCTATACCCGGCCCAGGCAGAGAATGAGAGCACAGGTCATCGACCCGCCGCCTGACGTGGTCGATAGCCAGGAGGGCATCGAGGATCTGCGCCTCATCCGAGACGAACTTCCGGACTCGCTTTGCTTTCTTCTCTCGCTCAGTGAGGTATATCTGTGGAGTCACTCCTTGGAAGAGCAGACTCGCGGCGTGCAGGCATGTGAGTCCTCTGTCATCCACATACGAGAACATGCCGCAATAGCTGTCACTGTCCAAGGTAGCCGCGCAGGAAATCAAATGGAGGGCAAACTTCATTCGGTTCTCTTTGTTGAGTCCTAGGAATGGCTGCAGCTGAGGAGTGTCGCGTAGGACGACGTGGCTGCACAGACACAGCTGAAACACATTCAGATTGGAGGAGGCAGTCCTGAAGCCGAACAACTCCACCGGATTAAGTCTCCTGTTCACAATCATTGGAGGCGACGCGCTGTCCTTGAACGCTCTCTTCAAGAACATGGCTACTTCGGCCTCATCCTTCTCTTCTTCCTTCAATCCGGTGCGGATATCCACGTACTCCATGTGCTCCACGTGTCTGTACTTGGAGTGCTCGACGAGCAAGTCGAAGCAGGGAGCACTGTTGTCCGGACAGCATGCAGCCAAGTAGTGCATCGGCAGGTATCCTAAACTGTCGACCGGACTAGTGACCGCCCCCTGTTCAATGAGCACCCGCAGAAGATGCAGGTCTCCTTTCGCTGCTGCGATGTGTAGCGGGACCTGCCCCTCCACATTGCACAGGTTCACTCGAGCCCCGGCGTTGATCAGCTGGTCGACGCATTGATGGACCTCATCGAATGTGTACTGATTAGAGTTATATGCCTCATTCCTGATCGACATGGGGTAGCCACCCATACGGACACGGATCTCGCCGCGGCCTAAAGCCATCATGATTGCAGACAGACCTCCTGCATCGCAAACATTAACATCAATCTTCGTCTCCAGCATCAAAGGAAGCAATGATGGTCGCCCGAACAGTTCAATCACTGGTAGAGATTCATCCGCGTTGTGTCCGTTGAAATATTTGTCCATGTCTTCTCGCTTGATAGTCATTAGCGCATACTTAAGACTAGGACTGCGCTCCCCATCTAGCATGTCGACATCGGCTTTGGGCAGTAGCACCTGCACCGTGGTCACATCGCCCCAAAGGAGGCAGTACATGAGGGCTGTGTGGAGGGATCCGTCGCTGCGATCTACATCTACTCCCAGAGTGATCACATACTGCGCGAGGTCGCTTAAGCATCCTTGCGTAAGACTCGTCAGTAGGGTGGAGGAAGGGCTCCTCTGATGCAGGTCGTCCGCGACAACTTCCAGCAGCTGCAGCCAGAAGCCCTCCGTGGGTCCTCGATTGGGGTCAGGGAACTCTCTTGTCGACTCCAAGTTGAGTTGCACCTCGGGGACAACAGAGACGGCCTTCACTTCACCTCCTCCTTTACCCTTGTCCTCCTTGCCCTTCTTGTCCTCCTTGCCCTTCTTCTCGTCCTTCTTACCAGACACCGCCTTGCCAGTCTTCACATCCACTGGCTCCTCCACGCGGTGTGCTTGCTCCCATGCACTCCAGAACTGTTGCCGACAGATGCCTCTACTGAACAGATAACGCGCGAACCCAAGCGATTCGACCTTCTTCGTGCTGTCCAAGTCACTGAACCTGCCCAGCAGACCGGACACTGCTATCCCTCCACCGATGCTGAGAAACACCGCAGCCACTAGGTCCGTCAGCACCGGCTGAGAATGGTCTTCCAGCACGGACAAATGCGTCGCAGCCGACAGAGCGTCGATAGTGAGACTTAGTGATGAAGGATCTGTTTTGGGGTTGGACAACGTGCAAATGAATGCGCTGCAGAAAGTCACTATAGGCCAGACTTGCGGGTAGCGCAGAATGCTATCCCTGCAGGTGACAATCACCTCGTTGGAGGGGAAGACGTCGCTGAAGAGCGCGGGTCGTCTCCACACGGTGTCTGCAGCGACTATCGACCCGAAAGAGGATGCACTCAGTTCGCTCAGTGTCGAGACCAGGTCCTTCATGGCGAACCTGGAGCTCAAGATTTCCTTCTTGGCAGTCTTGCTGTCGAGCTGCTCGTCCAGCAGGTCTATCGTATGACTCGAAGTGATGTATGAGAACCCACTCGAAGCGATGGAATCCAATGCCCCAGCTACCCCGCGCACTCCACAAGACGATATGGACAGTAACAGTGATAATGCCGAGTCTTGAACAGAGCGGATCAGACTGCTGCTGCTTGCACTAGGATGGACACTAAGAGAACCAGTAGTCATCCACTGCAAGCTGGTCTGACTCAACAGGACTGAGCAACACACGTCGGAGGCGTACTTGCAGACTATCAGAGAGGCTTCTTCGCAAGGAGATACGGATGGAGGCATCGGCTGGCAAGGAGCGGCAGGTAGAGCAGCATCGTGCTGTCTGTACTTCAATCCGGCCGCCGCTATGATGCACAGCAGGTCGAGGACCAGAGGCCGCAGCAAAGCACTCTCGCCCACCACATCTGAAGAGACTACGCTAGTCCAGTCATGCAAGCGAGGATCATTGATGCTCACGCTGAATTCCGCTTGCTTCGCGTCGATGATGCTGTTATTTCCGATGGAAGTGCCGAAGTTGTTGACCGGGTTGTTGATAGGTCCAGCAACTTTCAGTATATCCGCCAACACCTCCACTCTTGTCGCAGAAGTGAAGCTGTTGATAGCATCAGGAGAGGACAGGAGCAGTAGCTCGGTGATGGACAAGGCCAAGTACAGCGATTCGGAGTCGGTCGGCACTAAAGCACCCGATGAGTGGTCCTTCTTCTCATCTGCAGGGATGTCCTCAATCGAGGCTTCAGTGGTGGTGGAGGTAGTTGCACGGCGGTCCTTGAGTAGTTGGACATCGATGATGTCGGTCGCACACTGGTCGATGAATGCTGCGATGAGTGGAATGAGAGACTTGTGTAGTTCTATGCTGTTGGACAACTCGATGGGATCGCTGTGGCTGTGAAGCAACGCCGCGATGATGCGCACCCCTCTACTAGCCAGATCCCTGTCTTTCTCCGCTGCTCCGATGAAGGAGAGTAGGCTGGACTTCAGGGGCACTTCCTGTGGGTTATCGAAGGCACCTCCAGTCGACTTGAAGGACGCACAAGACTTCCACCTCACCGGTAGAGATGCTGTGTTGAGACTATCACCACCATCATGACTATCACCACCATCAGTAGGCTCCCCGACGACAACAGGCACAGTCAGCAGATTCAAGATGGCCTTTTCAGACACTTTCCGCAGTTGATTGATCCGCTGCTGCTGCATCTTGAGATCATCCCCTACCAGCGGCGGGATCGACTCGATCGGAACTACAGCTGTTGGTGCTCCCTTTCCTGTGACGGCGGGGACGGGCAAGGGGACAGAGCCCATGTCGGCAGCAGACCCGGTGATGACTCCCTTCGAGTCCATCAGCAGCTTCAGAAGGGCCGCCAGGGCTCCAGAGCTGCATGTCGCGTCTCGCACCTCATCCGAGACGAGAGCGAGGGTGCCACAGAGGGTGCACAGCACGTCCACCGTGTCGTCCAGGGGTTCGTCTAGAGGAAGCAGTAGGCCCTTCTCACGCATGACCTTGTACGCCAGAGGGTTGGAGATGCTCTTCGACACCAAGCTGCCCAGTTGGGTGACGGTGGGGAGCTCCATGACTACATCCACTTGCGATCCCACTGCGATGAATACTTTGCTGATGAGTTTGACGACCGCTGACGATGATCTCACCGGGTCTATTCGGATGAGGTCCAGTCCTCCGAGGGGGTCGACTGCTGCTGCCTCGTCGGGTTTCTTTGTCTTGTCATCCTTCTTGGGGGGTTCTTTCTTGGCATCCTTAGCCTGGACTACTGCTGCAGCTGCTGATGCATCCGCTTGCAGCTCGGACAACTTGTTAGTTGCGTGTTGCAGAAGATCAACCAAGGCGGTCTGTCTCTCAGTGGAGCCGCAGAACTGCACCCCTTCGGGGAACTGGCACAAGATCTCGTATATCTGCACGCAGGGGAGAGCGAAGGGCTGTGCAGTCCCCGCCACGTCATGTAGCTCCAGGGCCGCATCAGAGGAGAGGAACCACATGGCGGATGCTCTGTTGTGGCGAATCACGAACACCAGAGTCATGAGTGCATAGGCTCCGTCCTGAATCGCTGCTAGCCGAATAGTAGTGTTCTCATGGGCGAAGTTGGTCTTGACAGTCAATAGGAGCTCACATAGCCTGGGCGCGATATCCTCCACGCTAGCTACACTGCTCTGCAGAGTCTTCGCAGTGTCGGTGGAGATGCAGTACAGGTTCTTGACGATGCAGTACAAGCACTTCAAGGAGGTTCGTCTGATGATGCCGTATAGCGGATCTTCCACCGGTAGTGGGGGCTCCTCCACCACCTCGCCCTTCTTAGCCTTCTTCTTCTTAGGCTTCTTGAACTCCTCCTTGAAGATCAGAGCGTCAGACAGCACTTTCAGAATCGCCAAGTTACCTTCAGTATGCAGCGTGTTACTCAATGCTGAGATCAGAGGAGGCTCTTCCCCTACTGTATCGATAATAGGCTTCTTCTCCAGGAACATCAGCAAGTTGTCGAGACATAACTTTGAAACATCCAATGTTTTCTAACGAAGCACAGATTGAGTGAGCCATTGATTAAGCCCATACAAGATAAACCAACGAAAGAGGTCGATCCCCACACACACTGTACCTTCTTAGGCGTGATGGAGAGCACCAGCGGCACGAGGCAGCCCCCCTCGGTGAAGTAGCGCGTGTTGTCCGCGCACTTCTTCAGAGCGCCCTCCTTCAGCAGCGCGTCCTTCGACTTTACATCCTTCTGGGTCGCCTTAAACTCCTTCAAGAGCTGCTTCGGGTTGAGGCTTTGTAGCTCCATTGCTTTCCTTCAGGCCTTAAAGTTGAGCTTTTATTACAGCAGTGTTCGACGAAACTGCCACTCTGCTGATACAGTATTGTACGCACAGTACATGCGTAAACTTACGCATAACTTGTTACCTTCTCCTCCTCATTACTATGTCATCACACCTGCGCCACTTGGTGGTGGACCTCATCAACGACGTGAAGAGCTCGTCGGATGCACAGTCTAAGCTGTATCTGCTGGAGCAGATCCGGGAGATATGTCTCCACAGGGACAAGTCAGCCTTGAGGGACTCAGTGGCGGACATGGCGGACTTCGTGTTGGAGAAACCGATGTCCATCCGCAAGTTCATCGTGAGATTCTTCAACGAAGCTATGATCCAGGACCTAGACTGTGTGGTCCCGCATTACTTGATAGTGCTTCAGTACTACATCAACGAGTCCAACGACACACTGCTGACGCTGCTCGCCAAGAGTTTCAACAGCTACTACGAGAGCGTCTTGTTGAAAATCATCCATATGACAGCTCCTGCTGCAACCAAGTCCCCGTCTGGTCTCGATCCCCCTCAGCTGTGGCAGACCTTCTGCGGCTTGGTCGTTAAATTCCACGACTTCGTCTCGTCCAGTCGGAGCGAGCAATTAAGGACGAACTGTCTGAAGATCTGTGAGAGTGTGATGATCTTCGGCCTGCCCAACCAGCAGCTGACTGTGACATCCGACCCTCGTCTAGCGAGGAAGGACCCTCGTCTAAACAGAGGGGCAGCCTCGAAGCCCGCCGACTCAGCAGCTGCAGCAGCCGGTCCCTCGTCCTCCTCCACTGCTCAGACTGTCGAGGAGATCTCGCTGCACCATCCCTTCGTGAGCAAGACGGAGATACAGCGGGTTGCGGAAGATTACTTCACTAAAGTCCTGCTCTGGTCAGGTACAGTAACTGGACTTCTTGTTGCCCCTGCCGTCCATCCATCCATCTATCTTTGCCCATCAGCTCTGAGACACATTTTCTCGTGTATCTGTAGGCAAAGGAGGTCCACAGGGCTATCCCTTTTCACCCAACCTGATGTCCAGCCTAGGTCAGTTGATAGCCAATGTGTCCTCCGCTCGATTGAAGTACGGGACCACCGGTGCAAAGGCTCTCGTGTTCATGATCCAGGGAAAGGGCTCAGTGTCCGACCTCATGACCGGAGCTGACCGAGAGGGATTGGCGAGAGCGGTCCACAGACTCATCCGAGCTATCACTGCCTCCAGTACTGCGGACCCCGAGGGTACAGTACCCAAGCTGCGGTCCTCGGTGTCCACCCTGGAGGCGATGGGACTGGACGTGTCCGGAGCAACCAACCAGCTGCTGCAGAACAGCAACCTGTCGGGACTCAAGAGGGGGTCCGATGCTCTGGAAGTGGGGGCCACCCATGCTGCACTGGAGGACGATGAGGACGAAGGCGTGTTGGCGGAGCGGAAGAGTGCGGCTGTAGCAGCTATCGACGAGGCCGAGAGAAAGCTGAAGTCCACCCTCCGGGGACAGGCCGATCAGGAGGCCGTAGGAGGGGGTGCTGTGGGCAGGACAGCAGGTTCCGAGCTGTCAGTGGGCGCGTGTACCGAGCTGTCGAAAGAGCTGCCCAGCCTATCGAGCACCGCCACTGCAGCAGCAGCCCGAGTGAAGCTGGTATCGACGGTACAAACCTCATCGAGCATGCCTCTCAGCCTATTTGCAGCGACCCACTCGTCCAACGTCAGCATCTCTCAACGACCTGCTCCCCCCAGCGCCGACTCGTACTCCGCCCTCGCCCTGATCGCTCTGAAGAACATGCTCGACAGCTACTGTAACACAGACTTCGGAACAGAAAAGGTAACGGTTGTTACCCACGCTGTTATAGTAGTAACATATGCATTATTTCCACACTATACCTCATCGATCCATCAGATGCAGTCCTCGCTGAGCTTGCTCTTTGTGAAGACCGTGATGTCGATGACCCTGACAGACATATGTAGCAACGACCCATCCCAACAGGCCATCGTCCCCATAATCGCAACCCTGTCGTCCAGCACTGCAGAGCCGAAGCTGAGCGACTCCGTGCCGACTCTTGTTCGACTGCCGCGCTGCATTTGGCTGTTCCTGGGCTTCATCCTCACCTTGAAGCCCGCAATAGTCGATGCTGCTGCTGCTACGACCTCCATGGACGACTCCATCGACTCTATGGAAGACATCAGACACAGGGTCGGGGTGTTGGTCAAGTTCTGCGTCGCTCTTCACCGCGAGGTGCAATGGCAGAGAACGCAGCATGCTGGTGATGCTGGCCTCGAGACTGAGGAGACCCATCGCATCTGTGCCGATCTCATGGCAGCATATGAAGCGACCTGCCTAACAGTGATGTCGCGACTGCTCCAGATCATCAGGTGGCGTCCAGTCCTCCGGGACTTCATGCATGCGCTGCCCATGGTGCCTGCCGCGTGTCTGCATACCCTGCAGCTACTGATCTTCACCGGCAGCCAGGGAGGAGGCCTGTTGTCTGCTTACGACGTGCGGGACAAAGGTGACTCTAAGAGCAAGGGCACTCGACTGGTGGCTCTGCTGACGATGGGGCAGCTGGTGTTCGCCACGGATGAGGCTGCCGCGTATACCGCGCTGTGCTGCTTGCTGTGGTGCTGCTTGTCGGAGGACTTCGAGCTCAGGACACGAGTCATCAGCCTCCTCGCCAAGTGAGCATGCCATCTATCCATTGCCTCTTCACGCTCATCATTGAATGCATGTTTGTTTATTTGTTTCTTCAAGCGATTTGATGCAGATCCAAGTGAAGTGCGATGAGCTAGTGATCAGATTCGGTCTGCATGCAATAGTGTCTGTAATCGGAGCGGAGGGAATGGCCGCCTGGTTTGAACACCAGAAGTCCCGTCCAGTCGCTATGGATCCGACCAGGGTCTCTGAGGGCAGCGATGATGAGGAGGAAATGTTCCGATGCCCGACGCTGCTGGAGGCCCACGAGACGTACGATGGAGGGCTGTCCTTCCGAGGAGAATTCTTCCCTGTCGACACCCTGACCCTGTCCCACGGAGAGTCGTATGCGAAGCGCGCGCTGCAGCTGCTGTCTCAGATATGCATGTCCAACTATATCCAGCTACTGGCCTCCTTCGTTGACATCTTCATCGCTGCCGCGCAGTGCTCGGATAGCATCGCTGCAGTGACAGCTGCCGGTGCATCGGATTCCCTCATGGAGGTCGATGGCGCTGCTGAGACGAAGGATACGAGTGGCAGCCCTGCGCGGTGGTCATTACGCGACGCTATCAAGTCCGAGCTTTCCAACATTGTGCCTGCTATGTGTCAACACAGCTCGGTGGAGAGCATCCTCGGTGTGATGACGACCAACACCGATCCTGCCTGCAAGCCGCTGCTGTGCCACGTCCTGCGCGTACTATACTCGGACTACACCACACCAGTGCCTGCTAATGTGATCAACAAGGTCAAAGATTATATCAGGAGATGCAGCGAGGAATCTCACGCCTCTTCAGATGCCAGCAGTGGACTCACTAACTTGCTGGACGCCGGGTCTGCCAGCCCTGTGTTGTTACCCGCGTCGGACATAATGGACCCCGAGCACCTCCGACTATTGCTTCCTCTCGTAGGGGGTCTCTCTGCCGCAGAGATGCAGGACAGCTTGCCCAGAGTGATCTCCCTGTGCAGCGACGACTCCGAGGAGCTGAAGGGTGTGCTCATCCGGATCACTAAGGCGCGGCCACCCGTCATGACCAAAGCGAGTCTACTCGTGTGCCTGCACAGGTATCGTATCTAACTAACTAACTACTGCTCCTTCCTTGTCCTCAGATACCTCTGCTCTCCGAGATCTTTATGAGTGTCTCGACTGTATCAACACGCAATCTCACTCAGGATCGACTTCGAGCTGCATGGGCTGAAAGCTAAGGTCGTTCTGGACACAATCTCGCTGTGCTTGAACAACAAGACGGAGTATACCGCAGAGGTCGTGAAGGACGCCCTGAAGATCATGTTGGCGGAGGCAGTCCCACCGTACGCGATGATGCGCACAGCCATCCTGTCCGGGCAGTCGTTCGGTGAGGTGAAGAAGTTCGTCTTGAGTGACGTCATACCCTCGCTGGTGCGGAGGAGTATCTGGGTGGACTCACCTAAGCTGTGGGATGGGGTGTGTGTGGCCACCAAGAACTTTGCAGTGGGTGGGGTGAATGCAGAAGCGACGATACGAGCCCTGCTGGGCATACCTGCGGCTCAGCTGAGAGCGTTGTTGCGTGTAGCTCCGAATGTTAAAGCAGTGATGGCGAAAGTGTTGAAAGCTCTGGCACCGGAAGAGAGGGATGAAGTGGTGTCCGGCCGGCGGGTCGGGGTCACTGCTACTGCGATGGAGACCGGAGAGGCGACTTCCAACACCACTACAGCTGCCGATATCGCGAAGTCTGAAGCGGACAAGCTTAGGTTAGTCAAGGACATCATGGCGACACCCTCAGTCTGAGCAACGCGCTGCTACAACAAGCTGAGGAGAATAATGAATGCTGTGTGTAGCTGCTTCTGTGTATGCGACTTCCTGGACCGCTCCCTCCCACCCTCCCTCTGTTGAGTAGGTGATGGCCCGTAGCGGACCGCAGATATAGCATACTTCTATAGATGCTCATCGAGTCGATCGATGTTACTGTGTAGCGGCGACTATCGTCCGGACCCCTCGCGACTCATCACATCCCTCCCTCCATCTCGTCCGGGACAGGAGGGAGGGAGGTGCTTCGTAAGTGATGATGCGATGTTGTTCGCTGTCTGACAGATGCACAACTCGTTTGGCTTACTTAGCTAAGCTATGGTTGAAGAACAACAGTAACAAACTTACTCGGAACATAACAAGCCTAGTGCGACTGTACAGTACTTACTGCGAATGCACCAACCAGTAGATTACATAATGAAATACTGCAGCAGTTACTGACACGATGATGATGATGTCTCTTGAGGGTATCTATCACCTGCACTGCTGTTGGTAGCCATCGACCAGACAGCAGACCTAGACAGTGGAGCCCTGCAGCGTGAGAAGCTCCTCGCTGATCAGACTCCACACCTATTCGTCATGATAAGGTGTGCATGAGGGGCGATGGGCAGATGAACAGCGCTGCTCCCTATCTACCTGTGTCGAAGGGTGCTTCGATTGGAGCTTCTGATACCCGCCCAACGCTTTCAGCTCCACCATGCACGCACACTCGACTATGATTGCATCAAGTGATGCTAACAAGTCACATGCAGCCATCAAGGTTCCCTGCATGGTTTAATTGTATGCAGTGAGACGTTATCGCACAGTCCGACGGTCACACTAAGAAGCTGTTCGTATCTTACTCCAGTGGCTACCAGATCGTCTATAACCAATACACGAGCACCAGGTATGATTGCTGTGCGGGACACGCACAGTTCATCGCCCCCAGAAGCATTGTCGCCTACGTATTCCTTGCGGTACTCCAGACCGCTCACTGCATTGGGGAGCTTCCCTTGCTTCCTCACCATAATAAAAGGCTTCTTCAGAGCCAATGCAATGGGAGGGCCCAGGACAAATCCTCTCGCATCTAATCCAGCGACAGCATCGACATTCATGTTGGCATATCTCCTCACGAATACGTCGATGCATAGCTGGAACACGTGTGGATTGTGAGTCATGCCGCTGATGTCGTAGAACCTATCGACCCCGTGGAAGGGATAGTACGGAATGACGGCCGCAATTTGTCTGGCGATCGGCCCGTCGTGTTCATATTCACTCTCAAATGTTGACATGACGTCGACTACAATTGTTAATTGTACGATACGTAGATGAATTATCGACAACTTACGAGTTTGGTGTAAACTTATGAAACACATTCCAACGTGATGCATTATTGAGCATGATGGATGATCAGTCTTTGATGAGATGAGCAGTGGCAAAGAGATGAAGCTCGACACTTCTGCCAACCAAGCAAATGGGCCTCGCGAGAGAGGAAGATTCATGCAGTTGTCGGATGATGCGGCGGCTGGTGCCTTCTCCGGTGTGGCTGCTCGACTACTGACCGCACCTTTCGACGTCATCAAGATCAGGTTCCAACTGCAGAACAGAGACAATGCGAAATATTCATCCATGCTGCAAGCCTTCAGAACAGTTATCCGAGAGGAGGGCTTCCTGTCCCTGTGGAAGGGTAATATCTCAGCCACCTACCTCTGGATATCGTATGCTGTAGTGCAGTTCGCCGTGTACGGTGTCTTGAAGAGGTTTGGAGAAAGTTTTCTCCCTGTATCACCGTCAAGCGGTGATCTGCTTTCTGCCAGTAGGGCTAGCGACGATGCCACTAACCATCGCACATCTGGAGATCATTCCAAGCTTATGCGAACTTTGGTGCTATTCTTGGCTGGAGCCAGTGCGGGCATTATAGCGACTGCAACCACGTATCCTCTCGACATCATGCGCACACAATTCGCGTTGCAAGGGAAGGACGTAGTGTACAAGACCATGTCGTCGTTCATCACACAGACGTATCGCAACAAGGGTATCTCAGGTGGACTCCGCTTGAGTGTGAGCTTGCTTCAAACTGGGCTAGTGTCATCGCACATGCTGATAATTCTGACGTATGCACAGGGTTCTATGCTGGTCTGACACCAGCGGTCGTGGGCATAACGCCCTACATGGGACTAAACTTCGCTCTGTACGAGACTTTCAAGAAGATCGGCACAGGCCAACCCTCCCAGAAGGATCTGTCTGGTGACAATGCTGACACGCAGTCCCCGAACAAGAAGAAGAAGGATTCTGCAATCGTAGCGCTGGCTAAGAAGGGTCTGTGCGGGGGCGCGGCTGGGGGACTGTCCAAGCTCATCGTATACCCGCTGGTGAGCTGCTTCATCGACTGCAGCATTGTATGTAAGTTGAGATGATCAGCATTACATCGCACTGATCTTTGACTTTGGTAGGACACCGTGAAGAAGAGGATGCAGGGCCAGGTGCTGGAGCATATGTCAACAGCTTTCACTAGCAGCCCTGCTCGGTACAGTGGCATCATCCACTGCTGCCAGACCATTTTCAGACACGAAGGACTGATGGGCTTCTACAGGGGCATCATGCCTACGGTGACGAAGTCGGTGTTGGCTACTGCCGTTACATTTTCAGCGTATGAGGTACGTACTTTGCATCTACCGTTCTATCGTTACATACATACAGCTCAGTTGCGCTCATCACGCATGCTCTGCTTGCAGTCGGCGAAGGACTTGTTGGCTCTGTGGAGGTTGGAGAGGGACCGGGGCAGCAGGTCGTCCGCCCTGCCCTGATGATGGACCAGTAGTGACGTGACTTCATCATCACATTCGTATGTACCCCGTATTGTATTCGTACGTGGACAATAAAGACCTTTGCATGAGCTAACTAAATGATGCTTCATCTTTCTGTGCGGAAGACGAAAAGAAAGACAAACAGAAACAGCACATCACGGATAATAAATCCCGTCATCGTTCGACGGTGTAATAACTAGACCCGGCGGAGACGGCAGCTCGTCTACCTTCTGCTCCTCTATGCTTTCCATCTCCTGGAAGTCGAATGGCCGGTGGGTTTTCTTCTCGTTCGTGGGCGTCTGAGCGGGTGTCCCGAAAGGAGACAATCGCAAGGGGTTCAATCCACTCAGAGTCAGCAGTCGCCGCCTGGGGGGTCGGTCTCGAGCCTCACTCGGCGAGTATTTCTTGCGAAAGGCTGATGCTGAGAACGAGGATACGGTCGAGTAGCTGGAGCGGTTCTCCGCCGTGCCCTGTTCAACGTCCCGGAACTGCTCTACTACACTGAGGCTGATGTCCAATCGCTGCTCGGATGAGCTGACGGGCTGATTGGACAGTATCTGTCGTGAGAGCGGGTCGGACAAGGTAGCGAAGCCGACTTCGTCCTTCGGTTCTTCAGCATGGATGTCGTTGGTATCTGCTGGGCTAAGTATAGTATCGCTGTCATTGTAGAGCAGACTACTCGATCTGTCTGTGTTGCTATCAGGCGCTGATCGGTTCAACTCCGCATCTCTTCTGCGCATGATGAACACAATTAGGACACCGACTATCAATATGAATCCCAATAGAACCACACCGATGATGGCTCCCAAGATGCAGTTGTAATAGATGACGAACTCCGCCCACATGAAGACCATCAGCGCCAGCAGCAGGTTGAGCGAGCCACCGTAGAAGAACCAGATAGCGAGCATCCACCAGAACTCACACGACTCGTCCCAGAACCTCTTGAATTCGTGCTGTTCCACCTGGTTGATCTTCTGTCGCTGGCTCAGGTACCGGCGGATCTCGGGTTCGTGCTTCTCGAACTCGTCATTGATCTCATTCGAGCCCATCTTGATGATGTTTCTCCGAGATGTACCGGACCGCGAGCTGCCATTGTTCTCGCTATTCAGGCTACTCACGCTGAGCCGATCGTTGTGGAACCGAGAAGACTGTAAGCTGTCTGCCCTGACGGGGTCAAATGAGGAGCTTTCCCCTCGCAATGCTTTCATCATGATCTTGGTGTCATTGATAGCACTCTGGAGGCTGTTCGAATGCACCTTGCCTCTTCGATACATGAAGGTGGATATCCTGATCACCAACTCGATGCAAAGAACCACGCAGATGAACAGGAAGAAGAACGAGAGAGATGATGTCAAAGAGTATGCTATGAGCAAGAAATCTCCTGAATCGCTAGGTATTGTTCCTTGAACAATGACATTCGATAGGGCAGAGAACATGACAGTGGAAGCGAGGATAATAGTTTGGAAGCTCTGGTTGCGCTGATCGAACATATCACGCTCACTCTCTCTGCTGGATGAGATGAGGTCGGCATTGAGCTGCTGGAAGTGCTGCTCCAGCGAGTTGAAAAGATCGAGCAGATATGTCTGCTTCACCAGCTTCATGTCGTTCTCGTGCTGCTTCTTAGCGAGCTCGACTGCGTGCCGGTGCCGCACCTCCGCCTTCTCCTGCTCCACCTCGTGGTGCCTCTTCGCCTGATACAGACCGTAACCTGCCGCGAGTAAGTTACCCACTTCAATTAATTGCCCACCCCTGAACATAGTGCTTTGACTTATGGTTAACTACGATGATGGTGACAGTGACATGTCACTTACGTTCCGATTAAAAACGTTGTCAATAAACGGGAAAAAAAATCAAGTCAAGTTAACTCAAGTTGTCCCGAAGGTCAGTTTTTCACTTTTTAGCGAGGGGACTCGGAGTTAAGGTTAAGGGAAGGGTTGAGAAGCAAGATTGCAACGAGCAATGAGTACAAAAAGGGGACGCAAGCTGGGGACTTACTGAGCAACGTCAGGTAAGGGGC
>Ga0164294_10002537_pt1 | contig 16487 bp, 15 predicted proteins | sample GEODES005metaG_FD_111479 | JGI IMG/M metagenome (GOLD analysis project Ga0164294, IMG submission 111479) | Oligotrophic lake water microbial communities from Sparkling Lake, Wisconsin, USA - GEODES005 metaG | ecosystem: Environmental > Aquatic > Freshwater > Lake | place: USA: Sparkling Lake...
AATGGCCACGCGCTGTTGCTGCCCACCCGAAATGCGGTTCGGTAGACTGCGTGCGTAGCCCTCTAGCCCTACCTTGGCCAGCATGTCACGAGCCCGCTGGTTGCGATCGGTACGGGATACGCCTGCGTAAACCAGCGGGAGCGCGACGTTGTCCTCAAGGCTACTGCGCGCCATGAGATTGAACCCTTGGAACACGAAGCCCAAGGTACGGTTCCGCAGTCCAGCCAGAGCGGAGTCGTCGAGTTCACCCACACTGGCGCCAGCGAGCCGATACACGCCATCCGTGGGTACATCGAGGCAACCGAGAATATTCATCAGCGTCGATTTGCCGGAACCACTGGGCCCCATGATCGCCACAAACTCGCCGGCCTCAATCTGTAGATTGATGCCTTTCAACACGTGCAGCGTTTCCGCTTCTGTCGTGTAGTCCTTCAAAACGCCGGTGAGTTCGATAACGGCCATCTCAGAACATCCGCATGCGCGGCCCACGGCCGGCATCGCCGGAGGTGCCGATGACCACCAAATCGCCCGGCTTGAGTGTGCCCGGCAAAATCTCCACGAAACGCTTGTCCGTGGCTGCGGTGCGCACCATCACCCGCTCCAGTTCTTTGCCGCGCAGCACATACAGTGGGCGCAACCGCCCTTCCTTGTCGCGCGCAGCACCTTGCGGACGCTGACCAGTCATGCCGGCACCCATGCGACGCTTGCCCTCACTATCGCTTTTGCCCTTGGCTTTGTCCGCGACTTCGCCCGGCTTGGTTGGTGGCTTGAAGCGGAAGGCCGCCGCAGGAACGCGCAGTACGTCCTTACGCTCGGAGAGCAGAACATTTACATAAGCAGTCATGCCAGGCAGTAGCTTGAAGTCGGGGTTATCGACGCTGATGACCACGTCGTAATTGACGACGTTCTGGACCGTCTTTGGCTGCAACCGCACTTCTCTAATGGCGCCTGTGAAGGTGCGGTCCGGGTAGGCATCCACAGTGAATTTCACACCAAGTCCGGGGGCGAGACGACCAATGTCCGCCTCCGCAAAGCTGCCATTGATCTGCATCTTCGACAAGTCTTGCGCTATCTTGAACAGCGTGGGCGTTTGGAAGCTGGCGGCTACCGTCTGGCCAATATCCACTTCCCGCGACACCACCACGCCGGACACTGGCGAACGAATGACCGTGTAGCCGAGGTTGGCCCGTTCGCGATCGAGTTGCGCGGCGACCACGTCACGTTGTGCAGCAGCACTGGTTGCCTGTTGGCGCAGTTGTTCCACATCCTGTTGCGAAATGACGCCCTTGGCAAAAACAGCCTCACCGCGCTTGAGATTGCCAGCGGCAAGCTCGGCCTGTGCTGTTGCGCTGCGCAAATTCGCCGTCAACTGCCGAACGGCCGCTGAATAGACGCGGTCGTCCAACACCAGCAATACTTGCCCGGCGCGAACCCGTTGGTTGAAGTCCGTCAGCAGTTGCCGCACCGTGCCGGACACCTGCGTTCCCACATTGACTAGCGTCACGGGGTTCAAGGTGCCATTGGCGGAAACGGTCTCGGTTAGATCGCCTAGGACCACCGCTTCCGTCTCATACGCCACCTCTTCCTTCTTGCCGCCCTGGCTGCATTGCCAATAGCCGCCAGCGATGATCACCACCGCCAAGATCCAGCCCACCCAACGACGCCATGAACGCGCCACGCCATTGCTTGCCAAGATCGTTCCCCTTCAACGTCCGGCGCGGGTTACATACCCGCGGCCCGTGGCATAAGCCACTGCTGCCATTAAACCAGCCACTACCGTGGCCACCATTGCCATGGGCGCAAGGCCCATCCCCGCTGTCGATAGCAGGCCATGTAATTGTGCGCCCAGCACATCGCCACCCCGGTAGACCGCCGTGTCAATGGCGTTCTTGGCCTTATAGCGACTTTCGGCGTCCGCCACCCCGTAGAGGGAGTCCCGAGCCGGCTTGAACATACCGAATTCTACTGCGCGACGGGCGCAATTGGTTTGCGCCAACATCAGGAGGGTGGGGGCGAATACGACAAAAACGAACGACACGGTGCCGAGTACCGCGCACAGCACTAAAGTTCCTGCCACGCCAAGACGTTTCGAGACCCGGCTGAACAGGAACGCGAGGACGAGGGCCGTTAGGTTGATGACAAAATCCCAGGTCGAGAAAAACACGGTACGTGCCTCGGGGGTGGCGTAGGTGGCTTTGACCATTCGCGCAATCTCGTTGTAGGCAATCATGCCCGCTACCGACGACAACAGGACGAGCGCGGCGATCCCAAGCAGGAAGGGAGTTCGCAACAGCAACGTAAGACCGGCCAACAAGCCGCCACCCACGGGTGCCTCCTCGGCCGGCAGCGCCGCGCCGCGAGACTCCCGCACCAGCCACAGGATGCAGGCCAATACGCCCGACAAAATCACCGCCGACACCAATGTCACGGCGGAAAGCCCTAAGCGTTCAACGATGCCGGTCGTCAGTACCGGTCCGGCTAACCCACCGAGACTGCCACCGGCAGCCACAATGCCGAACAAGCGACCGGACTGCTCCCGGTTCCAAGTGTCCGTCATGAAACTCCAGAACACCGACACCACGAACAGGTTGAAGATGGTGATCCAGATATAAAAGACACGCCCGGCCCACAGCAGCGCCGACTGGTCCAGAAATACCCAGGCGAACACCAACAAGTTCGTGGTGAAGAATGCGTAGCTCAGCGGCACGAGCACCCGACGCCGTAGCCGTGCCACCAGGGCCCCGAACAGCGGCACGACCGCAAGCATCACCCCGAAGACAATGAGAGCCAGATGCTGGATTTCGCCGCGGGGAAGGCCTGCGGCTAGCGAGTCCCGGACGGGACGGATCATGTAATAGGCAGTCAGGAGCAGAAAGAACGCAAGGAAACTCACCCACAGGCGAGTGCCCTCCCCCGGCGCCACGCCGAGCAAGCCTGACAGGCGCTCGCGAACCCCTAGCCGCTGACTAGAAGTCACGGCACCTTCCGGTCGATGACGATGTTGAGCTTGCCGGACTTGCCGGGTTGCCAAGAAGCCTCGCCAAACAGATCGCCGCTAGCCGCTACCGGCTGTCCGCCGAGCGAAACACGCGCAATAATCGTCAGTTGCTGGGCACTGGACATGGTGCGCCCTGGCATCATCGCATCCGCGTCGGAAAGCTGAACCTCCAGCGGCAGCTCGTTCGCCATATGCCGCTTTGCCGCGAACGGGGGCCCTGGCTGGGTCGGGTCCCTCGCCGCGAGGAACAACGCCGCACCCGGAGGCACCTGTGCCTTTAATCCGGGTGCCACAGTGACCGTCAACTCCACTAGCGTAGGGCTTCCCTGCACAGACGCCGGCGGCGGTTCGCCATCGTCCGCCATAGGGCCAGCAGCCGCTTCGCCGAGTCGGGCGATGCTCTGCTCCAGTAACTGCGCCACTTCAGCCGGAGGGTTCAAAGCCAGCAAGCGCTGCCATCGCTCACGTGCCACCTGCACGTTGCCGCGACGCGCTGCCAGCAGGCCACCCAACCAGAGTCCCTTCGGCAGGTCTGGTTGTACCATCAAGGCGCCCTCAATCAGCGGTGCCGCCTCGCCGGTGAGAGTTGCGGGGTTCGCATTGGTCATTGCCATCGCCAGTTCCAGCCCGACCATAGGGTTCTGGCGGCCAGTTTGGTCCCAAGCCTTGCGGTAAGCCTCAGTCGCCTCGTTCCAGCGCCCAAAACTGGCGTAGCCCGCACCGAGTTGTAGCAGGGCGTCTACGTTGGCAGGCGAAGCTTCGGTCGCTTCCTCAAGCGCTGCCAGTTGTTCCTGTACCGTGGGGCCGGCTGCGGCTGCGGCGGTCCAATCCCAGTTGCTGGCACCGAGATAGGTACCGAACGCGAGGACAGGGACCAGCACTGCAGCACCCACCACCGGCAGGACGGAACGCGCCTCACTAACTTTCGGCCGTACCAACGGCCAGCAAAGCCACGCGACACCACTGACGGCGAGCAGGAAAGCGAGGAAGGTGAACTGGATCATGCTTTGCCATCCATCGGCCGGGTGTCAGGCTCGTCATTCGCCAACGAGTCGTCTGGGTCCGGGGCTGCGGTGGTCATCGACTGTGAGCGCCGCACCACGATGCGCCCCACCAACACCAAACCACCCAGCAGCAGTACGGCAGGGGCAGCCCAAAGCACCATCGAGCGCGGCTTGTAAAGCACGAAGTCGCCGTAGCGCTCCGTCATGAAACCCCGTATTTCATCGTCGGTTTTGCCAGTCTCCAACATGCCACGTACTTCACGCCGCAAATCCTTGGCGAGGTCCGCGTCGGAATCGGCGATCGTCTGGTTTTGGCAAACCAAGCAACGTAGTTCGCGGTTGATGGACTCGTAGCGAGTTCGAAGTACCGGGTCCGTCAAGGTGTCTTCGGCATCCACCGCCATGCTGGAAGCCGAGCCGAACAACAGCGCTGCACCGACTAGCAGTGCGCCCCATTGGCGCCGCCGCGTGACGCTAACGCGTGATGAAGTGTTCATGGTTGTCCTCCTTTGGCAGCAAGCAACATCGGCTTCAGCTTGGTCTCCCAAACTGCCATCGTGAGCGGGCCAATGTGCTTCGCCAATACCCTACCGTCCCCACCAATCAGGAAGGTCTCAGGCGCACCATAAACGCCAAAATCAATGGCCGTGCGGCCGACGGGGTCGAACGCCACGGCGTGATAGGGGTTGCCCAAGCTCGCGAGCCAGTTGCGGGCATCCCCCGCATCATCTTTCCAGTCCAACCCGACAATGGGCACACCGATGACGGTTGCCATTTCCATCAGGGCCGGATGTTCATCCCTGCAGGCCGGGCACCAAGTGCCCCAGACATTCAACAGCCATGGCTTGCCTAACATGGAGGCGGAATTGAATCTCGACTCATCGCCCGCGATGGTCGGCAGGTCGATGCTGGGCGCAGGTTTACCGATGAGCGGCGAGGGAATTTCACTGACCACCAAATCGCCACTGCCAATGCGGGCGAGCGCGAACATGAACACACCGAACAGGGCCAACACCGCAATCGCCGGCCACAGGTAACGGTTGAACAACTTACCGTTCATGGCTTAGCCCTCCGCAGGAGCGGAATTACTTGCCACGGCTACTTCCTCTGGACGCCGCCGGCGATAGCGCCGGTCCGCTGTCGCCAACAACCCGCCCAAGGCCATGACCAACGCGCCGAGCCAGATATAGCGAATAAGCGGCTTGTACTGCACGCGTACCGACCAGCGCCCGCCGCCTAGGTCTTCGCCAAGCGCGGCGAACAGGTCGCGGCCAGGCCCCACCGAAATACCCGCTTCGGTCATCGGCATGGTCCGTACCCAGTAGTTGCGCTTCTGCGGGTGAAGGGTGGCTACTAGGTCGCCGTCATGGCGCACCGTCACTTCGCCTTCAGTGGCGTTGTAATTCGGCCCTTGCACCGCCTTCAGGCTTTCCAGCTTGAACACATAGCCGGCCACCTCGGTGGAATCGCCAACTCCCAATGCGACATCACGCTCGATTTTGGAAGACTCCACCCCCGTGACGCCGATGGTGAACATGCCAACGCCGATATGCGCAAGGGCCATGCCCAACACGGCGGCCGGCAGCGAATGGCCACCGCGCCAACGCTGCCACGGCTCATAGAGCGAACTGCCGATGACAAACACGCCCGCCATGAAGCCAATGGCGGCAAGCAAGGTGTAGTGCGATAGCCAAACCATAAAGCCCAAAGCCAGCACGGCCGCGATGGTGGCAATGACCGCGAACACTACCGCCTTGGGTGCCAACCGCGACTGCTTCCAGGTGGCATGCATGCCAATGCCGATGGCTACCACCAATGGCAGACCCGGCACCAGGAACACGGCGTTGAAGTAAGGCGGCCCCACACTGATCTTTCCCAGCGAGAAGGCGTCCATAAACAAAGGCCATAGCGTGCCGAGCAGAATGAGCGCTGCAGACACCACCAGCAACACGTTGTTCAGCAGTAGAAAAGCCTCTCGCGAAAACAAGCCGAAGCCCGCTGTGGACTGCAACAAGGGCGCACGCCACGCGAATAGCACCAGCGACCCAATGATGAAAAATGTCAGCAAACCCAGAATAAAAATGCCGCGTGATGGGTCGGAGGCGAAAGAATGCACCGACACCAGCACGCCCGAGCGTACGAGGAAAGTGCCGAGCAGGCTGAGCGAGAAGGCAAGGATGGCCAGCAGCAAAGTCCAACTCTTGAACAAACCACGCTTTTCCGTGACCGCCAGTGAATGAATGAGCGCGGTACACACCAGCCATGGCATGAACGAGGCATTTTCCACCGGGTCCCAGAACCACCAGCCGCCCCAGCCGAGTTCGTAATAGGCCCACCAACTACCAAGCGCAATGCCAACCGTCAGGAATAGCCAAGCGACCGTCGTCCAAGGCCGCGTCCAACGCGCCCAAGTGGCGTCCAAGCGGCCTTCGAACATGGCGGAGCAGGCGAAGGCGAAGGCTACCGCGGTGCCCACGTAGCCCGCATAGAGCATTGGGGGATGGACTGCGAGTGCGAAGTCCTGCAAGAGGGGGTTCAGATCGGCGCCGTCCGGCGCGGCAGGAAGGAGCCGCAGGAACGGGTTGGAAGTACCGAGCGTAAACGCCAGAAAACCCACGCTTACCAGCCCCAAGATACCGACCACCCGCGCGCGGAAGGTTTCCGGAAGACTTTTCGAGAACAGGGACACGGCCAGCGACCACAGCGCCAAGATGAAAATCCACAACACCAAGGAGCCTTCATGCGCCCCCCAGAGCGCGGAGAACTTGAACAGTGCAGGTAGTGCGGAATTCGAATTGTTGGCGACGTAGGCCACCGAGAAGTCGTTCGTCATGAAGGCACGGCTGAGTAGCGAGAAGGCTATGACGACAAACACCGTTTGCCCCATCACGGCGGAATGCGCGGCATCCATCCAACGCACCCGACCCTTCCAACCGCCCATGAGCCCGAAAAAGGTTTGTGCCAATGCAAGCGCCAACGCCAGAGCGAGCGCAAAGTGACCAAGTTCTGGTGTCATGACTTGCTTGCTCCGGCCGCGGCCGCTGAGGTTTCGGGCGAGTGGGTCTTCTTCAAAGAGTCGCGTACTTCAGGTGGCATATATTTTTCATCGTGCTTCGCCAGCACTTCATCCGCCACGAACACGCCCTGCGTGTCGAGCTTGCCATGAGCAATGATGCCCTGCCCTTCCCGGAACAAGTCCGGTAACACACCGGAATAACTAATCTTCACGGTATGTTCGAAATCGGTGACCTCGAAGTTAACAGTGAGGCTCCCTGTTTCGCGGTGAATACTGCCCTTCGGCACCATACCGCCGACCCGGAAGCGCTTGCCAGAAGGCACCTTGCCCGCGGCCACTTCAGAGGGGTTATAAAAGTACTGCAGGTTGTCGCGGAACGCCAAGGTGGCTATGCCTGCCGCTATGGCTACACCGACCAACACTGAACCGAACAGCACTAAGCGCTTGCGGCGCGGGGTCATTGCCATCATGCGTCTCCGTTTCCGTCGATAGCCATGCGGCGCAAGGCGCGCTGCAGCGCCTTGGCGTGTCGGCGGCGCGCCATCACCATATTCGCCACCAACGTGCCGATGGCTAAACCAACGCTTGGCCAGACATAAGCGGCATAGCCACCCATCGCCAGCCATTCACCAAACGATGCCCACTGGTTCATCGCGCACCATCCAGAAGCTCTGTCTGCAACCAACGTGCATTACGCTCGCGGTCAAGTATCTCGGCACGCAGGCGCGTACACAGCACCCACCACTGGAACAGCGTGAAACCGAGGAACATGACCAGCAATGGCACCAACATCTCGGCGGGCATGGAGGGCCGGTCGGCCTTCATGACGGTGGCGCCCTGATGCAAAGAGTTCCACCAGTAAACCGAGTAGTGAATGATGGGCACGTTCACGACGCCCACGATGGCGAGCACTGCGCTCGAGCGATCCGCCCGCTGCAGGTCGTCGTGGGCACTCCGCAGGGCCATGTACCCCAGGTACAGGAACAACAAAATAAGTTGTGAGGTCAGGCGCGCATCCCATTCCCACCACGTGCCCCACATGGGCCGGCCCCACAGCGAACCCGTTGCCAGACAGACAAACGCGAATGAAGCACCCACCGGCGCCAGGGCGGCTGCCGCGGCGTGCGCAATTTTCATTCGCCAGACCAACCCGACGAACGCGGCGACAGCCATGGCGGTGTAACAACTCAACGATAGCCATGCCGCGGGTGCATGCACGTAGATGATGCGGAACGCGTCTTTCTGCTGGTAGTCCGGTGGTGCGAGCACCAGTCCACCGAACAACCCATAGACGATGCACAGCAGGGCGCCCCAACCGAACCATGGTGCGAAGCGCCCGGCGATGCGGTAGGCATGGGGGGGGGACCCAAGCTGGTGGAACCAAGTCCAAGTAGCCACATTTACTCCAGACTGATGCGCACGGCCGAGGCGGCAGCCCAGGGCGTAAGGCTCAGCGTCAAGATAGTTAAGGCCGAAAGCAACAACACGGGCCCGCGGGTCGGTTCGCCCAAGATGGCGAGGTCGACGCTACGTGCCCCGAAAATGAGAATGGGCATGGCCAGCGGCAGCACCAGCAGCGATAGCAGTACGCTAGCGCGCCGGCTACCCAGCGTAAGCGCGGCCCCTGCGGCACCCAACCCGCTAAGGCACAGGGTCCCTAGACCGAGCACCAGCATAGTGGTGCCGAAAGCGGTGGCTGGCACCGCTAGCGAGGCCCCGACCAGCGGCGCGGCAGCCACCAGGGGCAAGCCCGAAACAGTCCAATGCGCCAGAATGCGCGCGAGCACCTGCACCGCCAACGGCTGCCCCGAGATAACCCACTGCTCCAGCGTGCCGTCTTCCATGTCCGCCCGAAACAGACTCTCCAAAGCCAGCAACGAGGATAACAGCGCACCCACCCACAGGATTCCCGGCGAGATGTCCCTGAGCTGCGACAACTGCGGACTAAGACTCAGCGGAAACAACGTAGTGACGATGAGAAAGAACACCACGGGTTGGAACATCTGACCAGGGCGACGAAACGCCAGCACCACATCGCGTCGAAAGGTAGCCGCGGCGGCCGCCAGCATGCCAGTCGGCACCGCTCCGTCCCCCGCTTTCATGCCAGTTCCAGGGTGCGCACACCCGGCGCCAGAATGGGTTGATGGGTGGTAGCGAGCACCACGCCACCACCCGCTGCGTGTTCGGCCAGCAAACCGGCGAAAAGTTCAACGCCCGCCACATCGAGATTCGTGAATGGCTCGTCCAGCAACCACAGGGAAGCGCCACTCAACAGCACGCGAACCATGGCGGCGCGGCGCTTTTGGCCTGCCGACAGCATCCGTGTCGGACGGTCAGCGTGCTCGGCAATCCCCAAGCGGGCGAAAGCAGCGTCCAGCTCGTAGTCTTTCACTGCCCGCCGCAGGCCGACCAGATAACGGATGTTTTCCCGAGCGGTCAGGTCGGCCTTCAGGGCCGGTTCGTGCCCCAGACAGGCCATTTGCGCCCCGAATTCATCCCCGAGATTGCGCGTTTCCTGCCCGTTCCAGACCACCTTGCCGTCTTCGGGCCAGAGAAAACCAGCAACCACTCGTAGCAAGCTGGTTTTGCCAGCGCCGTTGGGCCCGCGCACATGCCAAAAGGTACCCAGCGGGGCGTCCAGATGGACCCCGCGGAGCACGTGGCGTTCGCCGCGCCACAAGTGGACGCCTTGGACTTGCAAACCCGTTTGGGTGGGTGCGGTCACTGGGGGCCGAAAGGTTGCCTAAACAGCCATAGATGATACAACGCGCCCGCAGTGGAAACCTGCCCGCGAGCCCCGCAACTCCCCTCCTCTTCAAGCCGGAGCCAGCACCACCGCTTGCATAGTTCAGGCGGATTGTCGGACGATAGAGACCTCGCTTCTCCTCGTTCCGTGAGTTGACCATGTTCCCACCGCTTCGCGTCGAACCCACCTACCGCAAATTGGCCCTGGCCATCGAGACGCGAATCCTCGAGCGCACGTTGCGCGACGGTGAACCCTTGCCGACGGAAGCGGAACTTTCCACGCAGTTCGGGGTGCACCGCTCAACGGTACGGGAAGCGCTCCGCGAGTTGGAAAGTTCTGGACTCGTCACGCGACGCCGTGGCACCAAGCGTCTGGTGGTCACACGCCCCGGTGCCTCCCGCATTGCCGACACGGTCGGCCGTGCCCTCTCGCTGGAAGACGTGACCGTGCTTGAGGTCTGGGAATCCCTGCATCTGGTCGCCCCTGCCGCGGCTGCCAACGGCGCCCGCCGCCGCACCGCGGCTGACCTGGCCGCCATCGAGGCGGCCTACCAGCGCTTCACCGACGACAGCGCGGACACCAACCGCGCCTTGATCCACATGCTGGCGTTTTTCCGCGCAGTGACGCGCACCAGCGGTAACCGCGTGCTGATGTTGACGCTAGAGCCATTGCTGAAGTTAATGGAGCCCACGCTGGCCCAGATGGTGGCGGGTGTCCCCCAAGCGCGCACGCGCATTATCACGGCGCAGCGACGCATTCTGGAGGCTTTAACCGCACGCGATACCGAAGCGGCGCGCACCTGGATGTCGCGCTACTTACGCGACTTTCGTCGCGGCTACGAGTTGGCGAATATCTCGCTGGACCAACGAGTAGCTTGGCGCAGTTCCAGCCGATAGGACCCGTCGTGGTCGATATTGCGGCGGGGCTGGTAGCATAGGGGCCCTACCCGCCCGGGTGGCGAAACCGGTAGACGCAGCGGACTTAAAATCCGCCGAGGAAACTCTTGCGGGTTCGAGTCCCGCCCCGGGCACCACTCATTAAATCAATGAGTTACGGATTTTCCAAAAGCTCCGGAGGCCAGCGGGGCCCTAGAAAACGCCGATTAGTGACAACCTTAGTGACACTGCCGTCGCGTTCTCTTATCAAATCAAGGCTTAGTGCAACTTCAGTTGTCGCTACGAAAACCTATCTTCGCGTGAGTCCCATCGCAAAACGGTTTGTTCGCTGAGCCACCACAACGGCACAGGAAAGTCTTAGCCGTACGCTTGATGGTTTGACCCGAACCGCCGACGATTTCGACATTGCCTGTAACGGCCAATGGCCCATCTTTGGTGGGGTCGACCGACAAGGTGCCACCGCGCTCCGCCAACGGCGCAGCCTCAATGAGGGCGCGCTCTCCAGTGGCGGCGAAACCGAACGTATCGTGCGTACCATCGCAAAACGGCTTGTTCTTGGACTTGCCGCAGCGACACAGCGTGGCACGGAACATCTGCGACTGATGGGTGAGGTCTAGGTCCGCGTGGACGACATACGGCCCACTTTCCCGCAGACGAATGACATTGACCTCCGGAGCGCTCTCCTGCGGCCCGCCATCGTGACGGGTAAAGGTAAGGGCCCCTGAGGGACAGCTTTGAGCGACGTACACCAGTTGCTCGATGGGATAAGCCTCCGGGTGCAGCCATTTACCCACTTCGTTGGTTGCAAACACCCGCGGAGCACTCAAGACGCAGTTACGGGAATGGATGCACCGCTTCAAGTCGACCTTGATACTGATGGCCTCGCTGCTCGCTTCGTTCACCTCTTCCTCGGCCGACGGGGTGCTGGCCGCCTGAACAACCGGGGCCGGTACTGGTGCAGGAACAGGGGCCGCCGCGACCACTGCCACCGGAGCCCCGAGCGATACCTCATACTTCTCGTGCAGCTTGTGCAACTGCTTCGCGCAGCTCTCCAGCCTTTCGGCGATGCCGGGCATCGCCACTTCACTCGCCAGCCTACGCGCTGCAGCTGCCAACTCGTTGGCACGCTCGGCCAGCAATAGCGAAGCGCAAGGCTGCACCAGCAAACCGCCGGCACCCAGTAGCTCGAAGGTCAGACCGGCATTCAGCGGCCCGCCTTCCGCCTTCAAAGGCAAACGTGTCGCCACTTCACCCACGGCTGTCAGGGCGTACATGAGCGAGGTTGCTACCTGCGATAGCCCGGCGCGCAGCGGCTCGGGCTGCGGATTCGGCGCAAACAATTGCACGAAACTGCGCAGCATCAAGGCATAGATGGCGTTGCCGAGGTCCACAACCTTCGTGGCTAAAGGATGGGTGATGTGCATGTCACCCGCTTCACCGATAGCGTTAGTCAGTAGCGGGTTGGACGCTACCGGACGCCCAGGCTCGAAGTCTGGGCGAGCCGCCTTCAATTGCCGGTATTCCTCGACAATGCTAAAGAACTTCGCGTAGTGCGATTCCTCGGCGTAATACTCGGCGCCTTCTCCCTGAACCACGATAGCTTCGATGGCTTGCTGCGCCGAGGCCAGGCCAGTCACTTTCGTTACGCCCGGCAAAGGAAAATGCTGTTCGTCGCACTGGCCGAAGCCCTTGCCGCAAAACAGCGCATCCTCGCCGAGCTCCTTGCTCATGCGCTTCAGCGCGAAACCGATGCTTTTGTAGAGATGCCCCTGCGAAGGGTAATCGGACTTGGTCGGTGACAGAAGGTCCGTGCGAATTTCGCGAACCACCTTGCTATTGCTGTGGTAGCCCTCGCCGTCTGCAATCACGGCGTCGGTTGGCCGCTCCAAGTAGGCAAAGTGCTGGATGGTCGCCTGGTTGAAAGGAGCCAGCGCCAGAATAACGTGGGCGGGGAAGTGCCCCGGGGGCACCGGAAAGTCCGGACGTCCGAAGTTGGGCGACGCACCAAGCGCCGCCAAGAGGTTGTTCACCAGCGTGAGGTGCACCATTTCTTCCAGCGCGACAGACCGAATCTTGCCGCGCCAACGATCGATGGCTGCCAATTCCTGCTCACTGACGCCCTCGTCTACCGAGCGCTTCATCGTGCTCATGGCGTAGATATAGCCGAGCATGACGGTATGTTCGAAAGCTGCCCCCTCGGAGAGCAGGAACAGCAGTTCCTCGCGGTCACGGATGACGTCGACATTGAAGTCGTCGAATTCTTTCAAGTCCATGAACGCACCCCTGCACGCAATTGCCGCGTTATCGAGCGCACAAAACTGATCGATTCCTAGCTCTTCAAGGGCGCAACGGCACCGCAAAGTCTAGCAGCTCGTTCAACGCGGCCCAAGCGACGCTGACATGCGTTTCCTCCGGGACCACCCGTCCCTTCACTTCGTATCCCGCAGGCGGACTCTTTAACTGCAGCACTTTGAGCATTTCCAGCGTGTTGTCCACCATGGCCGCTCGCGCAATGAGTTGCCGCAATTGGGCTTCCGTCATGCCGGGCGGAATTTTCTCCGGCAGGGGTTGCGCCGGGTCGGGTTGCTCGAGCGAGCCCACCGCGAAATAGATTCGCGGTGCCACCTCGCCCTTTTCTACCCGCTTCAGGAAGGCCGCTCGCCCATCCAAAACCGCACGCCCGTCCCACCAGATGGAAGGGCTGAGCACCAAATAGGTCTGGAAGTACTCTGGGTGGGTGAAGAGCGCATGGAGTGCGAACAAGCCGCCTAGGGAATGACCGAACAGGGTACTGCGAGTGCGGTTGATCGGCACCACGGCCTCCACCTTCGCTGCAACCTCCTTATGGATGATCTGCAGCAAGTCGTCAGCGCCAGCGTACAGGGCCGCTCCATTCGCGGGCAAAGCCGCAACCTCTTTTCGCCACTCGAGGCCGATGGTCGGCACCAACTCGTTCATGCGCCGCTGCATGGCGACGTCGAGATCTTGCTCCGCCTCGGGGTAACCGATGCCGACCACCACGGCAGGTTCAAGCTCCTGCGACATCGCCCGCGACCGCGCGGCGAAGGCCCAGGTGCCGAAGTAGCCATCTCCGTCCGTGACATAGATAACGGGGAATCCACCCGCTGGAGGCTTCGCCAGCGGCAGCGCAATTTGTATCCGGTAGTCTCGGCCGTTGACTGTCGAGCGGAAATCGAGTTGCCGACTACTCGGTATGGTCGCTGATAGCGGTGGTGGGACGGAAACGACCGGTGCACCTTCAACGACCGCTGGCGATGGAGCAGCCATTGCCAGTGCGTTCGTAACGATGCACGCCACTAGTGCCAACCGTGCGCTCAGCGTTTTCATGCCCAACTCCGAACCCCAATGATTCCCCAGTACCCGAGGTAGGCTACGCCGAGGAGCAGGCCAACGGCACAAAAGCGTCCGTGCCAGCGAACCACGGACCGTGCCGCGTTGGAGCTTGCAAAGAATGCCAAATAGACGAATGCCAACGTGGACGCCGCCAACAGCCATGTAGCGACACAAAGACCGACTGAGAACACGGACGCCGACCCGAAGTTCGTCAGCACATCACCGGTCCCCGAAGCAACGAGCGCAACCGCGCCAACCAACGACAACACCGGCAGCAACCCGGCAACACGTAGCGCCCGGTCTACCGAACGAGGACCACGGACCCAGCGCCCCACCAACCAGAAGGGGGCATAGAGCAAGATGGCCGCAATAGCTAGCGCGAACCATGCCACGCCGAGCAGCTCCGCCATCACTACCCAAGTAGGCAACTGCCGCATCGTGCCAGCAGCACCGCCCGAACCAATGAACAGGCCGTCCGGTTGTGGCGTCAGTAGCGCCAGGGTGGCCACTGGTTCCTCATGACCCGTATCGATACGACGCAGTGTCCGTCCGCCGGCCGAGACGTAATGCTGTTGCTCGCCCCCGAGCAACGGCGACATCACCAGCACATTGCCCTGCACCTCCAAGCGGGTGAGGCCCATCAGCCGCTCCAGAAAGCGGAACATCTCATTGCGGGGTGAATCGGGTTGGTACCAGCCCGCATAGTTATTCGCGAAGGCCGGAAGAATTTGAGCAGGTGGCAGCGCAGGTGGGGTGAGCCCACGTAGTGCGTAACGACGAATGACATTTTCCAAGCGCTGAAAAGCAGCACCATTGTCGGCGTTGATACTCATGAAAAAGCCCACTCCGGCGCTTGGTACATAAGCCATGGCGGTCAAGCCGCCACTCACCCCGCCGTTGTGGCCATGAACCACGAAGCCGTCGGCCACCGTCGAATAGTTGTGAAGACCATAGCCAATGCTTACGCCCTCCTTCGCTGCCCAAGAGCGCGTAGGAACCTCCATGCGGTCGACAGAGGCAGAGGAAACCACGGCCTGCTCGCCGGCTTTCCCGCGACTGAGATGGAAAGCGAGGTAGGCGGCCATGTCCTTAGCCGAAGCATTGATGGAGCCGGACGGCCGCACGATGATGTGCCAGTAGGGGAAGGGTGTCTTGCCATCCTGATGGTAGAGCGTAGTCGCGTGCAGCCCCGCCGGTTCGAAGTAGGTGGCAGTGCGCATACCGATGGGCGTGAACAACTGCGCGGAGACATAGGCCTCTAAGGTCTGCCCCGTTACCTTCTCGACCACCGCAGCGGCCATCGTGGTGCCACCGTTCGCATAAGACATCCGCGTTCCCGGCCGCCAACGCGAACGATGGGAGCCGGTATCGAACGTCATGCCTTGCTGAAGCGTCCAGCCCTTGGCCTGTTGCGCAAACTCCCGAAGTTTCAGGTCGTCCCAACCGGCCGTATGTTCCAGCAGGTCAGCGATGAGCACTGGATCCGTCGCCTCCCAAGGGTTCTCATAGGGAATATCCGTGACATAGCGGCTGACTGGATCAAGGAGCGAAACCCTGCCCTGCTCCACCAGCTGCAACAGCGCAAGCGCCGTGAAGGCCTTGGAGGTGGAACCGATGCGGAACATCGTGTCGGCAGTGGCGGGTTCATTCCGTTCTACGTTCGCCAGCCCAACGGCACCCACCCATTCCGGACCTTCCTTCCGCACGATGGCCACGGAAACGCCCGGTACGTGCATTTCGTTGAGGATGGCTTGCAGTTGCGCCTGTAGGGCTGGAAGGGAGTCGGCTACCTTGTCCTTGACAGGCTCCGTGGCTGCCCCACAAGGCAGGGCAGCTAGAAATACCAGTGACAACCACCAACCTGATGCGCGATTCATACCGGAAACTCCTTCAGTAACCGTTCGATGATTGGGCCTGTGCCTTCAATCAGCGGATCAACGCAAGGCAACCCCGTCTCCGCGGCACAGCGCGCGAGATGTCCCTGTCTTTCGCTAGCGTCCATACCAAAGGTATTCAGGGAGACACCAACGCAGCGGATTGCCGGGTTGGTGAGACTACCGATAGCAACCGTACGGTCGATGACTTGCTGCAAGCCAGGCACTGGGAAATCGGGCCAGCCGCCGAGCTGTTGGCGTCGCGGGTCGTGACACACGACGAAAGCGTCGGGTTGTGTTCCCACGAGCAAACCCACAGTTACCTGCAGATAGCCCGGATGAAAGAGACCACCCTGTCCCTCCACCACATCCCAGTGATTAGCGGGTGCATCCGGAGAAAGGATTTCTGCGGCGCCGGTCAGGAAGTCCGCCACCACGGCATCGATGGGAATGCCGCTGCCGGCAATCATGATGCCGGTCTGGCCCGTGGCGCGAAAATCGGCGGCCACACCGGCGGCGCGCAAATCTTCAGCCAAGCGCAGTGCGGTGTATTTTTTGCCGCAAGCGCAGTCGGTGCCCACAGTAAGAACGCGCCTCCC
>Ga0164294_10002538_pt1 | contig 16484 bp, 15 predicted proteins | sample GEODES005metaG_FD_111479 | JGI IMG/M metagenome (GOLD analysis project Ga0164294, IMG submission 111479) | Oligotrophic lake water microbial communities from Sparkling Lake, Wisconsin, USA - GEODES005 metaG | ecosystem: Environmental > Aquatic > Freshwater > Lake | place: USA: Sparkling Lake...
CCTTCGTGGTGGCCTCAGTCGTGCCGGTGCCCGGGTAGAGCACTTTGTCCGGGTTGGTCAGCTGGACCAGGGGACCCGTCGTCGCTCCCGGCGGCCACCTATCGATCACCAGATCAACGTATGCCCCGCTGATACGCTGATCCAATGACGAGGTGGTCGGTCGCGGGCCTGCTGGTGGTCGCAGCACTGCTGGGCACCCCCAATGCATCCGCTGATCCGGAGGATCTCGAACCGTACTGCACGGGAGGCCAGGTGCCGGAAACCGGAGAGTGCCTGCTCCAGCCGCAGAGCGTGTATATCGACGATGCTCCGGGCGCCAACCCGCAGATGCCGACGGGTCTCGACCCCGAATCCGTCCCGGCCGTCTGAATCGAACCCACCCCTCCGCCGAGGGCAAGCCGGCCCACCGACTGATGAGGCCGTGGCGAAGACGACCCCGCCCAAGAAGTAGAACGTGTTACAAAAACGTTCGACATTCGGGTTCAGCTGTCTTGCCAATATTGCTACGGTAATCGCCGACATGGGAAGAGAGCCGACGTGATCCTCGACAGTTTCCGCATCGACGGACAAGTAGCCGTAGTCACCGGGGCCGGGCGTGGGCTCGGAGCCGCGATTGCCGTGGCCTTCGCCGAAGTCGGCGCCGACGTCGTGATCGCCTCCCGCACCCAGTCCGAACTAGAGTCGGTGGCGGCCCAGATCGAGGCGACCGGCCGGCGCGCGCACATCGTCGTCGCCGATCTCGCCCAGCCCGAGTCGACAGCCGAGTTGGCCGCCAAGGCGGTGGAGGCGTTCGGCAGGCTCGACATCGTCGTCAACAACGTCGGCGGAAGCATGCCCAACACGCTGCTGACCACCAGTGTCAAGGAGATGCGGGATGCATTCACCTTCAACGTGCTGACTGCACATGCGCTGACTGTCGCCGCCGTGCCCCTGATGCTGGAACACTCCGGCGGCGGCAACATCATCAACATCACCTCGACAATGGGCCGCACGGCGGGTCGGGGCTTCGCGGCCTACAGCACCGCGAAAGCCGCACTGGCCCAATACACCCGGCTCACCGCGCTGGACCTCTGCCCGCGGATCCGGGTCAATGCGATCGCGCCAGGGTCCATCATGACCTCGGCACTGGAGGTCGTGGCCTCCAATGATGCGCTGCGCGAACCCATGGAGAAGGCCACCCCGATGCGCCGTCTCGGTGTTCCGCTCGATATCGCCGCAGCCGCCGTCTACCTTGCGTCACCGGCTGGCAGTTTCCTGACCGGAAAGATGATCGAGGTCGACGGCGGACTGATGGTTCCGAACCTCGATCTGCCCATCCCGGATCTCTGAGTCCCGCACCCATCTCTAAGTCCAGAACCCATCTCTTAAGTCCCGAGCACTGAGGAGCACCGAATGACCAAGAGCGGGCCAATTCGCGTCGCACAGATCGGTACCGGCAACGTCGGTGGGCACGCGCTCACGACGCTGATCACCAACCCCGATTTCGAACTCACCGGCGTATGGGTGTCCTCCGACGCCAAAGCCGGCAAGGACGCCGCCGAACTGGTCGGGTTGGACACCATGACCGGAGTCAAAGCCAGCACCGATCTCGACGAAGTCCTGGCCACCAAGCCGGACTGCGCGGTGTACACCGCGATGGCCGACAATCGTCTGGTCGAGGCCCTGGAGGACTACCGCCGGATCCTCGCCGCAGGTGTCAACGTCGTCGGCAGCGGCCCGGTGTTCCTGCAGTATCCCTGGCAGGTGATCCCCAACGAGATGATCGCTCCCCTGGAAGACGCGGCACGGGAGGGCAAATCGAGTCTTTACGTCAGCGGGATCGACCCTGGCTTCGCCAACGACTTGGTCCCACTGACATTGATGGGCACCTGTCAGAGCATCGAGCAGGTGCGCTGCATGGAGATCATCAACTACGACACCTACGACAGCGCGACGGTGATGTTCGACGTCATGGGCTTCGGCAAGCCGATGGACGAGATCCCGATGCTGCTGCAGCCTGGCGTGCTGAGCATCGGCTGGGGTTCGGTGGTGCGTCAGCTCGCCGCAGGTCTCGGAGTGGAACTCGACGGCCTCGAGGAGACGTACATCCGAGAGCCGGCACCGGAAGCTTTCGACATCGCCTCCGGGCATATCGCCAAGGGCACCGCAGCCGCCCTGCGCTTCGAGGTGATCGGCCTCGTCAACGGAGCGCCGGCGGTAGTTCTCGAGCATGTCACCCGGCTGCGCGACGACATGTGCCCGGACTGGCCGCAGCCCGCACAACAGGGTGGTAGCTACCGCATCGAGATCACCGGTGAGCCGAGCTACAACCTGGACCTCTGCTTGAGCAGCCCCAACGGCGACCACAACCACGCCGGGGTGCTTGCCACCGCGACGCGGATTGTCAACGCGATACCCGCCGTGGTGGCCGCAGCACCAGGTATCCGCACCACTCTGGAGCTTCCGCTGGTGACGGGCAAGGGGCTGTACGCTGGTCGAAAAGGCTCATAAGAGTCCAGCAGCGGAGGACCATGCCGACCTTGCCGAACCGGATCGTCGCGGCGTTACTCTTTGTTGCCGCAACGACTTTCGTGATATCCAACTCCGCCGTCGCCTCCGCGGACACCCAGCTGATCACCAACTGCCCGCAGCCCTCGGAATCGAACGGCGTGATCATCAGCGACTCCGTCACCGCCTGCAGCCCTTCGGGCAATATCCAGATCAACGCTGCACCGGTGATGCCCGACTACCCGTATCCGTGGGACGACGAGTTTTACGGCGCGGCGTTGCTCATCGGCGGTTATGGCCGTGGCTACCGGTGACGTGAGGCGCGTTACTGCCCTGCCGATCGCCCTGGCCGTCGCAGTACTAGTCGCTGCCCCGGCGACCGCCGTGCCGGAATGCACGGACATCGCTGCGCACACCCGGATCTGCCAGACCCCCGGGCATTTGGCAATCGTCACGTCACCCGACCCGGCGTTGACCAACCCCTATCCCGGCTGGGGCTACGGTCCGCTCGGGTTTGGACTCGGCGGCATGTGGATCGGCCGGTGAGACCGGACCACACCCGCGTCCCGGCCAAACCTGGTTGGACTCTGCTCGGGCCGGCCTTCGTCGCCGCGATCGCCTATGTCGACCCCGGCAATATCGCCGCGAATGTCAGCGCGGGATCTCAGTTCGGTTTCCTGCTGGTGTGGGTGATCGTCGCCGCCAATGTGATGGCGGGCCTGGTGCAATTCCTGAGCGCCAAGCTGGGACTGGTCACCGGACAAACCCTGCCGGAGGCAGTGCGCGACAGGACCCGTACCTCGACCCGCATCGCCTACTGGCTCCAGGCCGAATTTGTCGCCATCGCCACCGATGTAGCCGAGATCATCGGCGGCGCGATCGCCCTGCAGTTGCTGTTTGGACTGCCCCTGGTGCTGGGTGGCGTGATCACCGGTGTGGTGTCACTGCTGCTACTGGAGATCGGTGACCGCAGAGGGCAGCGGGTGTTTGAACGGGTCATCATCGGCCTGCTGTTGGTCATCACCATCGGGTTCGCGGCCAGTCTGGTGGTGAACCCACCGCCCGCAACCGACGTGATTGACGGACTTATTCCTCGCTTCGACGGCGTGCAGAGCGTCCTGCTGGCCACGGCAATGCTCGGGGCAACGGTGATGCCGCACGCGGTGTACCTGCATTCAGGGCTCGCACGCGATCGGCACGGCCATCCCGGACCCGGTACCGAGCGGGCTGTGCTCCTGCGGGCGACCCGCTGGGACGTCGGCATCGCAATGCTTCTCGCCGGTACCGTGAACCTCGCCCTGCTGTTGGTCGCGGCGACCAACCTGCGCGGCCGCGAAGGCACAGACACCATCGAGGGTGCACATGCCGCAGTCGGTGAGACCTTGGGCCCGACGGTGGCACTGTTCTTCGCTATCGGACTGCTGGCCTCGGGGTTGGCCTCGACATCAGTGGGTTCCTATGCCGGTGCGATGATCATGCAGGGTCTACTGCGCAAGTCCTTCCCGCTACTGGTGCGCCGTCTGGTCACCCTGGTCCCAGCACTGGTGGTCCTGGCCAGCGGCGTGAATCCCACTCACGCACTGGTGCTTTCGCAGGTGGTGCTGTCCTTCGGAATCCCATTCGCCTTGGTGCCACTCATGCGACTGACCTCCGACCGCGAACTGATGGGCACCGATGCCAACTCTCGGCTGACCACGGTCGCGGGCTGGTCGGTCGCGACGGTCATTACGCTTCTCAATGTGGCGCTGATCTACCTCACACTCTCCTGATGGAGCGGCATACCTATTTCGCTTACGGGTCCAACCTGTGCGCGGAGCAGATGGCCGATCGTTGCCCCGGTGCGGCAGATCCGCGCCCCGCTGTGTTGGCTGACCACGACTGGCTGATCAATGAGCGTGGAGTCGCGACCCTGGAACCGTTCATCGGGAGCACGGTTCACGGAGTGCTCTGGACAGTGACCGATCAGGATCTGATGAACCTCGATCGCGCCGAAGGCGTTCCCGAGCGTTACCGCCGCGACAGGCTGACCGTTCGAACCGTGCATGGCCCCGCGACACCCTGGGTCTACATCGACCACCGCGTTCAGGCCGGTGCCCCGCGCCCGGGCTATCTGGACCGCATCATCAGCGGTGCGCTGCACCACGGACTGCCGCACCAGTGGATCGAGTTCCTGCGCCGCTGGGACCCTGCACACTGGCCGATGTCGAAGTCTCAGACCAAAGAATCTGGACCACAAACGCTCTCGGAACTGCTGGCCGATCCGGGCGTCACCGAAACCAGCACGCTGCGGTCCCGCTTCGGCTTCATGGCCATCCACGGCGGGGGTCTCGAGCAGATGACTGATGTGATCGCCGAACGTGCCGCGGAGCTGTGTGGGGCATCGGTGTATCTGCTGCGGCACCCACGCGACTACCCACACCACCTACCGTCGGTCCGTTATCTCCCTCAACAGTCATCGACGCTGGCCGAGTTTTTGGACCACATCGATGTCGTGGTCTCGCTGCACGGCTACGGCCGAGTGGACCGCAGCACCCAGATCCTGGCCGGAGGGCAAAACCGCGAACTCGCCGGGCTCCTCGCACGCTGCATCGCGGTGCCCGGCTATCAGGTGGTGACCGACCTCGATGCCATGCCCCCGGAGTTACGCGGGTTGCACCCCGACAACCCGGTCAACCGCGTTCGCGGCGGCGGCGCGCAACTGGAACTGTCCTCCCGAGTACGTGGGACGAGCCCGCGCAGCCAACTGCCCGGCGAGGACGGTCTGACCCCGGCGACCTCAGCGTTGGTGGCCGGCCTGGTTGCCGCGGCCCGCTCCTGGCGCGAATGACCTGCTCAGAGTGATTGCGGTCACACGCCCGCTCCCCGGACCCATCCTGAGCCGGGACTGCTCCGAATAGCACTCGTGACCGTCCTCATGAGCGACCTGGTCGAGCCGGCAATGACTCCCGCGATCTACCCCACCCGGGTCACCCATCTGCATCGCTCGCCGGTGGCGCACTACGCCGAGCGTCGCAGCTACAGCTGGTTCGTCGACATCGACGAACTGCCGCGGCTGCCATGGTGGCTTCGACCCTTCGCCCGCTTCGACGGTGCCGACCACTTCGACGGTGGGCCGAATGAGACCCTGCGGCAGCGGGTCGACGCCTTCCTGGCCACCAACGGGGTATTCCTCAACGGTGGCCGGATCACCGCACTGCTGTTGCCTCGGGTCCTCGGGCGCGCGTTCAACCCGCTGAGCCTGTTCTGGTGTCATGATGCGGGCGGTGCTCTGCGCTGTGTCGTGGCCGAAGTGCAGAGCACGACCGGCGAGCGCACCGCCTATCTCGTTCCGCCCGGCGAGGACGGCCCGGTGCCCGTCATCGGGGCGATGAGGCAATCAGGCGTACACACCGATACCGGCTATTTTCTTGTCCGCGCTCCGCAACCCGGCGAAAAGCTGGATCTGACGGTCTCGCAACACCATGACAATCACGCCGCGATGGTGGCTACCTGGCGCGGCGACCGACGTCGGGCGACAGCCGGGCAGATCCTGATAATGCAGTTCACCAACCCACTGGCCCCGCACATGACGGCGTTGAGCCTGCGATTCCAGTCCCTCGTTCTCCGCATGCGCGGTATGCCGACGGCGCCCCGCACGGCCATTGCGCGGCCGGATCGGATTCCACAAACTGCGACCACCCACACCGCGGCGGCCGGCTGGGCCGGTAGCAGCCGCTCGTGGGCGACGTCGTGATCCAGCTGCTTGACCGCCCAGCTACGCTTCCCGTCAATGGCACCCATAACGAGCGGAGATGGCCGGTGACATCCGCCGACCTCGGCGCGTTGCTGCGTCGCGTCGCACAGCGCGATTCCGAGGCTTTCGCCGCCCTCTACGACGCCACCCGGTCCCGGGTGTACGGGATGGTCACCCGGGTCCTGCGTGACCGCGGGTACAGCGAAGAGACCACCCAGGACGTCTACCTCCAGGTCTGGCGAACCGCGGAGAGCTATGACCCGGCCTCGGGTAGCGCGCTGGCCTGGCTGCTCACCCTGGCACATCGCCGGGCAGTGGATCGAGTGCGTGCCGAACAGGCCGCCACCCAACGTGATTCGCGCTACGGCGCGGCGACTGTGGAGCGTCCCGCCGATCACGTCAGCGACGCGGTGATCTCAGATGAAGAACGGCGACGAGTAGTGGAGTGCCTGGATGGCCTCACTGACCTACAGCGTGAGTGCATCGAACTCGCCTACTATCAGGGAATGACCTACGTCCAGGTCTCGGAGCGTCTGTCGGCAAATCTGGCCACCGTGAAGTCTCGGATGCGCGATGGGCTTCGTGGCCTGCGTAACTGCCTTGGTGTTCGGTGAGGGGGCGACGATGACGCAATCACCCACTGAAGGCGCAGACCCGTTTGATCTGGCAGTCCCCTACGCACTTCATGCAATATCGGACGACGAGCGCGGCGCGGTCGAGAACACATTGGCAACCGCCGGCCTGTCGGCGGCCGACGACTTCTACGACGAAGTGCGTGCGATCCGCGAAACCATGGCCGCGGTCTCGGCCGCCAGTGCCGAGGAGCCACCGGCTGACCTACGCGGCCGACTGCTAACGGCAGTTGCCGCCGATAACGTGCGCGCCCTGCCATCACCACGTCGGCGCACCGCGTGGATGTCCGCCGCGGCAGCGCTGGCGGTCGGCCTGGTCGCGGCGGGCATCGGGATATCGTTATGGCCGCCCGCGCAAGAACCGTCGACCGCGCAGCAGGTGTTCTCAGCCTCCGATGTCCACACCATCTCCGGCGCCATCCCGGCCGGCGGCAACGCGACCGTCGTCTTCTCTAGGAACAGCAACGCCGGCGTGCTGGTGATGACTGACGTGCCACCGCCCGCGCCGGGAACGGTCTACCAGATGTGGCTGGTAAGCGACAGCGGCGCGACATCGGCCGGCACCATGGACGCCAAGGCGGTAGCCCCGTCGACGACGGCGGTGCTGACCAATATCGGTAACTCGACGAAACTCAGGTTCACCGTGGAATCCGGATCGGGTGCGGACCAGCCCACCGGTCAGGTGATAGCCGAGTTTGCACTAATCTGACTCACCGATGACCAAAGACTTCCGCTTCGGTATCGGGCTGCGCTCGATCAAGTCGGCAGACCGGTTGCGCGAGAAGGTACGTAAGTTCGAGGGTCTCGGATTCGATGTCGTTCACTTTCCCGATCACATCGGCGCGCCCGCCCCCTTTCCCGCGATGGTTGCTGCGGCCGACGCCGCCCGCACCATTCGGGTCGGCACCTTCGTCCTCAACGCCGCCTTCTACTCGCCGGCACTGCTTGCCCGCGACGCGGTCGACACCGATCTCCTCTCCGATGGCCGACTCGAATTGGGCCTGGGTACCGGATATGTCCGAGAAGAGTTCGAAGCCGCCGAGATTGCCTATCCCAGCGCCGGGGAACGCGTTGCGCACCTGCGTCATGTGACGACCTATCTCAAAGGCGTCGCACCGTCGATCCCACTGCTAATCGCCGGCAACGGTGACAAGGTGCTGACGATCGCCGCGGAGCACGCCGACATCATCGGCCTCACCGGCGGTGGCATTCCCGAGAACGCCGGAGATGACCCATTGGCCGAACGAGTCGACTTCGTCCGCGCCGCCGCCGGTGACCGATTCGGTGAACTTGAACTCAACCTCGCGATCACCGCGGTGCCCACCGATGCCTCGGGAATACCCGATCTCACGCTCACCCGGGCCTACTTCCCGGAGGCGAGCGATGAGCAACTCATGGCCATGCCCACCGTGCTGAGCGGAACCCCGCGCCATATCGCCGACGTGCTGCGCGAGCGCCGCGACACCTATGGGGTGACCTATCTGACCGTGCAGGACTACCACGGCGACTACTTCGCTCAGGTCATCAACGAATTGCGGTGATCACGAAAGATCCGAAGATCGGTGGGCGGTAAGCTTCCACCCAATCCCGCCCTCGTAGCTCAGGGGATAGAGCACGGCTCTCCTAAAGCCGGTGTCGCAAGTTCGAGTCTTGCCGGGGGCACGTCAGAGGGTGTTTTTCACCCAGCGGCTCGACGAATCCATCGTTTATTCATCGTTTTTAAGTGCCTGGTCAAGCATGTCAGCGATCTCTGGGTGAACCCTGCCGCGCGCCATGTACACATCCTGCGTCTCCGAAACGCGGGCATGGCCTAACTGGTCGGCGCCCTTCCTTGCCGACAGCCCACCCTCGTCGATGAGCGTCACCACCGACTTACGGAAGCTGTGACTCGTGATGTCGGGCACCCCCAGTTCAGTGCGCGCCTTGCCCCACCGCGCGTTGAAGTTGTCCGGGTCACGCCACGTGCCCGCCGAGCTAGGGAGGATCATTTCCGGCAAGGTGAACCCCGGAAAGAGCGGCAGGAGCGAGACGACGTGAGATTGGTTGGTGTACGCCATGTGATGTCCATCTGTGCCATGGCGGCGATGGCTGAGGCGCTCTTTGCCGACGCGATTACCCCGATGCTGCCGGCGTTAGACAGCCAGTTCGGCTTGGGCTACGCCATGGCCGGTCTGCTTGTCGCGAGCTACGAATCGGTTACGGGATCGGCACGTACCCGGCGGTGCGTCTCGTGTCGTCAGTGGGCCCACGCGCCACAACGGTCATCGGCGCGGCCATCTTGGTCGCCGGACTTCTGTTCTTTGCCGTCGGCCCGGATGTCGGCCTGCTCTTTCTCGGCCTCGCACTGGGCGGCTTCGGCGGCGTCACGATGTACACCGGCGTCATCGCACTCGCCACAGCCAGTGCCGGGAATGAGCACCGCGGAGCCACAATTGGCACCGTCTATAGCGGGGGATACGCAGGTTCAGCATTGGGACCAATGGTCGGCGCCGCCGCCCTGGCGTTCGGACGCGGCCCCGCCTTCGGACTCCTGGCTGCCGCGCAACTGCTGATCACCGGATTGCTGATGCGACTGCCGCGGGCCGCCCCCATAGCGGCGACCCCGTTGCGCGCGATGCTCGCTCATCTCGGATCCGCGCAGGTGCGTCTGGGGCTGTGGATCACCAGCCTCCCCGGTTTCGGCCTGGGAGTGCTGATGGTGTCAGGTACGTACCGCATCCAAGAGGTAATGGGCACCACACTGATGACCGCAGCGGCCTTCGGCGGAATCGCTGTAATCAATGTGTTCGCGGGTCCGGTCCTCGGCAATATCAGCGACAAGATGGGGCGGCGACAACCGCTGCTCGTGCTGATGACTTTCGCTGCCATCCTGCTGGGGATGCTGATAGGGGTCGAGGAAAGAATTCCGTTGGTGATACTCATCGCGATCGGTGGCGCGATCTTCTCACTGGTCGACGGTCCCGGCTTTGCGCTCGTCGGCGATGGGGTCCAAATGCGCGGCGGGAACGACGCCGAGGCGACATTCCTGATGAACCTGTTCTGGGGACCTTCCGCCGCGCTCGGCGCGATCCTCGCGGGCGTCTTCCACGGCACAGGCGGAGCCATGCTGTCCTTTGCGGTTCTAGCGGGCATTACCGGGATCTCGGCGGTCCTAGTCCAGCGCTTTGCCGAAGGTTAAGGCGGATCGGCACTCGGTGCATGTCTGCACGCGGCGGGAAACTGGCCCGCCGCCAAGGCTTCTGGTGCCCTAGGTTTCTGGTGCCCTCGGTGAGATTCGAACTCACGCCGCACGGGTTTTGAATCCGGTTGTTAGGACGTTTGTCGAAGTTGGCTATGTTGGCCTGCTGCGGCAATTGCGGATGAACTGCACCAACAAATGCAATCTGTTCTAGCCCGCGCAAAACTACTGCGATCCCACTGCGGGGTATTCCAATAACGCAAGCTTGAGCGGCCCACCACCATCTCTCTCCGCCGAAATCTTTTGGGGCCCCGGGCGCGCTGCCATCTCCGCGCCGATCGGGGTCTCCAGCACGTTCTGCGCTAACTGGATCAGTGCCCGATTTGCGGTCGCATGTTGTATAAAAGCAACCGTGGCTAACTCAAATCTGGCTCGTCGCAGTCCGCGCACGGCAAATGGTTGGTTGGGTGCGGGTGCTGTGGGTGTAGGTGTGTGGGCGGCGGCGTTGGCTGGTGGGGTGGGGGCGGCCCACGCAGATGGTGCCGACGCGACATCGGCGGCGGTTGGGAGTCATGCCGACCGTGGCGTATCCGTAGGCCCTGTCCGCGCTGCGGCGCGAGCGACTTCGGGGGCGGCTGGGTCTGACGGTAAGAGGACGGCGTCCCTGTTGAGGGTGCCGGGTGCTCGTCCCACAGCAGCGGTGCGGGCCGTGAGTAAAACTCGCCGAGCGGCGGCGGTAGCGTCTGCGGGCGCCTCGGCGACTTGGACACCGGGGTCGATTCTGTCGATCTTCATCTCCAACGGCACCGCTGCCCAACCCAACGCCGGGCTGCTGGCTGGCAACGGGTTCTCCTACGACGCCACCACGTGCCCGACCGGCTCCTGTAGAGGTGGCAACGGCGGCCTTCTAGGAAGCGGCGGAAACGGCTACAACGGCGGCGACGGCGGGGCGGCGGGCTGGGTCGGCAATGGCGGTAACGGTGGGGACGCGATCACAGTGGCCAACGGCGGCAATGGCGGCGCCGGCGGGATGTTCCTCGGTAACGGCGGCAAAGGCGGGGATGGCTCCCCCGGCGCAGCGGCCGGACCGGTGCAGGTTCTGCTGAATTTCACGGGTACCGCCGGTGACGTCCCCGGCGATGACCCGAAGGGTTCGATGGTATTGAACGGCTCGACCTTGTATGGGTTCACTTCCCAAGGAGGAACGGGAACCGATGACGGCGGGGTGATATTCGCCTTCGACACCGACTCGAACACGTATACGGTGCTGGCGTCATTCTCGGAGAACGACAGCTCCGGAAGTCAGCCCCATCACGGCTTTGCGACCCTCGACGGCGGCACCCTCATCCGCCCGTTGTACTACGGCGGGCAGAACGACAACAGCGTCTACTACGGCAGTGTTTTCTCAGTTCAAGCCAACGGTTCGGACCCGGTGGCGGATTACGTGTTCACCGGCAGTCCGACGGCGCCGACGGCCCTAGGTGATGGTGGTCAGCCCCATAGCGGCCTGTTGTCCGCAGGCAACGGGCTGTATTACGGCCTCACGGCTATCGGCGGCACGAACTCGGCCGGCACTCTGTACTCCTATGACGCCTCCACCGGGTCGGTCACGACGCTGTACGCGTTCTCTCAGGAGACCGGTTTTGACCCGCACGGCCAAGTGATTTTCGACAGCACCGGCACGCTGTTGCTGGGCCTGTCCCGCCAGGGTGGGACTGGTGTCGGCAATTCCGATACCAGTGGTGAGGTTCCGGGGGTGATCTTCAGTTTCAACCCGACCACCATGGAATACACCGATCTGTACAACTTCACCTCTACTGGTTGCAGCAGCACCCCCTCCAACGATTGCACCCCGTATTTCAGCGATCACGGAATCCTGACCCTCGGTACAGGCTCGAACGCGACGAATGTGTTCGGTATGACCGAGTACGGCGGCACCGAGAATCTTGGAACGGTTTTTTCGTTCAGTGAGACAGATGCCTCGACGTTGAATGTGCTGCATTCCTTCGGTGGAGATCCCGACGGGAAACACCCGTTCGGTTCGTTGGTCCTCAATCCGATTGACGGTTATCTCTACGGGATGACCAGCGAAGGCGGTACCTCCGATGGCGGCACGGTGTTCCGGATCGGTCAGGACGGCTCGGGGTACACGGTGCTGGCGTCGTTGTCCTCAAGCACCGGTAATGATCCGATCGATAACGTCACCTTCACCACCGACGGGACCACGCTGTACGGGCTGACCCAGGAAGGCGGCAGCGGCAGCTGCGGGACTACCGGCTGCGGGACGCTGTTCTCCATGAGCGTCATGCCGGTAGGCGGCGGCAATGGTGGCAACGGCGGCGACGGTGCCCTGTTGTTTGGTCGCGGTGGAGCCGGTGGGACCGGCGGTACCCCTGGAGGCGCCGACGGCGCTAACGGCCGCAACTGGTAGCTGATCCCCACGTAGCTGTCGCAGCAGCACAGGCGCACTGTCTGCTGGTATCGCGCCTCGCGGGCAATCGGACGATTCGTCGCGCTCCGCGCGGCCAGGACGCTCACGGCAGCGGTCCGGTCGATGTCGAAGTGGATCAGCGACTTGCTCGCGTAACTGGGATAGTCAGTTACTCCACGCGAAGGCGTCGACTCCCACGTCGACCTGTTGGGGTTCATTATTCTGGTTGCCGTTGGGAGGAGTGCGATCCGTCGCGATCAGCAGTGGTCGCTCTTCGGCCGTCCCGATGAAGGCGACGGAGTCGTCGGCCCACGCCGGACTGGGGGCAGTGCTGGTATCGGCAACCGTGCGCGGCACACCACCCGGGTTGACCACCTGAATACTCTTGGTCCGCTGGTCTGGACTCCACTGCGTGAAACTGATGTCACCGCCCCGCAGGGGAGCGACATCGTCGTAGGCGCCCATCCCGGTGAACACCGGACGGGCCGCAGCCGGCGGCTCCACGGAATAGATTCCCCCGATCGGCAGCGTGAACCCGTATCGGCTGAATTGACTTCCGGTCACATCCCCGTTGGCGAACAGAACCGAGCGGCCGTCATCGGCGTAGGCCACGGAGACTGCGTTCGTACCGGTCGCCACCGGCTGTGACATCCCATCGACGACATTAAGCACAGCGACATCGCCCGGGCTGACGTCATAACGCCCGCGCACCCAGGCGATGTGCTTGCCGTCCGGCGCCCAGGAGTATTCCTTGCTGGCATACAGCGGCCGGGAAGGCGCTTGAACCACTCCGGTGGCAGCGGCCGCGGTCAGCAGGAACCCGGCCTTGCCGCCGGAGTTGAGGAACGCGATCCGATCACCGGTCGGGGCCCAACGCGGACTGTCGATGTGAGTGCATCCACCCGTATTTCCGCCGTTGTCCAGCGCCGCCAGTGCGGCCGGATCCACCAACCGGCGCGGATCCGATGCCGGGGCACCATCGGCGGCGAGGTCGAGCACCCACAGTTCCCCGCCGTTGTTGGTGCATGGAGTCGCCGGACCCGACTCAGACACCTTGCGCACGAACGCGAGTCGTCTGCCGTCGGGGGACGGCGCGGGCTGGAAGTCGCCAGGCCCGTCGGTGAGCTTGCGGCCCGGCGTTCCGGCCGGGTCGCTGACGTACAACGAACCCCCCTTGGCGTAGAACAGCACCGGCTTGTGATCGGCGCGCGGCGCCGTCGATGCTGGAGCGCCGGTCTCTTTGGTTCCGGCGCAACCGGCCACAATCGCGGTGATTGTCATCAGCCCAAGGACGATCCGCACTAGTCGATTCCACTGCACGGCCGCCACTCTAACGACTTCTCGACCAGCCGAACAGTCACCAATCCGCCGACTGATTACGGCCTGAGTCGGGGGTGACGCAGGGAGGTGCGGCCGCTCCGGTTAGGTCCTTGTGAAAGCCGTCCCCTCATCAGGGTTGCCCCTATAACATCGGATTTCGCTTGGCTGCCCCTAGACCTGACCCTCGGCGGCCCTCGTGCATTTGGAGGCTGTGATGTCGGTGAAAAGTAGGGTGTCGGCCCGGGCCAGGGCTGGTCGTGTGCGCCGGAAGCCGTACTCGTGGTTAGGGGTGGGCGCTCTCACTGTGGGGGTCGGTCTTGCTCTGACTCCCGGTTGTGGTGTGGCTCATGCCGATGGCGCGGGGGCCGGTGGTTCGTCGGCGGCTGGTCCACGGGGCGCGGTGGGTGATCCCTCGGGCGCGACGCGAACAACCCCGGCTGGGTCCCGCAGTGACCGCGGTGGCGGGCGGGGTGCGTCGGTACCGGCCTCGTCGAGTCCGGATGGCTTGGCTGGTGACGCTCTTGGTGTTGGGGGGTCGCGGCGTCCGCGTCCGGTAGCGGTGACGTCGTCTCGCGCGGCAGTGGTGATCGGCGGCGGTGGTTCAGGAATCGACGCGGCCGGGACGGGGGCGGACCCGGCGACTGCCGCGGCGGTTCGCCGATCGACCGGTAGCGCCCGGGGTGCAGGGAATCCAAGGGCCCGTATGGCTTTCACCTCGGCGCCGGTGTCGGTAGCGGCTATGGGTGAAATCCCGGCTACGGCCGCGGGCATCGGAAACGACAGTGCCAGAACGGCGTTGACCATGCCGGCGTCGGCGCTGACGGTTACCGGTGTGCCAGTAGGGGCGGGGGCGATCGGTCAGCAGATCACGATCGCCGTCAATACGGCGTTCAATGCGTTGTTCAACGAGTTGGGTGGTTTCCCGGCCAGTCCGATTTCGGGGTTGCTGGAGGGTGCGTTGGTGTTGTTGCGGCGCACCGTGTTTGGGTGGGTCCCGACCGGGGTGACCGCCACCGTCAGCGGCTCGACGTTGGCGATCACGGTCGACCCGGGCAGCACGGCCTATTTCCGTAAGAACGGCACCAGCCTGGAGGTCTCCGGCGACCCGGTGTTCTTCCACCTTCTCAATCAGCAGCAGTTCAACGAATCGTCGGTTCAGACGGTGCAGGCCACCAACCCTGACGGCGGGCACGCGGGTTTTGTGTTCACCACCGGTGATGTCGAAGCTTCCTTGGTTACCAGGGGCATCGACTCGCTGAACTTCGGCGCGTCCGCCCAGTTCGGCGACAGCGTGGATGCCACCTTGGCCACCGGAACGTTGGTGCTCTACAACGCGGTGCGCGGCATGGCCGGTGTCACCCTCGACGCCCCGGCGATCCAACTGGCCACCGACGTCTCGGTGCAGGCCAACAACGATCCAGGTGACCCAGCCGACGTCCCTAATGTGACCTTCACCGGCACGGTTGACGCCACGACCGCCGGCCGGCAGTCGCTGACCGTGACGGCTTTGGGCACCACGACGTTCATGGGGACTGTCGGCAGCACGGTGAAGTTGGCCAGCCTGCTTACTCAGGGTATTACACCCCTGGATATCCCCCAGATCCCCGGCACCTCCCAGACCATTCCGTTGTATTACGCACCGTTATATTCAGCGACCGCACCAGGCGAGGTAAAAACCGGTGTCCCAGTGGCAATCGGGGACAACGAGCCGCAGTTTTACACCTTTGATGCCGGTGGCGACGGCTTCACCACTGGCTACAACCAAACATTGTGGAACGGCGTGCCGTTGGTCGGACCTCCGGCAGGCGAAGGCTTCGGAAGCGGCGGCGCATTCCAAGGCCCCGGGGTGACCACGCCCATCACCATCGGTGTCGGCTCGAATTCAATTACCACGCAGCCAATTCAGGTGCTGGCGGGTGTGTCGAATACGCAGACGATCAATGGCGGTCCCGCAACGCGACCTCTTGATTTCACGAATCCATACGTAGGCGCATTCAACACCAGGTTCTTCGGTGATTTTGGCGTAAGTTTCTCCAATAACATCAGCAACCCCGCGGCCCCGCTGTCGAGTGCGATGTGGCAACTGCCGGGCAACCTGGGCAATGGGTTCCTCATCCAGCTGGGGCCGATCGGAAACACCCAGCAGGTGACTGTGGGTCCGACCTCAGCTCTGATCGAACAATTCCCGTTCGCCATCTCTGTTCCGGAAGCAGTACCCGCGGCCACGTATCCCGGCACGGATAACCCCGTGTTGGTAAAGGGTCCGGTGGGGGATTACACCGTGACGATTAAAGGGGTGGAAACGCCGTACAACGGGATCTTCAATGTCTTCGACACCGGTACTGCCCAAATGACGTTCAGTCTCACGACACCGCCCTCGGGCGACACGTGTACAACAGGTAACTGCAAGTTGCCGACGGACAGCAAGGTCAGCGCGACGTTTATCAACGCGCTTAATCCGGCCGACCCGCTGACATGGTCGTTCACGGTTGGTTCAATACCGTCCGTCAACACGGCCCTCTACACGATCGAGGACCCGAGCACATACCCGAAGTCTCTACCCAACGTCGTCCCCGGCCTGAATCTGTACAACTATTTCGATGTGCTGTTCAACGCCCAGAAAAAGCTGATCTACCTACGGCCCAACGGCGGTCAAGCGACCGTGCATCTGAAGTCGGTGACCACCACCGGGGCGCAGTCGTA
>Ga0164294_10002539_pt1 | contig 16482 bp, 11 predicted proteins | sample GEODES005metaG_FD_111479 | JGI IMG/M metagenome (GOLD analysis project Ga0164294, IMG submission 111479) | Oligotrophic lake water microbial communities from Sparkling Lake, Wisconsin, USA - GEODES005 metaG | ecosystem: Environmental > Aquatic > Freshwater > Lake | place: USA: Sparkling Lake...
GATCATGGCGAGCGCGGTCATCAGCACGGGCCGGAAGCGGACGAGGCCTGCCTCCATCGCGGCCTTGCTCGCATCGCCGAGTTCGGCCAGCCGCTCCCGCGCGAAGCTGACGACCAGGATCGAGTTGGCCGTCGCCACGCCCATGCACATGATCGCTCCGGTGAGAGCCGGCACCGAAAGCGTCGTGCCGGTAAGGAACAGCATCCAGACGATGCCGGCGAGCGCGCCGGGCAAGGCCGTGATGATGATGAAGGGATCGAGCCAGCTCTGGAAGTTCACGACGATCAGCAGATAGATCAGCACGATCGCACCGATCAGGCCGAAGCCGAGGCCGGTGAAGGCGGTGTTCATCGTCTGATATTGGCCGCGCAGCGTCACGGTGACCCCGGCGGGCTTTTCCTTTTCCAGCGATTTGATCGCGTGGTTGATGTCGCCGGCCACCGCGCCGAGATCGCGCCCCTGGGTGGCGGCGTAAATGTCGATCGTCGGCTGGATGTTATAGTGGCTGACGACCGGATTGGTGTTGGTCCGATAGATGCGGCCGAGGCCGCCCAGCACCTGCGTCGGCACGCCGCCGTTCGCCGCCGAAATCGGCACCGTCGCCAGATCGTTGATCGAGCCGACACGATATTCCGGCGTCTGCGCGACGACCGAATAGGACACGCCATTATCGGGGTTCAGGAAGAAGACCGGCGCGGTCTGTGCGGTGCCGGCCAGCATGTTGCCGAGACTCGTCGTCACGTCGCGTTCGGTCAGGCCATATTGGCCGATCCGCGAACGATCGATGTCGACGTTGAGCTGGGGATAGCGGGCCGTCTGCTGGATGCGGGCATCCGCCACGCCACCGATCGCCCGCATCTTGCGGATGAGTTTGGCGGCAAAGGCGGCATTGTCTGCAGCGTTGCGGCCGGCGATCTGGACGTCGATCGGCGCCGGTGCACCGAAGTTCAAGATCTGGCTGGTGATGTCGGCCGGCAGGAAAGCGAAGCTCGAGCCCGGAAAGCTCTTCGGCAATTCGCGCCGCAGCATCGCCATGTGATCGGCGGTCGGCTTGTGCCCTTCCTTGAGCGTGATCAGGATGTCGCCATCCTGCGGGCCGATCGTGCCACTGTTGTTGTAGACCGTGTTGATCGCGGACACCGGCAGGCCGATATTGTCCGTCATCGCGAAAATCTCGCCGGGCGGAAGCAAGGCGGTGATGCGCTGCTCGATGCGATCGAAGGTCGCCGCACTTTCCTCGATCCGCGATCCGACCGGCGCGCGGACGTGGATCGTGATCTGGCCGGCGTCGATCGCGGGGAAGAAGTTGCGGCCGAGGAACGGCACCAGCAGCATCGACACCAGCACGATCGCGACGAAGCCGATCATGAACGGCTTCCGATAGCCGATCGCCAGATGCAGCATGCGGCCATACTGACCGCGCACCTTTTCGAAACGCGCCTCGAAACCGCGCTGGAAGCGCGCGAAGGGGTTCTTCGACGGCGCCGCAGCATGTTCGTCGGTGCCCGGCGTGTGGGGCTTCAGCAAATACATCGCCATCGTCGGCACCAGCGTGCGCGAGAGGATGAACGATGCGATCATCGCGAACACCACCGCCAGCGCCATCGGCACGAACAAGAAGCCCGCGACGCCCGGCAGCGCGAACATGGGCACGAAAACGATGCAGATGCACAGCAGCGAGACGAAGGCGGGCGTGACGATCTGCGCCGCGCCGTCGAGGATCGCGCGGATGACGGTCTTGCCCTGCTCCAGATGCCAGTTGATGTTCTCGATCGTCACCGTCGCGTCGTCGACGAGGATGCCGACCGCCAGCGCGAGACCGCCCAGCGTCATCACGTTCAGCGTCTCGCCGAAGGCAGCGAGCGCCGCCACCGCCGCCAGCACCGCCAGCGGGATCGACAGTGCGATGATCACCGTCGAGCGCCAGGAACCCAGGAAGAGCAGGATCATCAGGCTGGTCAGCGCCGCCGCGATCGCGCCCTCGCGCACCACGCCGGAGACGGCTGCCTTCACGAACAGCGACTGATCGCCGACCGGCTTGATCGTCAGCGTCGACGGCAGCCCGGCCATGATCTTGGGCAGCGTGTCCTTGATCCCCTGGATGATCGCGAGCGTCGAGGTCGAGCCGTTCTTGAGCACGGTGAGCAGCACCGAACGCCTGCCATCGACGTGGACGACGTTGGTCTGCGGGCCCGATCCATCGCGGACGTGCGCCACGTCGCGCATGTAGATCGTCGCGCCGTTGACCACCTTCACCGGCAGATCGTTGAGCGCGTCAATCGAACCCGGCGCGTTGTTGAGCTTCACGCTATATTGGAAGTTGCCGATCTTGGCGAAACCGGCCGGATTGATCTGGTTCTGCGCCGCGATGGCGACGCCGATGTCCTGCGCGGAGAGGCCACGGGCCTGCAGAGCCGCCGGATCGATATCGATCTGCACCTGCCGCTGCCGGCCGCCCGACGGGAAGGGAATGGCCGCACCCGGCACCGTCACCAGCGGCGGCCGCACCTGATTGTAGGCCAGATCGAACATCTGCTGCTCGTCCAGACCCTTGCCGGAAATGGCGAGCTGGATGATCGGCACGGTCGATGCGCTATAGTTCAGGATCAGCGGCGGATTGACGCCCGGGGGCAGCTGCTTGAGCACGCTCTGGCTGATCGACGTGACCTGCGCCGTCGCCGTCCGCACGTCCGCACCCGGCTGCAGGAAGATCTTGACGATGCCGATGCCCTGCATCGACTGGCTTTCGATATGCTCGATATCGTTGACCGTGGTCGTCAGGTTGCGTTCGTAGGGCGTGATGATCCGGCCGGCCATCTCATCCGGCGGCAGGCCCGCATATTGCCAGGCGACCGCGATCACCGGCACGCGAATGTCCGGGAAGATATCGACCGGCGTCTTCAGTGCAGCGCCGATGCCCGCCATCAAGATCAGCGCCGCCATGACGATGAAGGTCAGCGGCCGCGACAGAGCGATCTTGACGATGTTGAGCATCGCGGATGGATGATCCTTGATTTTAGCGCGAGGAGGGGGCGTGCGCTGGAAGACTTGGTGCAGCGCACAATGGCAATGCTGTTGCCCTAATTCAAATATATGTTACGGCTTAATTGATACTTTTTGCGACCTAATCGATGGAATTGCGCCACATACGATATTTCCTGCGGGTCGCCGAGGATCGCCACTTCGGGCGGGCGGCCACCGCGTTGGGCATTTCGCAGCCTCCGCTGAGCCAGCAGATCCGCGCGCTCGAGGACGAACTCGGCGTCGCGCTGTTCGATCGGACGACCCGCCGCGTCGAGTTGACCGAGGCCGGAAAATTGTTTCTTCCCGAGGCGCGGGCGACGATCGCCCAGGCCGGCCACGCAATCGACGTCGCGCAGCGCGCCCAGCTCGGCGAAATCGGCGAGCTGTCCATCGCCTTCGTCAGCTCGGTGCCGTTCGTGCCGACCGTCGCGCAGGCGTTGACCGCGTTCCACCGCGATTATCCGAACGTCCACCTCAACCTCGTCGAACTCACCCGCGACGTGCAGATCGACGGGCTGCTGCATCGTTCGATCGACATCGGTTTCTTCCGCGGTACGGTGCCGAGCGACCTTCCGCTGGAACTGGTCGCCAACCTGTTGCTGGAAGAGTCGCTGGTCATTGCCGTTCGCGACGACCATCCGTTGGCGCAACGGGCTGGCCCGCTGAAGATCGAAGACCTCTCGGGCGTGCCGCTCGTCCAATATGATCCCACGCTCGGCGCGGGGTTCAACGATCATCTCCGCACGATCTTCCGGCGGCGCGGTCTGGATTTCCGGGTGTCCCAGGAAACCGGCGGCCTGGCGAGCCTGCTCGGCCTGGTGGCCGCCGGCTTCGGCGTCAGCATCCTGCCGAGGTGCCTGCAAACGATCCGCACCGACAACGTGACCTACCGCGCCCTCGACATCCCCGAGGCGGTCTCTCGCCTCTGGTTCGTCCACCACGCCCGCCCCTCGAAAACTGCGCAGAGATTCAGCGAGGCGATGGGCAGAGGCCTTTAAAATGAATCAGTGGCAGGCACACGCTTACAAGCAAACCAACGCCTAAAAGCATCGCAAAAACCAAAGGGCGATCAGCACCTACGCCATCGCCGCCGCTAGGGAATCCGCCCCTGCGTTCAAGTGTCGTGGCGGAGAGGGTGGGATTCGAACCCACGTTACGGTTCCCCGTAAACCGCATTTCGAGTGCGGCGCGATCGACCTCTCTGCCACCTCTCCGCAGAGGCTTTTCAAAGCAGGGCTTTAACCCCGGGTCGCTTGGAAGCGGCGCTCCTAGCGGAGCGAACCGGCTTTGCCAAGGCCGCTTGCACGCGGCCACAGGCACTCTACATAGGGAGCATGTTCATGCCGCATCGCAGCGTATCTTCCGCGTCCCTTCCCCTTCATGCCATGCCGCCGATCCGCAGCGCATCGTTCGCGATCGGAGAGGTCGTGCGCCACCGGCTGCTCGGCTTCCGCGGCGTGGTCTTCGACGTCGATCCCGTTTTCGCGAACACCGAAGAATGGTATGATTCGATTCCCGAAGGGGTCCGGCCGAGCAAGGACCAGCCTTTCTATCACCTGCTCGCCGAGAGCGGGGACAGCAGCTACGTCGCCTACGTCAGCCAGCAGAATCTGGAGACCGACGTCAGCGACGAGCAGATCGACCATCCCGCGATCAACGGCATCTTCGAGCGCTATGCCGAAGGCCGCTATGCGCTCCGCCGGGAACATCGCCACTAATCAAGCGCTTGCGTTCTCACCTAGGGAACGCTAGTGGAACATCATGGCGCAGATCGACACGCGTGCGAAGCTGGCGATTCTCGCCGACGCCGCGAAATATGACGCCTCCTGCGCCTCGTCCGGCACGGCGAAACGCAACTCGAAGGGCGGCTCCGGCATCGGATCGACCGAGGGCATGGGCATCTGCCATGCCTATGCGCCAGACGGACGCTGCATCTCGCTGCTCAAGATCCTGCTGACCAACAGCTGCATCTTCGACTGCCATTATTGCATCAACCGCAAGAGCTCGAACGTCCGCCGCGCGCGCTTCACGGCCGAGGAGGTGGTGAAGCTCACCCTCGCCTTCTATCGGCGCAATTATATCGAGGGGCTGTTCCTCTCCTCGGGCATCATCCGATCGTCCGACTATACGATGGAGCAGATCGTCGAGGTCGCGCGGAGCTTGCGCGAGGATCATGATTTCCGCGGCTATATCCACCTCAAGACGATCCCCGATGCCGATCCCGAACTGATCCACCTCGCCGGGCTCTACGCCGATCGACTGTCGATCAATATCGAACTGCCGACCGAACAGGGGCTGGCGCAACTGGCGCCCGAGAAATCGGGCGAGCGCATTCGCGGCGCGATGGGCCGGCTGCGCGGCGACATCGAATCGGGGGCGGATGCGAAGAAGCGCTATCGATCCGCGCCGCGCTTTGCGCCCGCCGGGCAATCGACCCAGATGATCGTCGGCGCCGACAGTGCCAACGACCGGGACATTCTGGGCAGCGCGAAGGGCCTCTACGATCGCTTCGCGCTGCGCCGCGTCTATTATTCGGCGTTCAGCCCGATCCCCGATGCGAGCGCCGTGCTGCCGCTCCGGCGCGCGCCGTTGATGCGCGAGCATCGGCTTTACCAGTCGGATTGGATGCTGCGTTTCTACGGTTTCTCGCTGGCGGAAGTGAAGGCGGCGGCCGATCCGGCGGGCATGCTGCCGCTCGACATCGATCCCAAGATGGCCTGGGCGCTGCAAGCGCGCGAAACCTTCCCCGTCGACGTCAACCGCGCCCCGCGAGAGGCGCTGCTGCGCGTGCCGGGGCTGGGCACCAAGGCGGTCGACGCCATCCTTTCGAGCCGGCGCTGGCGGCAGCTGCGGCTGGCCGACGTGGCGCGGCTGACCAACTCGATCGCGAAGGTCCGGCCCTTCCTCATCGCGGCCGATTGGACACCTGCGCGCATCGATGGCGCCGCCGATCTCAAGCGCCTCGTTGCGCCCAGGATCGAACAGCTCGATCTGTTTGCGGCTTGACCGGCGCGCGCCTGTAACCATTGTTCACAAGCCCTGCAGGATAATCGAGTATTTTCAGCATGTTGGGTTGATGACGCCAATTTGAGCCACATTCGCGAATCGGCTACGATCTCACCCATGAAAAACCGTCAGCTTCAGCTTCTGTGCGGCATCGCCGCGATCGCCATCGCCCTGCCGTCGCCGAGCTTCGCGGCTCGCAAGGCCAAGGTCGATCCTTCGGCGGGCGTGGTCGACACGAGCGTTTCGACGGTCGGCTCGTACCAGTACAAGATCCAGCCCGGCGATACGCTGAAGTCGATCGTCTACGACTATTTCGTCACCTCGCGCGACAAGACGCCGTACAATACGGTCTGGAAGCTCAACCACATCCAGGACCCGAACAAGCTGAAGGTCGGCAGCACGATCTTCATCCCGCGCAAATATCTCAACATCGTTCCCGCCCGCGCGCTGATAGCGGCCTATCGCGGCACGGTGACGATCAACGATACACGCCCCGCCAAGGTCAACAGCATCCTCACCGAGGGCGCGCGGATCGCGACCGGCGCGAACAGCTCGGTCAGCCTGACGCTGGAAGACGGATCGACGATCAGCCTGCCTTCGCAGAGCAAGTTCGTGCTCGAACGGCTGCGGCTGGTGCTGATCTCGGGCGAACTCGAGCATGTCTTCCGGCTCGATGCCGGGCGCAGCCAGTTCGTCGTGTCGCCGGCGCGTGGCCCGGTCGGCAAGTTCGAGGTGAGGACGCCCGTCTCGGTCTCGGCCGTGCGCGGTACCGAATTCCGCGTCGAGGTCGACGAAAGCGGCACGTCCGCGATCAACGAGGTGCTGAAGGACAATGTCGCGGTGAGCGGCAAGGTCGCCGGTGCCGATCTCGACCTGAAGGAAGGCTTCGGCGCGAAGGCGGACGCCAAGGGCGTCGGCAAGCCGGTGAAGCTATTGCCCTTCCCCGAGGTGATCCTGCCCGTCTACCACCATCCCGACGGCTCGCTGACCTTCAACATCAAGCCGGTCGACGGCGCCGAGCGCTATCGCATGCAGATCGCATCGGACCTGACCTTCCAGGACGTCCGCGAGGAAGCCTCGGCCGACAAGCCGACCTTCTCCTTCCCGACCGCGCCGATCGGCAATTACTATGTGAAGATCACCGCGATCGACGCGCAGGGGATCGAAGGCCTCCAGCACATCTACCCCTTCGCCTACAGCAAGTAAGGACGGAGGCGTCCAGGCGCTCCCTCACTCCAGCGCAGAGAAAAGAACGCCCGCGGATCCCGCGGGCGTTTTGCTGTGTCCGGTGGGCTTAAGGCTTGGCCGCCAACCCACCGTCATTGCGAGCGCAGCGAAGCAACCCAGTCGCTCAGGTGGGGCTGGATTGCTTCGCTACGCTCGCAATGACGAGCGGCGTCGTTGGAACGGCAATTTGGGGGCGTCGCCCCCGCAGCGATCGAAACGATCAGGCCTGCGGGGGGACGTCCAGCCGGTCGTGGCGGCTGTGGAGGGCATTGAGGCGGACCACCTCGCGCTGCAGGTGGCGGAGATGTCGGCGCTGCCAGAGGCCCGAGCCGAAGAACACCAAGCCGCCCAGCATGAACTGCGCCGCGATGATGTAATAAGGCCAGCGCATCGTCAGCAGCGAGACATAGAGGACGTAATAGTCCGGCGACGGCTGATAGCCGAGGTAGCGATAGAGGCGGATCAGCGCGCCCGGCAGGTCCGAGCGGACCAGCACGCCGGTGCGGTGGGTGATCAGCGCGCCGGAGCGGATGTCGGGCCGCTCGGCCGGCAGGAATTCTACGAAATAACGGATGCGCCCGTCCGATCCGCGCGGCGGGAACAGCGGCGCGTAGAGCGAGGTGCGGCGGGCGAACAGGATGCCGCGGCCGAACGAGGCGATGCGGCCGTAGCGCAGCGTGCCGTTGAAGCGCGCGGCACCCTCGACCGGCTTGGAGGAGCTGAGGCTGTTCGGCGCATAGTTGCGCGGATTCTCGATCGAGTTCGGCAGCGTCAGCGTCCACAGCAGCGACACGACCGACGCGATCCACAGCGCAGCGGTGAAGCTGAAGAGGTAATTCATGTAATCGCGCGCGGCATAGAGCGCGAGCGTCGTCTCGCGGCGCTGCTCCTGCTCCATATAGGCGCGGGTCAGATCCTCTTCGGTCTTGCCCGAATAGGGATCGAAGATGTCCTGGTCTTCCTCGTCGACCATCATCTCGCGCGCACGGCGGCGGCGCAGGATCGAGAGGGCCGGCCAGCTGAACAGCATCGTCAGCAGCACGAAGTTGAAGGTCGGCAGATCCTGGCCGAGCCGATCGAACTCCCACTCCGCGATGATCGCGAAGAGGCCGCGGTAGGAGGCCGATTCCCAAGAGAAATAGAGCACGACGATGAACACCCACAGCCACAGAAGCTGCAGGCGGAACCGGCCCCGCTTTACGGAGCCTTCGTCCTTCTCATCGTCCCACTCGTCGACCATCGTACCGGTTAGTGCCCCCACGCACGCATCGGACGCCCCGCAAAGGCGGTGCTCCCGATGCCGTCTCTATCGCCCAATTGCGGCCTGCGCGAGCGGGCGATTGCAATCAATGCTGACGTGAGCGCCAAAAACGGCCTAAGCGGCCGCCTTTTCCGACACCGTCTTGCCCCTGGCAACGGCATTGGCCGCGCCGAGCAGTGCCCGCACCGAGGCTGTCGCGACGTCGGTGTCGATGCCGACGCCGAAGATCGTCCGCCCGTCGCCGGTCCGCGCCTCGACATAAGCGGCGGCCTGCACGTCGCCGCCGCGGCCGATGGCATGTTCGGAATAATCGACGATATCGAGTTCGAGCCCGAAGCCGTCGCCAAGCGCCGACAGCACGCTCGACAGCAGGCCGTTGCCGCGCCCGCTGATCGAATGCTCCTGGCCCTCGAAGCGCACCCGGCCGGTGAAGATGCGGTCGCCTCCGGCATGACCCTCTTCATAGGAGACGAGCGTGTACGGCTGCTCGCCGGTCAGGCGGTAGTGCTGCTGGAACGCGTCCCAGATGTCCTGCGCGTTCAGTTCGCGGCTGGTCTCGTCGGCCAGCGCCTGGACGACGCGGCTCAGATCGGCCTGCATCCGCTTGGGCAGCTTCAGGCCCTTGTCCTGCTCCAGCACCCAGGCGACGCCGCCCTTGCCCGACTGCGAATTGACGCGGATCACCGCTTCGTAGCTGCGGCCGAGATCGGCGGGGTCGATCGGCAGGTAGGGCACGTTCCAATAGTCGTCGTTGCGCTGCTCCTGCGCGGCGAAGCCCTTTTTGATCGCGTCCTGGTGCGATCCCGAGAAAGCGGTGAACACCAGATCGCCGGCATAAGGCGTGCGCGGGTGGACTTGGATGTTGGTGCAGTAATTCACCGTGTTCACGATCTCGTCGATGTCCGAGAAATCGAGGCCGGGATCGACGCCCTGCGTGTACATGTTGAGCGCGACCGTCACGAGATCGCAATTGCCGGTGCGCTCGCCATTGCCGAGCAGGCAGCCCTCGACACGGTCCGCCCCTGCCATCAGCCCGAGTTCGGCCGCCGCAACGCCGGTGCCGCGATCGTTGTGGGTGTGGAGCGAGACGACGACGCTGTCGCGCTTCGGCACGTTGCGGCAGAAATATTCGATCTGATCGGCATAGATGTTCGGCGTCGCGCACTCGACCGTGGCGGGCAGGTTGAGGATCAGCGGCTTTTCGGGCGTGGGCTGGAGCACGTCGATCACGGCCGCGCACACCTCCAGGCTGAAATCGAGCTCGGCGGTCGAGAAGGTCTCCGGGCTATATTCGAAATTCCAGTCGGTGTTCGGCTGCTTGGCGGCCTCGTCGCGCAACAGCTTGGCACCCGCGACCGCGACGCCGACGACTTCGGCCTGCGTCATGTTGAAGACGATCTGGCGCCACGCGGGCGACACGGCATTGTAGAGGTGAACGATCGCCTGCTTGGCGCCAACCAGGCTCTGGAAGGTCGTCTCGATCAGTTCCTGGCGCGACTGGGTCAGCACCTGGACGAGCACGTCCTCCGGGATGCGGTCGTTCTTGACGAGGCCGGAGATGAAATCGAACTCGGTGGCGCCCGCGGACGGGAAGCCGACCTCGATCTCCTTCAGGCCGACGCGGCAGAGCAGATCGAAGAAGCGCGTCTTCTTCTCATGATCCATCGGATCGATCAGCGCCTGATTGCCGTCGCGCATGTCGGTGGAAAGCCAGCGCGGCGCCTGCGTGATGACACGCGACGGCCATTGCCGGTCGGGCAGGTTGATCTGCGGGAAGGCTCGGTACTTCTGCGAAGGATCGCGCAACATGGTCATGGTGGATTTACTCGTGCTCGAAAGGGGTCGGGCGCTGCTTGGGAGCGCTGGTCGGTTTGTCCCTTAGGCGGTGAGCGGCGGGCTAATGCGCCCGCACGAAATCGACGCGCCTAAGGGCGCGTAAGTCGAAGCAGGAGAAGGCCGAGAGCCGAATGCATCGCGGCTGCTCCTACGGGAATGGCGGCCAGAGGTAAAGCCTTTGGGTGCCGGGAACGTGGTGGCGAGGCGGGCTGGCGGCATGGCGAAAAGCGGTGCGCAGTTCACCTCCATCAAGTGACTGATAATACGGGATTCGTGCGCACTTAAGTTGAGGAAGTTGAGGGTTGTGGAGCGTTTTGTCGAAGCGCTTCCGGAACACGCTGCCCCGCATCCAGCCATCGAACCCGAATGCGTCATCGACCCCACCCCACGAAGATCAGCATGTGGGGCTACCGGCAGCGATCTCAAGGATCGACCCTCCGGAGGGCGAGAGACCGACATCCGTTAACCCTGATTCTGGATCTAATAGTATCTTTCTTTTTACAGGAAGAAATATATTTGGTCCGCACCAGCAACGATGGTGACGGACATGACCAGGACAAAAAACGCGCTTTGCATCTCGGCTTTGATCGCGGCGTCGCCGGCGGCGGCGGTGACGAACCTCGTTACCAACGGCAGTTTCGAACAGGGCCGGACGGGCTGGACCGAGGTCGACGGCGCCAACCCCAACAGCTCGGTGCTCTTCGTGGGCGCGAACGACCCGATCACCACCAACCCCAGCCCGGATGCGGCAGGCTCCCTGGCCGCCATCTTCCAGACCGATACCGGCTTCAACATATTGTCGCAGGCCGTCTCGCTCATCGCGGGCCACACCTACAGCCTGGGCTTCGACTATATCGGCGCCGGCTATCAGAACCCCAATCGCTATGCCTTCACGCTCACGCTCGACGGGCAACCGCTGACGACGCTGACCCCGGACATCGTTTCCAACAGCCAGTGGGCGACCGCCGCCCTTTCGACGACCGCGACGTCGACCGGAGCCGCCACGCTCGGCTTCGTGTTCAACGGCTATGGCAATTATTCGAAGGATATTGCGATCGACCGCGTCTATCTGATCGATACGTCCGCGGTGCCGGAGCCCGCGACCTGGGCGATGACGATCGGTGGGTTCGGGCTGATCGGCGCCGCCCTTCGCCGCAAGCGGCGGACGGGGGCCGCCTTCGCCTGAACGCAATCTCCCGCGACCAGAACGACGAAGGGGCGGGGCCTGACGGCCTCGCCCCTCCTTACATTCCGACCGATCGTCGCCGGGCGGACTATTCCAGCTCGAACGCCGCGTTGATCGTCAGCTTCACCTCGTCCGACACCAGCGGAATGCCGTAGCTGATGCCGAAATCGCTGCGCTTGATCGTCGTCGTCGCCTTGAAGCCGACGTTGAGCTTCGGGTTCGGCATCTGCGGCATCGCCATCATCGTGCCGGCGCCGACAAAGTGGACCGACAGGATCACCGGCTTGGTCACGCCCTTCAGCGTCAGGTCGCCCGCGATCGTCGCGGTCTTGCCGGTGACGGTCACCTTGGTGGAGACGAACTTGCCTTCGGGGAATTTGGCGGCGTCGAAGAATTCGGGCTTCTTCAGGTGGGCATCGAGCGCGCCGACCGTGGTCTGCAGCTGATCGATCGGGAAGACGACCTCGACCTTGTCCTTCGACGGATCGGCGGGATCGAGCACCAAAGTGCCGGTCGGCTTGGTGAACTGGCCGCTATATTCGCTGAAGCCCATGTGGGTGACGGTGAAGAGCACCTGGGTGTGGCCGCCGTCGACCTTGTAGGTGCCGGCCTTGGCGCGCGAGACATCGGGCGCGCCGGGCGCGGCCATCGGGGCCTGGGCGAGGACGGGAGTGGCGATCAGAGCTAAGGCGAGAAAAGGGGCACGCATCGCGGGTCTCCGGACAGGGAAAGAGGCGCGGAACCTGTCCCGCGCCTCTGCTCCCGTCAATCGGGGAAGCATCGAACGGATCGTTCGACTTTTTCCTGCCTTCGTCCGCTCTCCCCAAAGAGAAAGGAAGCGGGCGACGGCGTCAGGCCACCGCCGGATCGCGACGTCGACGACGGCGCAGAGCCGCGCCGATCATGCCGAGCCCGCCGATCATCGTCGCCCAGGTCGCGGGCTCGGGCACATCGGAGGAGGACGACGGCCCGCCGTTGAGCGCGATGTCGATCTCCCCGTTCGAGAAGAATTGCGTGCCGCCGAAATCGAACGACAGCACGCCGTTGGTGAGCGAAACCCGATCGGCCGTCCAGTTGGTCGCCGTGATCGACTGGACGACGAAGGACGAGAAAGCATTGGTCTGATCGGTGAAGGAAAGCGTGGTCCCGCTGCTGAGGATGACGCCCGATGTCGGCGTGATCTTCAGCAGGCCATTCGAGAAATCGAGGTTCAGGAAGGCGAAATTCCCTTCCGAACCATATTGGAATTCGACCCCGCTGCCGATGCTCGCCTGGCCGGGAAAACAGTCCCAAGGGCCGGCGGAGCAGGTGACGGTGTCGCCGGCGACGACCGCGGCGGCCTCCGCCGCCGACGCTGCGAACAAGACGCACACGGCCGCGCATGCGGCAAACGCCTTCGACATTTTCATGAATAGACCCCTCGAAGCCCCACACCCCGGGAGGTCTGATTAGCACGCCGTCGAAACGAAAGATACGCGCTGGTTTCCCTCTCCCCCAAGGGGAGAGGGAAAGATGATCAGTTCTTCGCCTTGTCGACCAGCTTGTTCTTGGCGATCCACGGCATCATCGCGCGCAGTTCGCTGCCGACCTGCTCGATCTGGTGCGCGGCGGCGAGCTTGCGGCTGGCCTTCAGTTCGGGCTGGCCGGCGCGGTTGTCGAGGATGAAGTTCTTGACGAAGCGGCCCGACTGGATGTCCTCCAGAACCTTCTTCATCTCCCACTTCGTCTCCTCGGTGATGATGCGCGGGCCGGTGGTGATGTCGCCATATTCGGCGGTGTTGCTGATCGAATAGCGCATGTTGGCGATGCCGCCCTCATAGAGCAGGTCGACGATCAGCTTGGTTTCGTGGAGGCATTCGAAATAGGCCATTTCCGGCGCGTAGCCGGCCTCGACCAACGTCTCGAAACCCGCCTGGATCAGGTGGGTGATGCCGCCGCATAGCACCGCCTGCTCACCGAACAGATCGGTCTCGCACTCTTCCTTGAAGGTCGTCTCGATCACGCCCGAGCGGCCGCCGCCGATGGCGCTGGCGTAGGACAGCGCGACGTCATGAGCGTTGCCCGACGCATCCTGATGGATCGCGATCAGGCAGGGCACGCCGCCGCCCTTCTGATATTCCGAACGCACCGTATGGCCGGGGCCCTTCGGCGCGATCATGAACACGTCGATGTCCGACGGCACTTCGATCAGGCCGAAATGGATGTTCAGGCCGTGCGCGAAGGCGATGGCGGCGCCGGGCTTCATATTGCCCTTCAGGTCGTTCTCCCAGATCGCGGCCTGATGCTCGTCGGGAGCGAGGATCATGATGATGTCGGCCCAGGCGGCGGCTTCCTTGCCGGTGAGGACCTTGAAGCCCGCGCCCTCGGCCTTCGCGGCAGTGGCCGAACCGGCCTTCAGCGCGATCGCGACCTCGGCGACGCCCGAATCCTTGAGGTTCTGGGCATGGGCATGGCCCTGGCTGCCATAGCCGACGATCGCGACCTTCTTGGTCTTGATCAGGCCGATATCGGCATCGGAATCGTAATAGACGCGCATTGGTTTGGACCCTTTTCCTTTAGGTCGTCATGCCAGCGCAGGCTGGCATCTCGTGAGGCAAGAGCGGCACTCTATTCTCGAAAGATCCCAGCTTTCGCTGGGATGACGGGATTGTTGATGGGGATGGTTGGTTGAAACTGCCTCAAATCACCTCATGCCCGCGCGAGATCGCCGCCACGCCGGTGCGGGCGACCTCGATCAGGCCGACCTCGCGCATCAGTTCGAGGAACTTGTCGATCTTGTCGGTGCCGCCGGTCACCTCGAACACGAAGCTGGAGATGGTCGCGTCGACGACGCGGGCGCGGTAGACTTCGGCCAGGCGCAGCGCCTCGATCCGGTGATCGCCGGAGCCCTGCACCTTCACCAGCGCCAGCTCGCGCTCGACATGCGGGCCCTGCGCGGTGAGATCGAGCACGCGGTGGACCGGCGGCAGGCGATCGAGCTGGGCGATGATCTGCTCGATCGTCGCGGGCGCGCCCTTGGTGACGATGGTGATGCGGCTGACCGCCTCATCCTCGGTCACGTCCGCGACGGTCAGGCTCTCGATATTGTAGCCGCGCCCGGCGAACATGCCCGCGATGCGCGCGAGGATGCCCGGCTCGTTGGCGACCGTGACGGAGAGCGTGTGGCGCTCGGTGGCTTCGGTTCGGATGTGCATGTTCGCCTGGTTCGTCACCCCAACGAAGGCTGGGGTCTTTCTCGATGGGAGGAGTATGCTTGCCGCACGAGATCCCGGCTTTCGCCGGGATAACGCTTGTAAGGTTCAGACCAGAGCCTTCGCCTCGTCGTTCATGGTGCCGCTGACCTCGTTGGCCTGCAGGATCATGTCGGTGTGCGCCGCGCCGCTCGGGATCATCGGCAGGCAATTGGCGAGCTTGGCGACGCGGCAATCGACCAGCACCGGCCCATCATAGGCCAGCATCTCCGCGATGCCGCCGTCCAGCGCGGCCGGATCCTCGATCCGCAGGCCCTTCCAGCCGTACGCCTCGGCGAGCTTCACGAAATCGGGCAGCGCATCCGAATAGCTTTCCGAGTAGCGGCTCTCGTAGGTCAGCTCCTGCCACTGGCGGACCATGCCCATATATTCGTTGTTGAGGATGAAGATCTTGACCGGCAGGCGATATTGCGTCGCCGTCGCCAGCTCCTGGATGTTCATCTGGATCGAGGCTTCGCCGGCGATGTCGATCACCAGCGCATCGGGGTTGCCGATCTGCGCGCCGATCGCGGCCGGCAGGCCGTAGCCCATCGTGCCGAGGCCGCCCGAGGTCAGCCACTTGTTCGGATCCTCGAAGCCGAAATGCTGCGCGGCCCACATCTGGTGCTGGCCGACCTCGGTCGAGATGATCGGATTGCGGTCCTTCGTCGCCTCCCACAGCCGGCGGATCGCGAGCTGGGGCATGATCTCCTGCTTCGATTCGGGGAAATCGAGGCTGCGGCGCGCGCGCCAGCCATCGATCCGCGAGAACCAGTCGGAGAGGTTCGCCGCCTCGTGGCCACGCTCCCGCCAGACCTTGATCATCGCCCGCATCGCCAGCCCGACATCGCCGACGATGCCGAGGTCCGCGCGGACGATCTTGTTGATCGACGACCGATCGATATCGATGTGGATCTTGCGCGCGTGCGGCGCGAACGCATCGAGCCGGCCGGTGACGCGATCGTCGAACCGCGCGCCGAGCGCGATGATCAGATCGGCCTTGTTCATCGCATGATTGGCTTCGAACGTGCCGTGCATGCCGAGCATGCCGAGCCACTGCGGGCTGGAGGCCGGGAAGGCGCCGAGGCCCATCAGCGTCGAGGTGACGGGCGCGCCGGTCAGGCCGGCAAGTTCGCGGAGCGCCGCGCTGGCGTCCGGCCCGGCGTTGATGATGCCGCCGCCGGTGTAGAAGACCGGGCGTTCGGCCGCGGCGAGCATCTCGACCGCCGCCTCGATCAGCGCGGTGTCGGGGTCGACCTGCGGATTGTAGCCGGCGTGCGGATTACCGGGCTTGCTGCGCGCGGCGGCAACCTGGACGTCCTTCGGCAGATCGATCAGCACCGGACCCGGCCGGCCCGAGGTGGCGATGTGGAACGCCTCGCGGACGACGCCCTCCAGCAGCGCGGGGTCCTTCACCAGATAATTGTGCTTGGTGCAGTGGCGCGTGATGCCGATCGTGTCGCATTCCTGGAACGCGTCCGATCCGATCAGCCCGGTCGGCACCTGACCGGTGATCACGACCATCGGGATCGAATCCATCAGCGCATCGGTGATTCCGGTGACCGCGTTGGTCGCGCCGGGGCCGGAGGTGACGAGGACGACGCCCGGCTTGCCGGTGGCGCGGGCATAGCCCTCGGCCGCATGCGCCGCGCCGCCTTCCTGGCGGACGAGGATGTGGCGGATCTTCGTCTGCTTGAAGATCGCATCGTAGA
>Ga0164294_10002540_pt1 | contig 16478 bp, 14 predicted proteins | sample GEODES005metaG_FD_111479 | JGI IMG/M metagenome (GOLD analysis project Ga0164294, IMG submission 111479) | Oligotrophic lake water microbial communities from Sparkling Lake, Wisconsin, USA - GEODES005 metaG | ecosystem: Environmental > Aquatic > Freshwater > Lake | place: USA: Sparkling Lake...
GGTGCTGCCGGGCATGACGGCCAATGTGCGCATCGTCACCGAGGTGCGCGACAACGTGCTCAAGGTGCCCAACGCCGCGCTGCGCGTGCGCCTGCCGGGCATCGAGCCGGTCGATCTGGCCGCGTCGGCGCCGCGTGAAGCCGCTGCGTCTGCCGGCGCATCTGCTGCTTCGGCGGCATCGCAGTCCAGCCAGCCGCAGCGCGCTGCAGGCATTGACGCCGGCGGTCGTGCGCCCACGCGCGGTCGCATCCACATCCTCGGGCCCGACGGCAAGCCGCGCGCGTTCTTTGTGCGTCTGGGCGTGAGCGATGGCCTGGCCACCGAGTTGCTGATCGGTGCGGGCACCGCTCGCCAGCCTGATGCCGATCTCATCAAGGAAGGCGCCGAAGTGGTCATCAGCGCCGGCAAGCCGGCCGGTGCGCCCACGGCTGCCGCGCGCACCGGCCCGGGCGGCGCACCGCGAGCACCGTTTTGAGCCTGGGCGAGCCCTTGCTGGTCGCGCGCGGCCTGCTCAAGACCTACGCCATGGGCGGCCAGACGGTGCACGCGCTGCGCGGCGTGTCGCTCGACATTGCCGAGGGTGATTTCGTGGCCATCATGGGCGCGTCGGGTTCGGGCAAGAGCACGCTGATGAACATCCTGGGCTGCCTCGACAAGCCCAGCGCGGGCTCTTATCAGTTGGCCGGCGAGGCCGTCGATGCCATGAGCGCCGATGCGCTGGCGTCGATTCGCAACCGGCGCATCGGCTTCGTCTTCCAGCAGTTCAACTTGCTGCCGCGCACCTCGGCGCTCGAGAACGTCGAGCTGCCCATGGTCTACGCCAACGTGCCACCACCCGAGCGCCATCAGCGCGCGCTGAGCAGCCTGCAGCGCGTGGGCCTGGGCGAGCGCTGCGATCACACCCCGGCCGAGCTCTCAGGCGGTCAGCAGCAGCGTGTGGCGATCGCCCGCGCGTTGGTCAACAACCCACAGCTGATCCTGGCCGACGAGCCCACCGGCGCGCTCGACAGCCAGACCTCTGAAGACATCATGCTGCTGCTCGCCGAGCTCAACGCCCAGGGCATGACGGTGGTGCTGGTCACCCACGAGGCCGACATCGCCGCCTGGGCACGGCGGCGGCTGGTGCTTCGCGACGGCAGGGTGCTTGAAGACGTGGTGCAGGTGCCTTACCGACCACCGGCCGCGACCTTGCCCCCAACGCCGGCGGCTGCATGAACACCTTCACCGCCTTCCGATCGGCCTGGCGGTCGCTGACCACCAACCTCATGCGCAGCATCCTCACGATGCTGGGCATCATCATCGGCGTGGCGGCGGTCATCACCACCATCGCGATTGGCAACGGCGCGCAGCAAAGCGTGGCCGAGCAGATCAAGGGGCTGGGCACCAACTTGCTGATGGTGGTGCCGGGCTCGGTGAACGCCTCGGGCCAGCGGCTGGGCGCTGGCAGCAATCAGCGCCTGACCGAAGGCGATGCCGCCGCCATCGCCGCCGAGGTGCCCGAAGTGTTCATCGCGGCGCCCTCGGTCACCGGCACCTTTCAACTGGTGTCGGGCAACGCCAACTGGTCGACGCGCGGCGTGGGCACCACCGCCGAGTACCTTGTGGCGCGCGACTGGCCGCTGGCCGCCGGGCGGGCCTTCGATGCCTCAGAGCTCGCCGGCTCGGCCAAGGTGGTGCTGCTGGGCCAGACGGTGGCTCGGGAACTCTTTGGCGAAGAAGACGCGATCGACCGGGTGATCCGCATCAAGGGCATACCGCACACCGTGATCGGGCTGCTGGCGCGCAAGGGCCAAAACGCCCAGGGCGAAGATCAGGACGACACGCTGCTGGTACCTATCTCGACCTTTCGCAACCGGCTGTCGGGCTGGCTGGCCGGGCCGCTCAAGCGCGTCTACGCCATCAGCGTCAAGGTGCACGAAGGCGACAGCCTGAGCGATGCCGAAGACAGCATCCGCTCGCTGCTGCGCCAGCGCCATCGCCTGGCGCCGGGCCAGGAAGACGACTTCAACGTGCGCAAGCTCACCGAGGTGCTGCAAGCGCAAGAAGAATCGAGCCGCATCATGACGCTGCTGCTGTCGGCGGTGGCCGGCGTGAGCCTGGTGGTGGGCGGCATCGGCATCATGAACATCATGCTGGTCAGCGTGACCGAGCGCACCCGCGAGATCGGCCTTCGCATGGCCGTGGGCGCGCGCGGCCGCGACATCTTGCTGCAGTTTTTGATCGAGGCGGTCACGCTCAGCCTGTGCGGCGGCGCCATTGGCGTGCTGCTGGGTGCGGCCGCCACCTGGAGCGTGGCCAGCTTTGCCGGCTGGCAGGTGTCGCTCAGCGCCGGCTCGTTCGTGCTTGCCGTGTGCTTTTCAGCTGCGGTGGGCGTGTTCTTCGGCTACTACCCGGCGCAGCGCGCCTCGCAACTGCTGCCCATCGACGCGCTGCGGCACGAGTGATAATATTATTTAAGAGTTAAATAATATTTCCGGCGATCAGCCCGACCCGACGCACGCCATGAGCACAGTCACATTCAGCATCTCCGACGACCTCAAGGAGGTCTTCAACGCCACCTTCGAGGGGCAAAACAAGAGCGCCGTGATCGCCGAGCTGATGCGCGAAGCCATTGACCGCGCGCAACGGCAGCAACGCCACCGCGACGCCGTCGAGCGCATTGTGTCGCGCCGTTCCAGCGCGCCGGCGGTGACCGAGTCGCAGTTCAACGCCGCGCGCCGAGAGCCCCGTTCTTGATCTGCGTGGTCGACGCCAGCGTGGCGGTGAAGTGGTTCGTCAGCGCCGACTGGGCGCTGCGCGAAGACCATCTCGAACCCGCGCTCGATGTGCTGCGCGCCAGCAGCCAAGGCACGGTCAAGCTGTGGCAGCCGCCGCACTTTCTGGCCGAAGTGGCCGCGGTGCTGACTCGGCTCAAGCCCGACGATGCGCGCACCGACATCGAGCTGCTCGCCGCGCTCGACATCCGCTGGGCCCAACCCACCGACGCCTGCGCTCAGGCCATCGAGCTGGCGCGGCAGCTCGACCACCACCTGTTCGACACGCTGTATCACGCACTGGCCATGGGCCTTCCGGGCGCCACGCTGGTCACCGCCGACCGGCGCTACTTCGACAAGGCCCGCCACCTGGGCGGCATCACCTGGCTGCCCGACTGGCGCAGCGCCTGAGCTTCACGCTCACGCTGACCCACCCGCCACCTATCATCCGCCCCACTTTGCTACGGTAAATCCCTTGGACATCACGCTGCTGCTGAAAGCCGCCTTCATGGGCATCGTCGAGGGGCTCACCGAGTTCTTGCCGATCTCGAGCACGGGTCACCTGATCCTGGCGGGATCGCTCATCGGGTTCACCGGCGAAACCGCCAAGGTCTTCGAGATCGCCATCCAGACCGGCGCCATGTTCGCCGTGATCTGGCAGTACCGCGAGCGGCTGCAGCGCACGGTGGTGGGGCTGGGCACCGACCCCGCAGCGCGCCGCTTCGCGGTCAATGTGCTCATCGCCTTCATCCCGGCGGTGGTGTTGGGTCTGGCGTTTGGCAAGGCCATCAAGGCGCACCTGTTTCACCCGGTGCCGGTGGCGCTGGCTTTCATCGCCGGCGGTCTGGTCATCCTGTGGGTCGAGCACCGTCACCATCGGTTGTATGGCGACATGGATCGCATCGGCACGCGCCGCGCGCGCATCGAGACCGTTGACGACATGGCACCTGTCGATGCGCTCAAGGTCGGGTTGCTGCAGTGCCTGGCGATGATCCCCGGCACCAGCCGCTCGGGCGCGACCATCATCGGTGCCATGGTGCTGGGCTTCTCGCGCCAGTGCGCCACCGAATTCAGCTTCTTCCTGGGCATCCCCACGCTGATGGGCGCCGGTGCGTACGCGCTGTGGAAGCAGCGCGACGCCCTGCACGCCGCCGATTTGCCGCTGTTCGCCGTGGGCACGGTGTTCGCCTTTGCCAGCGCCTTGCTGTGCATCCGCTGGCTGATCCGCTTCATCTCGACCCACGACTTCGTCGGCTTCGCCTGGTACCGCATCGTGTTCGGTGCGGTGGTGCTGGTCACGGCGTGGCAGGGATGGGTGGTGTGGGCGGATTGAGGGGGCGGGGTTCGGCCCGGCTGCCGAGTGGCTTTGGCTTTGTTCGCTGCCCGCAACGGGTTTCTCTCTGTGAGAGAGCCCGCCGGGTCTCGGCCCGGCTGCCGAGTAACTTTCATTTGCTGGCCCAAATGAAAGTCACCAAAGCAAAGGGCCCGAACACCAGCCTATTTGGCCTGCTCGCTGCGGCTACAGGCGGACTGCTGAGTACGCCCCATGGGTAAGGTCACTGAGGACCCGAGAGGCTGGGGGCGGCGACAGGCTGCGCCTTGGCCCGCAGCACCGCCAGCGCTTCTAGCTTCTAACTAGGGCTTGTGGACTGCGCCTGATGGCTGATGCACCACCCGTTCCATGCCACCACGCCGTGGACCCTTCGGGTCGAGGCGAAACGAACTTGAGCGGCTGAGCGTTAGCGAGGTAACCGACAAAGTAGTTCGGCGAGTTTTCTCGTGCCAGAGCCTCGGAAGTAGGCGTGTAGCCGAAGCGAGCTACTCAAATGGGCTGGTGTTCAGGCCCTTTGCTTTGGTGACTTTCATTTGGGCCAGCAAATGAAAGCCACTCGGCAGCCGGGCCGAGACCCGGCGGGCTCTCGCCCAAAGAGCAAACCCCGCGGGAAGCGAACAAACCCAAAGCCTCCCGGCAGCCGGGGCGGAACCCGGCGCGGTCTCGCCCAGAGAGAAACTCGTTGCGGGCAGCAAGAAACCCGGCGGGCTCTCGCCCAGAGAAACCCCCTCGCGGGAAGCGAAAAGTCACATCACCTTGACCAGCCCCCACCCAGCGACCGGTACACCGCCACCAGCGACGTGGCCTGCGCCACATCGGCCTGGGCCAGCGCGTCGCGCGCCGACAGCGCTTCGCGCTCGGCGTCGAGCACGGCCAGGAAGTCGCTCACGCCGGCTTCATAGCGCAAACCGGCCAGCCGTGCTGCCTCGCTGGCGCTGGTTTCGGCGCGCGTCAGGCTGTCGCGGCGCTGGGCGCTGCGGCTGAACTGGGCGAAGGCGCCTTCGGTTTCTTCAAGTGCTGTGGCCAGTGTTTGCTCATAGGTGGCCAGGTTGCCTAGCGCACGGGCCTGGCTGGCGGCCACGCGCGCGCGGATGCTCCCGAAGTCGAGCACCGACCACGAGAACGCGACGCCGTTGGCGAAGCTTTGCGACTGGCTGTTGCCCAGATCGCTCAGGCGGGACGAGGCAAAGCCGAGCAGGCCGTTGATGCTGATCGTGGGATACAGGTCGGCCTGCGTCAGACCGACGTCGGCGGTGGACGCTGCCAGCCGACGCTCGGCCACGGCCACATCAGGACGGCGCGCCATCCATTGCGCGGGCGTGCCCACCGGCAGGCTGGCCAGATCCGTCACCGGCAGGTTGGGCAGCGCGGCCGGCACGATCAGGCGTGCACGCAGCTCGGCCGGTGGCTGCGCGCTGAGCGTGGCCAGCCGGTAGATGGCCAGGTCGATGGACGCCTGCAAGCTGGGCAAGGCGGCTTCGGTGTTGGCGGTGAGGGTGCGAGCGCGTTCCAGATCAAGCTGTGTGCCGCGGCCGGCGTCGACACGCGCCTGGGCGATGTCTTGCGACGCGCGCTGGTTGAGCAAGGCCGCTGCGGTCAGATCAAGCCGACGCTGCAGACCGCGCAACTCGAGGTAGTTGCGCACGACTTCGGCCGCCACGCTGGTTTGCGCTGCTCCGACACCGGCTTCGCTCGCGCTGACCTGTGCGGCAGCCGATTCCTTGGCCCTGCGCTCGCGCCCGAAGAAGTCGAGCTCCCAGTTGGCCACGAAGCCCAGGTTGTAGGCCGAGCCGGTGCGCTGGCTGCGCGTCAGGTCGAAGCCCGAGGTGGGCGGCGCGATCGAGCGGCTGGCGCCGCCTCGCAGATCGACCTGAGGCAAGCTGGACGCATCGATCTCGCTGCGCGCCGCGTTGGTTTCTTGCAGCCGCGCCTGCGCGATGCGCACGTCGCCGTTGGCCTGCAAAGCCCGCTCGACCAGGGCATCGAGCGCCGGGTCGTTGAAGCCGCGCCAGAAGGTGGCGATGTCGGCGCCTATCGGCTGTGTGTTGAGCACGATCGCACCCGATCCGATGAAGCCTGCGTCAAGTGCCGAAGGCGGAGTCTGGTAATTCGGCCCAACGGCCGCGCAGCCCGCGCACAGCAACGATGCCGCGATCGCACAGGCCAGCACACTGCGTGCGGTGCTGCGCTGTGCTAGCGGGGTCAGCGTGTCACGCATGGTCGTCTCCCGCAGATGCGGATCCCGTGGCGGATGCCGTGGCCACAGCCTTCTCGGCGCGCCCAGCGTGGTGCAGCTTGGCCGGCCACAGCCGGCGCAGCAGTGCGTAGAACACCGGCGTGAGCACCAGGCCGAACACCGTCACGCCGATCATTCCGCTCATCACGGCGATGCCGATGGCCTGGCGCATTTCGGCGCCGGCGCCGCTCGACAGCACCAGCGGAATCACACCGGCGATGAAGGCGATCGAGGTCATCAGGATCGGGCGCAGCCGCAGCCGGCACGACTCGACCACCGCTTGCACCGGCGTGCGCCCTTGCAGCTCAAGCTCGCGGGCGAATTCGACGATCAGGATGGCGTTCTTGCAGGCCAAACCGACCAGCACCACGAAGGCGATCTGCGTGAAGATGTTGGCGTCGGCCGGCAGCCCGAGCAAGCCGCTGCCCCACACACCCAGCACCGCGCTCAGGATGCACATCGGCACGATCAGCAAGATGGCCAGCGGCAGCACCCAGCTCTCGTACGTGGCCGCCAGCACCAAAAACACCAGCAGCACGCACAGCGGAAAGATCACGACCATGGTGTTGCCGGCGATCTTTTCCTGGTAGACCAGATCGGTCCATTCGTAGCCCATGCCGCGCGGCAGGGTCTCGGCCAGGATCTTTTCCATCTCGGCTTGCGCCTGACCCGAGCTGAAGCCCGGCTTGGCCGCGCCGTTGAAGTCGGCCGTGTAAGCGCTGTTGTAGCGGCCCACCGCCGCCGGGCCGAAGGTCGGTTCCACACTCATCATCGCGCCCAGCGGCACCATGTCGCCCTTGGCGTTGCGGATCTTCAAGCTGGTGATGTCCTCGGCTCGGGCGCGGTAGCTGGCATCGGCCTGCACGATCACCTGATAGGTCTTGCCAAAGCGGTTGAAGTCGTTGACGTACAGCGACCCCAGATAGGTCTGCATGGTGTCGTAGATGTCGTTGAGGTTGACGCCCATCTGCTTGGCGCGCGTGCGGTCGACATTGGCAAACAGCTGCGGCACGTTGATCTGGTAGCTGCTGAAGGCCTGCGTGATCGAGCTGTTGGGGTCGCCGTAGATGCGACCCATGAGCTGCTGCACCACGCCGTTGAGCGCCACCTCGCCAGCGCCCGAGCGGTCCTGGATCTGCAGCCTGAAGCCGCCCGCATTGCCCAGCCCGCTGACCGGCGGCGGGTTGAGCACGAACAGGAACGCGCCCTGGATCACGCCCAGCCGCTGGTTGACCTGCGCGACGATGCCGTTGGCGCTGAGTTCGGGCGTGGTGCGCTGCTCGAAAGGATCGAGCGTGAGAAACACGATGCCCGAGTTGGACGCCGCGGTGAAGCCGTTGATGCTCAGGCCCGGAAACGCCACCGAGGCGTGCACGCCGGGGATCGACTTGGCGATGTCGCTCATCTGGCGGATGACCGCCGTGGTGCGCTCGAGGCTCGCGCCATCGGGCAGCTGCGCGATGCCGATCAGGTACTGCTTGTCTTGCGGCGGCACGAAGCCGGTGGGCACCTTGGTGAACATGAACACCGTCAGGCCCAGCAGCGCGGCATAGATCACCAGCGAGACCGTCTTGCGCTTGACCACCGCGGTGGTGACCACGCCGCTGTAGCGCTGCGCGTTGCGGCTGAAGAAACGGTTGAACCAGCGGAAGAAGCCGCCAAACACCGCATCGATTGCTCGGGTCAGGCGGTCTTTCGGCGCGTCGTGCGGCTTGAGCAAGATGGCGCACAGCGCGGGCGACAGCGTGAGTGAGTTGAACGCCGAGATCACCGTTGAAATCGCGATGGTCACGGCGAACTGCTTGTAGAACTGGCCCGACAGACCGCTCACGAAGGCCAGCGGCACGAACACCGCGCACAGCACCAGGCCGATGGCGACGATGGGGCCCGAGACCTCTTGCATCGCCTTCACGCTGGCCGCGTGCGGGCTGAGGCCCGCGGCGATGTTGCGCTCGACGTTCTCGACCACCACGATGGCGTCATCGACCACGATGCCGATGGCCAGCACCAGCCCGAACAGCGTGAGCGTGTTGATCGAAAAGCCCAGCATCAGCAGCACCGCAAACGTGCCCACGATGGACACCGGCACCGCCAGCAGCGGGATCAGCGACGCGCGCCACGTCTGCAAAAAGATCACCACCACGATGACCACCAGCAGCACCGCTTCGATCAGCGTGGAAATCACCTTCTCGATCGAGGTCTGCACGAAGCGCGTGGGGTCGTAGACGATGTCGTAATCGACGCCTTCGGGAAAGTCGGCCTTGAGTCGCTCCATGGTGGCGCGCACGTCGGTGGCCAGCAGCAGCGCGTTGGAGTTGGGTGCCTGAAAGATCGCGATCGCCGAGGCTTCCTTGTTGTTGAGCAGCGAGCCCAGCGAGTAGGTGCTCGGGCCGAGTTCGACGCGGCCAAGGTCCTTGATGCGAATCAGCGATCCATCGGCCGCATCGGCCTTGACGATCACGTCGGCAAACTGCTCTTCGGTCGTCAGGCGGCCCTGGGTGTTGATGGCCAGCTGGAACTCGGTGCCCGCTGCCGACGGCATGCTGCCGACCACGCCGGCGGCGACCTGCGCGTTTTGCTCGCGCAGCGCGGCCACCACGTCGCCCGAGGTCAGGTTGCGCGCGGCGAGCTTTTGCGGATCGAGCCACACGCGCATGGCGTAGTCGCCCGAGCCGAAGGCCTGCACCGAGCCCATGCCGGTAATGCGATACAGCGGGTCGCGCACATTGAGCAGCGCGTAGTTGCGCAGGTACAGCGCGTCATAGCGGTTGTCGGGCGAGACCATGTGAACCACCATGGTCAGGTTGGGCGAGCTCTTCTCGGTGGTGATGCCGATCTGCCGCACGATCTCGGGCAGCCGCGGCGTGGCGCGGGTCACGCGGTTTTGCACCGCGGTCTCGGCGGCTTCGGGGTCGGTGCCGATCTTGAAGCTCAGCGTGAGTGTCATCGCACCGTCGGCGGTGGCCAGGCTGTTCATGTAGAGCAGCCCGTCGATGCCGTTCAACTGCTCTTCGAGCGGCGTGGACACGGTCTCGGCAATCACCCGCGCATTGGCGCCAGGAAACTGCGCGCGCACCACCACCTGCGGCGGCGTGACCTCGGGGTATTCAGAGATCGGCAGCATGAACATCGACAGCGTGCCGATGAGCGTGATCACGACCGACAGCACGGCCGCGAAGATAGGCCGGTCGATGAAAAAGCGAGAGATGTTCATGGCGCCGGCCTCAGGCCGCCGACGCTGCCGAAGCAGGTGCGGCAGGCGCCGATGCCGCACCCGGCGCAGGCGCTGCCAGCGGCATGCCGCGCTCGTCGGTGTCGAGCTTGATCGGCGTGACCGGCGCGCCGGGGCGCACGCGCTGCAGCCCGTCGACCACCACCAGCTCGCCCGCCTTCAGGCCGCGCGTGATCACGCGCATGCCGTCCATCAGCGCGCCGAGTTGCACCTCGCGCGGCTGCGCCACATTGCCCTCGCCAATCACGAACAGCAGCTTGCGGCTTTGGTCGGTGGAGATGGCGCGCTCGGGTGTGAGCACCGCAGGGTAGGGCACGCCACCGGCGAGCTGCAGCCGCGCAAACAGCCCCGGCGTGAACTGGCCGCGGGCGTTGTCGAACACACCTCGCATGCGGATCGAGCCGGTCTGCGCATTGAGCCGGTTGTCGACGAAATCGATGCGGCCTTCATGCGGAAAGCCTGACTCGTCAGCCAGCCCCATGCGCACGGTGCGCAAGCCGGGTTCGCCCTTGCGCAGCCGCAAGAAGACCTGCTCGCTGCCATCGAAGTAGGCGTACACCGTTTGCGTGGCCACCAGCGTGGTCAGCACGCTTTGCGGCGTGACCAGATTGCCTTCGGTCAGATCGGCTCGCGAGAGCTGCCCGGCCATCGGCGCGGTCACCTTGGTGTAGCCCAGATTGAGTTGCGCGATGCGCAGCGCCGCTTCGGCCGTGCGGATGTCGGCGCTGCTGGTGGCCGCACCCGAAGTGAGCTGATCGAATTCCTGCCGCGACACCGCCTTGGACTCGAGCAGTTTTTGTGCGCGCGCCAGCTCTTGCGTGGCCAGCTCGGCGCGCGAGCGCGCTGCGCTCAGCTGCGACTGCGCGCGCGCCAGCTCGGCCTCGTAGGGTTGGGGATCGATGGTGAACAGCAGCGCGCCCGCAGCCACGCGAGCGCCATCACGAAAGTGCACTTTTTCGATCGTGCCGCCCACGCGCGCTCGCACCTCGACCCAGCGCGGCGCCTCAAGACGGCCTGTAAATTCATAGCTGTCGCTCACCGTGCGCTGCACCGCTGCGGCCACCGACACCGCTGCGGCACCCGGTGGCCCGCCCGCCGGCTCCGCAGGCTTCGAGCAGGCGCCGAGCAACAGCACCGCCATCAGCACGGCTGCGCCACAGGCGGCATGGGTGGCGGACTTCACGTGAGCAGCAATCATGGTCTTCGGTCTCGGGGCAGCGAACGGGGGTGGACGCGAAGTCCGGTCAGAGCAACGGGCGGCGTGGCGACCGCGTGGCCCGGGCCGCAGCTTGGGGGCGACGGCGCACGATAACCAAAGCCGCGCGGTGCGCTCGATCACACGCGCTGGAACACCAGATCCCACACGCCATGGCCGAGTTTGAGGCCGCGCCGCTCGAACTTGGTCAGCGGTCGGTAGTGCGGCCGCGGCGCGTAGCCGCTGGCGGTGTTGCGCAGCGCGGGCTCGGCGCCGAGCACCTCGAGCATCTGCTCGGCATAGGGCTGCCAGTCGGTCGCGCAGTGCAGGTAGCCGCCAGGTGCCAGCCGCGTGCACAGCCGTGCGACGAAGTCCGGCTGGATCAGGCGGCGCTTGTTGTGCTTTTTCTTGTGCCACGGGTCTGGAAAAAACACATGCACGCCGCCGAGCGAGCCCGGCGCGATCATGTGGTCGAGCACCTCGACCGCGTCGTGCCGCACGATGCGCACATTGGCCAGGCCCTGCTCGCCGATCAGCTTGAGCAGCGCGCCCACGCCCGGCGAGTGCACCTCAACGCCCAGAAAGTCGGTGTCAGGCAGAGCGGCGGCGATGGCCGCGGTGGCGTCACCCATGCCAAAGCCGATCTCGAGCACCAAAGGCGCGCTGCGGCCAAACGCCTGTGCCGCATCCAGCGGCTGCGCGGCATAGGGCAGCACATAGGCCGGGCCGAGTTCTTCCATCGCCCGCACCTGACCGCTGCCCATGCGTCCGGCGCGCAGCACAAACGACTTGATGGCGCGGTGATGCGCTGGGCTCTCGCCGGTCGGCTCGGTCGTCTCAGGCAGATCCAACGCAGTGGTGGGCAGGTTCATGGATTCAAAAGGTGGTAGCAGCGAGGACCGCCACCGAAAAGGTCGTGCAGCGCTGGCGCATCAGTCCCCAGTGCGCATTCGGCTGACGACCCAGCAGGCCACCGCAATGAGCAAGATGGCGACACTTTCATAGATCAGCACGACGGGGTCGGTCTCTTTGCTCTGCAGCACGATCAAGCGGCTCAGCGCGGTCATGGCGATGAACAGCGGCAGCGTGATGAGGTTGCCCTGCCTGGCGTAGAACGCCCCGAGCATGCCGAGCACCTCGGCAAAGATGAACATCAGCAACAGATCTTCCAGCGCGACCTTGCCGCTTTCGAACAGAGCAAATATTTGCTGGCCCATGGCGATCACCGTGAATCCGGCGATCACCACCAAAAAGAACTTTTCGGTTCCATCTATGACTCGTTTGATCATCATGTCGGCCTCCTTCGACGGCGCACTGTAACGACAGGCGAGAGGTCGCAAGCCAGCGATCACTGAATTCCGCTTGATCTCTTAAAGCGTTTTCGGAACTTTCTGAATGCAGTTCACGGTGTTTTGAGATTTACGGCCGGTGTGACTGCATTCAAAGTCAGTGCCTTGGCAGCCACGGGAAACAACACCGATGAATCGAATCAGTAAAACTGACGGGCTTGCGCCATGAACAGAACCTACCTGAGGGCCATGTTCGACTTGTCGATTGATGCCACGCTGCTGGTGGATTCGCAGGGGCGCATCGCCATGGCCAATGCGGCCGCGCAGCAACTCTGGGGCAGTGGGTCGGCCACCATGGTCGGCACAGCGGCAGTGCAGTGGCTGCCCGCGTGGTATCTGGCCAAGTCCCATGCGGACTCATGTCCGCTCGATGCGGGCTTGATCAACTCGGTCAGTCGTGCCCTGCCATCGCAGTTCATCGGCCTGCGCGGTGACGGGCAGAGATTCGCCGTCGAAGTCGAGCTCTCGCGGGTGGATGTCGAGGGCGTGGCGATGTACTCACTGGTCGCCTGCAAAACCAGCGAGCGCTGCCACGAGTGGGTCGACCATCTCCACAGTGCGGCGCGGCTGATCGCCTCCATGGCCAGTGGTCGCGATGCCGCCTGCATCGCTGATGCCGATGGTGGTCTCGTTCATTTCAACGAAGCGTTCGCCACGCTCCAGGGCTTCGAGTCAAGGGAAGATCTCAAGCGCGAGTGGCCCGAGCCTCAGCGCTTGCTGAGGCTCTACACGGCGTGCGGCAAACTGGTTGCATCGGACGCCAACCCGGTGTCAAGCGCCCTGCGCGGTGAGGTGGGCGTGGCCACCGTTTGCGCCGTTCGGCATCAGGGCACTGCAGAACTCTCGGCAGCCAGTTGCGACTTCGCGCCCATCCGCGATCGTCAGTGCGCCATCGTGGGTGCCGTCGTGATCCTCAGGCGCACCGAGCCAGGTGGTGCCGCACACGCGCAAACGACACCGAAGAGGCACGTGCCGCCGCAAGGTTCATTCGGCGCAGCCCGACACGATCGCATGATGGGAACGCCGCGCGCAGCCGCCTAGACACGGGCGGCGCGCACAAGCTGCGCCGTGGGGGCAAGGTGCCTTGTCTTTCACAGACACTGCATGCATGTCAGCGCACCCGAACTCCGAGCCGGTTCTCACGGTCACGAATGCCGGCATTGACGCCATGGTGCAGCTGTCCGGCTTCGAATGGCTCATCGTGTGCGCCTTGATCGCCGTGCTGCTGACGCTGGCCGCCGCGGCCTGCATGGTCGGTTTGCAGCGGCACATGCTGTTTCCGGCGTCCAAGCCACTGGCCGTGCCCGATTCGCCGCACCACCTGATTCGCGCCGTCGACATCCCGGTCAACGGCAAGGTGCTGCGCGGCCATGTGGCGATCCCCCTTGACGAGCCCGACAAGCGGCAGGGCCTGCTGTATTTCAACGGCCGGCGCGAGAACCCGAGGTCTATCTTTCGCGCGCTTTCGGCGCTGCCGGGTTATCACGTGCTGTGCTTTTCGTACGACCGGCTGGGCCTGGCTTGGCGCAAGCCCGGCGAGCGCGAACTGATGGCCGACAATCTGGCCGTTCTGGATTGGTGGGCCGATGAAGGCGGCATCGCCATCGAGCACATCGCCGTGGCCGGTCGCAGCCTCGGTTCGGGCTTCGCCGTTCAGGCGGCAGCGGCCCGCCCGGTTCGTAGCCTGGCGCTGATTTCGCCGTTTGATCAACTGCTCACGGCCGTTCACGGCTCGATGCCCTGGGTGCCGCGCTGGTGTTTGCGCGACAAGTTCGATTCGCGCGATCACATCAAGCAGGTGCGCTGCGCGTGCCTGCTGATCGTGGGCGACGAAGACGCCACCATCCCCGCTGCGGCCTCCAGAGCCTTGTTCGATTCGTGGACAGGCCACCTGAGCGAGTTCGTCGTGCGCCAATCCGGGCACCGTGGTGTGCTCAAGCGAGCCGACGTTCACCTGGCTCTGGCTGACTTTCTGCGAGGTTGAGTTCGCACGGAACTCTTGGCGGCCAGCGTGGCCCAAGACCTTGGCGTCTTTACTTTCCCGGAGCATCAGCACCATGACTCTCAAGACAGTTCGCACGTGGATGCTTGTCACCGCCTTGAGCGTGTTCGCTCTGGCGGCCTCGGCGTTGCCCAGCCTGGATGCCGTCAAGGCCGAAGTGCAAAAGGGCAACTACGGCCAGGCCCAGACCATGATGGAAGAGGTGGTGGCCGCCAAGCCTTCCAGTGCACGAGCGCACTATGTTTACGCCGAGATCCTGGCGCACAACAAGCGCTTCGATGAGGCGGCCCGTCAGGCCACCATGGCCAGCACGCTGGACCCGGCCATCGGCTTCACCGATCCGGCCAAGTTCAAGGCGTTCGAGGCGCTGCTCGAGCGCGAGCAGCGTGAGGCGAAAGCGCCAGTGAGTGCGGCGCTGATCGCACCGACCATGGCCGCTTCTGCCGCCCCGGCGCCTGAGCGGTCTGCCGACATTCCGGGCTGGGTCTGGATTGCGGGGGGGCTCGCGTTTGCCGGGCTGGCATGGTCTGCGCTCAGGCGCCCGGCGCCAGCGGCTCCAATGGCGGTGCCCACGCTCACGCCCACGCCCATGCCCACGCCTATGGGCGGGCCTGCGGCACGCTACCCCGCAGCCGCAGCCGCAGCCGCAGGCGGCCTGGGCTACGGCGCGATGCCACCGCAGCAAGGCAGCTCAATGCTGGGCGTGGGGCTGGCTGCAGCCGGTGGTGTTGCTGCCGGCATGCTGGCCGAGCGGCTGATGGAAGGTGGCCATCACGAATCGATGGCCGCAGCGCCCTCATCGCCGAACCAGGACGGTCTGGTGCCGGGCATGTTCGATGACGCGAGCAATCAGCCGTCAGCGGCCTATGAACTCGAGCAGCAGCCTGTTGATTTCGGCAGCGGTGCCGACTGGGCAGACGACGTCTCAGGCGCAGGGCTTGACGATTGGTGAGGGCGTTCAACCGTCACGATGAGTCCATCCCGAAGAAACGGCAACACGCCTGTATCGCATCGCGCAGGAGTCGCTTCAGGCACGGTGGTGAGTCGTCGTGGTTGACTCGGCGGCAGCGGTCGCGGGTGTCGTCATCCCAGGAAATGACGCGCAAGCGCGGTGTACACGGGAATCCCGATCAGGATGTTCAACGGGAAGGTGATGCCCAGGGACAGCCCGAAGTAGATCGACGGATTTGCTTCGGGGATCGCGTACCGCAAGACGGCTGGCACCACGATGTACGAGGCACTGGCCGACAGCACCATCAAAAGCGCGCCGTCGGCCGCGGGCAGTTGCAGCACGATGGCCAGGGACAGCGCCATCGCCGCATGCAGCATCGGTCCGAGGCTGGCGTACACGATCAGGACCGCCGACCTGTGCTGGATGGAGTCGAAGTTCCTGGCCACCATGAGACCCATGTCGAGCAGAAAGAACGCGAGCATCCCCTTGAACAGGTCACTTGAAAACGGGGCCATCACGGCCTTGCCGGCATCACCGCTGAGGTAGCCCACAGCCATCGCGCCAAGCAGCAGCAGGTGCGCGCCGTCAGTGAATGACTCATGAAGGATCTTGCTCAGGGGTGGCACGACGTTCGGCCCCCCAGGCGCAGTGACACCAGCTCCCTGCGATGAGGTGGCAGCACCGGGCTGTGCGTGCCGCAGCATGTTGGCAAGCAGCACCCCCATGATGATGGCGGGCGATTCCATGACCACCAGCGCCACGGCCATGTGGCCCCCCGGGCTCATGCCCTTGGCTTCAAGGTACTGCATGGCGGTGACAAAAGTCACCGCACTCACCGAGCCATAGGAAGCCGCGATCGCGGCCGCATCAAACCGCGACACCCGGTTCTTCAGCAACTGGTAACCCAGCGTCGGCACGATGAAGGCCATCAGCATCGCTGCTGCCAGACTGACCATCACCGAGGTGCTCAGGCCAGAGTGCGACAGCGCGAACCCGCCCTTGAGACCGAGCGCCATCAACAGGTACAGGGACAAGAACTTGGCGATCGCCGGGGGGATCTCGAGGTTGGACTTCAGTGCTCCGGCCAGCACGCCAAAGACGAAGAACAGGATTGCCGGGTCAAGCAGGTTTTGCATTGGAGTTCTCCTTTGGGTGTCGATGCCGGTGCTGATGCCGGGGTCGCGCAGGGAGCCTGTTTATAGTCCCGGCGGTTTCCGACAGGAGCAAGAACCCAAGTGCTTGACGCCAAAGCGCTGTCACCGTGCAACCCACAACGCGAGAAACTCTTCGATGAACACCAAACACATCAAGGCACTTCTGGGTGCCGCGTGAATGCTGGTCGGCATGCTCGCCGCGCCTGCGGCCCACGCCCAGTTTGAGCCCCCCGCAGACCTGGGCCTGAACGTCATCGGCATCAGTGTTGGCA
>Ga0164294_10002541_pt1 | contig 16473 bp, 13 predicted proteins | sample GEODES005metaG_FD_111479 | JGI IMG/M metagenome (GOLD analysis project Ga0164294, IMG submission 111479) | Oligotrophic lake water microbial communities from Sparkling Lake, Wisconsin, USA - GEODES005 metaG | ecosystem: Environmental > Aquatic > Freshwater > Lake | place: USA: Sparkling Lake...
TGAGTGTTGCTGGGCGTAATGTTTTGATTGCTGATGATGATGCATCAATCCGCTTGGTGTTATCGCAGGCTCTCGCACGCGAAGGCTATCAGGTCCGCGCGACGGGTAATGCCGCAACCTTGTGGAAGTGGATCAAGGAAGGTGAGGGCGATTTGGTCCTAACCGATGTCATGATGCCCGACGGCAATTTGTTCGACTATTTACCGCGCATGCGGATGGAGCGGCCCAAGCTGCCGATTATCGTCATGAGTGCGCAAAACACGCTGTTGACCGCCGTGTCTGCGGCCGAACATGGGGCCTATGAATATCTACCTAAGCCGTTTGACCTCGATGTGATGGTTGGCTTGGTGCGGCGGGCATTAGAGGGCAAGAAGGATTTCAACGCCTCTAACCAGCAACGCAAAGCGGAAAAGGAAGAGCGTCTGCCGCTGATTGGTCGGTCATTGCCGATGCAAGAAGTTTATCGGACGCTGTCGCGCGCGGCAGGCTTTGATTTGACGGTATTAATCGAGGGCGAGTCTGGCGTTGGTAAAAAGCTGGTTGCCCGGGTGCTCCATGATTATGGTCGTCGCAAGGCCGGGCCCTTTGTTACCTTAAGCTTGGCAGCCTTAGACCCGCGCAGCCTCGACCAAGCAATCGAAGGTCATAATGGAATTGGCCTGTTTGGCGAAGCCGCAGGCGGGACCCTGTTCTTAGATGGTCTTGCCGATACGCCTATGCCCACTCAGGCAAGACTTGCGCGCATTTTGGCCGATACCAGTGGCCAGAAGTCTGCCATGGGGGATGTGCGGCTGGTGGCGGCAAGCGACCGAGACCTCAAAGGTCTCGTCATGAATGGCAGCTTCCGAGAAGACCTCTATTACCGCCTGAACGTGGTGACCATTACCGTGCCGCCTTTGCGCGAACGCATGAGCGATGTGCCGGACTTAGCGCGGGCGTTCTTGGCACGCGCCACAAAGGACGGCTTAGGGGAAAAGGCGCTCGATAAATCGGGTGCGGAGGAACTCGAGACCTGGTCATGGCCCGGCAATGTACGCGAGCTTGAAAATGTCATGCGGCGTATCGCAGCCCTAAGCCCAGACCCTGTGATCGGAGCCGATACGATCCGGCGTGAGCTGTTTCGAGAGCGGAGCCAGCCGATTGTAACCAGTCATGTGGGTCAAGATGATGACCTAGAGACCGTTGCGCGAACGGCGATTTCTAAATTGATCGCGCAAGCCTCTGCAACCGGTAAGTCTATGACAGACTTGCACGAGAGTGTGATTGCCGCCGTCGAAAGACCTTTGTTTGAGCTAACCCTGCGTGAAACGCGCGGTAACCAGATCAAAGCGGCGGATATTTTGGGTCTAAACCGCAACACATTGCGCAAGCGCCTAGCCTTACTAGACATTGATGTGGGCCGCGGCAAAGCTTAACACAGGCAAGACTGTTGCGGTTTGGACACAATTGTGCTTTTCAGGGCACATGAGTTCACAGCGATCGGTTTCTCATTCCAGTCCAGTTAGTGCCCGCAGCCCGGCTTTATCCGATGCTGCCCACATCTCCGTCACAGATATGGGTGCCTATGTCGCTGCGGTCATTCTGACCTTTATCGGTCTGTTGTTTGCGGTTTCAGGCGGCGACATTGTTGGCCCGGCAAGCTCTTGGATTTTAGCGCTTTTGGTAATCAGCGGTCTCTTGATCGCTTATCTGTCGGTGCGGGTTGGCAGCCGTGTGTTGGCGCTCCGCAATGCAGGCAAAAAGGCACAGACCGGCGCGCGCTTGCATTTGCGCTTCGTGATGTTGTTTGCTGCCAATGGCGTGATCCCGGTGATCCTGATTGCGTTGTTTTCGGCGTTGACCATCGGCCAAGGTGTACAGGCGTGGTTTTCCGAACAAGTGCGTGAGGCCGTGCAGGCCACCCGGATCTTGGGCAATCAATCGGTCGATAAAACCGCAGAAACGACCAAAATCGATATCTCGGCCATGGCCGTCGACCTGAATGCGTCAGCCATCCAGCTCAAAGCCGACCCGCAGGCTTATCGGGACTATCTGGCGCTGCAGGCCGACCGTCGTGGCTTTGTGGCTGCTTATGTTTTGAACGCCCAAGGCATCAAGCTTGCACAAGCGCAGCGCCCGCAAGGGGTGCCGGACTTTATCATGCCCGATGCCGGCGACTTTGCCACAGCACAGGCCGGCGATGTCTCCATCAATATCGACCCATCCGCTGTCGTGCGCGCGCTTTACCGCCTCGACGCCTTTTCAAACTCTTATTTGGCCGTGGTCAGACTACCAGAGCCCGGGCAACTTGCTTTATTTGAGAAAGCCAAAGCTGCTGTTTACGCTTATCAAGTCATTGAAGAGCGCCAAGGCCTGCTGCGCCTTTTGTTCGCGCTAGCTTATCTTGAAATCGTGCTTTTGGTGCTGATTGGTTCTGTCTGGTTGGGACTGGTGTCTGCTGGTCGGATCAGCGCGCCGATTGGTTTACTAGCTGATGCGGCTGAACGTGTGCGGGGCGGGGACATGAGTGCCCGCGTGGCCCAAGTTGGCGGTGGGGATGAAATCTCCGCCTTGGCGACCACGTTCAACAAAATGACGGGAGAGCTTCAGTTCCAGCGGCGCGCTTTGGAAGAGGCTGCGGAATATGCCGAAACTCGTTCTGTTTTTATCGGCGCGGTTTTGGAAGGCGTTTCGGCAGGCGTTGTCAGTTTGGACGGCACCAATTGCGTCCGCGCCGCCAATGGATCGGCAGGTCGACTTTTGCAGACCCATGATGATCGCCTTGAGGGCCGCGACTTCTCGGTGATTGCGCCAGAGTTTATGGCCATTGTCGCAAGCGCTCGCCCGCTTCACCCGGCGCAAGGCCAAGCCGAGCGACTGGTGGGGGCAGAGACCTTGTTGTTTGACGTCCGCGCGGCCTATGCGGGTGATGATTTGGTGGTGACGTTCGACGATGTGTCGGGCCTTTTGGCGGCGCAACGCCAAGCGGCTTGGAAAGATGTGGCGCGCCGAATTGCGCATGAGATCAAGAACCCACTGACCCCAATCCAATTGTCGGCAGAACGCCTAAAGCGCAAATATTCTGACGTGATCACCAAGGATCGCGACGTGTTCATTCGCATGACCGACACCATCGTTCGCCAAGTGACAGACATTGGACGCATGGTGGATGAGTTCTCCAGCTATGCACGAATGCCATCGCCTAGATTTGCCGTCGATGATTTGAGCGAAGCCTTACGCCAAGCGGTGTTTGCCCAACGGATCGCCAGCCCCGACATCGAAGTCACCAGCACCCTGCCACCCGAACCTGTCCTTGTTTCGATGGACACCCGCCTGTTGATTCAAGCCTTCGCCAATATCTTAAAAAATGCGGGTGAGGGGATTGCGACCCGTCGGGCACGCGATGAAACCGATCTCGTAGGCCAAATCGAGGTCAGCCTTCACCTAAAGGAAAAGATGGCTTGGATCGAAGTCGTCGATAATGGCATAGGCTTCCCCGTCCATGATCGTCGGCGGTTGTTGGAACCCTACATGACCACGCGCGCAAAGGGGACGGGGCTCGGCCTCGCGATCGTCGCGCGTGTGATGGAAGAACATGGCGGCAAGCTTGAACTTGCCGACCGAACTGACGGCCAGAACGGCGCTCGGGTTTTGATGAACCTGCCTGTGCATATGGCCGACAACGCCGCAAACACCCCCGACATAAACACATCCCAACAAGAGCGCTTAAGCTCGGAGTCTCCCCATGGCAGCTGAAATTCTCATCGTTGACGATGAAGCCGATATTCGTGATTTGGTTGGCGGTATCTTAGAGGACGAAGGCTATACCATTCGCTATGCAGCGGATTCAGATGGCGCGTTAGATGCGTTTCGTACCCGGCGCCCTGATCTGGTCGTCTTGGACGTTTGGTTGCAAGGTAGCCGTCTCGACGGGCTAGAAATCCTGTCAGTCGTGCAAGGCATAGACCCAACCATCCCGATCGTTCTGATTTCTGGTCATGGCACGATCGAAACCGCTGTCAGCGCGCTCAAGCGCGGGGCGTTTGACTTTATTGAGAAGCCTTTTAAGTCCGACCGCTTAATCTTAATTATCAGCCGCGCGCTCGAAAGCGCACGTTTGCGGCGCGAAAACATGGCGCTGCGCGCCCGCGCTGTGGCGGGTGATGAGTTGATCGGTGAAAGCACCGTCATGCTTCAGCTTCGTTCAGCCATCGAGAAAATCGCGCCGATGAACAGCCGCGTGTTGATCACGGGGCCGTCTGGCTCTGGCAAGGAAGTAATTGCGCGGGCCTTACATGCTGGCTCTCAGCGCGCGGACGGGCCGTTCGTCGTCATTTCGGCAGCAGCGATTGCGCCGGAGCGCATGGAATCAGAACTCTTCGGCGAAGAAACCAGCGAGGGCCGCCCTACCAAGATAGGGGTGTTTGAGCATGCCCATAACGGCACCCTATTGCTCGACGAAATCGCCGAAATGCCGATGGAAACGCAGTCGAAGATCCTGCGCGTGTTGGTAGAACAACGCTTCCGGCGCTTAGGTGGCAGCAGCGACGTGTCGGTCAATGTACGCGTAATTTCCTCAACAGCGCGTGACCTTCGCGAAGCCATTAGCATGGGTCGCTTCCGCGAAGACCTTTACCACCGCCTCAATGTCGTGCCGATCCGCTCGCCTGCCTTAGCAGAACGACGCGATGATGTGCCCCGCTTGGTAGAGCACTTCTCTAAACGTGTCGCCGAAGCCAATGGTGTAGCCCAGCGCCATTTCGGACCCGAAGCATTGGCGGCCATGCAGGCAGCGAGCTGGCCAGGCAATGTCCGCGAATTGCGTAACTTGGTGGAGCGCATGCTGATCTTGGCCTCTGGCGATTCAAGTGAGCCCATCGATGCGGCCGCTCTGGCGCTAGACGGCGTTGGCGTCGGCGAGTTGGCTGACCGAACGGGCCTGCATCAATTGGTATCTTTGCCGCTGCGCGAAGCACGCGAATTGTTTGAGCGCGAATATCTCGCAGCTCAGATCACGCGCTTTGGTGGAAACATCTCGCGAACTGCTTCATTCATTGGGATGGAGCGGTCGGCTTTGCACCGCAAGCTGAAAAGCCTCGGTGTTGAAGGCACCCGCGGCTTCGATTTGGAGGGTTAAAAGTGCCAAGAATTGCCTATGTCGATGGTCAATTTGTGCGCCATGGTGAAGCCTCGATCCATGTTGAAGATCGCGGTCTGCAATTTGGCGATGCCGTCTATGAAGTCTGGGCGGTACGTGGTGGCATTTTGTTTGATTCAGAAGGCCATTTGGCACGGCTGGCACGATCTCTCGCGGCCCTACAGATCAAAGCACCGATAGGCAATGCCAGCCTGATGGTGATCGTGCGCGAACTGATGGCACGTAATAAGCTGAAGGATGGCTTGGTGTATCTTCAGGTCTCTCGCGGCGTAGCCCGTCGGGATCATCCATTTCCTGCCCATTCATGTCCGAGCATTATCCTGACGGCACGGCCCATGAATATGGCGCAAGCCGATGCGCGCGCAGCCAAAGGCATTCAGGTTCAAACCTGCCCAGACAATCGCTGGGGCAGGGTGGATATCAAAACCGTCAATCTCTTGCCCAATGTGCTGGCCAAACAAGCCGCCCTAGAAGCAGGCTTTGCCGATGCTTGGTTTGTCGATTCTGAAGGCATGGTTACTGAAGGTACCGCGCAGAATGCTTGGATTGTTGATTCTGAGGGCCTGTTACGAACACGTCCTGCAACCCATGCGATTTTGCGTGGGATTACACGCGATACGATCATCAAGACTGCACGAGAACTAGGCTTTGCCTTTGAAGAGAAAGCCTTTTCCCGAGACGAGGCATTGGCTGCGCAAGAAGCCTTCATTACTTCGGCTACCAGCTTTGTAACCCCGGTGATTGGGCTGGATGGCCACAAAATCGGCGACGGCACACCGGGCCCAATTGCACGGAAACTGCGGGAAACCTATCTTTCTCAACAAACATCAGTAAAAAAGCCTTAGTCAGCACCCTTCTGGATTGAAATTTAAGAGAAGGACTGCCTAATGAGAGACTCAGGTGACGAGGTGCGTCACCCAAGAAAAGACAGGGCTAACAATGTCTGCCGACAAAAAACAGAATCTCCAGGACACATTTTTAAACGCAGTCCGCAAATCCCGCACGCCATTGACGATATTTTTAGTGAATGGCGTGAAACTGCAAGGCGTGGTCACTTGGTTTGACAATTTTTGTGTGTTGTTGCGCCGCGACGGTCAGGTCCAATTGGTTTATAAGCATGCGATCTCAACCATCATGCCCGGCGCGCCGGTCCAGATGTTTGAGGGCGATCCTGCGGACCTCGACTAAGTCTTTCTTGTCATCGTACGTCTTCAGGCTCATGCTATCGCCGCTACAGATGGTCTGTAGGCACGCAGAAGAGCTAGGATAATTGCATTTGATTGATCGTCAGGCGCCCGTGCAGCGGGCCTTGGTCATCCACCCCCTACGTAGCGACGCTTCTGCCAGTCGTGACCCTGAATTGCGGCTGATCGAGGCCTGTGGCCTTGCTGAAGCGCTTGACCTTGAAGTCGCTGACGCGCGGCTTGAGCCCCTGCGGCAAGTCCGTCCCGGTGCCTATTTTGGGACCGGCAAGATTGAAGAGCTCAAAGCCCATTGTGAAGAGCTCAAAGTTGAGGTTTTGATCCTCGATGATCAGATGTCGCCCGTGCAGCAGCGCAATCTTGAAAAAGAGCTTCAGGTCAAAGTCGTCGACCGGACAGGGCTAATCCTTGAAATCTTTGCCCGCCGTGCGCGAACGAGAGAAGGTCGTCTGCAGGTCGAATTGGCGCGCCTCAGCTATGAGAAGTCGCGCTTGGTCAAAACCTGGACCCACTTGGAGCGCCAGCGTGGTGGCACCGGCAAGACTGGCGGCCCCGGTGAACGGCAAATCGAACTTGATCGCCGCATGATCGCGGACAAAATCCTCAAACTAAAAAAAGAGCTAGAAGAAGTTAAGCGGACCCGCGCCCTACAGAGGGCCAGCCGGAAACGCGTGCCCTATCCGGTGATTGCCTTGGTTGGCTATACTAATGCCGGGAAGTCGACCCTGTTCAATCGGGCTGCATCTGCCGACGTGTTGGCCAAAGACATGCCCTTTGCGACTCTGGACACCACTTTGCGGGCGGTCCGGACCCCGACCGGTCGCGATGTGATCTTGTCCGATACCGTGGGCTTCATCACAGACCTGCCCACAGAATTGGTCGCAGCCTTCCGGGCAACCTTGGAAGAAGTCGCTCAAGCCGACCTTCTGGTGCATGTCCGCGATATTGCGCACGCGGAAAGCGATAATCAGCGTCGCGACGTGGAGCTGGTGTTAGATCGCGTGTTGTCAGAACATGACAGCCGTCCGCCATTGATTGAGGCTTGGAACAAAATTGACGCTTTGGACGAGGACGGGGCCGCTTTTGTTCGGGCACGTGCCGCTGCATCTGGTCTGGACGGAACGGCACAGGGCATATGTTTGTCGGCTCTAACTGGGGAAGGGGTCAAGGATCTCTTTTCCTTGATTGACTCCGAATTGGCACTTGATGCCCGGCCGGTAGATCTGGTGATTGGCCCCGATCAAGGTGCCGCACGGGCGTGGTTGTTCCGCAAAGGAGCGGTACGACATGAGGAAACCGACGAGCAGGGCTTTACCCATCTGAAGGTGCGCCTCACCGCCGATGATGCCGCGCGCTTTGTGGCGCAATGGCCGCAAATTCTGTCAGAGGTTCCGTTCGTGGCGCTTGGCGCGGTTCCAGAGCCCGTCCATTTCCTCGAGGCTTGAGGTTTCAGGGCTCTTTCCGTCGCGTTGGAGGGCCTCTTCAATCCAACGGAAACGGCGCTCAAACTTTGCATTGGCAGAACGAAGCGCGACTTCGGGGTCAACTTTCGCTTTGCGGGCTAAGTTTGCCAGCACAAACAAAACGTCGCCGATCTCTTCTTCGATATGGGCCTGATCGCCCTCGGCAATCGCTTCTTGGGTTTCGCCAATTTCTTCGGTGAGCTTTTCGAACACCTCATTCAAGCTTGGCCAATCAAAACCGACTCGAGCCGCGCGCTTGGTGAGTTTTTCTGCGCGCATCAAGGCGGGTAAAGCCAAGGGAATATCGGCCAAGAGACTGGGATCGTCAGCGCGTTTAGCGGCGCGCTCTTTTGCTTTCATAACCTCCCAATTTTGGGTTTGCTGCTCGGCGGTCTCGATCACGTGTGTGCCAAAGACATGGGGATGCCGGGCTTCCATCTTGTCAGAGAGGCCTTGGACCACTTCGTTGAAATCAAAGGCACCCTGTTCTTCAGCCATCCGGGCGTGAAAGACCACTTGAAACAAGAGGTCACCCAGTTCTTCTTTCAAAGAGACCAAATTGCCCTGCGCAATGGCGTCGGCCACTTCATAGGCTTCCTCAATCGTATAAGGCGCGATGGTGGCAAAGCTCTGCTCTAGGTCCCACGGACAGCCTGTCTCTGGGGTGCGCAGGGCCGCCATTATGTTAATGAGGCGGTAGATAGGGGAGGGATCAGTCATGCCCTCTCTATGATCCGATTCTAGCCCTGCAGAGATGCTTCTTCGTCGAGGCCACGTTTGGCAGCAATCGCGGCCTGAAGCTCTGCCGTGCGCTTGGCGTCGATTGGATATTTCACGAGCAACAAGGCACCCAATAGATTAACCGCAACCGGCAGACCTAGGAAGAGGAGGGTTAAGCCAGCCAGTGCCTCCGGTGTATTTTCTGCCCCGAGTTTGGAGTTGAAGCCAAATAGTCCCAGCCCCACGTAGGTGACACCCACGGCCAACGCATAGCCCGCCTTACCCGTCAACGTCACGAACGCGTAAAGAAGACCTGTCCGGTCTTGCCCGGTTTGCAATAGGTCCTCGTCACCAATATCGGCCATCATGGCACGCAGGAGATACGCACCTGCAGTATAGACAATCCCAGCCACAGACATACCAATAGCTGCCGCGACAAAATTGTTCTCAGGGAGATACATGATCAATGGTTGGCTGACCGCGGCATAGAGACACGCACAAATAAGTGAGACATGCTTGCCCCAGCGCCGTGCAATGAGGGTCCAAAGTGGCGCGCCGATCAGGCCTGCGATGAAATAGATCAGCAACAAGGCTGCCGCCAAGCCGCCATAGCCTTTGACCGCATCAAAGTAGAAGAGGAACAGCCCGCCTGTTACACCTGAGCCAAACATCAAGAGAAGATCGCATAACAATAAACGCCGACAAGCATCTGATTTAAATAACGAAACAATGTCCTTGATGCTGGTATGTTTAGCAGAAGCTTTTGGTGATTCTTCTTTGGCAAAGCCTGCCGCTAGCAAGGCAGTGAGGGGCATAAGGATCACGATGAACCAGCCCATGCTTTGCACCCCGCTCGCCGCAGACCCGCCTCCCGAATGGATCAAAACGGGGATCATCAGAACCATCAGCATGCCCAACACGTTGGCCGCCTGCCAGAAAACAAACACGCGCGACCGCTCATGATAATTGTCGCTCAGCGTCGCGCCCAGCGACATTTGCGACAGTGACCCCATGGAGAAGCCCACATAGGTAAAAAACAGCCAGAAGCCCAGATAAGCCGCATCGGCACCGGGCTTGGCCATAAAGAGGAAGTAAGAACCAACCATAATGACCGGAATGGACATCACAAGCCACGGCGAAAACCTGCCGATACGCGTGCGGGTCTGGTCCATGGCGAGGCCGATGCTGATGTCAACCCCAATATCGAGAATGCGAGCCAGCATAAAGAGAAGGCCGACAACTCCAATCTCAAGGCCCACATAGCCTGCGTAATGCGGTGGCAGCTGAACGACCAAGGGCAAGCCAAGTGCAGCAAGGGGGAGACTAGGTGCCGAAAAAGCAAGAATTCGAGACAAAGCGACTTTTGAGCCCGCGTTTCCGGACTTTACGGGATTGATCGCCATGTTTCCTCCACAGGCCCTTGTTAGCTCAGGCTCATGTTTCTGACTTTGTCATCCTTTATCCCAAACGCCAAGGGCTTTTGCCAACCACTTGGAACCAAAGCAGTTACCGTTCAGGTAAGGCGAGGGCGGTAGTGATCGCTTGAGATAGCTCTGCCGATTGAGGCGTGACGCCAGAAGCAAACGCGGCCACGGGCCGACCATCTTTTCCGATCAGGATCTTATGGAAGTTCCACTTAGGCTCAGCTTTTGGCCCTAACTCATTCAATGCATTGCGATAAAAAGGATGTGCGCCAGGCCCACGAACCGGGTATTTGGCCGCCATTGGGAAGGTGACGCCATAATTAAGTTCACAGAACTTCTTGATCTCTGTGGCGCTTCCAGGCTCTTGCCCACCAAAGTCATTGGAGGGCACACCAACAATGACGAGACCTTCACGTTGGCGTGATTTCCAAAGGGTCTCTAAGCCTGCATATTGACCGGTGTAGCCGCATTGCGAGGCGGTATTGACCACGAGCACGACCTTACCGCGGTAATCGGCGAGGTTGACTTGGCCGCCCATCAGGCCTTCAAACAAATCAGGTGACGACAGGGCTGTGGCTTTCGCTGGTTTTGGCGCGGATCCTGGCGCTGGTTTTGACGCTATTGCAGCTTTCGGCTTTTGGGGTGCTGGTTGACTGCCTGCCGCAACGGCCAGCACAAGTGCTGCACCAATCACGCCGGATAAGCCTAAGACCAAGATCTTCATAATCTATCTCCTGATACCTAGTTAATATTCTGTTATTAAACCTATTTATAGGAAGGATCTGACGATATGAAACAAGGTCAGCAGGATCAAACTAAACGTCGCTAACATCTGAACCACGAAACCGAGCGAACGGGTCTTTGGGTCGGCGACATAGGCTAGCATGTACATGATCCGCCCGATGATCCAGACAAGGCCAAGGCCTGCTGCAACCCCGTCTGAATGCCAGAGCGCTCCGAGCCACAAAGCGGGCAAGAACATGGCCAGCCATTCCAGCGTATTCATTTGAACCCGAAAATGGCGCTCAAAGATCGGATCGCCAGAGGTAGCAGGGGCAGGGACGTTATAGGTTCCACGCGCTTTGGCGACGCGTAAGCCCATGACAAAGAAAAGGATGATCGCAGCAAGCGTGATTAAACTGGTGAGGGGTAAGGTGAACATGGGCGATCCAATTCTGATGGAAGCAAACGAATGATAAGACTTAGGCCGGCGGGGGGCATTGGTCTAGGGCAAGGGCTTGTGGCGATCGCTCTAACCCACATATGTAATTTTCGCATAATATATGTTATGGGACAAAATGCTCCATGAGCCGGCATGGGATTTCGACCAGGCCCGAACTTAAAACGGCCAAGCATATGCTCATTCAAGAACGTAGATTATGACTGGAAGCATCTGTAATCCTGAATTTTTACCTCTGAGGAAGGCACCGTGATCGACGTTAAGACTTCGACTTAGCCGAACCTCAACGCGTTCAGGATTAGCTGGACTCCGTCAACTGACATTGCTCCTTCAATCCTGAGATTTCCGGCAGGATTTCCCATGATGATTCACAGGTTTGAAACTCCCAGACGGCTACAAGACTGTGCCTGTCTTCGAACCTTGCGCGTTGGACCAGGTGATTGAAGAACAGGACCAACTATGAGCACCCATCCCCTACCCGCCCTCGAGATCAAATCGTTAACGAAACGGTTTGGCACAAAGACCGCTGTGTCGGACTTTAGCCTGACGCTGGCACCGGGTTCTTTCTATGGTCTTTTGGGTGCCAACGGAGCTGGTAAGACCACCACCATGCGGATGATCGCTGGGCTGTTGCAGGCCGACGAAGGCAGTATCTCCGTCTTTGGTCATGATGTATCGAAAGACCCAAAGGCGGTTAAATCCATCACCGCTTGGCTGCCAGATGAGCCTTTGCTCTATGACAAGCTCACTCCGCTTGAGTATCTCGAATTTATCGCGGGCCTCTGGTCGGTGGAAGGCCGTGTGGCGGAAAAGCGCGCGGAAGACTTACTGCGCTGGATGGATTTATGGGAAGAGCGCGACAAGCGGTGTGAAACCTTCTCACGTGGCATGAAGCAAAAGACCGCTTTGGCGGGCGCGCTGTTGCATGATCCAAAGCTTTTGTTGCTCGACGAGCCATTTTCAGGCCTCGATGCGGCGGTCGCTCGCCAAGTCAAAGAATTGTTGGTCGAAAAGACCAAAGAAGGTGCCACCATTGTTCTGACCACCCATGTGATGGAGATCGCTGAGCGTTTGGCCGAGCGGGTTGGTATCTTCCACCGCGGCCGCTTGTTGGCCGATGGATCGTTGGCAGACTTGCGCGCCCAAGCTGGGCAAACAGATGGCAGTCTGGAAGATATCTTCATTCAGCTGGTGGATGACGCGTCAATAGGAAGCCCAGCATGATGCTCGATCGCCTGTTTGTGCCCGGCAGCATCCTTTGGCTTGCCCGCCATCAAATTCGTCTGTCGTGGCGGCTTGGCAGACTTGGCAAGAAAATGCCCAGTTGGCTAAAGCCAGTTTTTACGATCCTATTTGTCGCCTTCCTGAGCTTTAGCATGGGTTATGGGATCGCAAAGATCTTTGAGGCCGCGGCTGGGGATTACAAACAGATCAGCTCTCTTGCTGGAGCGGTCATCCTTACCTTGATGATCTCTGGCATTTCGATGAATTTGATGGGGTCGTTTATGACGATCACCGAGAAGGGGGATTTAGACCTCCTGCTCTCCTCCCCTATTCCACCGCACCGCTTTGTGGCTGCGCGTCTGATTTCGTCTGCTTGGCGCGGCTTTTGTATTTATGCAGGGTTCGCAACGATCTTTTTTGGCGCATCGATTGTGATGATCTCACCGATGTTTGCCTCCATCTACGTCGTGGTTGCCGGGTTCGCTATTCTCGATGCCGCCCTCACCTATATGATCGCGCGGCAAGCCTTGTTATGGTTTGGCCTCAGAAATGGCCGCCGCGCAACCATTACCCTCGGCGCTGTTGGCGTTATGATTGGCCTTATTGGCTATCAAATGGTGTCTAGTTCCGGCAGTCTCGGTCGATTGGCTGCCAAGGCAGACGATCCAAATGCCAGTCTCGTTGTGCTCCATGATTGGATCGTCGGGCTGACCTCAAACCTCAGTTGGCTAGGCGGGACGATTTTAGGCGATTGGCAGGGTGCGCTTGTTTTCCTCGTCGCAGGGGCAGTGGTTTCAGCTGGTGTCCTGCATTTTGCGGGCAAGCGCTATGATCAAGATGTCGCGTTTCTCAATGGCCAAAATGACCATGCACCGCACAAGGCGCGCAAAGCGCATGCCCAACAATTCCGCCGCCCAGCCCTTGTGATGGTGTTCCACAAGGAATGGTTGAGCCTGACGCGTGACCCGTTGTTTGTCAGTCAGTTGATTGTGCCGCTTTTCACCATGGTGCCCTTTTTGGGCTTTGTGTGGAACGCGCTCACCAACCCGGAGGATCAAAGCGAGATGGCACCCGTTATGGGGGCGATGTTCGCGGCCATCACCGTCTTCAACGTGACCATGCTGACGTCCAGCCTTGCGTGGCTGACCGCCTCTGTCGAAGAAGCCCGCGATCTATTACAGGCCAGCCCCTTGGACCCTAAAATCATTCTGCAAGGCAAGGTTTTGGCGGCAAGCGGTCCAGCCCTCATTGAGCTTTTCATCGTGGCTGCCCTTGTTGCTTGGGCTTGGCCAGTTGCGGCATTGACGATCTTGGTGATGGGGACAGCAACATGCGCAGGGGCGTGTGTGATTGAGTTTTCACGACCACGGCCAACCAAACGGCCCAAAATGACTCAAAGACCGGATCGTTCCTTAGTCACCGTCCTTTTTGGCCTAGGTCTTGGGATCCTTTGGGCTTGTGCTGCAGGGCTTGCTGCCGCTAAAATCACTTGGTGGTTATTGCCCGCAGCCTTGGCAATCACCATCTCTTATGTGGCTTGGGCAACCCGTCCTCGCGAGCTTAGCTCTATACCGGTGTCGCAGCCCTTGGTCGCCGTCTCTGTTGGCAGTCCTGGCGGCCCTTGGCAAAGAGTGGATCAGACTTAATCTCTATGGCAGATAAACAGCCTGTGACGACCCTAATGCAGGAAGACCCGGCCATCGCCTACCGGCGCATGAAGCGGGTTGCGACCGGGTTGTTTCTTGGGATGACGCTCTTGTTCGTCGTTACCAAATATTTTGAAGACACAAGCCCCGTCCTCCCCTTCGTGCGTGCCTTTGCCGAAGCGGCCATGGTTGGTGCCCTGGCAGACTGGTTTGCCGTAACCGCCCTCTTCCGCAGGCCCTTAGGTCTTCCAATCCCGCATACCGCCATTGTACCAAGGTCCAAGGATCGCATCGGTGCAGGGCTGGGTCGCTTCATCTCGCGCAACTTCCTGCAGCCCGAACAAGTTCAGCGGCGCTTGAAGGATATGGACTTGGCCGGCAATACAGCCGCTTGGCTGACCGAGGGTGACCGGGCACGCCGGGTCGCACAGGGCATTGCCGGGGCCGTCCCGCGTATTTTGGGCCTGTTAAACGAGGGCAAGATTGCTACTTGGCTACAAACGACGCTGACCGAGCGGCTGCGCAATGCCGATATCGCCCATCTTTTGGCTGAGGGCTTGGACATTTTGATCAAGGGCGGCCGGCACAAGGCCATTGTTGATCTGATCATCTTCCATGCCGACCTTGCGATCCATTCGGAAGAAAATATGTTCCGCACGCGCGTGTCGGACAAAATGGACTGGCTGCCGAAGCTATTCTCGGTCGATGCTGCGGCCTCGGACGCTTTGCTGACCGCGATCAAGGATACGCTGAAAGACGCGGCCAAAGACCCCAATCACTCCATTCGCACGCGGATCGACGAAGCGCTCTTACATTTGGCACGCGACCTGCGCCATGACCCAAATTTGCGCGATCAACTCCAGCGCTGGGTGCGTGAAGTCTCCGATCATCAAGTGGTTCGCACCTATGTCACCAATGTCTGGAGCGACCTCAAAAAGACCCTCCGCGAACAATCACCCGAAGAAACCGACCGCCTCAGTAACGCAATCGCATCTGGCCTCGAGGATTTGGCCCGCGCCATTGAGCGCGACGACGAGCTTCGCGAAAGCCTCAACCAGCGCTTGAAATCTTGGGCGGTTGAGCTCGCTGACGCCCAAGGCGCTGGCGTCGGCACCATGGTTGCCGAAACCATCCAAGGCTGGGATGCCCGCACCGTCGTCGATCAAATCGAAGCCGCGGTAGGACGAGACCTGCAATATATCCGCATCAGCGGCACCGTCATAGGCGGCCTAGCTGGCCTGACGATTCACACGATTTCGATTTGGTTGTTTCCGGTGAAGTAGGGTGGCTGGGTCGCTCAAACTCTAGCAAAGCTGTCTCTGAGTTAGTCGTCTGGCACCAATGTCATCGTTAAGCTCGCCAAAAAGCTGCTGAAGTCCGCTACTAAGAATGTCAAATAATGTTCTCGCTCGAAACCAGCATCGCCGGCAAAGTAGTAAATGCCCGAAAATTCGGAATCTATACTACCAATACAGAATCTGTTTCCTGCTTCATCTTCAGCAAAGGCTAAAAGCTTAGGCGGGAAATCAGGTAGATCTTCCAAATCCCAAACATATTGGGTTTTACGATACTCTATGATCTCAGAAATGCTGTAGATTTTCCGGAGCCGATATGCATCGTCAACAAACAAATCGGGCTCAGGTTTTCCGCCATTTTGACTTTCGTAAAAGCTAAGAAAATCAGCTGGCATCTTCAAAAGCACAGATTTAAGGAACTCTTCCCAATCAGCACGGGGAATTGGCGTTCCTTCGGTACTTTTTCGGTATCTGATCACGTGTGCTTTTTCCTTATTCGGCATCTAGCCCCCTTCCGGCTGATTATCGTCGCCTCACGTTAGATCCCAATCTCAACCACCATCCCATCCACCGCTGGCACAATGTGTTCAGGCAAGCTCGCAGCCAAAGTCGCATAGTCCAAATCAATATGCATATTGGTCAGGACCGCTTGCTTGGGCTGGACTTCGGCGATCCACTCCAAGCTCAGTTCCAGATGGGCATGACTGGGGTGGGGCGTGTGGCGGAGGGCGTCGACGATGAAGAGGTCAGCGCCCTTGCAGGCTTCCAAGCTCGCCTGCGGTAGGATTTTGCAATCATTGCAATAAGCGATGGGGCCGAAGCGAAAGCCGAGGCTGTCGATCTCGCCATGATTTTGGGCAAGAATTTGGAAATCTAAGGCACCGCCCGGTCCTTGGATCGTCAAGATTTCCCCGGGCAAGGGCATGTCATGGGCATCGAGCAAAGCGGGATAGTGACTGCCGGGTGGGGTTTCAAAAATATAGCTAAAACGGCGGACCAGATTTTCCTTTGTGAAGGCGTCCATATAGGTCGGGATGCGTTTGCGCTGATGATAGACAATGGCGCGCAGATCATCGATGCCATGGCTCTGGTCGGCATGATCATGGGTGTAGAGCAGCGCGTCGACATGGCTGACCTTGGCGGCCAAAAACTGGGTGCGCAGGTCGGGCGAGGTGTCGATCA
>Ga0164294_10002542_pt1 | contig 16471 bp, 14 predicted proteins | sample GEODES005metaG_FD_111479 | JGI IMG/M metagenome (GOLD analysis project Ga0164294, IMG submission 111479) | Oligotrophic lake water microbial communities from Sparkling Lake, Wisconsin, USA - GEODES005 metaG | ecosystem: Environmental > Aquatic > Freshwater > Lake | place: USA: Sparkling Lake...
CAGTTGGACGATGCGCTCGAGATCGTCTGCAACGAGTTTGAGGGTCTTGATCCGCATCGGCAGTATCACAATTGTTTTGCACGGGTGCTCAAGCCTGATCCGCTCGGGCGCGTCCTGATGATGGGCACTGATCAGCGCGATCTGTTTGTCCCACTGTTGCGCCGAGCAGTCGAGCAGTACGTGCCCGCGCAAGGCCAGATTTTTGATTTCGGCGCTGGTGACGGCCAGACCTTTGCCTACATCGCCGATGCTGTACCGACTGGGACGACGGTCTCTATCGAGGAGCCCAACCCCGCGTATCTGGCTGCCTACCAGTCCTTTCTGGAAAGACAACCCCATCTCCACCGCGGGATTGCGATCGGTTCTGGCATCGAGGACATGGAGGAGGAGTCCCGCCGCAACGCGGTCGAACTTCCGCCGCAGGCAAGCATCGATCTGGCTCTGGGCCTGCACATGATCTACTTCGCCACTGACGTGCCTCACAGCCTGCGCACCGTGCTCCGCTTCGTGAAGCCCGGTGGCGCTTTCTTCAGTGTCGTCACCGACGAGGAGACCGCGTATTGCGGAGCGGTGCTGCGGACTTTTATCGAGTCCGGTGGTGACACAGGAGATAACGATCGCTATCTCGCCGCCATCGCCGAACGGGGGCACTTCTTCGCCCCGGAATCCGAGGGCGGCGGCAAACTTGCCGCTGTGGCGGGGGCGGACGGCATCGACGTCGAGGTTCAATCGGCGCGGCAGCCCAGTCGGATGTACGGGCACACACTCGCCGATCTTCTTGCGATAGCCAATATCAGCGTGTTGGTGAATGTACCGGGTACACAGAAGTTCGAGAGTGCCGCCAAGACACTGCGTGACAGCCCCCGAGAGGTCGATCTTCGGATCGAGACTTTGGGTCCGCGGGCGGGAATGTGGAGCGTAGTGCAACCGCAGTGGGTGACGCAGGTGCGGCGCGGCGATAAGACCATAGCCCCGACAATGACCCGTCGCTAAAAGAACTCACGGTAATCATCGGATGGAACTGGAAGTCATCGGATTCGATCTGGCGTCATGTCTGATAGCAGAGACTCACGGCGCCAACAGGATTGAGCTGTGTGCCAACCCGCACGAAGGTGGCACTACGCCGTCTTACGGGATGATCACGGTCGCGCGCAAGAATACATCGATTCAACTGTTTCCGATCATCCGGCCGAGGGGCGGTGATTTTCTTTTTTCGGGGTTGGAGTTCCAGGCGATGATTACTGACATTCAGCAGTGCGAGCAATTGGGCTGCGATGGTGTCGTCATTGGAATGCTGACTGCAGACGGCAATGTTGATGTCGATCGATGCGCTGAGTTGATTCAGCATGCCGGTGCCATGCAGGTGACGTTTCACCGGGCGTTCGACCGGGTGATGGATCCTATGCAATCACTGGAAGAGATTATCGATCTGGGTTGCACGAGAATCCTCACCAGTGGCCTGCGCCCGAATGTTGACCTCGGCAGGGAAATGCTGCGAAAGCTGGTTGCTGCTGCCGGGGATCGCATCACGATCATGCCGGGCTCCGGAGTCAGGTCCACCAATGTCGTCGAGTTGGCAACCTTTACCGGCGCCAACGCATTTCACAGTTCAGCCCGATCGTCGCACCCAACATCAATGAACTACATCAACCCCGCGATGGATGAGGAACTGGTTTCGGTAGGAATCGATGCCAATGAAGTGCTGGAACTGCGGCGGCTACTTGATATGCACGCAATGGGTCAACTGCCGTAGAGGTGCAGGGCGCGGGCCGCCACGGTGGCGATATCGCCGCTGAGTGTCACGACGGGTGGACCGCCGCGTTGGTGGATGACATTAGCCAGCACTATCACGTAGGTGTCCGACGCCGGGTCGATCCACAGCGTCGTTCCGGTGAAGCCGCCCTGGCCGAAGCTGCCGATGGGAAAGATCATGCCGCGCGGCCGGGATAGAGCCGTGTCAATATCCCAGCCGAATCCCCGGAGATCCTGTCCGGGAATCGCAGGGTAGTTCGGAGCGAGTAGGGGATCGGAGGTGTCGGGTGTGGTGTGGATCGCTTCCTGAATCGCGCTGTTCGCCGCTTCGAGTTGTCCACGACGATGTCCCGGTTGCTGGGGAGTCGTCATCAGCTCCATGCTTGCTTGAGTCAGCGGAAACTTACTTGGCCGTCCTGCAAGGCGATCGAGAAGTGCTTGTGCGAACAGGCCGAGATCCCGCACTGTGGAGAACACACCGGCACTGCCGGCCACTCCTCCCATACGGCGCGCTGTCGGATCATGCACGGTGCCGCGAAGCAGGTGGTCGATATTGGGGTTGAGAGCAGGGGTGTCTTCGTCGCGCGCGGTTGGCGCGACGCGGGTCAACAGATCGGTGCTCCATGTACCTGCCGGACAGTTGTCGACCCGCGGCGCGGAGGGATCGATTGCAATTGCGGTGCCGATTATTTGTCGTGGGCCACACGATTTGGACGCAGGTAGATAGCGGGTGTCGTGCATGTCTAGGGGTTCAAAGACGTTGGCCTGAACGTAAACGTCTTCCGGTTCGCCAGTGATCTTCTCGACCATCGCGCCGAGCAGAATGAAGCCGATGTCCGAATAGTGGAAGAGCTCACCGGGTGCAAATTCAACCCGCGCACTGAGAGCACGACGGATGCCCTCGGCTTTATCCGCCTGATCCAAGCCCCACGGACCATCCAGACTGAGGTCACCTGCCAGACCTGAGGTATGGGTCAGCAACATGCGTAGCGTTACTTGGGCGCGCCTGGGGTCATTGGCCGGGTTGAATTCGGGCAGGTAGGTCTGCAGGGGAGCGTCAATCGCAACCTTGCCCTGCTCGGCGAGTTGTAGAACAGCGGTCGCCGTCGCCAGACTCTTCGTCAGCGATGCAAGGTCGAAGATCGTGTCCTCGGTCATCAGCTCTGCGGGTGCTTGAGAACCGTCCAGTCCCGGCTCGCCGGGCAGCTTGCGGAGTCCGAAAGCCCTTCGGAAGACCACGTTGCCGGCGTGCCCGATTTGGACAACCGCACCGGGCATACGAGGCGCCGCGATCGCAGCGTCGACCAGTTGGGTGACGGGGGCGAAGTCGCCCGCAGGAACCACGGGCGGTGTGATCGGCGCGGCAGGTGTGACGGCTCGGGGCGCGCTGGTCTCTGGCTGCTGTGCGTGCTCGGCTCGACCGCACGAAATAACCACAACGAGGCTGAGCACAATGACTCCGGCTGCGCAGGCGCGTGCGGTCGTCACAGGGCCGACAGTAGCTTTCAGGTCTCTGCCGACTTCAGTGAATGTGCTCGTTCGGCAAGTGGCTGCCACCGCTCCCATTCGGCGAGACGTTGCTCATAGTCGGCTTTGACGTCAGCGAACGCGTACTTGCCGAGGAACACCCGTAGGGGAGGATCGGCGGCGTTGACGATCTCGAGGATCGCCGATCGGGCTGCTTGCGGATCGCCGAGGTCCACTCTGCGTTTGACGCGGGCCGCTTCGAATTCAGTGCGTTGCGCGGCATAGGCGGCCATCGGCTCGGCGTACGGCGCCGCGGCGAGCCAATCGGTGTCGTACCCGCCGGGCTCGACGATCGTGACATGCACTCCGAACGGTGCAACTTCGGCAGCCAGCGACTGCGACATTCCCTCCAGCGCCCATTTGGAGGCGTGATAGATGCCGAGGTTGGCAAAGGCGGTCACGCCGCCGATCGAGGAGACCTGAATGATGTGGCCGCCGCGTTGCGCCCGCAGGTGGGGTAACGCGGCCTGGGTGATCCACAACGGTCCGAACAAATTGGTGTCGATCTGGGCGCGGGCTTCGGATTCGGACAGTTCCTCAACGAAGCCGTACTGCCCGTAACCGGCGTTGTTGACGACGATGTCGAGTCGGCCGAACCTATCGTGGGCTGCCTCGACGGCAGCGAAACACCCCGGGCGATCGGTGACGTCGAGTGCGATCGATTCGACGGCGTCGCCGTAGGTGTCGCGCAGTGTTGCCAGCGCGGAAGTGTCGCGCGCGGTGGCGGCGACCGAGTCACCACGTTCAAGAGCGGCGATGGCCCACTGGTTACCGAGGCCCCGCGACGCTCCGGTGATCAGCCATACCTTGCCGGTCATCTGCCCATGTCCTCTCGGAATCGCTAGCGTTTCCGCGCGATCAGCAGGATAACTCCGAGGGCGGTGACTGCACCCAACGCGAAGATATTGATGAATCCACTTTCTGAGGGGTGTCCGTCGACACCGGGGGTAAGCAGCACCCCGACGACTGCGGCGGCCACTGCGGCACCGACCATCCGGACGATGGCGTTGAGGCTGGTAGCGATTCCCGTTTCGTCGGCGTTGACGTCTTGGATGATCAACACCGGCAGGGCGCCGTAGGCCAAGCTGATGTAGGCGTTGGTGAGCAGTCCGGCGATGATGACTTGCCAAGGGGCGGAATGCCATCCGATCAGGATGGTGAATCCGGTGAACCCTGCCGCGGCGCCGACGGTGACCACCCGGCGGGCACCGAAGCGCTCAATGAAGCGGCCGCTGATGAGGGCCGTCACCGCGGCGGCCATGGCACCCGGCAACAGGAACTCGAGACTGGCGTCAAGCACCGTGGCGCCGAATCCATAACCGCTACCCGCGGGAGCCTCCACGAAGTCGGTCAATCCCAGGAACGAGAGGTACAACCCCATTCCGACCAACAGGGTGGCGGCATTAGCGATGAGGATCGGTCGGTGCCGAAGCATGGTGGTGGAGACCAACGGGTGCGCGCTGCGACGGCTCCATGACCACCAGCCGGACAGTGCAGCGATGCCAGCCAGCGCGGTGCCGAGCGTGGCGGTCGAGAGCCAACCCCAGTCGTGGCCCTGGGTGATCGTCAGCAGCAGTGCCGACAATCCGACAGCGAGGCTGATCCCGCCGAGCCAGTCCACAGAGGTGCGATCCCGGCGCCTTCGGCTCGGTATTGCTGCGGCGCCGAGGACTATGACTGCCGCGGTGAATGCAGCGCAGAGCCAGAACACCCGGTGGTAGGAGGCGCCCGCGGGCATCAGCAGTCCGGTCACCACCAGTCCCGCGCCACCGCCGAAACCGAGCATCGCTGACAGCACTGCGATCGACCGGACCAGGCGGTCGGCGGGAACCTCGTCGCGAAGTATCGACACGGCGATCGGGTAGAGCGCGAACGCGGTGCCCTGAAGCACCCGCGCCAGCAGCAGCAGCGGTATTGATGCGGTGGTGGCCGCCAGCAGCGAACCGGCTAGAACCAGAGTCAACACCGCCAGCAGTACCCGCTTCTTGTTGCGCAGATCCGCCAGGCGTCCGATCAGGGGAGTGCTGGCCGCCGCGGCAAGCAGATTCGCGGTCACCACCCAGCTGACGGCATCTTCGGAAGCATCGAGTTGCCGGCCGATCACGTCGAGCACCGGTACGACCGCAGTCTGCAGGATCGACACCGTCAGAACGACCAGGCTCAGGACCGCGACGAGAAGGCGGGGGCGATGGGCGTCCATGGCGGTCGGCGGGCGGGTGTCTGCCATGACGGTCATTATTTGCTCTCGCCGAACAATTCTGAGCCCGGGGCGTCGGTGCGGGCCGCGCCGGCGAAGTCGATTTGTGCGGCCGGATTAGCGATGGAGGTGACCATGGCGGTGCCGAATGGTCCGGCTTCGTCGAACAGTGTCGCGGTGCCGACGGCCACACCCTCGGCAGCGAATCGGGAGTCGCCCTGCACGCCGATGAACTCACTGCGGGGTAGCCGCGACATGCTGATGGTCAGGTCGCCGTTGATGTAGCCGATGCCGCGGGTGCCGAGGTTGATCACCATGTTGGCGGCGGCCTCGGCGACCACCACCGCGCGGACGAACGGGCTCTGCTTTTCGCCGACGACGACGTCGACGCCGCGGTAGTAGGCCCGCTTGGGTGCGGTGTTCTGGTGCGTGGCGCCTAGCGCGCTCCAACCGGCCTGGTCGCTACCAACCAGCATTCCGTCGTAGCCGGCATCCGCGGGCGCGGTGAACACCGACTCGGTGGTCCACTCGTCTCCGGGAGGGGCCTCAGAGGTCAAATACTGCACGGCGGTTGCCCGGGCCACGATCCAGTCGCCCTGGATCACGTCGCACTCGGCGTACCGAACCCGGCGGCCCTCGCGGATCAATCGCGTCTGGGTGCGGGTGGGCGTCTGGCGTGCTGGCTTGAGGAGGTCGATGGTGAAGCGGGCCGGGGTGAAGCCTGCCTGGCCGAAGTCGTGTTCCAGCGCCCGTGCCGCGAGACCGGCGACCGCGGGGCCACTGAGCAGGGATTCGCCCCAGTGCCCGCTCGCTGCCGGGGTCGGCGTGAACGTGTTGTTGTCGCCGGGCACGAAATAGGCGGTTGCGGTTTCGATGATGCCGAGTGGAGTGGCCATTTCGGTCTCCTTCGTTCTAGATCTCGATCTGCGGCCTGCTGGCCGTGCATCTCTACGATCCGCCTTTCCCGGGCCTGTCCTTATCGACCTATCGGACCCTGCACCGGGTGAACTCAATGTCCACCGATCGGGGGAGTACCGGTCATGACGCGAGGCTGAGCTCGGCGGATTCGTCATCGATGACCTCGGTGGGCAGGAAGAGAAACTCGGCCGGATCATGCCGCTGCGGCTGGTGCGCCATAAGATCGGCGGGCGCATCGGCGGCGTTATCGACGACGATCAGGGCGTCACGGATGGCCGGTCTCTGGACCGAATGGTCCGTCAGCCGGTCGGCGGACATCCACGTCGTTCGGTCAAAGGCCCGCCTGGCGGACGCTTCGGTCGGCGACCGCGTGTGACCGTGGACTCAGGCTGGAAGATCCAGTCCCACTCATACGAAAGCGAGGACAGCCATGAAAAACCCAACACTCTTCGTCGCGTCCGGATGATTCTCACCGCGCCTTCACTAGCTGGTGAAATCTTTTTGGGCAGCATCGGAATTACCGAGGATACCGGCATGCCGATGAACTGCCGGCCGGTCAGTCGCAGCTGAATCAGCGCCGGCGGCCGGCGCGCCAACCTCGATACCCGCGGTGCGCGGCGAACGCGCCGATGATCGCGGTGAGACACCAGACGGCGATGGCCGCATAAGCCAGGGGCGAGTTGAGGTCTGAGATCGACGCCCCGAGTGCGGTGTAGACGAAGGCTCGCGGCACCGAGCCGATGGCTGCTCCAATCGCCATCTGCCACAGTGGTAATCCGAACGCCCCGAAGGCATAGGAAGCCAGCGCATCGGAGATCCCGGGGATGAAACGCTGACCGACGACAGCCCATAGCCCGCGCCGCTGGATCTGGTTTTCGATGCGGGCCGCCCACTCCGGGCCGATCAGCGCCATGGCACTGTCTCGCCCGGCACGCCTGCCGACCAGTGCGGTAATCGTTGCCGTCAACACCGTCGAACCCAGGGTGACCACGGTTCCGAGTACCGGCCCGAACAAGAACCCGCTACCGGCGGCAAGGAGGGGGCCGGGCACGAAGATCGCAGCCAGGATGGCCGATATCGGGATATAGACCAACGGAGCAACGGGACCGCACTTGGCGATGAGTGCGCGCACTTCCTCAACGTCGACAACCCGCCGGATGGCGATGAAGTAGAACAGGACGAGCAGAAAGGCGGCGAACAGTGCCAGTCGAACGATGTGTTTGCGTCGACTGCTGGTGGGGGTGCCCTCGTCTTCGGCCGCACCAGCCTCGTCAGCGGAAGCGGACATCCAACGTTGCCAAACCGAAGATCTTCCGGCCCGAGGATTTAGCAGACACCAGGAGGACCCCCGTGCGAGTTTCGGGGTCCAGCGACTTGATCCGGCCGCTGAACTCGATATCGGCGCCCTCGTTGGCCGACACGATCGCGGGCGCGGACAGTCGAACCGCGTAGCGGGTGACCGCGCCCGGATCGCCGGTCCACGTGGAGACGAAACCGGCACCCAAACCCATCGTCAACATTCCGTGCGCGATGACATCGGGTAGGCCGGCCAGTTTGGCGATGTCCTCGTCCCAGTGGATCGGATTGGCATCGCCCGCCACGCCCGCGTAGTTCACCAGATCGCCACGGGACAGCCTGGTGTGATGCACACCCAACTCGTCGCCGACCTTCACGTCATCGAAGTTCGCCGTTCCGGGCGTCCGGGCCGAATCCTCGGAGATCCTGAACGCACCCTCGGGGCGCACTGTCTTGGTGTACACGGCGTCGGATCCGTCGATACCCATGATGTCGACGTCGTGCATCATCGTTTTCTGCACGGCTGCCTTGACTGCCGGATCGATATCGTCTGAGGTGACGCCGACGACGGTGGTGTGCAGGGTGTGCACGCGCTCGCCGATGGCATCGGTGAAGGTGTTGGTCACCGTGATGAGGTCGCGGCCCGCGATGCTGCGCACCGATGTCAACTCCACGTCGATGCGCAGTTCGTCGCCGGCCACGATCGGGCGGTGCTGCTCGAAGACTTCTTCGGTCTGCACATAGGTGTCGTACCCGACGACCACCGACTCGAACATACGTCGGTTGCACGACATGCCCGGTGTGGAGGTGAATGTCAGTGGCGCCACCAGTCCCGAGTAGCCGAGTTTTGCGGCTGCGGCGGTATCCCAGTGCGCGGGGTGATAGTCCTGGACCGCGCGGGCATATTCGCGGACCTTTTCGCGGCCGACCAGATAGGTACCGTCCATCTGGTAGTAATGGCCGACCCGGGATTGGAGATCCGGCGCTTCTGGTGCTGTGGTCATGACATCGCCCAACTGTTTATCGGCTTGTTCGCTTTATCGGCATGTTCACTGACGCCGGACCAAGCCACCCTAACTGCGTCAGTACTCCAATTGGACGACGGTGCGTGATTGAAGGTTCGGAGTGATCATCTCGGTGATAATCCTCTGGTGTTCGGGGTGGTCACGATAGGAAATGAAGTAATCCCGACTCTCAAAGGTTGCGACCACCGCGAAGTCGTAGGCGTTCGGCGTCAGACCGACGTCAGATCCGCACAGATAGCTTCGGACGCCATCGAATCCGGCGACGAGACTGCGAAGCGCATCGGCAATGCTGTGGTCGGTGAAATCCGGATCGAGCCATTTGAACGTCACTACGTGAGTGAATGCCATGGACCCACTGTAAGAAACCATCTTCCGTACGCGTAATCGGCGACCGGAACCGTGGTGCAACGATAGAACTATGACCGCAACCCTCGTGGCCAAGAATGTGGCTGGCGGATTCGCTCACCGCACCCTCTTCGAGGGCTTGGACCTCACGGTGGCACCCGGCGACGTGGTCGGTGTCGTCGGTGCCAACGGTGCCGGTAAGAGCACACTGCTGCGGATCTTGGCCGGCGATATCGAGCCGCTCGATGGAAAGGTCAGTCTCGCCCCGGCCGATGCATTCGTCGGCTGGCTGCCGCAGGAGCATCAACGCGTGCCGGGGGAGAGCGTCGCCGGCTACATCGCGCGCCGGACAGGATGCACTGCGGCGACCCTGACCATGGATGCCGCTGCCGCGGCACTGGCGGATCCGGGTGAGGCTTCGGCAGGGATTGATCCTGCGGACCGTTATTCCCTGGCGCTGGATCACTGGCTGGCCACCGGTGCCGCGGATCTCGACGAACGCCTACCCGCGGTCCTGGCTGACCTCGGACTCGGCTCCGATGAGGTGCAACCCGCATCGACCCCGATGACCGCGCTGTCAGGTGGGCAGGCGGCCCGGGTCGGACTGGCGGCATTGATGCTCTCGCGATTCGACATCGTCCTTCTCGACGAGCCGACCAACGACCTCGATCTCGATGGGTTGGATCGCCTGGAGGAGTTCGTCCGCGATCTCCGCGGCGGCGTTGTGCTCGTGAGCCACGACCGTGAGTTTCTCGCCCGCAGCGTGACCCGAGTTCTCGAACTGGATTTGGCGCAGAACACCACCACTGTTTTCGGCGGTGGATACGACAGCTATCTGGAGGAGCGCGAGGTCACGCGTCGGCACCGGCGCGAAAACTACGACGAATTCGCCGACAAGAAGGCCGATCTGGAGGCGCGCGCCCGCACTCAACGTGAATGGTCGAGTCAGGGTGTGCGTAACGCGATGCGCAAAGCGCCGGACAACGACAAGATCCGGCGACGCGCAGCGACCGAGTCGAGCGAGAAGCAGGCGCAGAAGGTACGTCAGATGGAGAGCCGGATCGCCCGCCTCGAGGAGGTCGTCGAACCGCGTAAGGAATGGACATTGGAGTTCACCATCGGAGCCGCACCGCGGTCGAGTTCGGTCGTGGCGACTCTTGCCAATGCTGTTGTGAGGCAGGGGGAATTTGTCCTGGGGCCGGTTTCAGTACAGGTCGATGCCGGTGAGCGGATTGGTATCACCGGCCCCAACGGTGCCGGGAAGTCGACACTGCTGCGGTTGCTCATTGGCCATCAACAGCCCGATGAGGGTCGCGCAAGCCTGGGTGCAAACGTCGCGATAGGGGAGATCGACCAGGCTCGGGCGGAGTTCTCGGGTCCGGGGCGGCTCGTTGATCGTTTCGAGCAACGGGTCCCGACATGGCCGACTGCCGATGTTCGCACCCTGCTCGCGAAGTTCGGGCTGCGCGCAGACCATGTCGAACGTGCGGTTGATGACCTCTCACCCGGCGAACGCACCCGCGCAGGCCTCGCCCTGTTACAGGCATGTGGCACCAACGTGCTCGTTCTCGACGAGCCGACGAATCACCTCGATCTCGCCGCTATCGAACAACTCGAGGAAGCCTTGGAGACTTACGCCGGTGCGCTGTTGCTGGTGACGCACGACCGCCGGATGCTGCAGAACGTCCGGTTGGACCGGTCCTGGCTGGTGGACAACGGTCAGGTTTCTGAGCTGTGACCGGACTCAGTCCCCGGCAGCCACCAGTGAACTCAACTGCACATCGGGGTTGTCCTGCTGGAACCCCTGCAGCCGCCACTTTGTGGTGAACAGCGCCAGCATCACGCCGTCGGTGCGGGTCAGAACTTCGGTCGACACCTGCTTGTCGACAAACGACGCGTCTTCGGGGTCGACCGTACGGGCGACGGTGTAGGGCAGCGATTCCAGAGCGATCGGCGAGCTGAATTCCGTCGCCATCCGGTGGCTGGCAACCTCGAACTGCATCGGGCCTACCGCGGCGAGCACGGGCGCTTGGTCGCCGCGTCGATCCGACCGCAGGACCTGAACGACACCCTCCTGTTCCAGTTGCTCGATACCGCGACGGAATTGCTTGTGCTTACTGGGGTCGGTGCCCCTGGCCACGGCGAAGTGTTCCGGGGAGAAGCTCGGTATTGGCGGGAAGTGCACTGGCACATCCCGGAAGAGGGTGTCGCCCGGGCGCAACGCCGCCGCGTTGGCCAAGCCGATTACGTCGCCCGGCCACGCACTGTCCAGGGTTGACCGCTGTTGGCCGAACACTGATTGCGCGTACTTGGTGACGAAAGGCTTCCCGGTGGCGGCATGGGTGAGGACGTCACCGCGCTCGAAGGTTCCTGAATAGACCCGCGCATAAGCGATGCGATCGCGGTGGGCGGAATCCATGCCGGCCTGAACCTTGAAGACGAACGCACTGAACGGCGAGTCGACCGACCGGAGGTTACCGCCGACATCAAGCTGTCCACTCGGTGCAGGCGCCAACCGCACAAGATTGTCAAGAAGTTGGTTCACCCCGAAATTCAGCGCCGCCGAGGTGAACAGGACCGGCGTCGTATCGCCGCGGAGGAAGGCTTCCTGATCATGGTCGCCGCCGTCAGCGGACAACAGCTCGCACTCTTCAACCGCGTTCATCCAGTCGATTCCGGCAGCATCCTCAGCGCGCTCCGGCGGAATATGTTCTTCAGGAGCCGCTGTGGCACCGCCCGCGGTGCGGGTGAACCGGATGAAGTTTCCGGTGCGGCGATCAAGGACGCCCTTGAAGTCTCCGGCGATACCGACCGGCCAAGTCAACGGCGTGGGTTTGAGTCCGATGCGGTCAGCGATCTCGTCAAGGAGTTCGAGCGCATTGCGGCCCGGGCGATCCCACTTGTTGATCACGGTGATAATCGGGATGCGACGGTGACGGCACACCTGAAAAAGCTTGAGCGTCTGCGGCTCCAGACCCTTCGCCGCGTCGATCAACATGACCGCGCAATCGACGGCGCTCAGCACCCGGTAGGTGTCTTCAGAGAAGTCGGCGTGCCCCGGAGTATCGAGCAGGTTGATGACGCAGTCCTGTCCGTCGGGGGAGACGTACGGGAATTGCAGAGCCGTGGACGTGATCGAGATGCCCCGGGCCTTCTCCATCTCCATCCAGTCCGACACCGTCGACCGTCGCCCCGCTTTACCGTGAATGGCGCCCGCTTCGGTGATCACCCGTGCGTGCAGGACGAGCGCTTCGGTGAGCGTCGACTTTCCCGCGTCGGGATGGCTGATGACAGCGAAGGTCCTCCGACGGAGGGCTTCGCTCGCCAGACGTTTTGCGGCTGTCCGGCTCGGGGCCGGGCTTACTTCCAGGTCGTGATTGGTCATCGCGGTATTGATGCTATTTGTCTGTGACCCAAACCATCCAATCCGGAGGGTGGCGCACCCGCGCGTTCCGGATGCGCGAAGCCTTGTGCGGAACGCGACGCCGTCAGGTTCCGATCACATAGTTCGGGAAGAGGACCGCGACCGCGGCCTGCAGCCACACCAGTGCTCCGATCAGGCTGGATGTGGTGATAAGTCCGACGTTGGCCGCGATCGGAAGGCCGACCGCATTGATCAAACCTCCGATCAGGTCGCCACCCAACATCTGCTGCACGCCGTCGAGGGCCAGGTTGAGGTTGTAGGCCGGCAGCGAGACCACGATGGCGTTGATGATGTCCGCCGTCGGCAGCAGTGCCGCATAGAGACCGGCGACGGAGTAGGAGATTCGGTTAGCGACCGCAGTCACCGCCTGCTGTATCGCCGGGATGAGGGCTTCGGCCGTCGGCGGCGAGAATGACAGTGAGGGAAGCGAGATCGAGGAGAGTTCGCGGGCGAGCGAGCCACCGGGGCCGAGAGCGGCGAAGAAGTCTTCGATGCCCTGCTGCACCCCGGCCACCAGTTGGCTGAGCACCTCAACGGGGCTCACTTCGGGGAACAGTCCGAACGGCACCTGCACATTGGCATACGGTTGGGTCGCCGAGGTGAACCCGTGCGCCGGGTCGCCGTAGCCGAGGTTCACCAGGACCTTCAGCACCGGCTGAATCAGGTCGGCGATCGGATTGCCGATCAACGGGATTAACCGCAACGGCTCGACCAGGGGCAGATTCTCAGTCGGCATGAAGTAGTACTTCTGCGTTGCCGAGGTGGTCGGCAACGGGAGCGCGGCCTGGACTTCCTGCTCGGTCAGGCAGAAGCTTTGGCAGTTCGTCCCGGGGGCGTATTTGGTGTGGACGAAGATGATGCCTAACCCGGCATTGAGGACGGACAGAACGTTCAGCGGATACCGAGGGAAGTCGGCGAAGCCGTCATACTCGCGGGTGTAATTCGTTGTGGGATAGGCATCCTCGGGAGTTGCACCGTAGAACGGGATACCCAGACTCGGAAGGAGTAGGCCCGGGAAGCGCGATAGGAAGCCCCCGTTGGGGTTCATCTCGTTTCCGACGAAGATGAAGTTGATCGACGCCTTCAGGCCGTCGGGGATGGCCGGGGGCGGGTCCTTGTACGGCGAGGTCGGTGAGATGTAACCCATCTCCAGCAGGGAACCGATGATTGCGCTCTGCGAGTAGCCGAACACCGTTGTCTGGGTACCGCTGGGCAGGAGATCCATGGTGTCGGACAACATATTCATGCCCTGGTCTACCGAGGTGTTCAGCGGCAGGCTTTTCACGCCGGTGATCGGATACAGCCCTTCCGGGGTGAAGACGACCTGCGGTGTGGTGATGCCCTCCGGGCTGTTGGGTGTCACGTACCACTTCGTCACGGTATTGACGTAGTAGGCCGACGGATCCGGCACCCCGCTGGGACCCATGACAAGAGGCAGGGTGGCCGCCGCAGACGGGACCGCCGCCGCCGATCTCGTCGCCGAGGCGCCGCGCCGCGCGTAGGCCACTTCGGTCCATTCCAGCGGCGAATCGGCCGGGATAGCAGGACCGCCGTCGGCACGCGGATCCGCGAGAGGTTCGGCCAGTGCAGTCACCATGTCAGCCGCGGCCGTCGGTTCGGCAACGAGCGTCGACGCCGATTCCACGGCACGTCCGATGACTCCTACGGCGGTCTTGGCCCGTGGCCGGACCGCCGAAGTCGATGGCGCACCGGACCGATGGGGTGTTGGCTTGGACGAAGCGGCGCCACGCGCCGACCGGGATGAGGATGGACTCGCGGCAGTGGACTGCCCTGCCGAGGGGGTGTCGGACCCGGCGGTGGGAGCGTCAGCCCACGCCACGGCCGATCCGGCGAAGGCAGCAGCACCTACGCCAAGAGCCACGGCCAGTCCACCGACCCGACCGACGAAAATGCTGGCAGCCATGGCCCCACCCTCCTGAACCCACCTGAAAATAACCTGAGAAGACCCTATCGGATCGGCCGGGTTCGGCGCTATCAAACGATTACCGCCGCCCACACCGGTCTGTTTCCCGCGGACGTGGGATCCGGGCCGTAACAGGTGAGCGGATATGTGCGACGATCGAAGCAGAGTTCGCTGATGTCGTCCCCGTCAGCAGTCCCGGCGAGCGCGATGGATAGAGAGGACGCCGGAACCATGATCGAACACCACCGCACACGCGCGGCGGCCTTCGCGTGCCTGGTGGTGGTCGCTGCCGCACTGACCGCGGCAGGTCCCGCTGCCGCGGATCCGCCGGATCCGACGCCGGTACCGGAGTATCCGGCGGTCGTACCTGCTGGCGATACGCCTCCGCCCCCGCCTGCTCGGGATCCCTTTGCGCCCTACGTGCCGGAGATCCAGAACCCGACGTATGGATCTGGAAACTCCGGGGGCGGGGTTTTCGGAACGCTGAAAGATCTGTGGCAACAAGTCCAGAACCCGATGTTCGCGCCCAACGAAATCATGGGGGCGGGCGGTGCGGCGCCGACGCCGCCACCGGGTTCGGCAGCGCCACCGCCTCTACCCCCCGGGTATGTGTCGATCAACCTTCCGGGTTCGGAAACTCCGGTAACGGCGACCGGCCCCGGCAGTGCACCGATCACCGGGCCGGCTCTGCCCGAGGGCTACTACCCGTTGACCGGACCTCCGCCGCCCGGCTACTCCTACTCGGCGACACCGGGTTCGCCGGCACTGGGTTCGCCGGCACTGGGTTCGCCTCCGCCGGCACCGGTGATCACCACGTCGACTGTCCCGAGTCCGTAACCCGAACGGTCGCGTCGGCGCCGCGCAACGTCCCTGTGTGTCCGGTCGATGAATCGGAAGTCCGCCCAACGTTGCGGTACCCCAACTGATTAACTTGGAACATGGACCGGACAGCGCGGCGCGGGCCTTTGCAATGGACGGTGGTCGTGCCTCTGGGCGCACTGATCGTCCTGCTCGCCACCTGGGTCAATCACAAGCACCCGTTCTTATTGCTGCTCATCGCGGTCTTCCTGATCGGTGCCGTGCTCTCGGCGGTGCATCACGCGGAGGTGGTGGCCCACCGGGTGGGGGAACCGGTCGGGTCACTGGTACTGGCCGTGGCCGTGACGGTGATCGAGGTCGGTCTGATCGTCATGCTGATGACCGGTGGCGGCCCGGGTGCCTCGACCTACGCCCGTGACACGGTCTTCGCCGCGGTGATGATCACGCTTAACGGCATCGTCGGCTTGAGTCTGCTGGTCGGCGCGCTTCGCCATCGGCTGGTTTCGTTCAACGCCTCCGGTTCGGGGTCAGCGCTGGCGACGGTGATCACCCTGGCCGGTGTGTGTCTGGTGCTGCCCGGGTTCACGGTGACCGTCGCGGGTCTGGAGTACTCCGCGACCCAGCTGGCGTTCGTAGCAGTCGCTTCGCTGATCCTCTACTGCGGCTTCGTCTTCACCCAGACCGTCCGGCACCGCGACTTCTTCGTGCCGGTCTCCTCCGACCGACACGGTCACGTTACCGGCGTGCTCGATCTGGACGCCGACGGCCACGCGGAACCACCGTCGGCCCGCGAGGCGACCATCAGCCTCGGCTTGTTGATGATCGCACTGGTGGCCGTGGTGGGTCTGGCGAAGCTGTTGTCACCAAGTATCGAAGGTGCGGTGAGGCACCTGGGCCTGCCCTACGCCGTGGTGGGTGTGGTGATCGCCCTTGTGGTGCTGGCGCCCGAGAGCATCTCGGCGGTCAGAAACGCCAATCGCGATCATGTGCAGACCAGCCTCAATCTGGCGTACGGATCGGCGATGGCCTCGATCGGTCTGACCATCCCGACCATCGCCGTGGCGATGATCTGGCTACCCGGCACGCTCGCGCTGGGCTTGGAACCGATGCAGATTGTGCTACTGGCGCTGTCGGTGGTCGTCTCGGTGCTGACCCTGGCCCAAGGTCGTGCGCTGGCACTGCAGGGTCTGGTGCACTTGACGATCCTGGCGGCGTTCCTGTTCTTCTCCGCAGTGCCGTAGCCC
>Ga0164294_10002545_pt1 | contig 16467 bp, 14 predicted proteins | sample GEODES005metaG_FD_111479 | JGI IMG/M metagenome (GOLD analysis project Ga0164294, IMG submission 111479) | Oligotrophic lake water microbial communities from Sparkling Lake, Wisconsin, USA - GEODES005 metaG | ecosystem: Environmental > Aquatic > Freshwater > Lake | place: USA: Sparkling Lake...
CTAACGATGAACAAGTTAGAAGGCTTTACTTAGGTAGAAATTTTGAATTGAAGCGAAAAGATTATCTCCACGAAGAAGCAAAAAACAGTCAATAAGTACATTGAGTTACCCAGATAGTTTTTAAATTTCCAATAGTTGAATTCTTGGAATCTGTATTTCTTATCAACATGTTTGGTAACCAGTAATCATTGGTTACAAAGCAACCTATTGGGCCCATTTATGTGTAATGGAATATCATTGCCCAATGCTTTCTTGTATCATTGTTGAAATGGCTTTCATGTATCTTTATGATTTTCAATGTAATACAATTGCCTTTTCAACTGCGAAATTTTTCAATGTTTTAATTCTTTATACCGATTAAGTTTTTGTTTGGTATGAAAAAAAAATGAAAATAGATGATAATTGTCCTATGTTTTGTTTAACTTTTACTGTATATTTAACAATAATGAAGTTTTTAAGTCCCGCCATTTCACAATTAGCCCGCACTAGGATGTGGCGTGTTGAAGCATGGGTAAGAAATCCTATGGAAGCACAGCGGGAGGTATTGCAAGATATTGTAACTTCAGCGCAGTACACAGAATTTGGCAGGAAATACGATTTCTCCTCCTTATACAACATCAAATCGTTTAAAAAAGCGGTTCCCATTCATGAATATGATGATTTAAAGCCCTACATCCAACGTATTATGGATGGTGAACAAAATGTATTGTGGAATACACCTGTGAATTGGTTTGCCAAAAGCAGTGGAACAACGTCTGATAAATCCAAATTTATACCTATTACCGACGAATGTTTGGAAGATTGCCATTTTAAAGCAGCAAAAGACGTACTTTCTTTATATTATTCTTTCAATCCGTTTTCTGATTTGCTTACAGGAAAGGCATTGGTTATTGGTGGTAGCCATATGGTAAATCAAATGAATGAGGATTCTCATTTTGGCGATTTAAGTGCTGTATTGATGCAAAATACCCCATTTTGGGGTGGTTGGATACGCACACCCGAATTGAGTATTGCCCTCATGGATGAATGGGAAGATAAAATAGAAAAACTTGCTGCATCTACAATTGAAGAAAACGTGACATCTATTTCTGGTGTACCCACTTGGACACTGGTTTTGTGCAAACGAATACTTGAGATTACAGGGAAAAAAACCATAGCAGAAGTATGGCCAAACCTTGAATTGTATATTCATGGCGGGGTTTCCTTTATTCCTTACCGCGAGCAATTTGAAAAAATAATTGGGAAACCCATCCATTATGTAGAAATTTATAATGCTAGTGAAGGATTTTTTGCTGCTCAAGATGAACCTTTAGCCGATGGCATGTTGCTTTTCCCCGACCACGGTATTTTTATGGAATTTATGCCCATGGAGGAATATGGAAAACCTAATCCCCAAACAATTGGCTTAGATCAAGTAGAAATTAATAAGAATTATGCATTGGTGATTAGTACCAACAGTGGTTTGTGGCGTTATTTATTGGGTGATACCATTCAATTTACTTCAATTCAACCCTTTAGGATTAAAGTTAGTGGGAGGGTTAAACATTTTATTAATGCCTTTGGAGAAGAAATCATTATTGAAAATAGTGATCATGCCATTGCAAAAGCTTGTGAGCAAACGGGTGCCTTGGTAAATGATTATACCGCAGCACCCATTTTTTTTAATGAAAATCAAAATGGAGCACACGAATGGCTTATTGAATTTGATAAATCCCCTGATAATCTCCAGCATTTCACCATTGAATTGGATGCTGCTTTACAAAACCTGAATAGCGATTATGAGGCAAAAAGGTACAAAAATATCGCGCTTCGGATGCCTGAAGTTCACGCAATTCCCACAAATAGTTTTACTGATTGGCTGAAATCAAAAGGCAAACTTGGTGGTCAACATAAAATACCCCGATTGAGTAACAACAGAACAATTTTAGAGGAAATTCTTCAAATGATAGGCAAGTAGTTATTAATTATTAATTAGGATTTAGGAATTAGGAATTATTGTTTTAAATAAAATTCTTCAATTGGGTAATGCAAAAGTCGGTATAAACCAAAATTAGAAAATCTACATACTTTCAATCAATTCATAATTTATAATTCATAATTCATAATTCATAACTCATAACTCATAACTATTTTCAAACGATTACTCGATTTACGAAACTTATCCTTTATTTTGCAATATTAATATCTATGGTATGAAAATGTTACAAGGGAAAGTTGCTATAATTACAGGAGCTGCTCGTGGTATTGGTGAGGCTATTGCCTTAAAATTTGCAGAACAAGGTGCTGATGTTGCATTTACATATATTAGCAACAGCAGTACAGAAAAGGCGTTAGCACTTCAAGATAAACTAACCGCCATGGGGGTAAAAGCCAAAGCTTACCAAAGCAATGCAGCAGATTTTGCACAATGTGAACAATTCATACAAGCTGTAACTACTGATTTTGGTGCAATTGATATTTGTATAAATAATGCCGGCATCTCTAAAGACAATTTATTGCTCAGATTAACTGCCGAGCAGTGGGATGATGTTATGGATGTGAACTTAAAAAGCGTATTCAATATGACCAAACTGGTGATTCGTTCAATGATGAAAGCCAGAAAAGGATCAATAATTAATATGAGCTCAATAATAGGCATCCGAGGAAATGCCGGACAATCTAGTTATGCCGCTAGTAAAGCGGGAATTATAGGCTTTACAAAGTCAATAGCACTAGAATTAGGCAGTCGTAATGTACGTTGTAATGCCATTGCTCCTGGGTTTATTGAAACAGATATGACACACTACCTGAAAGAAGGCGAAGCGGCTAAATCTTTCTTGGAAAAAATTCCTTTAGGAAGATTTGGAACCGGTGAAGAAGTGGCTAATGCTGCACTTTTTTTGGCTTCCGACATGAGTTCTTACATTACAGGACAGGTTATCAGCACCTGCGGGGGGTTGAATATCTAAAATAAAGAAAGTGTTTTTTTTAAGTGAATGTGTGAAGTTTTATTGATGACATAAAAATTTTGCGCTTTAATAAAACAAAACCCATTCAAGAACGTTACATAAAGTTACATTATGTTTAAGTCCTTTTTTTGTTTGTTAGTATTATTAGTTTTTAGTATCACAGTAATACCTGTTATACAAATCATCTCTTTTTTACATCAGGAAGAAATGGTTGATGACGTAAACGAAGAAGACGTTTCTTTAATTAAAATCGGCAGTAAAGTAGAGCTACAGTTACATAGCGTCCATGATAATCTGTTAATATCTAAAGCATTGTTAAAAAAGCATTATCACGAAGAAGAAGATATCAATACGCGTCTTTTTAATGATGTAATTTCCCCACCTCCCGATGTATATAATTTTCTAGGTTAACCCTTTTTTTTTATTGAAAATTGTATACATGAAATCATTTTTAAAGGACGGTAGCAAAGATTTTTCTGCTTCTATCATCGTTTTTTTAGTGGCATTACCGCTTTGTTTGGGTATTGCTTTAGGTTCTGGTGCTCCATTATTTTCGGGCATTATTGCGGGTATTGTTGGAGGTGTTGTAGTAGGTGCATTTAGCGGATCTCATTTAAGTGTATCCGGACCAGCAGCTGGTTTAACGGTAGTTGTAGCTACCGCCATTGGTAAATTACCTGTATATGAAGCTTTTTTGCTTGCCGTAATTATTGGAGGCGCTATTCAACTTTTATTTAGTGCATTGAAAGCAGGTATTATAGGTGACTATATTCCCAATTGTGTATTGAAGGGTATGTTGGGTGCAATTGGAATATTACTTATCATAAAACAATTCCCCCATCTTATAGGTTATGATGATACCGATTTTCTCATAGAAGAAAATATCAGTACAGGTTTGCATCAATCTATTTTTGCTGGCATTAACCATGCCATTGAAGTTGTAACACCTGGTGCACTAATAATTGGATTGATGTCACTACTTATTTTGATCTTTTTTGAACTTCCTACAGTAAAAAAGTCGGTATTAGTAAAAAATATTCCTGCACCATTGCTGGTTGTATTAATTGGAATTGGCATTCAAGAAACAGCACAAATGTATAATCCAGTTCTTTTGTTAAAAGCAAAACACTTGGTTTCACTGCCTATTGCTAAGGATGTGCATGATTTTTTCGGGTTTTTCACATTTCCAGATTTTCAATACATAACCAATAAAGATGTATGGATTTCTGGAGTTACCCTTGCAATTGTGGCAAGTATTGAAACACTACTAAGTATTGAAGCTGTTGATAAACTTGATCCTTATAAAAGAGTAACACCCCCAAATAGAGAATTGGCAGCACAAGGTGTAGGTAATATTATTTCAGGTTTTATTGGAGGTCTACCTATAACATCAGTTATAGTAAGAAGTGCCACCAATGCAACTGCTGGAGCAGTTTCTAAAAAATCTGCCATCTTTCATGGTATATTGCTACTGGTTTGTGTAGCTTTTATTCCTACTATTTTAAATAAAATACCATTAGCTACATTAGCTGCTGTTTTAATATTTACCGGTTATAAATTGATTAAATTACCCATGATTATCTCATTTTATAAAAAAGGGTGGGACCAATTTATTCCTTTTATAATAACTATTGTTGCTATTTTAGCCACTGATTTATTGATTGGAATTCTTATTGGAATGTTTTCGGCTTTGATTTTCATTCTTCGTGTTAATTTCGTTTCTTCTGTAATGGTAGGGAATATCGAAAACAATTATTTGATTAGCCTTCGTAAAGATGTAAGTTTCCTAAACAAACCTATCATTAAAAGTAAATTAGAAAACATACCAAGAAATTCAAATGTAATTATTGATGCATCACGTGCTGATCATGTAGATAACGATATCATGGATGTTATCAATGAATATTTAGAACATGCCTCATTAAAAAACATCTCAGTGGAAGTTAAAAAAAATGACAACAGAAACCAATCACCCAATTCTTAAATTTAATAATCTCAATTAACACATCATTTTATGAAAGCATACGAAAAACTTTTACTCGAAAATAAAGTTTGGGCAGCAGAAAAATTAGTGGACAATCCAAACTATTTCAATAGACTTGCACATATTCAAACCCCAGAATTTTTATGGATTGGCTGTTCAGACAGTCGTGTGCCTGCCAATGAAATAACCGGAACTCAACCTGGTGAAATATTTGTACACAGGAATATTGCCAATATGGTAGTGCATACTGACCTTAATTTGTTATCGGTTTTACAATATGCAGTTGAAGTACTTAAAGTAAAGCATATTATTGTTTGCGGGCATTATGGCTGTGGTGGTGTGAAAGCCGCATTTTCCCAGAAATCTTTAGGTATGATTAACAAGTGGTTGAGAAACATCAAAGATGTTTATCGCCTGCACTACGACGAAATCCAGGCTTTTGAAACCGAAGACCTCAAAATAAATCGATTGGTAGAATTAAATGTGATGGAGCAAGTAATGAACCTTGCAAAAACATCTATTGTACAAACAGCATGGAAGAACGAACAGAAACCTCACTTACATGGATGGGTGTATGGATTGGAAAATGGCATCATTAATCCGATTTTTGAAATGCCAGCTGGTACACACATCAATCCTATTTATGAATTCGATAACTTATAAAAATTAATACATTCTTACCCCCTTTAAATAAGAGGGGGTAGAATGTATCTATACATTTTATTTTCGCAAGTCAATTTCATTACTAAGGCTATTGAAAATTTCATCTACAGTTCCAACACCTTCTACTTCTTTAACTTTATTAAATTGTGCGTAGTGTGTGGCAACTGGTAAAGTTTCGTTTTTGTATACCGATAATCTTTTTCGTTGTACATTTTCATCCGCGTCATCCGCTCTTCCTGAAGTTTTGGCTCTATTGATCATTCTCGCCAATAACTCTTCTTCAGGCACTTGAAGAAATAAAACAAGGGCTATACCCGTATTTTTTGATGACAATAATTTATCTAACGCTTCTGCTTGCGCAGTTGTACGCGGAAATCCATCAAATAAAAATCCTGGTACTTGTAGATTATTGTCTACAGCGGCATCAATCATCCCAATTACAACGGCATCTGGAACCAATTGTCCTTTTTCCATATAACTTTGGGCTTCAAGGCCTAATGTGGTTTTTTGCGCAATTTCTGCCCTCAACAAATCGCCTGTCGACAAATGTTTAAACCCATATTGAGCAATTAATTTCTCAGATTGTGTGCCTTTTCCGCTTCCTGGAGGTCCGAATAAAATAAGATTAAACATAGCTTTTACTACTGTTTGTTTGCTTTATTTCCAAATATAAAGGAAAAAAATAATGTTAAATTAAATTAGTGTAACCATGTTCATAAAAATTATAAGTGTCAAAACATTAACAACATTAAATTTGTTATAAATCAACAATTTTATGCTGAGTATGAAAAAATTACATTTTCTTTTCCTGCTTTTTTGTCCGCTGTTCTTTTGTAACTGTGGAAATGCCCAAATTAACTCAACTGAAAAAATAAAAATGAATACTAATTCTGAAAAAAATCCGGTTTATTCAAAAACCGATACCTCTGTTGTTGATATCAAAGAAGAGCAATGGAAAAAAGTACTCACCCCGGAGCAATATTATGTTGCCAGGCAAAAAGGCACAGAAAGGCCTTGGACAAGTGAGTTTGAAAAGTCTAAAGAAATTGGCACTTACCGCTGTGTAGCTTGTGGAAATGCATTATTTAAAAGTGATACAAAGTTTGATAGCGGTTGTGGATGGCCCAGTTTTTACCAACCTATTTCAAAAACAAGCATCATTTTTACGCCAGACAATTCCCATGGTATGGAGCGTACAGAAGTGCAATGTGGAAGATGTAAAGCACATTTAGGACATGTTTTCAACGATGGTCCCAAACCCACAGGATTACGATTTTGCATCAATGGGGTGATTTTGGCTTTTGATAAGAAGTCGTAAGTGAGAAGTCGGAAGTCGGATAAGTCGGAAGTCGGAAGTCGAAAGTCGTAAGACTTTGCATTCACCTATTGAATTATAAACTGCTTTAGACTTACGACTTCTTTAGACTTACGACTTACGACTTCTTTAGACTTCCCCGACTTTCTTACATCTTATTCAATTCAACATTTACGGTAATTTCTACTTCTTTGCTAACTGCTAATCCGCCAGCTTCTAAAGCATTATTCCATTTCAAGTTGTAATCATATCTATCGATAGTGGTTTTGGCTTTGAAACCTGCTTTTGCACCATTTTTAGTGGTCAATGTTCCACCATAAGTTACTTGAAAAACAACCGGCTTGGTTACATCTTTTAAAGTAAGATTTCCTTTTAGTTCATATTTGTTGCCACCCAATGGTTTCATTGAAGTGCCTACAAATTTAATTTGAGGGTAATTGGCTACATCAAAAAAATCAGCAGACTTTAAATGCCCTTCTCTTTTTTCGTTGTCTGTGTTGATAGAATTTACATCAATCGTAAAATTGATTTTTGCATCAGAAAAATCAGGCTTGGCTGCTTCAAGACTACCATCAAACATTTTGAAGTTACCATCAACTTCAGATACCACCATGTGGATAACAGAGAATTTTACAGATGAATGCGCTTTATCTACACTCCATTTTGTTTGCGCACTTACAGAAAAAGAAGCCATCATCAAAACAGCTATCACCAACATTGAAATTCTTTTCATAAACTTGAAATTTTTAATATTTTGCTCTAATTTAAAACAAATAATCGCTTAAACCCATACTTTTTGAAACAAGTTTCTAAAAGTTATGTAGTTATCTATATTTTTAAATAATTTCCAACACTAAATGCAATTATATGAGAAAATGGCTTCTTCCCGTTTTTGTGATTTCTTTTTACATTCTTCCTGCAGCTGCTCAAAAGCAGGTTGATATCAAACAGTTCAGCAACTGGAAACCAAGGGCAATTGGTCCAGCAGGTATGAGTGGTCGTATAACTACAATTGATGCACTCGCAGACAACCCTGATTTCATAGTGGTAGGTGCAGCATCTGGCGGTGTATGGAAAACCATTAATGGTGGCGCTGAATGGAAACCACTCTTTGATGAGCAATCTACCCTAAATATTGGCTCTGTTGCCATTCAACAAAGTAATCCATCCATAATGTGGGTGGGCACCGGAGAAGGAAATCCCCGCAACTCCCTCAACATCGGTGAAGGAATTTTTAAAACAATTGATGGCGGTAAATCGTGGAACAAAATGGGATTGGAAAAAACGATGAATATCCATCGTATTCTTATCGACCCCACAAACCCTAATATCGTGTATGCTGGTGCCATCGGAAACCCCTACGCCGAACATGCCGATCGTGGTGTATACAAAACAACTGACGGTGGTTTGAAGTGGGAAAATGTACTCAAAACCAACGATACATCAGGTGTTGGAGATATGGTAATGGACCCCTCTAACCCCAATAAATTATTTGCCGCTATGTACCAACATCGTCGTACACCTTGGAGTATGAAAAGTGGTGGTCCGGGAAGTGGTTTATACTTAACTTTTGATGGTGGCAGCACTTGGAAAAAATTGGGTAAAGAAAACGGCTTGCCAGAAGGTAATTATGGTAGAATTGGTTTGGCAATTGCTAGAAATAACCCCAACCGTGTATATGCACTCATCGAAGCCACTAAAAATGGCTTATACAGAAGTGATGACGGCGGAAACAATTGGGAATTGGTGAACGCAGACCCTGAATGGGTTACCAACAGACCGTTTTATTTCCAAGACATCAGTGTAGATCCTGAAAATGAAAACCGCGTTTGGTTGGTTTATCAAATGATCTCTGCCAGCGAAGATGGTGGAAAAACATTTAAAGTGGTTATACCTTACAATGGCATTCACCCTGATCACCATGCTTTTTGGATCAACCCTAAAAACGGTAAATTCATCATTGATGGCAACGACGGCGGTATTGGTATCACACGCGATCGTGGAAAAAATTGGTTGTTTGATGAAAAACTCCCTGTAGGCCAATTTTACCACATCAATGTTGATAACGAGACACCTTATAATGTGATGGGAGGAATGCAAGATAACGGCAGCTGGAGAGGTCCTGCGTATACTTGGATGAACGGCGGTATAAAAAACTACTATTGGGAAAGCATTTGGGGCGGTGATGGTTTCGATGTAATGCCAGATCCAGAAGATGCCAATTGGTTATACGCAATGAGCCAAGGGGGCAGTTTGGGTAAATACAATGTAAAAACCGGCGAACAATGGAGTCTCCGTCCACCTTCCACCAATGCGAAAACCATATTCCGTTTTAACTGGAATGCGGCATTAGCCCAAGATCCTTTGGATAAATCTACCATCTACTATGCCAGCCAATATTTACACAAAAGCACCAATAAGGGGGCTTCTTGGGAAACCATCTCTCCAGATCTCACTACAAACGATAGTGCAAAAATTGATCAATCCAACAATGGTGGATTGAGTTTAGATATTACTGGCGCAGAAAATTTCTGTACCATTTTAACCATCGCACCTTCCCCTAAAGAAAAAGGCATCATTTGGGTTGGTACAGACGATGGAAATGTGCAACTAACCCGCGATGGCGGAAAAACTTGGGTCAATTTCCGGGGTAAAATTCCAGGAATGCCTTTGGGCGCTTGGATTCCACAAATTAGGGCTTCTTCCTACAATGCCGGCGAAGCGTTTGTGATTTGCAACGATTACCGTAGGGGCGATTTCAAACCGTATATATTTTATACCGCCGATTTTGGAAAAACTTGGAAAAATATAGTGGATGAGAAAAAAGTCAACGGATATGCACTGTGTATTATTCAAGATCCTACCGAACCCAATTTAATTTTTGTAGGAACCGAGCATGGATTATGGGTAAGCTTGGATAAAGGTGCAAGTTTTCAACAATGGAAAAATGGTTATCCTTCTGTATCTACCTATGATTTTGCTATTCAAGAAAGAGAAGCAGATTTGGCTATCGCAACTTTTGGAAGGGCATTATGGGTGTTGGATGATATTCGTCCGTTAAGGGAATTAGCCAAAAATAAAGGTATAATGCCTGCCGCTAAAAAACTTACTGCTTTTGCCACCAAAGATGCTATTTTGGCAGAATTCCGCAATGCTCCCGGATATGAATGGAGTACTTGGGGTATTTGGGATGCCGCAAATAAGCCTGCCGGTGCTGCAATATCGTATTATGTTCAGCCAGCTGTTGGGGATACCTCTGCAAAAAGCAAAACAGATTCTGTGCTTGTAAAAATCTATGATGTTAAAAATGAGCTTATCCGCAATTTGAAGTGGAAAGCAGATACAGGATTTAACCGCAACAATTGGACATTAGAGAAAAAAGGAAGCAGATATCCTGGAGCGCCAAAACCAAGGGCAAGAGCTACAGAACAAGGAGGCAGACCAGTAATGCCAGGTACCTATAAACTGGTATTGCAATTGGGCACCAATACAGATTCTGTAATGGTAACCGTGAAAGCAGATCCTCGCTTAGGAGATAGAACAGCTGTATTAATGGCACAATCAGCGATGTATGACAGGCTACAGAAAACCAGCGATAAACTTACCATGGGTTTAGATAGGTTAACAGAAATGGAGGAAACTGCGCGTAAAATGGAAGGACAATTGAAAGATATTGAAGGTAAAGCCGCAGACACCTTGCGTAAGGCCACAAAGGGTTTGCAAGATGGCATTAAAGCACTAAGGGAAGGTATTTCAGGCAAGAAATTAGAACGTCAAGGATACGGAAGGCCACAAGAAATAACCGTTTTAAATTACCTACAAACCGCCAATGGCATAATAGGGTCAAAACCTATTGTTCCGGGTGCCCAAGAAGAGGCAGTGGTTGCAATAGCAGAAGAAAAAGTTAGTGCTGCAATGGTTAGGTTAAATAACTTTTTTGATACCGCTTGGAAAAATTACAAACAACTTGCAGAAAATACCAAGTTAGATTTGTTTAAAGAGTATGCACCGATTAAATAATCCCAGATTACGCAATAGGAAAATAGAAAGGCGTTTTATAATAGCCCCTAGCTTTAGCTAGGGGTTTATTGGATTTTTGAAATGGCTTTAGCCACAAAATTTGCTCTTTAATTCTAATGCGTAATTTGGAATAATTGGTAATTAGAATAAACAAAATGGTGTAAATAAAAAATCCCGCTGGAAAGCGGGATTTTTTTTTGTGGAACAATTTTCTTAGTTCAAATTGTTCAAAAAGATGAATGGTTTCAGGTCTTTATCATTGGCAGCCTGAAGCAACTGACTCCTTTTGCGAATAATCTTAAATTTGTTAAGATCAATGATCTCGTGAGCGAGACAAAATTTGTCACCTGATTCAACGTCAAAAAGCAATTCGTTAAGATGTTTAACTTCTAACTCAATAGCTTTTGAACTCATAGACTCGTCCTTTAATAAGACTAATAGATCTCTGTTAGCAATTTTCATAAAAATGGATTTTTTGGTTTTCATTAGTATCCTACCATTCCACGTTTGCTGGGGCATCCACAACTACCTCTTTTGGAGACAGAACAAGACGAAACAACTAGCGTTAATAGTAATGCGATAACTAAAATAATATTTTTATTCATAATATTCATATATTTTTTGTGTAAATTAAAAAAATAGTTTGTAATTATTTCGTAAAAATTTAAAATTATCATCATATCAGACCGTTAACCACTTTAAATAAACAGTATTCAAGAAAAATAGTTGTAGGATTATTGGATTGGGGATTAGGCCATACTACAAGATGTATTCCGTTGTTTAAATACCTAAAATTATTGCACTGTGAAATCTATGTTGCTGCAGCACCTTCGCATAAATTGTTATTATCCAATGAAATAGACGGTTTGATTTTTTTAGATGATGTACCTCTGTATAATATTTCGTATCAGAAAAACGGTAAATCGTTGTTGATAAATTTGGCAAAAAGTGTAAATAGAATTTTTCGCGTTATCAAAGCCGAAAAAAGCTGGTTGGAAGCGATGCACCTCAAATTTCAGTTCGATTTTGTGGTTTCTGACAATAGATATGGATTCTATCTTACTGATATTCCGTCGGTTATGATTACACACCAACTTTCCCCACGTACAGGATTTTCAACTATTATAGACAATTGGGTAAGAAAATACCATTATCAATTTTTAACAAAATTTTCTACCATTTGGGTACCCGATTTTGAAACAAACTTTTTGTTGTCTGGAGAGCTTGGACACCCAAAAAAACTCCCTCCGCACGTAAAATACATAGGACCCTTGTCAAGATTTGAGCCCGAACTTACAACAACATTTCAAAGAGATTTGCTCATTATATTATCTGGTCCAGAACCTCAAAGAACCCTTTTGGAAGAAATTTTACTCAAGCAATTGCATCATTATAAAGGTACCTATTTAATTGTTCGTGGATTACCAGGATCCGAAGCCAAGGATTTACCCAATAGTGTACACCACTTAAATACTTCAAATTTGGTAAATGCCATCAATACTTCCGAAATAGTGATCTGCCGGTCAGGCTATTCAAGTATCATGGATTTAATCAAACTACAAAAAAAGGCCATCTTAATTCCAACTCCCGGACAAACAGAGCAGGAATATCTGGCAAAAAAATGCTTTGAAGAAAAAATATTTTTATATGCCCCACAACATCAATTTAATGTAATAAACATGTTAGCAAAGGCAAAAGATTTCCCTTTTCAACAATTAAGCCTGGATTTTGAGCATTTTAAACAAGTGGTGAAAGCGTATATTAATGGTTAATGGTTAGTTGTTAATGGTTAATTGTTAGTTGTTAGTGGATAAGACGATAAATGAATTAAGAATTAGGAATGAAAAATCAGGATTTAAGATATTGATTCTACATTCCTAATTCCAAATTCACATAGATTCCTGATTCCTAATTCCTAATTCCTAATTCACATAGATTCCTAATTCCTAATTCCTAATTCCAAATTCACCTAGATTCCTGATTCCTAATTCCAAATTCCAAATTCACATAGTTTCCTCCTTCCTAATTCCCAATTGAATTGTATCTTTACAATATGGAAAATTTGTTACAACAAATGGCAGCAATACGTGCAGAAATGCAGGCTGCTGTTGCCCAAACAACCGATGAAGCAGAACATTTTAGAACAAAATATTTGGGCAGTAAAGGGCTTGTAAAACATTTCATGGGTGAAATGAAACAAGTACCCGTAGAAAAGAAAAAGGAATTCGGCCAAATACTCAACAGTTTCAAACAATTTGCAGAAGAAAAATTGTTGGAACTACAAGCCGCTGTAGATATTCAAAAGGAACAACTCGCAGATACACTAGACACTAGCTTACCAGGCGACCCCATCGCTGTGGGTAGCAGGCATCCTGTAACTTTAATGCGCAATCGCATCGTTTCTATCTTTCAAAGACTGGGTTTTGACGTGGCTGAAGGTCCGGAAATTGAAGACGATTGGCACAATTTTACCGCATTAAATATCGCTGAAAACCACCCGGCAAGAGATATGCAAGACACCTTTTATCTTGCTCAAAACCCCGATTGGCTTTTAAGAACCCATACCAGTAATGTGCAAATCAGAGCAATGGAAACTTCCCCACTGCCTATTAGAATCATTTGCCCAGGAAGAGTATACCGGAATGAAACCATCAGCTCACGATCCCATTGCTTTTTTCACCAAGTAGAAGGTTTATACATCGACGAAAAAGTGTCTTTTGCAGATCTAAAACAAACCCTTTACTTTTTTGTACAAGAGATGTTTGGAAAAGATGTAAAAATTCGCTTCAGACCTAGTTATTTCCCTTTTACAGAGCCAAGTGCAGAAATGGATATTAGCTGTCAATTGTGCAAAGGAAAAGGCTGTTCGGTATGTAAACGCTCTGGCTGGTTGGAAATTTTGGGCTGCGGAATGGTGCATCCAAAAGTATTAGACAATTGCGGAATCGATTCTACTAAATATACCGGCTTCGCCTTTGGAATGGGCGTTGAACGCCCGGCATTATTGAAATACGGTATTAATGATATTCGTTTGTTTAGTGAAAATGATGTACGATTTTTACAACAATTTACGGCAGCAACATAACAATGTTTTCACCCAAGCAGACCGTAATCTGGGTACATACATCACATTAAACACACAACATGGTTTTTGTTACTGGCGGTACCGGATTATTAGGAGGTTATTTACTACGGCGATTACTGCAAAATGGCGACGAAATCATTGCATTATATCGATCACATTTCCCTTCATTACTTACTCCTGAAGAAATCGAAAAAATTCAATGGGTAAAAGGAGAATTGTTGGATGTGATTTTGCTCGATGAAATTTGCGCAACCGTATCCCATGTATACCATTGTGCCGGTATGGTATCTTTTAATCCGTCTAGAAGAGCAGCATTGATACAAACCAATGTTATAGGCACCGCCAATTTGGTAAATGCCTGCATCGCAGGTAAAGTTGAAAAGTTAATCCATGTGAGTTCGGTGGCTGCCATCGGAAGAAAAAACAATATAGACCATATTTCAGAGGCTTCCTCATGGTCTGATGAGGAAACTTATTCGGTGTATGGATTGAGTAAATACCTCTCAGAACTCGAAGTTTGGCGCGGCATAAGCGAAGGGTTATCCGCCGCAATTGTAAACCCAACCATCATATTGGGTGTTGGCAATTGGGATGATAGTTCTGCAGCGTTATTTAAAAATGCTTGGAAAGAATTTCCTTGGTATACAGAAGGTGTTACAGGATTTGTGTACGCAGGTGATGTGGCCGAAATAATGTTTCAACTCATGCAATCCGAAGTTCATGCGGAGCGATTCATTGTATCTGCCGAAAATTTGCCCTATCGTGAGGTGTTTACCCAAATGGCTCATCAATTGAATAAAAAAGCACCCCGCCTCAAGGTTACCCCAATATTAGCATCTTTGGTATGGCGATGGGAAAGACTAAAACAATTTTTTACCGGTAAAGACCCTTTACTTACCAAGGAAACTGCTGCTACAGCGCAACGTAAAACGTATTATAACAATCAAAAATTGTTGACTGCTTTGCCTTCATTTGGTTATACTCCCATTGAAAAAGCTGTAGAAATTTGTTGCAAAGCATATTTTAACAAAATCAATCCTTAACAGCGTTGTATTTTTAACGGTAAACCTGAAAATATATGAAAGTTATTTTTTGTTTGATGACCGTTTTGATGTGGGGAATATACAGTAACGCACAGCCTTTTACGGTATCGGGCATTGTAATAGATGCTGTTACCAAACAGCCCATGAGAGGTGCTTCTGTTTTTTGCCAAAATACCACCTTGGGTACTACAACCAACGCCGATGGCGCATTTCAGTTAACCCTGCCAACTGGAGGATATGATTTGGTAATCAGTTTTTCAGGATTTGAAACATTTAGCAAAAGAATTTCTTCCAATACAGAAAATCTTTTGAACCAAAATATCGAACTAAAAGAGAAACAAAAGAGTTTAGAAGAAATCTCTATCACCGTTACCACTGAAGTGAAAGATGGATTGGCGAAATATGGTAGCTTTTTTAGAGATTTATTCATCGGCCAAAGCCTTAATGCCAGCAGTTGCACCATCGAAAACCCCGAAGTACTCCATTTTTTCTTCAGCAAGAAAAAGAATAAATTGAAAATTACCGCTCAAGAAAATATCATTATCCTCAACAAAGCATTAGGATACACTATAAAATACCAATTGGATTCTTTTACCCACGAATACAGCAACGGAATAACGCAATTTACCGGCTACCCTTTATTTGAAGAAATGAAAGGCACCGATAGTGAAATTCAAGATTGGAAAGACAAAAGGGAAAAGGCCTATTTCGGTTCGCTGCTCCACTTTATGCATGCCTATTACGACAGCACTATCGCGGAAAGTGGATTTAAAATTGAACTCATCAACAAAACAAACAACAAAACCAGACAACTCTATAATCCTTATGATAGCGCGTTTGTTTCCTATTATGAAGATGAAATAGAATGGCATTTTCCTACTTCATTAAGGATAATTTATACAGACGAAATTCCTGAAGCCGGTTATTTAATCAAAAATAAAATGGCGGCTAATACCACCGTTCAAATTTCACAACTAGATTTCTTAAATGCCATTACAATACAACAAAACGGATATTTCTTTGATCAACATGATCTAATTGCACAAGGTTATTTTGAGTGGGAAAAAATTGCAGATTTCCTACCCTACAATTATATGCCAGATAATTAAATCTAAAGTACCAATCACGTTCGATGTATTCAATTGTATGATCACAATACGCTTGAAATGAGGAGACCATAAAGTTTATAGCGATTTTATCTTTTCCCACATCTCGGGAATACGTTTAATCCAAACCAATTCCCGCTTTTTAAAATTAGCATTGTCTGCGGGTGTTCCAAAATAGATTTCCCCGCCTTCTAAATTGCCAGGAACACCACTTTGGGCAAGAACTACTGCATTTTTTCCAATGGTAAGCGTTTTATTGACACCCACTTGCCCCCAAAGTACAACGCCGTCCTCAATATTAAC
>Ga0164294_10002546_pt1 | contig 16466 bp, 19 predicted proteins | sample GEODES005metaG_FD_111479 | JGI IMG/M metagenome (GOLD analysis project Ga0164294, IMG submission 111479) | Oligotrophic lake water microbial communities from Sparkling Lake, Wisconsin, USA - GEODES005 metaG | ecosystem: Environmental > Aquatic > Freshwater > Lake | place: USA: Sparkling Lake...
ACGTCAGCGATCAATAAATTATTAATTCGCGGGTCAATAATAACCTTTTCCGCTTCGTTAAAAATAGAAGATACAGCAGAACCAACATAGCCATGACCAACAATTAATACTTTCATGATCTAATTATTTTTATGTATTTATCGCGAATTTTTATACGCTCACATTCTTTGCACTGTGCGGAAATATTGTTAATTTCCTCTACAAAGGTTTGCCGGAGAGTTTCTCCATTTTTAATGGAAGTAGGACATGGCTTAGATAAGTCAAAAAACTGTAAAACTGTGGACACATCCATTTAGCAATTTTAGTATAACTTCTTGTAAAATCAAGAATCTAAGCTAAATTAACATACTAGTTCTATGAATACAGCATTACTTTTTGCACTAAATGACAATTTTATTCTTAGTATGAAAGTCTTTTTACTGAGCTTAATTAAAACGAATCCCTGGTTTGATGGGGATATCTTGCTTCTATCTGATGGTAATCTTTCTGATGAAAATATAAAATCGGTCAAATCGCTATACAAACATATCAAAATATTGCAGCCCAGAAAAAATGACTACACGGGGTGTAAGCCCACTACAGAGCAATGGGGGTATAATCTGTTTTATAGATTTGATGTTTTTGAAATGGGTGGCCTGGGGTACGATAGAATTATAATTTTGGACTCTGACATGGTTGTACTCAGGGATATATCAGAGTTGTTTAATTATGATTATGATTTTGGTTCCTGTAGAAAGCATTTAGGTATTCCTGAAATAGGTCCTGATGATCCTAAGGTTAGAGATAAAGAGCGCTTCAATTGTGGGTTAATGTCAATATCAAAAAAGATTCTTAGACCGTATTATAAAGATAAGCTAATACGAATAGCGTCACGAAAAAGTTGGTCTAGCGATCAGCCTGTCTTTAATATCTGCTTTGAAGATACTGTAAAATATCTTCCTCAAGAATTTAATGTGGTAAGTTCAATAGCTACAGAAAAAATGCTTCAGAATGCAAATATTATACAGTACCATGGATTCACTAAGCCGTGGCATTCAGACGACCCTAAAAAATGCTTCGAGCCGTTTGTATTTGAAGAGTTGAGCAAAGTAGCTACTGATACAAATAAAGAAGCAGAAAATCTTAAAAGAATTTTCGATTCGTATGCTAGGCAATGTGCCTGAGGCACATAAAAGCTTCTGCAAATTCTGAATCACACTCCATACCTCTGAATCTTGCAAGCGTTTCCAATCCTTTTGCTGATCTGGGGTGAGGCTCTTTCATTAATTCACCTGTATAGCATAAGAGTGAATTTACTTTGTTGCGGAATTCTTTATCTGACAGTTTAATATAGAAATTTGGTACAAACATGTTATGAGGTATTTTTAATGATTGATCGGTGGAGCTCGCTATCTCACCTACTAAAAATCTCTTCACCTTCAAACCACCCCATACACGTATAAGTCTAGACACGCAATCATATGTTATCTGATGATCTTGATGGTTATCACCCCAGAATGTAGTATAAACGACTGTTGGGTCTAACTCATAAAGAGCAGTCTCTAGTGCACGAAAAAGTATTAGAGGATTATCAGATATAGTAATCTCAGGTATATGTAAATATCTTATATCGTGGTATTTTAAAACATCTTTAGCTGTCTTGGTGCACTCTATTTGATGTTCAGATCTCTGATCATTAGGTGCAGCACTACGCGCAAAAATTACCGTGACATTATCCCCTGCCTGAATATGTTTTTGTATAGCCCCTGCAAATCCAATAGCCTCATCATCACCATGAGGCACCACTATGACAACTCTCTCCATTACTTTATTATATGTCATAATTACAGGTACTCAACTGCATGCTTTGTTGTTTACTTAGAAAATACTTTGATAATTTTTTCAACAAAATGTCTACGTATGATTTTCCGTTTAATATTGTTAATGCTTGTATGATATACGGATCAAATTGATCTGTGACCTTTACGCCATGCCAAGGTTTTTTATGGCCAATATATTGCAGATTTGGTATCATGCCCTTGAAGATGTTGTGGTCAACCTCATCAGTACATAAATTGTATTGTTTAGGGAGCCAGGTTATTTTTTCTTTGAAAAATGTATTTAAAATAGGTTCATTACCAACCCATTTTCTTGATAGTACTCTTTCGTCTGTTGGTGGTCCCTGCTTAAGAAGATCTATTAAATGATTTCTAGTTATCGAGCTTAGAAATGGCTTACCTATAACCATAAATCCGGCTGCAAACCCTTCTCTACCCTCAAATTGAAGCATACGTGCAGCTGGTCTTGCAACAGCACCAAAATTAATATCAGATAAAATTAAAGGTGTCATGTCAACATTGAATACAATATCACAATCAAAAAATATTACCTTTTCGTATTCCTTTAATAAAAATATATCAAATCGATAGCCGCAGTTGTATGTCCATGTACGATGCTCTGTATCATATGTAACACCTGGGTAATCCGCGGCGTGTATATGCTTAAAGATTGTACGAGGGTATAGCAGTCTTATTTTTTCTTTATTAGCTTCGCTGAGTGTGCCCCATTCAAAAATAACAATATCATAATTAAAGTTAACTGTAGTTGCAATTAATGTCGAAACTGCAACCATGTAACCTGGTACAAAATTATCATCTAGGGTTGTTACAAAGGCGGCATTCATAGTAGCTTATGCTTCTTCAATAAATTATAAAATAATGTTGTTGGTATAGGTTTATTGAAGTTTCTTTTTATGGAATAATCCCATTGACCTGTGGATGTGGCCTCATTGCACCAATGTAGCGCATATGTTGGTTGTAGTTCTTTCTTGCAAAAAACACCTATGCTAAGCATGTGTCTTATGTCTTCAATGTTATCATTCCCAAACCAATCAATTGGTGCAATGTGTTGCTCTAGAGAATGTTTCTTGACACAATCTCTCAATATTTCTACTGGCTTGACCCATCTGTCATTGCTTTTGTCTATGTGCTTCTCTGTTAACGCTATGCAATCATCAAGAAAAGGTGCATTCTTAGGTGTTTTTATTATATTACCAACTATCTCAACCTTGTTGTGAGGGCGTATTACATACTCGCTATTGCTAATATCAGTGAACGGTTGCAGGCAGGTAACATCCATATCACAATACCAACCGCCTACAGCTTTTAAGAGATAGTATCTAAAGAGATCAGAGAAGCCACCATAACTTCCCGCTCTGCAATCCCCATGACCTTCATAAGAAAAAATTCTGGATGATGGTAAAATTTCATTTGCATCTCTCTTAAGGGTACCTTCAGGTATACCTGCACAATCTGTATTATACAACCACACCACTGGCTGATGGCCGTTATCAACAAAGGACTTTAGAGTGAGCTGTTCAAGCTTACCTAATTTGTCTCCAATCCATAAAAAATTAATTTCCATATGCAAACCATGGCAGGGGATATAGTATGTCTGGCCATAGATTAATAACTTCTTTTATGTTGTGACAATCATTAAGGATATCTTTATTAATATTTTCAATTACTTCCATGTACTGATGACTTTGTGTTAAATATTCTTGCTTTTCTTCATCACTCAAGTCTGTAGTGTTTTCCAGTAACTGCTTTAGTATATTCTCTATATATATCAAAGCGTTTTCTTTCTGCTTTTCTATTTCATGATACCAAAGCGCTTTAACCGCATTAATGATACTAATGTCTTTATTATTAATAATACTATTTGTAGTACCAATTTGTCGCAGACCAGGTAATATGTACTGATCATTATCCTTGACGATGAAAAACTTATCAATTGCATCTTGCTTAATTTTATTACTAATTGTTTCGGCAGATTCACTCTGTGAAGGTAGTTCCAGGAATCTAACCAAATAACTTGCATTGATTAAATTTTTATCTGATTTATGAACAGCACTCATTGATTCTAGAACAAAAGAAATAAATCGCGCGCGTTCCTGACTAATAAAATTTTTAATATTCTCTACGTAGTTTTTATCTTGCATGAGAAAATCTTTACCAAATGTTTGTGAGAGTCCCATATCCTTTGTTAAATCATCCAGATATACATTTGGTGGTAGATGTTGATACTCCAGTACATCAATACTGATAGTACTAATATCTATCGCTTTATCGTTGATCACGTCTACAAAATCTGCAGCGACTTGAGATACACCAAAACATGAGGCATGCTTCGAACCGCTAACTATAACAAATTTCTTTAAAGAGTTTTCCGAAAACAAAATCTTAATCACTACCCCGCGGTCAAGAAGAGTTGTGGCCAGCGGCAACAGCGACCTGCTACACATATCATGGTTCATTTTTTATTTAACATTTCTTTATAGTTTGCAATAACTGTAGCAATATACTGTATATGCTCTTTTGAAATAACAGGTGCACATCCTAGAAAAAATACTTTCTCAAGTACACTGCATGCGTTTGGATAATTACGCCAGTCCTCAAGATGTGAATATGCAGGATGTAAGAGTATGTTGCCTGCAAAATAATTTCGAGTTTGAATATTATTTTCTTCAAGATAGCTAACTAGGCGCTGCTTTGTAGCGTACGAATCACATATTACAGGTACACCAAACCAAGACACATCTGCATGTTGATATGATTTTGGATATTTTAAATATGGAAGAGTACTTAATATCTGTTGTATTTGACGTTTATTGCTCTTTCTGACTTTATGAATGGTATTAACTTTTCTTAGCTGTGCCAATCCAATACCACCTTGCAGGTCTAGCGGCTTAAGATTGTAGCCAATTTGAGTAAAATAGTATTTATGATCTATTGGATAGGGGAGATCCTCAATCCATCTACTAAATCTGCAACCACAGGCACCACACTTGGATAAATTTGCAACACCAACGCAAAAGCAATCTCTTCCCCACCAGCTAAATGTTCTTGCTATCTTTATAATTTCTTCATTATTAGATGACACCATGCCTCCTTCTCCTGTAGTTAAATGGTGTGCAGGGTAGAAAGAGCAGCTAGAAGCAATACAATATTCATTCAATAGTTTACCTTTCCATTTCGTCCCTAAACTATCACACCCATCCAATATCAATTGAATGTTGTATTTCTTTTGTAAGGCAAGTATCTTGTCCATGTCAGGTGGGTTGCCTAGTACTGGTGAAACAAAAATAGCACGAGTATTGCTGGAAATCTTCTTTTCGAGCTCTACTAGGTCAAAGTTAAGAGTTTCATATTCTATATCAACAAATACCGGTTTAAGATTATTTTGAATAATAGGATTTAAAGTTGTTGGAAAGCCAACTACCGAAACTAATATTTCATCTTTCTCGGTCCAATTAAAATATTTCTTAAGCGCAGCTATCATAACCAAATTAGCAGAGCTACCGGAGTTTACCATAAGTGAGAATTTGCTATGTGTATATTTGCTAAACTCTTGTTCAAACTTATGCACTTTTTCACCACTAGTAAACCATTTACCGAAAAGTATTGAGTCGATAGCTTCGATGATCTCATCTTCATCAAATAGTGGACCTGAGTATAGAACCCTACCCTTACCTGGCTTTAAATTACGACTACACTCAGGAATGAAGTATTGCGACTTTACCTCTGCTAAAAACTTTTTAATAAGGGCTTGCTTACTCATTTTTCAATTCGAGTAGTTTTCCACTCTTACTATTTTCGAAATCATACACAGAGAGATCTGGGTAATTATTTGTAGTAATATCTGGTTGCTCACCAACCATAGTTGATAACAACCATAATCCTCTTGCAGCATCAGAGTTAGTCATATAAAAATTCCATCCTAGCATACGAAAAGTGTCTCCAGTATGATTTACCGGATTACGACCATTAAATCGTGCCAATTTAAACCATTTAGCCGCTTCTATATCATCTGTTAAAATCATTCCACCGCGGCCGATCTTTAAATGTTTTTTGATATGAAAAGATAAACAATGAAAACCCCCCGCGTACATATTTCGCTTAAATCTTACTGCCCCGTCAAATATAGGTAATGGCTTGAGTTGATATATGCCTGTCCAATTTAAATCTTCAAACTGAACCTTATACCCAGCATGAATTATAGAACTTGGCACAGAAATATAAGTATATTTTGGAAGTGTTATACACTCAGGTTGTCTACTGCAATACATTAAAGACAAAAACAGCGCATTTGTACATGAATCTACAGCTATAGCGTATTTTGAGCCTGCAAAGTCAGCAATTTCACTTTCAAATTGCTCAACAACATCATAAGCGTTACTATTCATGTTTCCAAGGTCCTTGATTAATTTTACCGTCTTTAGTTTTCATAGCGAATATAAGTTCATTTAACTCAAAGCCGTGTCTAATAAGTGCATTTATTGATAAGGTATTTTTTGGGCTCACAGATGCATAATAAAGTGTTATTTCAGGGTGCAATTTGTAAAGCGCTATAAATGCTTGTAGAGATATATAGTCTATATCTACTGTTATGCCTTTATTACGATAATAGCGGAAAGCTTTCTTTAATAGAGATGGCAAAAAAAAGATTCCAACCATATCTTTTTTGTCAATATGCATTGTACCTACAAATAGCTCCCCAATTGTAAGTTTATATAAATGCTTATAGTTATCTGATTGTATGTTCTTGATGTGCTCGTCAAATGCTGGTATAGTGGTTGAAGTCTTGTATTTAATTTGCTGTGTGTCTATATTCTGCCATCTATATTGAAGTATGTCGTAACTAAACATTTGATCCCTTATATCAAATACATCTAGCTTAACTAAGCCTACTTTAACCATTAACCCATTATAGCGTCTTGATAATAAAAAACAATACCCTAAAATAATATTATGAATAGTTTAGTAAGAGTGTTAATACGACCAATATTTACTTTACCTATTTTGCTTTCAGAAAAAATTATTGATACATTTTACCCACCGGTTAATTTTTACGATAATGTAGACCCTGGTAAGTTACAGCTTCTAAAAGAAAATTTTCCTGCCATTAAAAAGGAAGTTATTGATTATGTTAATGGTTTTAATCTTAAAAATTTTGAGGATATGATACCTGGTAACGACAATATTCCTAGTGCTAGGGGAGTATGGAAAACAGCTCCACTCCGAGCATTCAACAGATACTTTGAAAAACCATTAAATCATTGCCCAGTGTTATATAAAACGCTTAAACAAATTGACAATCTTAGATTGATATCGATCTCTAAACTCGCACCCCAAGCTTCCATCAAGCCGCATATTGGGGCATTTGGTGGTTTTATCAGGACACATCTTGCAATTAAGGTTCCTGAAGGCGATACTGCGCTTATAGTTGGTGGAGAGAGAAGAGAGTGGAAGGAAGGTGAGTTCTTGTTTTTTAATGATAGAAAATTACACACAGCATACAACAATACGACGGAAGATAGAATAATATTTTTAATGGATATCGAAAGACCTTTACCATTCCCGCTCAATTTTATTAATAATATTGTTGTGTGGATAATTTCTGTCTCACCCTTTTTTAGACAAATTATTAAAAATGCTGATGCAGATTAATTTTTCCAAAATCTCATTTCTAGAGAAACTCGAGTTGTATTTTTATTAAAATTAAAACCACCACCGTGAATAGTGTAGGGGGTAAATACCATTACTTGTTCAGGTCCAGGGTTGGGTGTAATTAAATTAAGACCTTTCGCTGCAGCGATTGTTGCCGGATTAGTATATTTAACACCATTTACATAGGTGTCTCCATATGTGCGTACTATATCTGATTCAGACCAGAGATGACTGCCGGGAATAATAGGAAGAGAGGAATCCTCTGTACTACCGGCAAGAGGGAAGTACAGATTCACCGCGCCACGGTTTCTGTCCAGATGCACATCGCGATGAGGTGGGTTATTGTCTTTATAGTGCTGTGGACGTACTACTCTGAGATGAAAGTGTTTTACAGTGTAATTCTTTCCATCGCCTAGGTCAAATGTCTTTCTGGCTGTAACTTTGGTTTCACATATCTGGCTGATTCTTTCATCTATTTCATCAATACTAAGAGGAAATTTATCCATAGAAATGCCACCTGTACCCTTAGATCCAGACCTTATTGCATCGGCAAATTTAATGTGTGTTACATCATCAACAAAATTATGATAATTTTCAAGTTTAAATCCATGTGTTTCTACACCAATTGAATTTAAAATATCAGCAATAATTTCCTTGATTCCCTGTCTTATTATTTCGTTTTTTTCTGGTGTTAAGAATTCCTGCACGATATACCCCATTTCTGCCCACGGTAAAGAGGTACTGACTGGAGTAGTGTCCATATTAAACAACACTTCATCTTTACCTGGAGCTATATTTTCAGCAGATACAAGAACCTCAACCGGGCGACTATTAATAGTCATTTTTGACAAAAATTCATTCATGCTTTATTAATTTATCCTCATTTCTAGCACTTTCAACATTATTTGTGATAAGTCTGAGTATATCCCATATATGTGTTCTACAGATTACCTGAGAAATCTACAAATACCAATGACCATATAATTTCATCGCTTCAATTTTTTCGGTTAGTCTAAGCTTTGGGGCTGCATGAGAGTGAAAGTTATAATGAACAAGATAGCAAGTATCTTTAACTTGATCTCTTAAATACGGTACTTTCCATAGACTACCATTTGGAAAATCATACACTGATAGTACCTTAATATTAACCCCTGTTTCGCTAATTAATGCTTTGCTGTTGGCTATTGTTTGTAGGCTGCCTTCTTGCACACCAATTGGAAATTTTTTATATATCTCCTCGCTGGTAATTTTCTCTAGATACGCTAAATTTTTTTCTTTAGTATTTTGCGGTAGATACATTACAGCACCGTTTTTTTCCCCAAATTTTGCTTGTTCTGCTAATCCCCAATCAGAAACTGTTGTTTTACCGTAGTCTACTGTAATAATTCTATCTTTTACACGCTTGTGTGTAAAAGTATCAAACCGTCTATCCGACGTCATAACCATATCGTAACCAGTAGCATCTTGTTCTAATTTTGGGATAAAATTTTTAAAAAATACAATATCTGTATCTAGATGTATAAGGTTAAATGAATAGTTTTTATATAAATGCAGAACACCTCGAGGATTAAATCTCTTCGCATTTTCTATCCATTGCGCGGCAGTATTATTTTCCATCCTTGCATCTATAAGAGCGCAAGGAATATTTTTTGCTTGCAGCGTATCGTATGATTTTTTGTCTAGCGCTATAACAAAAGCTATCTCATGTAAGTTAACCCTTTTTAAGGACTCGTACCAGTTTAAAACCATTTCTATAAAATCATATGTGGTATTAGTAATTATTACGGTACTCTTGTTCTTTATGAAGCTATCTAGGCTACCCGCACCACTGTCAAATATACTCATGAATATGGAAATAGTAATGACGGTCCTGGGGCTAGAATATCTGGCCAAAATTTTAATAATTCATTTGGAGTTTTGTAGTTTTCAAGATTTAAATTTGATACTGTATTCTTTAGTTCGTTTTGTATTGAGTCTATTTCTCTCAAAGATTCTTTATCATCAAATTTAATAGCGCTTTCTTGTTCTTCTCTCAACAACTCTAAAGCCTTTTCGTAGGTCTGAAAGATAAGCTGTCTCCAATGGGTTCTCATGGATTGCATTACTGATTCATTTGCGCTATTGAAATCTGCAAATCTTAATCCTTCTATATTGAACGTCTTGAGACATTCAGTTATCCAATCGTATTCTCTGTCGTATAACTCGATAAATTGCTGTAACCCTGGGTAAAGTATATTGTAAAGCTTAACTCTAATTGAATGTATATAATTGTAAGCGTGTGAAGTGTTATTTTCTCGATAGAATGTGTTGAACGGTAGATATTGCAGCAATATGGACCCATCTGTAATGGAGGTAATGTTGGAGTGAATTTTTTCTGAATAGCGGTTTCTGCAGTACTTGCATCTTAGAAATAACAATAATTTTTTTCTATAAGCCGCAAGCAGGATATCCTCTCTTCTATAGAAAACATCTTGTACATTAACACGCAAGCCACGGGCTATAAAAAAATGTTCTGACGAATCAATAATATTGGGGTTGTTAGCCAAGGAAAAACTAGCATGATTTTTATTTTTCATAAAATACTTTATTTCGTTTTGATCAACTTGATAATTAATTTGTCTGATATCTATTGGTTCCTTGCTAAGATCACGATCTGTTAATATGCTTCGCCCTTGCAGAAGATAGTCTTCTTGTATTGGACCATGAGGTTGGGTAGTAAATCTTATTTTTATTATATTATCTGTTACAATATTCATATGTTTTCGGGTTTGTTATACTTATAACCGTCAAGCGATTTTACAAAATCAATATATTGATTCTGTATGGTTTTATTTGCAGATAACGTATCTATGTGCTTGGCAAGTGTTTCAGCAATTGCATCTAGCCGCTCAGTGCTTAGAGAAGACAGGCAAAATTCAGGTATTAGAGGGCCCTGGGCATCAATGATCTGTTCTATCCTACTATCATCTCCCGTCCAAACACTTGTATTGTTTACCTCACCTTCATGAATTCCTCTTATTCTACCGCCAAGCGGCTTTGTGACGGTGTTTATATATAACGCAATACCGTTATCTATACAAAATTTTGCTATTGCTGGAAGTTCCAACACATTTTGTATGAGTGGGCAAAACGCAATTGTTGACAATCTCTTCATTGCTAAAAACTCAAAAACATTCTTCATGACCAAATGAAAATTTCCGTTCTTGCGTATGAGCTCATATGTGTCTTTCTGCAAAGAATCAAGAGAGACAACCACTCTCATGTTACTCTTGATGAGGTACTCTCTAACTTTGGGTGACAATATGGAACCGTTAGTTGTTACATACACTGCACAGTTGGGATTATGTTCAAATATTTTATCCCATATCTTGTAATATAGGGATGTTAAGAACGGCTCCCCTCCTAAAAAGTTGGCAAGTCTTAGGTGTTTAATAAACGGTACGAGCTCATTCACAAAGTTATCATCATATGATGATATGATTGGTGGTAGCTTCTCCCTATTTTTTCTGATTGATGAGGACCATTTACCGCCACACATTATGCATTCAAAATTACAAATGTTACCAAATTCAAACTCCATATTGATGGGCATATCTGATAAGCCTGGTTCATATACGTCAAATTTAGTGAATAGTGCATTATTAATGTTACCTGTAACAACTTGAAATCTGCATTTTTCACAACCTTTAGGAAATTCTGATCTAGAAAGCTTTTGAATAAACAAATTGCGTTCAGGGTTATTCCAAGCATCCGCTATTGAGGATGACGGGTATGAACCTAATATAAAATAATTATTATAGCAACATACCCTTATTTTGCCTGTGGTATCAAAATTTAAAGTTGAATAAGGTGCAATACAACAATTTTTACTATTATTAAATTTAAAGTTTTTAATGGGTTTATATTTAAATTCTTCAACTAACTCATTGTGTATAAAGCCTGCTATGGTTTCATGTGGAAGCTTTTCTGAGATAATTAAGTAATCGATAGCTGAAGAAACTGTTTTATTATCTCTTACTCTGGGGTTGTTTAACAGTTCATATTCTAACTTTGTTACAAATTCTTCCTTAGTAAACGCTGTATGTTTCTTAGAGTTTATTTCACTAAAACTACAATACAAATCCTCAATTCTCGAATCAGAGATTTGCATATGTCTCTACTTGTGCACCTTGTATTTCTATGTACTGGAGCACCCTGTCAATTTGTTCATTACAAAAGGTCTGAAGAGTATCTTTGTCGGATTCTGATGTTGAGTAGTCCGTCCAATCGAGAATAACAAACTTATTGCCAAGAGATAGGAACGAATCAAACAAAGATTTATCAGATAGAAAGTTGTTCCTGGGACTTCTGATATTAGCTGCAATTATTATGTCATACTTTTTCAGATCTAGATTCTGAAAAGGTTCATTATAAAACGGCAAGTTAATATTAAATAGTTGACACATGTGTTGTGTAAGGCTTTGTCTATGTGGGGTGAAGTCACATGCTTCTATGTCTATATTTTGACTCTTTAAATAAATAGAGATTTGACCAGCTCCACATCCTATCTCTAGTATTTTTTTATCCTTAAAATAATGTTGAATAACAGAAACGAGTAATAATTCTTTATCAGTAAAAATTTCATTTCTTTTCAATTTATCGCAATATGTACCGGCAGCTTCTCCCAACAAAATGCTATCCGCCTTTCTATTATTAATTTTACACAAAAGTCTTGCCTTTGTGGTGAAGGATTTTAAATGGAGACAAAACTTATCATTAAATTCTCTAATTTTTAATGCTTCTGTAATTAGTGGTAATAATTTAGCTTGAATGTTGTTATTCTTGTAGCCTTCAACAGCCTCCTGTAAATATAGTAGATCGTCTTTATTTAATTGACGATTAAACTTCATGATTTATTATATAATCTAATGTAATATTATCAACCTCAACGTAATTTAGCATTTTATGGGTAAATGCTTTGTCAATAATTGATTGTACATTTGCTCCGGGTAAAATTTTTTGCATTTGTTTAGCAAAAATAGTTCTAAATATTTCTTGTTTCTTTATGCAGTTGTTTCTTATGTTCACACTGTTAAAAGAGTCAATATTTTTTAATACAGCCTCAATCGCTTTGTCTAGTTCTACACCATTAGGACTAACGACAATTGAATTACTTTCGTCATACCACACCTGTCTACCACCAACACTCTTTGTACTGATTACTGGCAACCCACACAGCAGATATTCAGTAGATGCATAACAGGAACCTTCTATTGTGGAGAGAGCTAATCCAATTCTACACTTATTGAGTTCTTCAACTACCCTACATGTACGTATCTCATTTAAAATACATGCAGGGTTGTATCTTTGCAAATCATTATTTGATGTATTATATGTTATAAAAAGCGTTTTGTATTTTTTATTAATCTTCGTTAATAGGTGGTGATTTTTCCATTCGGAATTATTAGCATTGATAACTAAATCATATTCTTTTTCTTTTGACATTATATTGAAGATAGATGCATCTAGCCAGCAATTTTGATTGCAATATATTGAATTTAATTTATGTCTTTTGTAAAAAATATCTTCATCAATTGAGTTTGCGAGCATGGTAATAGTTGTGGCGTGTGCTTCTATTAGTTTATAGTGATCAACACCATCTCTGTACCACCACGGTATTAAGAACACATGCACATCTTTATAAAACAATTTAATTTCTTTAAAAAGTATTTCAACTTTAGTAAAAAGAGTTGCATCATGTATCCAACCATTAATAAAGATTACTATAGTTCTATCTGTTTTTAATAGTATCTTTATATTTATATTTGGTTTATTACTCATCTAAAATACTCTTAGTTTTTCCATCGTAAATACAAGGCCAAAGTCGTTCTAGAGTCCATGCACAGTACCCAGCCCCCCTTATATCGGATATATTTTCATATATATGTTTATAAAAATTATATGAATGAAATATTATTCTGGATCTTGGTACAATCATTTGACCGCCAATATAAAAGATAAATTCTGTTTTTTGAATTTTAAATAGATTTTCATATATTCGTGCTACATTTAAATTTAATTCATAGCATGTATGGTCACTCTTTATTCGTTCCACCACACGGGTACCCATTGGCTTGACCCGTGGCATGCCTCTAAAATTGTTTATTTCACTATAAAGATTTTCAATTGGTTCCATGGTTTCTAGTGGTCTGTTAGACAAGCAGTTGCCTTCAGAAAAAAATACGTAATCAGGCAAATTGTGATAATTAGTCACAATGTAGTGCAAATATGTGTGCGCTTCTCTGCCTATGTTGGGTAGATTAATGAAGCGTGAATCATCACATTCCTGGTCTTTATTATATATTGTGCAGGGTACACCTGCATTTATGGCCCAGTCTATATTTTCCTTGTATTTTGCCACAACCAAGTGTATGCCCAATGGACTATAGTTCACACAATAACTTATTTGAAGGGGGGGATTATTCTATTAGATATATGCTAATGTAGTGACATTAACTGCATCACTCTGGCAAGAGAAATTGTTTATAACATAACAGCTATAAGCAGTATTGCCGCAAAATACTCTTTCAGAGTCATATGTTGAAGTATTGCCAGCAACTGTGGATCGAAGAACCCCTGCAATATAATAAGAATTAGAAGAGCCGAGCACACCATTGTAGCTACCTGCATTGCCACTGAGTCTGATTGAAGCTCCATAGCATAATACCGAACCGCAGCCTCCAGTAGATTGACACGGGTTGAATGGGCGGTTTAAGCCAACCCCGGTTAAAGAGGGTTTTGGTGGTGAAAATACTGTAAAGCCTGCGGTTGTAAGAGCTGTATTATAATTTGATGCTGTGAGATTAAATCCATCTGCCAAAGTTACTGCTACTGTTCTTGATACGGATGTACTGCAGCCTGTTGAGCCAGGATTATATGCGTTTGTATAAACTCTGTTGTATCCATTATCAGTGGTAAGTGTCAGATTGGCGGGGGTTGACCAGGTGAAGTTGGCAGCCCGGCTTCCAATGCGGGATAAAAATCGTGAACCAATCCCTGTGAAGTTTGCTGTTACAGTTATAGTTGAACCAAACGCAACTGAAACTGCATTTGCCGTGGGTGTAGTTACACCGGTGATAGTAAATTGGCTTACCGCAACAGCTGTTGCTGTACTGCCGGCTGCAGTACCTAGGCTTTTGGGTGAAGCACCTGTCGCGGCCGCTAAACGGTTTATTGAGAGGTTGTCGCCGGGGCTAGGCATGATTACTCACCCCGTGCTTGTTCTAGTAATTCAACCTTTTTGCTAAGCTCTTTGATAGCTTCAATCAATAGTGGGACAATTTTTTCGTATTGTACAGTTAAATAGTTTTCACCAGACTTGCTTGCACCATTTTCATCTGTATCAAACGGAGCGGGTTTAATTACTTCAGGCAATACAGCTTGAACTTCTTGAGCAAGCACTCCAACTTTTTGATCATTCTCTGTAAAACCGTATTTTTTCGCCACATCATTATGCTTGTACAACACACCAGAAATTGCGTTAACCTTGCCAAGAGCATCAGGTATAATGCTCACCACATCCTTGAGTCGTTTATCAGATGAAAAAGCAGTGATGTCGCCAGTGGCAGTAGCTGCACCAACTACAGCAAGATTACCATTGGTCGTTAACCCCGCAATTGATAAAGCATACATTGTTCCGCCGCTGGTTAAAGCGTTTCTTAATTGTGCGGGGTTAATACTAGTTACAGTGCTAGCACCCGTTGTAATATCAGATGAAGTTGCAAAGTTGACAGAAATTGTTGCTACAGCCATATAGCTTATTTATGTTGCGAGAGCTATTTTCTACTATAGCTTTATCTTTTTTAACTTAACATTATAAAATTTAAAGATATCTAAAGCGCCAGAATCTCTTTGATAATCATCTATATAGCATACTAGAGGTATTTCCCAACTGCTAATTAATCGAGCACAATCGGAACAAGGTAACAAAGTACATGCTAAAAGACGCGCTTCTCCTCTTTTAAATAGACTCAATATGTTTTGTTCTGCATGAATAATATATGGACGTCTACTGTCTCTATCTTGCCAGAAGGATCTTGATACTTTCTTACCAGAAACTAATCCATTGTAAGCAACCCCAAGTACCCTATTATTATACCCCAGTGCGCAAGCACCCACTTTATTATAAGGGTCCTCGCTTCTACTAGATGCAGACTGAGCAAGTAGAAGTGCGTATTCTTCCCATGTTTTTCTAGTGCTCATAATTCAGACAATTGATGAGATCTTCCTCTAGGTAAGGTACGCTTATAACTTGCCATGTACCGCTAAAGCTTGTATAGTCTTCAGGTTTCTCCCTCTCGTACCAAAATATCTTCAATCTCATAGGCTCCAAGCCTGTCATAAGCTTATACAGATACGCATACATACTCAATTGCAAAGAGTACGTGAAATATTCAGAACAAGGATATTTTTTGAGTGGACCGAGAAGTGAATCACCGAATGGGGAAGCATATCTTACTTTTTTATTGGTTTTAAAGTCGTAAACATTAAACGTCTTTTTATCTGCGTTATGTACAATAATATCCGAAGTTCCTGCAACTCCCAGATTACGATTATACACCAATTTCTCAAAAAAAGAATCTTTTTTACTAAATTTTAAATTGAGAGCTTTAAAGCTGCTTAAAATTATACTGCAGTCTTTATCTAAATCTTTACCTGTTTTGTGAAATATCTCCAAAGCTTTGTGAACCCTAGTACCAAAAATTTTACTGTTTTCTCTTTTCTCGTGCCACTCTTCTAAAATAAACTCTACTGGTACCCCTTCGCGCTTGGCTATTTTTTCTGCCATTACTTGCTCGTCAAAAGGTTTTTTAAACCGCTCTATCCATCGAGTTACACTACAATACTTGAAATTGTCATTTGGATCTGTGTAAGAATGCGCTTCAACATTAAAGATTGGCGTAGATGTTTGTTTTGACACATATAAATTATAGTAGAACC
>Ga0164294_10002547_pt1 | contig 16466 bp, 10 predicted proteins | sample GEODES005metaG_FD_111479 | JGI IMG/M metagenome (GOLD analysis project Ga0164294, IMG submission 111479) | Oligotrophic lake water microbial communities from Sparkling Lake, Wisconsin, USA - GEODES005 metaG | ecosystem: Environmental > Aquatic > Freshwater > Lake | place: USA: Sparkling Lake...
CATTGATGATGCGGTAATGGGTGTGATTAATGGTGGTGCCTACATCATGGGCCCTCAGGTCCAAGCGTTTGAAGCCGCCTTGGCAGAGTTTGGGCAATCGAAATACGCCTTGTCCTGCGCCAATGGGACAGACGCTTTGGTTTTGCCCTTGATGGCGTGGCACATTCGCACTGGGGATGCGGTTTTCTGTCCCAGCTTCACCTTTGCCGCGACCGGCGAAGTGGTGCCGTGGTTGGGCGCGACCCCTGTCTTTGTTGACGTAGACCCTGTGACCTACAATCTTGATCCTGCGCATTTAGAAGCCTCCATTGAAGCCGTGTTGGCAGAAGGTAAATTAAAGCCCAAAGTGATCATTGCGGTGGATCTCTTCGGCCAGCCCGCCAATTACCCAGAGATCTCGGCTATTGCTAAAAAATATGGCCTGAAGCTGATCGCCGATTCCGCCCAAGGTTTTGGCTGTACCCTCAATGGCCAGCACCCCATTCTTTGGGCAGATGTGGCCACCACCAGCTTTTTCCCGGCAAAGCCCTTAGGCTGCTATGGCGACGGCGGTGCCGTACTCACAGACGATTTTGCGCTTTGGGAGGTGATGGATTCCCTGCGCGTGCATGGCAAGGCAACCAAAAGTGATTTGGTGGGCAAAACCTTTGAACATGACCCGAAATATCTCAATATCCGGATCGGCATGAATTCCCGCCTCGACACCGTTCAGGCGGCCATCCTGCTTGAAAAGCTGGCAGTGTTCGCCGAGGAAATCGAAGCCCGTAATAGGATTGCTGCGCGGTACAATCAGCTATTGGGCGACAGCGTGGTGGTCCCTGCGGTCATAGAAGGCGGCGTCTCAACTTGGGCGCAATACACAATCGAAGTCCCAGACCGTGACGGCTTAGCAGCCTATGCCAAGTCCCGCGGCGTACCAACAGCAGCCTATTATCCCATTCCAATCCACAAGCAGGACGTCTATAGCCGCTTCCCTGTCGGTCCAGGTGGACTTCCCGTGACAGAAGCTAAGGCTGATCTTGTGATTTCGCTTCCCATGCATCCAGATTTGGACGAGGAAACACAGGATTATATCGTGGAGACGGTGCGCAATTTTGCCGGGCGTAATGGGACTTAAGTGATACTCGCCTCACACTCTTGTTTTGGCTAACAGACCATCATGGCGGCTATTGGCTGGACACACAGGGCCAAGACAAATTAGTGGTCATGGCCGCGGTGATTTGAAGTTAAAGGGTCAAGAGACCATGCGTGTGGCAGGCGTGCAGAGTTTGCGAGAGTTGGAGGCCGAGGCCATCCATATTATGCGCGAAGCAGCCGGGGCTTTTCTGCGTCCATTGCTGATGTTCTCAATCGGTAAGGATTCCATGGTGCTTTTGCACTTGGCCGCAAAGGCGTTTGCGCCTGGTCCCGTCCCGTTTCCATTGCTGCATATAGACACCGCTTGGAAGTTCAAGGAAATGATCGCCTTTCGTGATCGTATTACCCGCGATTATGGTGTGGAACTGATCGTCCATACCAATCAAGACGGATTGAATCAGGGTATCAATCCGATCACCAGTGGCGCAAATGTTCACACCCACGTCATGAAGACGATGGCCCTGAAGCAGGTTCTAGACCGACTTAGAACTGACGTTGCAATAGGTGGCGCTCGTCGGGATGAGGAAAAGAGCCGCGCGAAAGAACGGATATTCTCTTTTCGTGGCGTCGGGCATGGATGGGATCCACGTGGCCAGCGACCTGAGTTGTGGGGCCATTACAACACCCGACTGCAAGAAGGAGAATCGATGAGGGCCTTTCCCTTGTCCAATTGGACGGAGCTTGACATCTGGAGCTATATCCAGCTCGAGAATATTGAGGTGGTGCCGCTTTATTTTACCAAAGCCCGTCCGGTCGTGCGCCGCTCAGGCACATGGATTATGGTCGATGATGATCGGTTTCCACTTGAGCCAAACGAGGTTCCAGAATTGCGTTCGGTTCGCTTTCGTACCCTAGGCTGCTACCCTTTAAGTGGCGCGATTGAGAGCGATGCGAGCAATGTCAGCGAGATTATAGATGAGATGCGAGCATCACGCTTTTCAGAGCGCCAAGGTCGTTTGATTGATGGGGACGGCAGCGCGTCGATGGAAGCCAAGAAGCGGGAGGGCTATTTTTGACCACCCCGCGTTCTGGCCAAAAAGATTCGGAGCCACGGCTGCGTATTCTGACTTGCGGCTCAGTTGATGATGGGAAATCGACCCTCATTGGGCGACTTCTCTACGATTGCAACCAAGTCGCAGAAGATATTCTCGCTGCAGCGCGTGACCATTCACCTGCCGATGCGATAGGCCCCGGCGGTCTAGATTTCTCCTATCTACTGGATGGATTGAGTGCTGAGCGTGAACAGGGCATTACGATTGATGTCGCCTATCGGTCCTGTGTGGTACTGGGACGCACCTGCCAGATCGCTGATTGCCCGGGCCACGCCCAATACACGAGGAACATGGCGACGGCGGCCTCTAACTGCGATGTAGCTATCGTGTTGATTGACGCCCGCTTTGGTCTGCTAGAGCAAACCCGTCGCCATGTGCGCATATGTTCCATGATGGGGATTACGCACTTAGCGGTAGCCATAAACAAGATGGACCTTATTGAGTGGTCGCAAACTAAATTTGCGGCGATTGAGGGCGAGTTTAGGGCTTTTGCTGAAGACTTTGGCTTCGACTCTCACTGCTTCATTCCCGTTTCAGCGCCCTATGGTATCAATCTGGTGCATCGCGGGCCCGAACTCGATTGGTATCAAGGATGCACGCTAGCAGAATGGCTTGCCAGAGTTGAAGTCGGACGCAACGAGCGAGCAAAAGTACGGCTTGCCATCCAATGGGTTTCACGCGCTTCAGATGGTACACGTGCTTATGCCGGGCCCCTCTTGAGCGGTCGCCTTCATGTGGGGCAGGAGATCCGCATCGGACCGCAGGCCCACTCAGCCATAATAACAAACCTCTACAGATCTGGACAAGTCGTAGAACAGGTCGAAGCAGGTGATGCAGTGGCACTCAGCCTAGCCGGACAAGTTGATCTTAGTCGGGGCGATTGGATTTATACTAAAGATCATGCGGCAGAATTCTCCAGCCAAATCGCCATCGACATCATTTGGTTCCACGATTCCCCATTGACCGCTGGACGCAGCTTTTGGCTTAAAGGGCAGGGCGCTTGGGTGCAGGGTTCTGTGACACGTATCCGACACAGAATATGTTTGGATACAGGACAGAAGATTGCCACAGATGCTCTCTCCATCAATGATATTGGTTTGTGCAATCTGATTACGACACAGCCAATATTGTGCGACCCCTATCTCGATGGGCATGCCTGTGGTTCATTTTTAATTGTCGACGCGGTAAGTGACGCGACAGTCGGCGTGGGTCTTATCCGCAACGCCCTGCGTCGGGCAGCCAACATTACCCCAGTTTCTGCAGCCATTGATACACAAACCCGCGCTTTACGTTATGGCCAACAGCCGCGTGTGATCTGGCTGACCGGCTTATCTGGAGCTGGCAAATCCACCATCGCAAAACTGACTGAACAAAAATTGTGGGCGCAGGGCCGTGCTACGGCCCTTTTGGACGGCGACAATCTTCGGACTGGGCTTTGCCAAGATTTAGGTTTTACTGAAGCTGACCGGGTCGAGAATGTGCGCCGCACGGCAGAGGCCGCCAAACTCATGGCAGACGCGGGCCTGATCGTCATCTGCGCTTTAATATCGCCCTTTGCGCGAGATCGCAAAATGGCCCGCACAATTATCGGGACAGATCGCTTTATTGAAGTGTTCATCGATACCCCAGTTGAAGTTTGCGCTGACCGCGATCCCAAGGGGCTTTACGCCAAGGCGAAGCAAGGCCTAATCCCAAACTTTACAGGGGTTAGCGCACCTTATGAGGCACCGATTACGCCAGATTTACGCATTGAAACTCACGATGCCAGCGCAGAGGCTGGTGCCACAATCATATGTGATTTTGTCTTGGCCGGTTGAAGGTGCCGGGTAGGCCCCACCTCGATGGCGCTTAGGGCTCATTTGGGCGTGATTAACCCCAAGCGCTGGCCCTGATAATTCTTCGACCGAATTGGTTCCCACCAGTCGCGGCTATTCAAATACCATTCAACGGTCTGGCGGATGCCGCTCTCAAAATCATAGGTGGCACGCCAGCCAAGTTCGTTCTCAAGCTTTGTAGCATCAATAGCATAACGTTGATCGTGCCCAGGGCGATCCTGCACATATGTGATAAGATTATCGCGCGGCCCTTCGGGGCTTGCTCCTGCCAATTCATCGACAAGTGCACAAATGCGCTTCACGACATGGATGTTCTCCCGCTCATTGCGCCCACCAACACAATAGGTCTCACCCGGATTTCCCCGCTCCATAACCGTTTGAAGGGCGGCGGCGTGATCATCCACATGTAGCCAATCTCGGATTTGCTTGCCGTCCCCATAAACTGGCAAGGATTTGCCCTCCAGTGCATTTAGAATCATCAAGGGGATCAATTTCTCTGGGAAGTGATAGGGTCCATAATTGTTGGAGCAATTGGTGATAAGACATGGGAGACCAAAGGTATGATGCCAAGCATTGACCAGATGATCCGACGCAGCCTTCGACGCAGAATAGGGCGAGCGTGGATCGTAGGCGGTAACCTCAGAAAAGGCACCCGTGGCCCCCAATGAACCAAAGACCTCGTCGGTCGAGATGTGCAGGAAACGAAACTTCTGTTGCCGTTCGGCGCTCAAGGCGCGCCAATAGGTGAGGGCGACTTCTAGGAGCGTGTGGGTCCCGACTATATTCGTTTGAATGAATTCCGCAGAACCTGTTATCGAGCGGTCAACATGGCTTTCCGCTGCTAAATGAAACACTGCATCTGGCTGGAACGAGTCCATTAAGGCTGTCATTGCAGCCCGATCACAGATATCTTGCTGTGCGAACTGGTAATTGGGGGAAGATGCGATGCTCTCCAACGATGAAAGATTGGCCGCATAGGTCAACTTATCGACGTTGAGAACAGTCCAGCCAGCTTTTTCCACCAAACGACGGCATAAGGCTGACCCAATAAATCCAGCACCGCCGGTTACCATCACCCGCATGACTTCGCTCCAAGATTTGTCAGCATGATCCCGTTTGTCCCGGTAGCTAAACTAAACATGATTTCTGAGAATAAGCATTTGGTCAAAGCTAACAGCCGAGTGATCGCATTACCTAAACTGAGCCGCGATCGCCATAGGCCTGCCACACTTCTTTAACATCGCCGTCTGCGCGTATCTTGCCGGCTTCCATAAAGATCGCCCGGTTGCAGAATGCCTCCAAAGCCCCATAGCCATGGGTTGCCAAAACCAAGATTTTTGCTTGCTCTGTATAGGATTTAATGCGCTCAATGGCCTTGTTCATGAAGAACATGTCGCCCGCACCGATGACTTCATCAATCACCAAAATATCGCGCGGATAAGCGGTCGCCATGGCAAATCCCAAACGCAAGCTCATCCCAGAAGAGTATGTCCGAATAGGCAGCGCCAAAAAGCGGCCTAGCTCGGTGAAGTCCTCAACATCTGCCTTTACCCGTGCCCATTCAGACTTGGGAATTTCTAAAAGGCGAGACATTCGTTCGATGTTCTCAAACCCGGTCAGATCCGCATCCATGCCAGAGCCGAGATGCAGGATATTCGTCGATGTGCCTTTCACCTGAAGCGAACCACGCGATGGTGGCAAAACACCCGCCAGCAGTCGCAGCATGGTCGATTTGCCAGCACCATTCCGCCCGATTAGGCCAACTCGCTCGCCTGCTTTGATCTCCAGAGACACATTCTGAACACCTGCGACATACTCGGTGTTGCCAGCACCTTTCGCAAACCGGCCAGCTGACATCGTATTGGCAAGCCCAGCCAATAAGGACTGCTGAGCCCCGGTCAGAACGATAGGGTAATGGACGGCTGCTCCACGAGCGATAATGCTTGGTTGCGTCATTTTATTATAACCAATAATAGATTTTGCGGCGCATGATTGCGAAGGTCAGGGAACCAGCGATAAGACTGAAAGCGGCAATTCCGATAGAGGCAATCCAATGCTCTAAAGGTGCAAACTGACCTAAAAGGGGCTGTCGGCCGATCTCCAGCAAATGGAAAAACGGATTGAGATCTGTAATCCAATGCTGTTCTGGCTTCAGTGAAACCTTTTGCCAAAAAACGGGCGTCAACAGGAAGGCCATTGTCATGATTGTCATCAAGGCTGGACCGAGGTCACGAAATCTCGCCCCAAGCACGCTAAAGGCCAGAGAGACCCCTATTGCTGCGACAACATAAATGGCGGCTGCCGGGATAAACATCACCGCTGTTTGGATCGTGACAGGCACTTTTAAGTAGATGGCCAGGCCGACATAAACCAATAAAAAGTGCCCCATGAGCATGGATTTATCTGCAACAGACCGATAGATCTGCGTGCTCAACGGTAACGGGTAAGCTTGGACGATGCCACCGGCGCGGATCAAGACCATAGGGCTATCTTGGACGATGCTGTTCATAAAGTTCCAGCATGCCATACTTGCGGCCAAGTACGGCAAGAAAACCTCGAGAGGCTGGCCAAATAACGCACCAAATGTAATGCCGAGTGCTAAAACGAAAACGACTGTCGAGAGCACATTCCACCAAGGACCAAGGGCAGTTCGAGAGTAGCGCGCACGCATATCTTCCGACGCCAGCCAAATGGCCACATTAAGTTTCTTTAAGCCGGTTGAAATATCGGCCAAATCTTCAAGAAGGTTGGTTTTCATAAAACTTTGTTTGACCTTTCATTCGGCTCACGTTGCCAAAAAAGACCCGACGCGGGTGCACTCTGACCTGACACAATCACACATTTGGATCATTCGAATCGCGTTTCAGCGCTGCGTACCCAACTATTCGTGGCTATAGGGGGCAGGCAGAATCAAGTCAATTGGAGAAGGTTGCTGGAAGTTCTCAGAGTCAAAGTCTTAAGGCTCTAGGCTAGCCCTTGTCTTGTTTTCCTTTAGTAAAGACAGGGCTTTTTCCCTGAAAACCCCGAATTGATTCTCCGGCTGTAAGGTCTTCGCAAGGTTTGCTCCGGCGCGTCCAATTTTGACTGCCAGCTGTGGATCTGTTCGCAAGACCGCAAGCCCATGATCCAAACTGGCATCAAGATCGTCGATCAGCCAAATATTCTCGCCATGTTGTAATTTGTCGTAATACCACTGGCGGTACTCGCTCTTCAGTTTGATAACAGGCGAGCCAGTTAGAAGCTTTGTGAACAATCCAGGCCACGAATTCGTGTTGCCGTCGATATCAATCAAATACTTATAGCTTACGTTATTTGTCTCTGGCTCTCGTTTGCCGATCAAATTGCGCTCGAGACACATATCTTCTAGCTGCGGAAGGAGCGGGCCAAACTGGCTTAGGTCTGTGATTTTGGCGTCAATGTCTGGTCGAGTTTTAGATTTCTCTGCCAGTAGGATCCGCGGTAGTGCGAAAATTTCATCAAAGGTGTCAGCCTGCCCTGTAAGGCTGCCGCGCCAATAAAGGTTGTCATTGCGCTGGGCCCAGGGCAAGGCGGAACGCCTCACAGCATAGTGGTAGTCAGCGTAGCCATTAGATGCCAAAAACATGCCATCAGGGATCAAGAAGTGATTGTCATTGGTTCCGCTAAAGCAAAGTTGGCCAGTGTCGCCGTCTGGCATATCGCCTAGTGTAAGTTGAAGCGTTCCCTTTGGGCGGCACTCAACAACCAGTCTCTCAATATAAGGCATTAATGCCAACATTCGGTCTAGCAGAAATGGCCAGCCAAGAAACAAAGGACCCCAGATGATCTTGTAGCCTTCGCCATCGAATTGAAGGTGAACGGAGTACCGACCTGGCCCGTTCTCGGAAAAGCCCATGCCAACGCAGGATTTCCCAAGTAAGTTATGACTATACTTGACGGCCTCTTCGCCTAGGCCCGCGCGGAACAAGTAGAAAAAGAGGGCGCGTTCGGCATCATGTTGCGCACTTGTCGGGATATCGCCCAAAGTCGCGATCTGTTCGAGTGCTTTCTCAGATGACTCAAGCTCCAGTAATTTATCGACATAGGCAGACCAATGAGGCCCGTGACCCGGTTCTAGGTCAAGTGCTTTGCGAAAATGTACCAAGCCTTCAAGTGGACGCGAAGCAGCAGTCAGCGCCCGACCAAACCGATAATGGGCACCTCCTGAGTTTGGCCGCTGGCGCAGAACAGCTTCATGCAGCAAGAGCGCGGTATGAAGGTCAGTTTGATCGAGTGAGCTAGCTAGATCACTGACGGCCTCCCAGCTTGGTGCCGCGCCTGGGATCCCGACCGCATTCCCGAGGAGCAGTCGTCGCACATGACGAAGTAGCGCACGATAGGCTCTCTGACTGGTGTCTATGAGGCGGGACATCCAAAATCCAATTGAAGCGAAGAAGCGGGCCCTCGTGACGACCTGCTAAAACTGAAACGGCGACGTAAAATCTGCAAAAGCTGGCCATTGCTTGTCGCGCTCGGAGAGCAGCGCTTCATGGTCGCCTATTGGCCAATCTATGCCCAAGCCAACATCGCTCCATATCAGACCGCCTTCCGCCTCAGGCGCGTAGCGGGCCGTGACTTTGTAGATGACTTCAGTCTCTTCCGACAACGTACAAAACCCGTGTGCGAAGCCCACTGGAATCAGAAGCTGGTGCCAGTTTTCCGCTGACAACTCAACGGCGACATGCTGGCCATAAGTAGGTGATCCGACCCGAATATCCACTGCAACATCTAAGATGCTACCGCGTGTAACACGCAAAAGTTTCGCCTGACCAAAGGGTTCAGCTTGGAAATGCAGCCCACGAACCACGCCTCTTTGCGAGGAGAAGGAATGATTGTCTTGAACCCAATTCAGATCTATTCCAGCTTCAACCAAGGCTTCCTGCTTAAAGGTTTCAGAAAAGAAACCCCGGGCATCACCATGCCGTTTTGGTTGAATGATGTAGACGTCCTTGATGGCAGTTTCGATGATATCCAAAATACAGCCCTCTGTTCGCGGATTGTCACATCCACTCTTTAACTTTGTTCATTCTAACTTGGGAGTCTTCAGGTTGCAAAGCTTGAGCCAGAAGTTGATACCCTTAAAGTGTTCCATCCGAACAGAGCAATATGACTAACCAACAACCCAGCATTTTGGGCCGCCTTAGATCCTATGTCAGACAGTTCGCTATGATCAGGTGGTAAACACAAAACCAAGTCCGAGCCGTGACTACACAAAGTCGCTGCTTCGAGTGGAATATTATGGATACAAAGCGCAAAGATGCCGGCGGAAGCCGCTGGCCAATTTGGGCCCCAAACATCTTTCACCCAAACCAAATGACCCTGCTCAAGGTCATGCGCAATCTGATGTGCGATATCACCTTCTTCGGCCGTTTCACGCGAGTAGCGCTTAACACCAGATTCAGGACGGATTTTCCCTACGGCATCGGCTAGAATATCTGCTAACGCATCACCCAAATCCTTCGTGCAGGTTGGGTCGGCCTTGGCGGCCGGAAAGCTGCCATTAGGTGTTTCAAGTGCGATCCCTTGCCCAGTCATGTTTTGAGCTTGATTAAAGGCCTCCTGAAAAGCGCTAAACTCTGTCTCAACTGTCATCGATAGGGCCAGTTCACGGGCCGCTTTTCCCATGGCCTCCGCCTGGGCTGGATGTGCCAACAACCAGTTGATGGAATTGGGGAGAGACGACTCCAAATCAGAAATCGGCAGAAAATGAACGCCCTTGGTAAGGCGCTTATAGTACCACTGCCTGAATTGGCTCATTAATTTGATAGTGGGTGAGCCGCAAAGGAGCTTTAAAAAAAAGCCAGACCAGGCGTTTGAATTGCCATCCACATCGATCAGAATCTGATTCTGAATGTTCGTAATTTCTGGCTCTCGTGGCCCTAACAGCCCTTGGCTTTCTAACTTCGTCGCCAGCTCTGGCCAAATCCAAGCAAATTGCTGGAGGTCGGTGATGCGCGCATCAAGGTTTGGCGTAGATTGAGCGAGCTTTGCTAGTTTGACCCTGGGTAGTTCGAAAACGCCCTGTTCGTCCCAAGCAACGCCCGTCAAAGCGCCGCGCCAATAAGCTTGCTTGGTCCGCTCAGCCCAGGGTACCCACTGATTTTCAATAGACTCGCGAAGGTGACGGTAACCATCACTTTCCAAGAACAGGGCGTCTGGTATCAACAGATGGTTATCCTTAAAGCCAGAGAAGCACAAAACTGGCTCATCGCCTTCTGGCGGCAGGTCATCAATAGCAATCAGAACACTTTCTTTACCGGGCTGCTCTTTTGCTAAGCGATCAAAATAAGGCACCATTGCAAACAGGCGTGTGACAAGGATGCGGCGCTGTAGGACACTCGAGCAAACCAATAAATCAAAGCCTTGCGAACCGTAAACAATCCTCAAGGTCCCGTCCGCAAGCTCCTCGGCGTCGCTTACCTTTATGGCAGTGCAGTGCTGCCCGAATGGGTTCTCTAGGTACTGCAGCACGAGCGCAGGATCACATCCAGCTATCAAGGTTTCCAGTGCTAAATGCGTGTAAATGTCTTGTCCCACGAATGGATGGCTGTGGCGCAAGTCATGGTAGGTCGCCAAGGCGGATTGAAAGCCCCGCTGGCTGATCAGAAGGCGGATATATGAATGATGGAAGACTCCAAACTGAGGGTGGAGATCTATGGCCCGACGGAAATCTTTTAGGGCGGCCTCCCATTGACCTAAGCTTTCAGCAGCAGAACCGCGGCGAAACACGAACCGATCCACATCCGGAAAGGCAGTGACAATCTCATCTAACGCGACAAGAGCTTCAGAGGCGTGGCCGTCTGCCAGCCAAGAGAGCGCCAATTCAGCGCGGTTGTTTGCTTCCGTAAAATCCATTTTGCCTCAGACTTCAATTCCGGCAAGTTGACGCCAACTCTTCATAAACGCGCTTTCTGAAAAGGATTGTGCCTTATGGATAGCCTGATTACGAGCCTTTAGGTCGCGTGCCGACTCTGCGGCTGCCTCTAGCGCAGTTACGAGATCTGTTATGCGAGAGAAGCGATGGCCTACGCCAAGGTGGTCGATGATATCAGCGGGGCCACCAAGTTCATAGACAACAGGAATGCAGCCAGCTGAAGCTGCCTCAACTACCGTAATGCCAAAATGTTCACACTTTGCGAAATCCTTGACGGCGGTAACCCCAGTCCCCGTTGCAGAGACATAGATTTTTGCCCGCAGCATCCACTGCTCCAATTGGGAGCGTGAAGGCGACAACACAACTTCAATTGGAAGCCCTTCTATGTCGCGTAGAATAGACTCATAGAAAGCAATCGAAGCTTTATCATTTGGCACCATGCCACACAGGACTGCCCGCCAGCCCGGAAGTGCTTTTGTTCGCGCCGCCAAGCGCATGGCGTCTACCAAAATGTCCTGCCGCTTCGCATGTCCATTGGGTGAGAAGCGGCCAATCATCAAAATGATGTTCTCTTTTTCGGGTGCGTTTGGACCAGCGGCAACCATTTGCACCGGTGGGGCGATGATATCGATCGGAAAATCGCCAACACCAAGCTCTGAAAGCCCAAGGCGATAGGCGGTGCGGGTGAATTCTGAATTGACGACCACGCGCTCATAATGGGCAAGGTTCCGCAACCCTGCTTCAATTGCTGAACGCTCTAAGTTGGCTGGGAATGGGAATTGGCAATGATAGATGCGTCTCGCACCATAGCCCGCGCGTGTGGGAAGCAGCTCGTTGCCCATCAGGACAAATTGCTCAACTTTGCGATCAAGAATCTGGCGTTCGATTTCAGGGAACAATTTCCCTGTTGGGTAACCCAAGTCCCGCATTAATGTATTCAGCCGCAGAGCGCTGTATTCATCCGGCGTCACAAAGGCTGTCGGCAAATCTTGACTGAGCGCAAGTCCCGTGCCGAGCAGATAGCGTTCGCCACCGCCATGAGCCAGTGGGAAGGGCGAGTAAACAGCGTGAATAGCTTTAGCTTTTTTGCCGACCACAATTGCCCGCTCAATCATCGCAACGTCTAATGGCTCGACCTTTGGCAAGCGTTCGGGCTGTCTGGCTTGTAGCCAATCGGACCACCGACTTAGGAAGATTTGACGATGCCGCTCAACAATGTCAGTCGCTAAGCCCTTATTGGCGGGGTCAGATGTTGTTGCATTCTCAATATGGCGCACCACAGCATCGCGCACGAGCGCCGTTTCCTTCCCAAGCGCCAGCAGCCTCAGGCAAAGGTCAGAGTCTTCATAATAGGCTGGGTCATAGCGCAGATCGAAACCGCCCAGCGCCATAAAATCTTCCCGCCGCAGCATCACACAGGCTGCAGAAATATAGTCGACCGCTTCGACGGGTGGTAAGGCAGATAGATCGAAATCCGGAACACGTTTTCCACGTTGATAAGCGGTGCCATCCTTGTTCAAGAACGCACCGACTTCTTGCAATGTGCCATCTGGATAGCAGAATACAGGGCCTACTGCGCCAATGGTCGGACGTGACTCGAGGGCATTCAGCAACAGGTCGAGCGTGTTGTCACCCACAAAGGCATCGTTGTTTAAGAATAGCAGCGTGCGGCCCCGCGCATGTTCTGCCGCGATATTATTGCCTTCGCCGAAGAAGCGGTTTGCGAACAGCCTGATCAGGCGGACCGGTAGCTTCATGTCCGCTAAATGCCGGGCAGCTTCGCTCGAGCTTCCGTTATCCAGCACGATAATCTCAAACGTCGCATCGGCTTTGGACCGCAACAGGGCGAGGACCGCGGCCAAGGTGATTCCAGGCTTGTTGTAGTTCAGGATGATTACCGAGATGTCGGGGGTGGCTTCAGCAGTCAGCGATTGGTTCTGCGCCGCCCCGGCCCATGGGGCCTCGGCTAAGGCAGTCGCTTCAATGTCTAAAGTCGCATGCCCAGCCTTATCCAAAATAAGCTCACCAACCAGATTGCCATTGACTTCAACATCGGCGGTAACACTGGCAAATGCATCTTGATAAACCCCGGCGACTACGTCGAGGGTCAAGGGGCTGGCTTGATCCTTGCCCACCCAAAGCAACAACGTGCTCTCGCGCCCCTGCGTCCAGCTGCCCCAGTCTTCAATATCGCTAAAGCCATAGCAGACATGGGCCAGCGAATTGCCTCCGCGGGCAAAGTCCACCTCAGCCAGAATTTTTCCGCCAGCATTCTTGAGTTGTAGGTTGCGAAAGCTCGCTGCAAGTGCGCGCGAATCGGTCGAACTGCCAACATCACAAGGCCGCGCGGTAGCGTGCCATTTGAAGGTGAGGAACACGAATTGCGCCTCGCCAATTTGAAGAGGCAGCGCTTGCGCCTTCACATTTCCTCGGCCGCGATTGGCAAAGCCAGGCTCAGGAATACCACGATGGGCACCACCCATTAGCCCCCGGCGCAGGCGCGTAAACGGGGCCAGCATCAGGCGGAACGGGGCCGTGATGCGCCAAAAGGTCGAGCGCTCAATCGCCTGACGCAAGCGAACCTCTTGCTCCAACTCACTTTCGAGTTGCGCAATCCGCCAGCGCAATTCCTGCGGGCTTGCCCGTTCTAAATCCATACTGGATAATCCCGTCAATACAGCTAAAAACAAGCGCCAATGGCCTCAAAAGCCCAGCCAGAGCCGCAATAACTCAGTCCTTCCATCTTGTCGCCGAACTTAGGCAGTGTTACGAAACGAGCAAGCTTTCGGTCAGTCCTTGTTGCCGTTTATCCTAATATCAAACCCCGATGGAAGTTACTGGTTTCAGTAACTAATTGGTAAATTGAAAGTTTCTTTGGTAAAGTTGGGTTGTTTTTCGATGCTAAAAATGGCACAGGGGCTTGTGATTCACGTGATTCTGGCCGGGACTTTTTATGTCTGATGAGTTGACTTTTAATGATCTAAGCAATCTGGAGCACTTTTCTGCTGACTGGTATAACGAGAATTATCCAGAGGCAGGCATTCTAGGTTTGTCTGCTGAAGAGCATTTTTATCGATTCGGAACTAGGCTTGGTTACGGAATTGGGCCGCATTGTACTTTTAGTGATATTTTGCAATCTAGAATCAAACTGAAATTGATATCAGATAGATTGAGTGAGCTAAAAATCGGGATATCGGAGCCGGAGGCGAACACATGCCTCGTGGTCACACCACTCCACACGTTAGGTTATGCGACCGCAATACGAAATGAGCTGCGAGCCTTAGGGTTTCGAGCTGAAGTAGATACTTCACTTGATAATCAGAGTCAGTTTCAGCATATTTTTGTATTGTGCCCAAATATCTTCGAGAATCTGCCGCTGGGGTTTATCGCGGTGCAATTAGAGCAATCGGTCAGCTCAAGATGGTTTAACGACTCATACTTTGAAAAACTTCACAAGGCAGCCGCCATCATCGACTATTCAGTGGAGAATGTCGAATTTCTGAAAGCCAGAGGTCTGCCATTCAGTAAATTGTATTATGCGCCGCCATTTGCTGAGTTTGAGGATGTCGTGCCTGTCCAAGTGGCCAAGGATATTGACATACTTTTTTATGGTGATGACAAATGTCCAAGACGTCAGCAGATGCTAGAAATTGCACAGCAACGCTTTAATGTGACTGTCGTGAACAATGTGTTTGGCCAAGATGTCTGGCAATTGATCCGAAGAGCGAAGATCGTACTTAACCTTCATTATTACGAGGGTGCCCAGCTTGAAGTGGTCCGAATTATTGAATCGTTGGCACTGGGAGCCCGAGTTGTAAGCGAAACCTCTTCAGATCTTGAGCGTTGCAAAAGCTATGAACAGCTCGTTGATTTTTTTCAAGTGGGTGATCCAGATGACATGGTCAGGGTTCTTGAAGTGGTATTGCTAGCTTCTAAACAAAATGGCATTAACGAATTCGAAGTGGCTGACAAAGTCGCACAACACAAGCAGGATTTTCGCAACTACTTCCGGAGATTTTTGTATAGTTTAGACTTTATTGGATTTGATTGTGCAAATGCATTTAAAGGGTACTCCGTTAAGGGGGACAAGTTCTTTCTGACTCTAGCTGAGACACCGTCGAGAGCGACGCATTTCAGAAATCAAGGCAGAATAGAATTCAAACAATTTGAGGGCCTTCGACATAGGGTCGGATGGCGGGGCTGTGGTGCCAGCTTTAAATCATTTATGTCCCACGCCAAGCTTAAGAATATTGAAAAAATCACAATTTGTGAAGACGATGTATATTTCCCACCTAATTATGGTCAACGAGTTGAGATTATAAATGAGTATCTAGAGAAGGAAAATGAAAACTGGGACCTGTTCTCGGGATTTATTGCAGATGTTAGTGATGAGTACATGATTGATCGCGTCGAAGATTTTATGGGTGAGACATTTGTTTGGCTAAACAAATCAGTAAGCATGGTGTACAACATATACAATAAAAGGGCGATTGATTTAATTGGGGAGTGGAATACTAATGATTGCGATGCTGAGACTAACACAGTTGATCGATATCTGGAAAGGTCGCAAATTCGGGTTGTCACGACTTACCCATTCTTAGTTGGCCATGAAGAAAAGCTAACATCTACACTTTGGGGTTTTGAAAACTCCAGTTATAATCATCTTATAGATAAATCCTTGATTGCCATTGAGCGTCTTCTATTCGAGTGGCGTTCTTCAGAGGAACGGTCTTCACGGTCACTGTAGTCTATTCTCTTCTCCGCCCCTCAACAAACCCCGCAGTCAGATAATGGACTTCCGGATCAATCCCGACGGCGGCGACATCAGTATTTAATCTTAAGTAAGCTTCCCCGTCAAGCAGTTTGGCGCTTCGGAGCAAGGCGGCTTTGCGGCGTAGGCCTGCGCCCTTCGTTTGGAAGAAGCGGTGCGGCTCATTGATTAGGCCGTGCATAAGGCCATCTGCTTGGGCGGAAAGGCGGCTTTCCAACGATTGAGATTTGCCTTCCAATAGTTCTCTCTCCGCTTTCAGGGCAACGACCTCTTGCGCTTTTGCAGCTAAATCGGCCTGCCGGGCGTCCACATCTTCCATCAAAAGCTTCACATGCGCTTTTAGGCCGTCCACGACCTTGTCGATCCGTGTCCGCTCATGGCGCTCGACATGAAGCAGAGCCATCACACGCTTCAGCTCTCCATTGACATCGTCGATCTCAGCGCCCCGTTGGCGCATGGCGCTTTCAAGTTGGGCCAGATTGGATGTCAACTGATCTACTTCTGCCTCTTTGGCGGCACGGGCGGCAAGGGCCTCATTCAATTCTTCGGTTGTTGCCGTAAGATTGGATTGGGCGGCAACCAGTTCGATAGATTTGACTTGAATAGCAGCCTCGCCCGCTTGCTTTGCTGAATCAATGTCTTGCAAAAGCAGCGCAACGTGATCGGTCAAGCCTTTGACAATGGCTTGCTCTTTTTTGAGCGCTGCCTCTAAACCGGCCCGCGAAGCATCATGCTCTTCGGATTTGGCAAGCAGACTGGCTTCAGCCTCGACTTTGGCG
>Ga0164294_10002548_pt1 | contig 16462 bp, 10 predicted proteins | sample GEODES005metaG_FD_111479 | JGI IMG/M metagenome (GOLD analysis project Ga0164294, IMG submission 111479) | Oligotrophic lake water microbial communities from Sparkling Lake, Wisconsin, USA - GEODES005 metaG | ecosystem: Environmental > Aquatic > Freshwater > Lake | place: USA: Sparkling Lake...
CGGGACCTGTTGGAGCTGATGATGTGCTGATAGTATCATCTGATTTACTCTTGCATGGTTGATTTGTTATAAGTGTAATAAGATTAGCAAAATCTAATGTGGTTTCAACACCTGCCTGTTTATCCTTTCTTGTACTTAGAGCTAGCAACATTGAAGTGCAACTTGAAACTTTTTCATTTGAAATAAATTCTTTACTTTCTGCATTAGGATGACCTAAGTGATTAAAGGATGCTAGCAATTTTAGCCAGATACTGTCTTCGATCTTGTATTGAGATAGATAACGTTTATCAAGCGTTTCTTCTTTATCAAAAATCTTAGCACGAACATCCTTTATTTTTTGTGTTTCATATTCTGCTTCTTTTATTTTTTGATCATCACTGGCATTTGGATCTCTCAGTGGTAAGAGTTCTGTGATAGGTTTAATTGCATCAGTTAATGTATCCCAAGTTTTGTTTAATTCAATTTTCATATTTGGATCTGTTATAGTCATTTCTGTTTTCTGCATAACATTAACATTTTGATCGTTAGGCTTCTTCTCGTACATACTCTGAATCCATACTTTATCCGCTGTATACATTACAGTTCTCATAATAAATCTTATAGAATGATTGATCCAAAAACCTTGTCTCACATTCATCAAGTAGTATTTAAGGATCTTGTTTCCAACATCTTCCCAAGTTTCTGCCCATTTGCTTGAGTGCCATGGTTCATTTACTATAGTGATTTCTACGTCTTTATCCCTTAAGTTGGTGGTATCTAATTCTACATTAACTCCAGGTGCGAAACCTTTACCAAAGTCTCTTGATTGAATGAGCGTTTCTAAAACTCCATCACTTATGTTGTTTGGAAGTTCAAATTGATCTTCAAATACTTGTTTATATTCCAATTTATCAAAATCTTGTTTGAATAAACCATTTAGTCTACTAATTATTCCTTTCATAATCACAGGAATGCTTCGTAACTCATCATTAGCATTTAAGATAAAACCAAATGCTTCCTCATCTAGATACAGGATAATCTGAAGTCTCTTGTATTTTCGTCTGTAGTTTTCTTCTTTGATCTTCTTGTTTTGTTCCTCATTGACTTGTTCTTTATAAGGAATTTCCTTTAACCCATCACTTACTAAGAGACGGAATACTGTCACTAGTGAACCAATGTCTCTTTTCTTTCCTGGTTGAATGAATGACTTGATCATGCCTAAGTCTAGTAGATCTCTAAATGGAAGGTCAATGTCGTCTAATTCTAAATCCCGAAGTGGTCTTACAGGGTAGATGATTTGTTTCTTGTAGTTAGTATCAATCTTATTAGCCTCTTCAGAGTCATTGGATGGCGGTATTGATGCAGGTGATGAGCCACCTACTATTGTTATATCTGGTTTGGAATCGGATGTGGGACGTTCCTCTTCAGGTGCACTACCAGATGCACTAAGAGAATCACGTGCACTCTCTGCTTTTCTTATCTTTTCTTCAAGTTTGATTATTTCTACTGGAATGTTATTTATATTTTGTTCGAATGTATTCTTATAAGATTGTAATTGGTTTTCAATATCTTTTCTTTCGTCACCTAAAATATCAAGATTTAAGGACTTAATATCATCATCAATTTGTACAGGTACAGTTTCTTCAAGTGTACTTCCAACCACAGGAGCGCCTTCGTTTGGTATTGTTGCATTTGATGTAGCATCTGATGTAGCCTCTCCTGTTACATCTTCTTTTGATTCTGCATCTCCTGTTTCGTCTTCTTTTGGAGCGTCTTCTTTTGGTTCATCTTCTTTCGGAGAGTCTTCTTTTGATTCTGCTTCTCTTGATTCTGCCTCTCCTGTTTCGTCTTCTTTTGGAGCGTCTTCTTTTGGTTCATCTTCTTTTGGAGCGTCTTCTTTTGATTCATCTTCTTTTGGTTCGTCTTCTTTTGATTCAGCCTCTCCTGGTTCGTCTTCTTTTGATTCAGCATCTACTTCATCCCCAACTCCACCACCAGGCATACTAGGTACTGCACCAGACACACTCGGAGAAAGATTTGTTAATATGCTTTTTCTTGCATTAAGAATAACTATTTGTCTATTGATAAGACCTATCTCTGCCATCCTTTGTGTTTTAATAAACTGCACAAACTCTACAAGTTGGTTGTGATCAAAAAGGAAGGCTAACTCGGCTGCAATCTTATCAAGAGCTAACAAGATTTCTTCCGAATTACAAGAGTAATCGCGGGATAGGTCCAGTCTGGAAAATACATTTCGTTGGATAAAGTAAGCGGCAAGGACTTTTTGGTAATCAACTTGCATGTCATTTAGATTGACGGCGTTCACTTTGGCTATACCAGATTTTATGGATTTTATGTTCTTTTGAATAATGGATTTTAGATCTGGAGAATCAAATTGAGTGATTAAACCGTTAACAACTTTGTATTTTAACACATTCAATTCGAGCATTTTAATGTCAATCAACTTAGCACCACTTATTGTGTCATCGATTCCTGTAGGATCACTAATTGGTGTACTATCATCAAATAGTTTCTTAATAATCCTCTTGATGTCATTTTTTTGTAATGAGGTGATTGGTGATGCATTATTGACAGGACCTTTCAAATTATTAAAATCATTAACCTCACTAATCGTAGTTCCAAAAATCTTGTTGTAGCAAGCATAAATGTTTGTAATAGTATTTGCTCTGGTGTCAATATAATCTTGTTTTTTAGTAGGTACTATTGTTTTAGAAGGATCCGACAGGTCAATCAAGTCCTTTGACAGATCTTCTAGGGACGTAAAAGGATCAATTGCGGCAATCTCGTTTTCAAGTTGTTTATTTTTATCTTTTTGTGCTTCTTCTTTTATTTTTAGCTTTTCTTTGATGGTTTCTAACTCTGGTGGTAAGTCAAACGAAAGACCTGTGAAGAAACTTGTATATTCTTCAGTAATAGCTTCTTCCTGTTCAGGCACTGTTTTGTTAGTTTTGAATGTTTCAATAGAAGTGTTAATTGTCCTTATCTTGTCTGTATATTCCTTTACGGTATTAATAATTTCGCCTTCTGTTGTTCCTAAATCCAAGTTTAATTTTATTTTACCCCAATCATCAATGCTCTGTCCTGAAGACAAGCCTATTGTAATCATGTCATTCTTATCGTTATCTACTCCTACAGGTATAGTCATTTTATCATTAATATTATTCATGATTTTGACTAATTGTTTGGAAAATTTCTTCTTTTGTTCCATAAGTGTGCTATTATTCAATACTGCTGTACTATATTCTGCTATCATATTTTGTATACTGTTAGGATTAGGGTCAGGGTTAGGTTGTATAGCACATTCTACTGGAAACACAAACCTATCAAAAAACTTGTTCATTTCCTCGAAAAAATCACATAACGATTTTTGATCAGCTTTGAGCTTTTGTACACGATCTATTCTTAGACCTACTTTTTGTAATACAGAAACTAAATCATCTCTTGTTTTGTCCATTGATAACGAATTCGATATTGAAAAAGCACCATTTAATGATAATTTTGGATCAAAAGATTGATAAGACGATATATATTTTGTTATAAAAATTTCATATTTGTTCATAGCTATCCTTTTAGGAGCGTCATCTGACTTAAAGGTAAGTCCAGTAATTATTCTTTGAGCTTCTAATAAAACCAACTTTAGTTTATCTAAGTCTGTACCACTATTAGCTTCATCTAATTGTCGTTTTAGGTCCATCATATCGTTTTGATCTCTAACTTTATACTTTTGGAAAAAAGCAGTTGTAGCATTTCCCTGTACTGCAGTAGTAGGTTCTATAACAGTTTCCCCACTTGTTTCCCATCTTTGGAAATCTTCACGTAATATATCAAAATTATTCTTATACGTTGCACTTGGATGAAGACGTTTTGTTAATCTTTTAATATTTTCTGACAGACTTCCATATAAATCTACATACTTCTTTAATAATGTATGAAGTTTATTATCCTCACAATACTGTTTTATAGTATCCAATGATGTTGTTCTTATATAACTTTGTAAATCTTTATAAACACTTTGGTCCTTAATAGATTGATACTGTGGATCATCAACTTCTTCAATTGTAGGTGGTTCTGCAGGAACTGGGGGTGTATAACCAGGTGCTCCTGGGGTTCCAGATTCAGGTTTTGCAGGTTTTCCACTACCTACTTTTTCTTGTCTTATTTTAGTACCTTGAAAGGTTAAATCACCAATTTGCTCTTTGATTTTTAAAATTGTATCAAAAATTAATTTCCCTTTTACATCTATTCCGTTATCTTTCATTTCTCTTACAACAGGTTCTAAATTAGCTACAACTGTTTTCCAAGATTCTCCTGTATCACTAGTAATAAAATTTTTCACATCACTATAAATATTTTTATTTCTATCTGTACTCAATTTACTTAAAAGATTAGCTACCACCTCAAGTTTTGCTTTTTCTTCTCTGATTGGTATGAACTCGCTGTCCTTCTCTTTCATCTTATCTTCTATCATCATCCTATCCAGTTTGTCTCCAAAGATTATTTGGTCCATGTTTCGTTTGATGTAACCACGTTTCAAAAGGTTCACAATTCTCCTCTTGTTTGATGTGTCGTTTGGCTTGAACAAATCAATGAATTTTAATGCAAATGTCGATGTACCAGACTTGGGTAGACCTTTATCATCCTTGATAACCTCATATTTCTCAAAACGTTTAGAGGTTGAGGTTTTTTCGTTTTTATCTTTGGGATTGTAGAGTTCTAAATTCCATTCATTATTATCAATTTTAAGGAGGAGGATATGTTTGTTAATGATTGAATCATCCATGAGAACAGTTAGTGTGATTTCAAACTGATTTATACCGTTGGGGCGAGTACCTAAAAGTCCTTCTTTCTTTTGTTCAGGGGTTAAATTATCTTTACCAATTGGTTCTATACCATTCATTTCATACGAATATTTAATGCTGTCTGGTTCTATTCTGAATTTTAATTCAATTGTGCTTGTAAAAGTTTCGTTTCCTTGTGTTCCTTTGGGCTCAAATTTAATAAAAATACTGTCAGAATCAGAAGCCTTATCTATCACAATGAAAGTTTTAATCAAATCTTGGAATGAATTCTTTGGTGTGAAATAGTCTTTTTCTCTATCCATCCAGCTTGAAAGTAATTGTCTTACCGCACTCTTTCTTAACAGTTCTATTTGTCCCTCACGACTGCCCTCTTTTCCTGGTTCATCTTTTACTATTGGAATCTGGGGGATGGACATATTGATTTCTAGCATCGTCTGTTCCAGGTCTGGTTCTCGTGCTAGTTTAATGAACTCATCGATAGCAATTTCATAGGGTGTTTCACTTCCTGCCATATCAATAAATGTGTAGTAGTTGTATTTTCCATCAAATCCTTTTAGTCTTACAATGAAAAACATATGGGAACGAGAACTATCTGGATTGTATTTAGTACAGCGGACACGATTGAGTCTTCTTCTCTCGCTCTGGATTTTACTAATATCACTATCAAGAGCAGTTGTTAATTCTGTTGAGAACTTGGATAATCCATCTTTTGTTTTTATCGATTTTTGTTTCTTCCTGTAAAAATCACCACACTTATTGGTGAAAATATCTAAAAAGGTTTCATATCGTTTTTTATAAGTAGTAGGTGTGGGTGTTGTGTTCTTAGTAGTCTTGTTACAATTAGTATCTACAATTTTAAGGGATGGGTCAGTGTCATTATTGTAATCACCATCTTTGGTCATCATAACCATTTCAAAACTATTATTGTAATTTGTTGAAATTGCAGTAGCAGCTTGAGTACCTTGAGAAGCCTCAAGTTTTAGAAGAGCAACAATGTTTTCTTTATCAAGGGTTTCATCAGTGCTAAAATCAGAGGCATCCTTGAATGCCCTCTGTTGTGACAAACCATCTAATTTCATTTCGTTATAGTATGCAGAATCAACTACTTTGTCAAGTTTATTCATTACAGTCACTTGTTTTGCTGTTTCACCACTCAAATCCCATATGTATGCACATTCAATAAACTCTTTACTGACGATACTCATGTCATTCTTCTCACCATAAACCTCACCGATTAGGTATTCTACGGTAATGTCAGTACCAGGATCGGTTGGATTGAGTGGAATGGTTCCACATACTTCTTCTACGATTCTACTAATAATACCTTTTTTATCTCGAGCGTCGCTAGCTTTGTTATATCCTAGAAGAAGAGTCGATTTTCCTGAACCTGAAAACCCATAGGTAAAGAATTGTGTGGCCAGGAATTTGTTGGCTACAATGTCTCTAATTCCACCAGTAAGTGCCTCTTTACGGCTACAGTCTCGGTTCTTACCACAGTAGAGTTCATTTAATCTTGTGTCCGTCCAAAAGACACTTTCGAACTCACCATATCGTTTTGGATTTAGATCATCCATACTCTTTTTGGTATCTACACATCTGTTGGAATAACCATAGAAACCCTCGCCGATCTCTGATTGTTCTTTACGTGCTTTTACATATACTTTAATACCATTAAGGGATTCGGTCCAAATCTTGTTGAATTGTTTAATGACGAAAAAATCAGATTCATCATAAAACTTTTTATTCAACAAAAATTCACCAAGATTAATATTCCTATCAACCTTGTAAAAAAGATCATGTAACTTTTGAACAACTTCTTGTTTTTGGTTAAAGTCAGAATTCAAAGGTTCTAGTGCCTCACAAATTTTTTTCATTGTTTCATATTCGGTCTTGTTGCTCTTTGTCTGGTAGAGAATATCATTAACGATGCTATTTAATGCATTATTCACATTTAATGATGACTCTAACAAGCTCTTGAATTTTTTGATTTTCTCAATTTTGGTTTTTTCTTTAATAAAATCGTCTATCGGTGCATCTGGTCTCATTTCTGCTATTAATTTAGTTAAGATAACCTCACATGCCTTGATCAGAGTATCTATCAACAACTTTCTTACCTTCAAAATGTAATCATATACTTGAGCTTTTTCATACTGTTCTATACATGTTGTTCCCTCCTTTATGATATTTTTCTTGAAGATGTCGTCGAGTAATTTACCTGCTTTCAAGTCACGTGATATTTCTTCAATCACACCATTTATTTTATTATCAATATCAGTCATAGTAGTAGGTTGTAGTTGTTCTTCTGCATCACTCAAATATTTAGCTAAACTTGGATATATCTTTTGTGTGTAATCATATTGTTTTAGAGACATGATGTTTGACATAATAATATCTTTCATCTTGTTTTGTTTAGATAATAAACTGTATTTCGCCGTTACTCCCTTTTTCTTCACAAAATTATTAGAGGGTTCATTACTGGAAACACTGGGTATTGTATTAGAAAGTATTTTTATTAATTGTTCTCTTAGAATATCTGATGGTGAGGTTCCAGAGGCTATTGTTGCAGATCCACCACCTTGTAGTGTAGTTCCAAGTAGTCCTGCTTGTCCATTAAAGAATTTAAAATCCTCACTTCCTGAGTTTGGAATTAAACCAGATTTTCTGAATATATCTGATATCAATGTACCTGTTACAGAAGTTGGACCTGCGCCTGCTAGTTCGTCTATAGCTGGTTTTATTATATCAGCAAATGTATTGGTCAACCCTGGCGATCCTGGTGATCCAGGCAATAGCGACATTAGAACTGTGTTACTCCCTCTATTTAGCATTTCTGTTTTCACGGCATCTGCAATACTGGATATTTCTTCCCATTTGATTCTGTCGAGTGATCCAGAAATTTTAAGATTTTCCATGGTGACGGCAAATTGTTGGCATAATTCAGGAGAACCAAAATAAGCATTTCGGAGAACGGTAATGTCATCTAGGAATGCAGTGGAAGGTTTGTTCTTTGCCGATTCCGTTACTAGGTCACTCATATTGTGATAGGCATCAATAGTGTGTGAATAGGTGTTGTAATAAGGTAGACCAATTCGGTAGTTTTCATATTCATCAAGAAGAGCACTAATTTTATCATCAGTGGAAGGATCAAGGACAGTTCGTGAATCTCTGAAGATATCCATAGGTTTTTGATAAACCAAGGTAAAGAAGTTTTTAAGAGCTTCCTTTTTTAATCCTTGATACTCTCTTACGTCCTTGGCTAACACTTTTTGAGTCATTAATTTCCTTACCTCCAGAATGCAATTCTTTAATTCATTTTGGTATTCATCATTAAAATATGGTAATGTATTACTGATTTGTTCATAAGCCATATCAATAAATCGACAATCCATTTGGAGATCGGCAAAATTGAATCGAGTGTTTTTAATATCATTGTTTAATTCATTTAAAACTTCATCACTTGGTTCACCACCAGAGCAAGAGACAAAAACATAGGTCATATAGTTGAAAAGGTCAAAGACAATTGGACCAATTGCCATTGTTTCGATCTCCGCTCTTGTTTCTCTTGATTCTGAAAAGTATTGAAAATAATCTCCAAATGTCTTGCTCGTACTAAACCCCTGATTTTTGTATTGTTCTAAAAACCCTTTACAATTCAAAAGTAAATCATAAAAGATATTTGTTTTGGGGACACTAGAACCATAAATGTCTTGATAGTTTATAGCAATACCCATGATTTCAAAGTAATACACGCGAATTTTTTGGAAAATTAATTTGTATTTATCAGGCCAAGTATCACCAAGTTGTAAGAAATCTAACCAGGTAGGTAAATTAGAATAGATTTTTGATAATTCTTTTTCATTACCCCAGTTACTAATCCCACCTAGTTGATATTTTCTACCACCTGCTTGCCCTACCTCGATTCTGTTACCATCTCGAATTAGTTCTTTTTGTTCTGTTGCAACCTTATTCTGATCTGCTGCTTCACCTTCATTTAATTGAACATTAAACTCAGTCTTGACCGATTCTTGGAATTGTTTCAAATCTGTTGTAATCTGTTCTAATTTATTCATACTTCCCGTTGTTGCATTAATATTTAGATCAATATCATTCATGGTTCCAGAAAGTACATCTATCAACTTCTTAACCTCGGCATTTTCCTCTGACAGTTTCTTAAATTCTTTTAATACCCACTCTATTTGTAATCTGATCTTGAGAAGACCATCCTTCGAGTTGCTACTACCAACAACAACCACCAAGTTATCAATCAAAGTTTTCAATGTATCTGATAGAGTGTTTAAAAGAGTTAGTTTGTCGCTTAATTGTCTCGTAATTTGACGAATCTTAAAAGCATCACCTCCAGCAAGAGCCTTTAACAGTTCTCTATATAATCGATGGATTTCATGAGGATCACTACTATCAGTTGCACCACCATAATAAACTATTTTTGTTGGATTCTGGTGGGGTTGAAAAACGTCAACATCAACACCTCTTATATTGTGATCTGTGTTATTGACCAATTCTATATGAACCGCAGTAGGAGTGTTCCTCTGACTCTGGACAGATGAAACTACCTCCCCAACTGTTTTTACACTTTCTTTAAGACCATCTGTCAACGAATTAATTGATGTGTCGATATTATGCAGTTCATATGATAAATCATTATCCTGACGATGGTCTTGTATTGCCTTATCACCAAGATTGATTTGTTGTTCTAATCTTGTCGTAATGTCATTGAGTGTTGATGCCATTTCCTTAATATGTCTAGGTTGATCTTCACATACCAGTTTGCGATTTTTTGCCTGACAATCTTTTAATTTTCTTTTTAATTTTCTATTTGCATTAATAAAACAATTTATAATATCTTCCGTTTCAGAGCAACTTTCTGTATTCATTTATAAATATGTATAATAAAAAAATATTGTGAAAATATCTAAACTAAACAAAAATAGAGTTACTAAAAAAAATGAATTTTAAAATCAAATGAATCAAATTAACAATATATAATGAATAAAAGTTCTTATAAAAAAGCGATGGAATCAATAGGAGAAGACACAGGTGAAGATTGTTATTTTTATGTCTGCAAAATGAAAATTGCAGATAAAACTATTATTAAAGTTGGAAAAACTGAACAAGAACCTAAAAAAAGATTTGAAGAACTCCATCGTAATTTTGGTGCAACGACTTTAGATATAATGGTATTAGCTAAGTCACCAAAAGCTAGCTCTATTGAAAATAAGTTTTTGGGTGAAAATAAAAGTAAGAAGTTAGAAGATGTTAATTCTAATACATTCAATAAATCAAGAGAATCTTTTCCGTATAATGACGATATGATATGTGATTTAATACGATTCCTTGAAAAGGAAAAAAATAATTTCAATAAATTGTTTAAAAGTCAAGAAATAATTTCCGAAGAAAATAAATTAAACAAATTTAAAAAAGAAAGCAACGAAGTAAAAAAATTAAAAAAGACAACATTAACATCTAGTAAAAAATATATTGATGAAAATAAAATACCTGCAAAGAGAATTTCAAAACAAACAAAATTTTATCTACACGAGTAAATCTCTCTCGGACAATACTTAAACAACGCTTAAAACTTTCCCTTCGTATTAAATTACAATGAAAGTTTTTTTACAAAGAGATTATGAAATTATTTATTTTGATTGTGAAGAGCGTAAAATTTTAAAATCATTTAAAGTGTCTAATTGTTCTTGTTATGCAACCAATTGTGCAGAGGATATATTACTTATTGGAACTCGTACAGGTATGATCATGTTATACAATATTTTAACCTCACAACTAATCATGAAAGAATTTGTTAGTGTAATATGTTCTTCTATTATTTCTGTTGATATGTCTGAAGACGGTAATACTCTTGTATATGTGGACAGTCAAAACGTGTATCATTACAATCGTATTACAGGAGTAAAAACTAGGTTTAATTGTATTTACGGTGATGATGTTGCATTGACATCAAAAAATATGATTATTAGTGATGATGGCGTCATAAAATATATCTCATTGAGTTCATTAAGAGAATTTAAATCTTATAATTTACGTAGAAGAGAAATATTTGATTTGTATACTGATAATGATACTGTTGTTATGAAATCAATGAACAAATTGATTGCATATGGAAAAACAGAAGATATAAGTTATTTTGATGATGTTCAAACTAGTGATGGTTGTACGTGGTTTGCCATCAAGGATAATCAATGTGTTATTTGGTCACTAAAATCTCTAATTAAAAGAACATATTTTTGTCCATTAGAAGCCAGTCAAATTATTGAAATTTACCAATACAAGAATGATTTATTGTATTTTACCGATGAATCTGTATATTGTGTTAATAAAATTACAGGAGAACAAACTAACTATTGCATTTTCCCAAGTATATCGGTAAAAAAACATGAATTTGCTGATTATTTATATTGTCCTATCACTCAACAGATAATGTTTGATCCTGTGACAACATCTGATGGATTCACTTATGAAGCTAGAGCAATCTCAAAATGGTTGAAAAAAAACATGACATCACCAATTACTCGTGAAGAACTTGACCCTCATGTAATGGTTCCTAATAAAATCATTAAACAACTTATTAGTGAAATAATTATATAGTTGACATTATGATTGTAGTTAGTTTAACAACAATTCCTTCTAGAATAAAACTGTTACCAACTTGTTTAAAGTCTATTCAGGTACAATCACTACTCCCTGATATAATATACATCCATGTCCCGAAAGTATCTCGTCGTGGCATACCATATGACTTGCAGTTATTTCATAACATTGTAGCACAATTTCCAGTTCTTAACATTGTGATTAATCAGGTACCAGTTGATTATGGTCCGATAACAAAACTATATCCTTTGTTTGATGTGGTTAATGAACCAAATGCATCATTAATTTTAATTGACGATGATGTACAATATTCACAAAATATGATTCAAACTCTTGTGAATAATCAACACTTACTCGCATGTGGTTTTGTTGGTTTGAATACAGAATTGAAATGGAGACACACTGGTGTGGTTGAATTTTTAGAGACATACCATGGTGTTTTATACAAGAGAAAATTATTTCCGTATGCATCTGCACCGTTTTTGGAATGGTATCTTAAAATTGTGAAAGATGAACCAACTTGTGCCAATACTGATGATATTATTATTGGCTATTGGATTAGAAAACAAGGATATGAATTAAAAGTTATCCCAAATTCAAGTGTTAAAGTAATACATGATGCTGCTGATACAGAACAACTGAGGAATACAAATTTAAAAGGTGGTAATAAAGTTTGTTACGATTTTATAAAGACACAAGAAAACAACGTCTTCATAATTATTACTCTATTATTGTTTCTAGTGGTGGGGACCCAATATCCAATTTCGGGGGTGTTTTTTTTTGTGGCGTTTTTTTTGGTGGCGTTTTTTTCGATTTTAAAGGTGGGGTATTAAAATCTATCTCTAGTTGTTGTTTTGAGGGTAATTTTATTTGAACTTCTGGTTCAGGTTCTTTAATTTGTTTATGAATGTATTGATGTTTTTCTAAGCAATGAATGTTACAACAAATTCCTTTATGTTTGCATTTATAACGTATATATTCATCACATCCCAGCTCACCAACAAAATTCTTATAAAGTAATCTATGTAGTGCTGTTTTTTTTTTCTTGAAAAAAAAATTAATATATGGTGCTTTTTTCTTTTTATCCTTATTGGTAATATACCCCGTCCATACTGAACACTTCCCATCAACAAATAAACTTTCCTCCAAGTGATTTGCAATTCTTTTCATATCACTATTGTTCAATTTATTATTAAAGTCAATATTCGGTAGCTGTCTACTAACCATTTCTGAATATATATTCCACGTGTTAGACATCTATAATTACACATGGTATATTTAAATTATAGAAATTAAATATAACAAAAAACTGAGGGGCAAAATCTTAACTTGTTGTCATTGTGATTTGAATTGTTTTATAAATATAGCTTGGGAAATATTGCATGTTTCCACCAGTTGCAGACGAAACAATATTGCTCTCGAAATTAAAAAGAAATTGAAATGACGTAAAATCGTAATTGGTTCCATTCACTTCATTGTTTGCTAATTCATTTACCAATTCAGTTTCTAATTCATTTACCAAAACAGTTGCTATTCTTGTACCATTAATAAACTCACTGTCATTCGATATTGCTGCTCTAGCCTTGGCAGATCCAAATATACTTGCTGCAGATATTTCTAATAATCTATATCCTAATGTCTCTAGACTAGAACTTTCAAAGCCTATCATGGATACTGCATTTGTTCCCTGTGTTACTCCAGACGTGTAGTTACCAGTTATTCTTTCTAATAAATAATCTTTATTCGGAGAGTAAATATTAAAGTTCCCAACATCAATAGTTAATGCGTAGTCGTAGTTCATATACTACGAGAGATGATATTATATTTCATCAATATCTATATCACTATCGCAATCGTCTTCACATGGGGTAGTAAATATATATCCTGATTTATTAAGAATATCTTCATTAGTTTCGTTATATATTGACACAATATCTCCTCTAAATCCCCTAGTATGAAAGTCCCATTGTTCAATCAAAACTATGGTTCCTATTTTTATTGACTTGGATCTATTTTTTAGTTTTCCACGAAGCCGACATAAAACTATTTTCCCGTCTTTAAGTTCGACGTCATAGTGAGTACCGTGAACTTTTAATATTTTCCCAACATCTTGAAATGTTCCTGGAATAACAAATGATTCGTCGTTTGTGTATTTTTTCTTGCGTGCCATCTAAAGTTGAGGGAGCAAAAAATAAGTCTTGATTAAAGTTTTAAGATTGATGTATTATGTGTTAATCGAATTTTCAAGTGATTGTAATTTTCTAGTGATTGTATTTTGTGAGAGAGATAGTGTATTAAAATTAAATTGAGGTTTTAATTTTTCAATTTTATTTTTTTAGAAATGACAAAAAGAAAAGTAATGGATAGTGAAATGGACTCTACTCGCAAGATAAAACGAGGCCGTAAGCGTGAAAATACTTTTATTTTGGAAGTATCAAGTGAACATAATTTACCTGAATTATCTTCAATATTGCAAAAATATGATTTACATCCAATTATACTACAACCCAATCTTTTGGAGGTGGAATATAAAAAAACTCAAAATGTACTTATTTTAATTTCTAAAATAAATGATGAAGAAAATTTTGCTATACATGGTTCTTATAACAATTTTAAACATTTTATTGCAAAATTTCAATTGAAAAAACTATGTGTCGAGTTTGATGAAATTGATCTTAAAATCAAACTTGAAACAGAGCTTTTAATTGTAGATGCAAACATTAAAATATCAAATTTGGATAATAATAGACTTGAAATTGAACACGATAAGATTAAAGAGATTTTGGAATATATCAAAAATGTTTTCGATTTAATAGAAATTAATCCATCAACTTATAGGCTGTGTAAGTTTTGCAATACAGGGTAGACATATATCGTGGTGATTTTGTGTTACATTTCCAGCTGGGGGAGGAGTCAGTAATTTAATTCACCAACTTTTCTAAAACCACTTGTTCCATTATTTACATGTCCTAAATAATCTGAAAATCTATTAAATATATTGTTTTGGTCTGATATGACAATACGTAGTTCTTGTTTTTTTTGGTCGTCTTGATTTAATAAATTAAATCGACTACCATCATTTTTAGTTATAAAGGGAATTCCATTTTCGAGATAGCCATAGTACAAGTTAAAATCAACACTGGTTACTTCTCTGTTTTTTTCTCCGGTGACTTTTCTGTTAATATCCATCAAATAAGCAGTATTATTATGAGTAAATGAAAGTATACATCTACTTCGGTATGTTCCATCTTTTCTGACTAAAAATGTTAATAGATCAAGAGGGTTTATAGGTATTGATCCAACAAGGACTGGTATTGGTTGACTAGCTCCTGCAACTTGCATTTTTTTTCCTAAAATGTATTTTAACTTATACTTTTTCATTTTGTATTCATCTGTCATATACTAATTAAATCATATAATTATTATGAAAATTATGTGTTAAACATAAATAATATAACGAACGCCATTATCATTATTCACAAATGTTTAGTTTTTAATAGAAATTAATCCATCAACTTATAGGCTGTGTGAGTTTTGCAATACAGGGTAGACATATATCGTGGTGATTTTGTGTTACATTTCCACTACATATATTACACATTTTATTTATAACGCGCCTTACAAATGGTGGGTCCATTGGGGTTTGATTTTGTAGTCTTATGACAATTGCGATCTCTTCAGGTGTAAGAGAACTTAATAGTGATGTTTGAATTTTTATGTTTGCTTCCATACCTAATAATATATCAAAGAAAAATTCTAAATGGTATTATTTTCAAGATTTTTTAAATGGTTGGATTAGGAATAAATGATCGTATATAATCCATTTTTCTAGTATTAATCATATTCCATTTTTCTCCAACCATAAGACCTCCTGTTGCTACTGAGGTTGGAGGTAATGTATACCAATACATTCCATTGGTTAAATTATTTCCTTTTGTCCAGTTTTTAAAATTAATATAAAATTCATAATCATTGCCTTCTAGTCTCCCACCTAATTCTGAAAAAATTATTGGTACATCTTTAAATGTCCAATTTTGAGTGGCAATAAAACCGAAGTTGGATTCCCAGTCTTGATTTTCATCTGCATAAATGTGGGGTGAAAAAACAAGTCGATTTATGGGTATTGAATTATTATTCAACTCACTTGTTTCTTTTAAATCACCGTAATTTGCAGATGGAAAATGTGTTCCTTGTCCATCTCCTTGAACACCATCCCATAATTGTTTAAAACTTCCATCCTTGAATGTATATTGAACACCTGAAATAAAATATAACCCTTTGAATGACGTTTCCTTCTCTATTCGTTGAATTGCTAAAACACACCAATGAATAAATTCATCAAGGGAACATTCATTATGGGGTTCATTTTTTAATTCCACACCAAATACTTTTGAACCATACCGTTGCAAAAAACTAACCCATGCATCTATAGTATCATTTGATGAAATCTTATTGGTCCATGGATATTCTGTAACCCTTCCCTCCATAGAGTGCAAATCAACGAGTACGGTTAAATTATACTGTTCGTTGGTGTCAAAAAATGTGTCAAGGAAATCTCCTACTGTCAAGTCTTCACTTTTTAAGTCATTACTCAAACAACTTTGTAAAACATGTTGTTCCAAGTTGGCCATTATTTCGTAACTAACAGGAAGTCTAATACTGTTGAATTCATGTTTATTCAAAATATCCAAATAGAATGATAATGGATTTAACCATAGTCCGTGTGGTACCTTACAATCAGTTTCAATTCCATGCCAATTGACACCACGTATGATGTACGGATCTGTATTTCTATATATCATTCCATCTTTTGTTTGCCATAACAATTGGGTTAAAATGATTAAACTTTTTCTAAGATACATATTTTAAATTAAGATAAATAAGTGGGACTGGGTATAAAACTTTTTATGTAATTCATCTTATTCCAATCAATTGTTTGGAAATCATTCTCCAGTAAGCCACCTGTGTCTTGAGATGTACTTGGAAAACTCCACCAATATAAACCCTTGTTCAAACCCTTTTCAAATGCATAATCCTTA